>Ga0209373_10004529_pt1 | contig 11912 bp, 22 predicted proteins | sample Higcelweek5metaG_FD_187173 | JGI IMG/M metagenome (GOLD analysis project Ga0209373, IMG submission 187173) | Freshwater pond sediment microbial communities from the University of Edinburgh, under environmental carbon perturbations - High... | ecosystem: Environmental > Aquatic > Freshwater >... | reverse complement strand
GAATATTTTGAAGATGTTACTCTAAATGGAAAAAGATTTGAATTGAGAAAAAATGATAGAGATTTTAAGATTGGAGATTTATTCGTTTTAAGAGAATGGAGAAATGAAGAATATACAGGAAGATTTTTTATTCAGTCAATTAAATACATTTTAAAAGATTGTGAAAAATTTGGTCTTGAAAAAGATTTCTGTATTTTTTGTTGGTAAGCATATATGATATTGATTGAAGATATGGGAAACAAGGTTGGACTTCACGCAATCAAAAATAATTATTGGAAGTCACAAGGAATAGAAGTGCAAAGATATCCGCTCCCGACAGGAGACTATGTGTTGATGAACGATAAAATCCAAGATGTACTTGATCGGAAAAGGAAAAGAAATCTTGAAGTGAAGAAAATGGATTTTTTAGGATGTTATAATATCGGGGTAGACAGTAAAGCTGACATATCTGAACTTTATCAGAATATGGTTCAATCACACGAAAGATTCCGTGATGAATTACTCTTGGCACAAAACAATAATATCAAACTGTACATTTTGACGGAAAATAAGAATAATGTTCGAAAAATTGAAGATTTGGTATTTTGGGATAATCCACGTAAATATATTTGGATGGCAGAAGTAAGAAAAGTTTTTACAGATTTACAAAAGAAATGGTATTCCGATGAAAATGCGATCAAATTTTTAGTAAATAGGAATATTGATATCTTGAGCAATGATTTATACAAAAGATATTTCAAAGAATTAAAAGAAATTCCATTAGATGATATTCTTGCATATCTAAAAAATAAAAAAGTGGTTGCGTATTTAAAAGAAAATAAAATTAAGGTACGCAAAAAGCCTATGGATAATAATTCATTGATTAAGTCAATGCAAGAAATGGAATTAAAGTATGGAGTGACGTTTTTATTCTGTAGTCCTGAAGAATCTGGAGAAAGAGTTATTAAATTGTTGACACAAAATTTATAATGGTATAAAATGTAATCACATTAAAAACAATATAGTTTAGTTTGCGGGGCGGTCATGAAAGTGGCTGCTCTATTTTTGTGTGGAAAATGAAAAAGATGAAAAGAAGTTGTTGACAATATGTATATGTTGATATATAATAAGTATATGAAGAACACATAAACAACCGCAAATAAGGAGAAAGTAATATGAATTATTTAGAATTACACAGAGACGAGATTTTTAAGAAATATTCAACAGAGGAGTTATTAAAAGATATTGAAAACTATAAAAGTGGTAGCGGTAAATTATATAAATTACTAAATCATTTTTTTGAAGAGTGTATTTTTAATTGTAAAGGTGGAAGAGGGAACATGACTCCAATGGAAGCATTGCAAGACGACAATATTGTTGGTAAAATAGTTGAATTTACTAACTCTAAGCCTAAATTTTATACTGGCAGTGAAGTTTCGAATATAAAATCATTCTTTAGAAATGCTGGAAGAACTGCTCAAAAAGTAGCTAATTTTTGTCCCAAAAATGCAAGAGATATTTACTTTAGATATCATGATATAAATGTTGACAAATTAAATATACTAGATACAAGTATGGGTTTTGGAAGTAGAATGTCATCTGTATTATTAAGCGGTCATAATTATTGTGGTTTTGATCCAAATAAAGAATTATATGGAAAACTTAAAGAATATTATTCATTTTTAAAAGAAAATAATATTGTGTCAAATGAACAAAAATGTGGTATATATTGTCAAGGCAGTGAAATTTATAGACCAGAATTAAGCAATATGTTTGATGTTTCTTTTACAAGTCCACCTTATTTTAACTTAGAAAAATATTCAGATGACAGCAGCGAATCAACGAAACATTATGATAACTATGAATTGTGGATTGAGTTTTTTGCTAAACCAACCATACAAAATACTTATAATTATTTAAAGGTTGGTGGATATGCTATGATTAATATCAAAAATATGACAAGTGGTAAGAAATATAAATTATTTAATGATTGGTTTAAACTATTTAAAGAGAACAGTGGATTTGAGTTTGTTGAAATATTTGATATAACTCATCAGTCTAAAAGAGTATACAATGGCAAACACGCAACTATGAAAGATGAAATTGAAGATTATCAAGGGTTTAAAGAACCGGTTATGGTATTTAGAAAGGTAAAACAATGTAATTAATCTAACACGGTTCCCGGTCAACCTTAAACCGTCAGAATGGAGAGAAAAATGGAAGTAAGTATTAAAAATGCGACGGATAAAATAAGGAGTTGTTTTCCTAAATCGTTTATTAACTTAAGATGGGAATTGATTATTCATCCTGCTAGAAATTCATATTTTTCGTTGTTGGATTGCGATACGGACTTAGACGTACAATGCAAAGTATTGGAATGGTTATCTCGTGAAGCAATTAATGGCGGCACAAAGCAATCAATGTGTTATCATTTAAACGGAATTAATGCGTTTTTTGAAACTTCCTTTAATAATAAGCAAATGGAATTAATCTATTGCAAATTAGGGAACAGAGTTAACCACAATTTGACAATTAAATTTATTGAAAGTGGATTAGATTTAAAAATATTTGAAAGCGAGGACACATCATGCAATTAGGATTGTTTGATAAATGTATATTTAGTGGTTTTTATAAAAAAGCAAAAGATGGTAGATTTATTTATTTAGATAAAAGTACATTAACGGCCAGTTTAATGGATATGAATTTAGCCGATGGGGAATTCGATGGAACAATAGAAAAAGATTGCGACAGAGCAGAAAAAACTTATTATAAACACATTTCATCAAATGGAAAAGGTGTTATTGTTGGATTTACAGATTTGGTTATTAATGGGTTTTTAGATGTTATTTATGAAGATGAATGCGATGTTGGAGTTGGTGTTATTCCATCAGCTTTCTACGTCATTAAAACACCAAAAGAAATTGTAAAATGTGCGATTGTTTATTATTCCAATAACAAAAAACATTATGTTCCGTTAACTGACCTAGAAAGAATAGAGGTAAAATAATATGCAATTAGGATCATACATAAAATCACGCAGACTTAATCTCGGACTAACTCATAAACAGTTAGCGGAAAAAATGGATACAACGGTCACGACTATATCAAAATGGGAAAATAACCATGTGGAGCCATCTCTTAGTAATTTTGTCAAGTTATGTGAAGTGCTGGGAATGAAATTAGAAGATTTTATTGGAAAGGAAGTAGGGTAGAATGATTAAAAAATTTGTTGTTTGGTATATGAAAAAACAAAGAACTGCAGAAATACATTACAATGGATATACAATTAGAATTTTTACAGAATCGTATTATAGAAAATTGCATGAGTATGAGGTCGATCACAAAGAAGATATTGTTAAATTATAACATACACGAAAGCGAGGATAAATAAATGACGAACGAAGAAGCAATTAAATCAATGAGAAATCTCGATGATATAATTAGTATTACAGAATCGGAACATGAATCAGTTAAAAACGCAATATCTGCATTAGAACATAATTCACTATTGATTGAACATATTTCTAATTTGCAAAATGAAAATACAGATTTTTTTAATAAATTAGTTGAAACAGAAAATGAAAACACCAAACTCAAAGCCGAGATTGAGCAGTTGAAAAATCAATTTGATTTATATTATAAACTATATTTAGTATCAATTGACGCAAGGGGAATATTGACAGAATGTGTTGAGCAGTTAAAATCAGAATTGGAACAGTCGGTAAAATTGCCTTGCAAGGTTGGAGATGAATTCTATTGCGTTGCGTATGAAGAAAATCCTAGAGTTGTAAAAGTTTTTTGTGATGGATATGGGATTATCAAAAATAACTTAACAGAGCCTGAACAAAAATTCGTATGGATGGCAAATATCGAAAAACCATCTGATTATTGGAAAATTGATTTTTCTATCTTCAATGAAAAAATGTTTAAAACACGAGAAGAAGCAGAACAATCACTGAAAGCAACGCAGCCATGACAAAAGAACAAATTAACGAACGTAAAGCATATTTGAAGAGCCTGACTATTGGCTCTTTTTTTATTTTAAATTTATGCGAATAAAGTGTTGACAAGTGTTAGTAATTGTTATAATATAATATTACAAAGACTATTTGAAAGGAGTTATATAAATGAAAACAATAAAAGAAACCGCTAAATATTTCAATGTAACTGAAATGACGATAAGAAGATGGATTGATAGCGGAAAACTAAAAGCAATAAAGATTGTCGGTACAGTTAGAATTGAAGAAGTAGAAATAGAACGATTAAAGAAAGGGGAATAACCATGGGGTTTAAATACAAAAATGAAATATTCGATACCTTCGATGAAGTTTGTTGGTTTAGATTTTTTGAGAAAAAAGGAATCAGTTGCGAGTATATCAAAAACGATAAAATTTACACACTTCCAATAAGAAAAGAAATCAATTTTTTATTATTAGATCAGGATGTGTTTTTTATTATCATTGAGAAAGAACAATTAAACGATATGTCGGATAAATTATTTGAACTTTACAGAAAATACAAAAAAACTGTAGTAATAGGATTTTCAGATGGAAGTTTCAGAATAATTGAAAGAGAGCCTGGATGGGGCATTGATTGTTTCTCATATTCAGATAGTGTTTTATTTAAATGTTTAGAATGTGGTAAATATTGGTTCGGAAGCAATCCTGGAACGTGGAAATGTAAATGTTGCGGTGTTTACGATGGAGATCATCATATTGGCGAAATGGTTTTTGGTAATAAAAATACACTATGGAGTGAGGTGTTTTAATTGCAAGGATGGGTTAAACTTCATAGAAGAATTTATGATAACCCTGTAGTTAGAAAAGATAATGATTATTTTGCTGTTTGGATATATTTACTTTTAAATGCAACCCATACTGAAATAAATATGGTTTTTGCAGGAAAGGAAATAACACTAAAAAAAGGTCAATTAATTACAGGAAGAAAGCAAATTGCTGTGAACAACAAAATAGACGAAAATAAAGTGGAAAGGATATTAAAACACTTTAAAATCGCACAACAAATTGAACAACAAACTTCTAATAAAAACCGATTAATAACAATACTTAATTGGGAAAATTATCAATGTAGTGAACAACAAAATGAACAACAAACGAACAACAAGCCTAAAAAAAGTGAACAACAAAATGAACACAAACAAGAATGTATTAATAATGGTTTAAAGAAAAAAGAAAAAACATATAATGGCGAAATTGAAAATTTCTTTGAAAGTGTTTGGGAATTATACCCACTTAAAAAAGGCAAAGGATCTGTTAATATTAAACAAAAGAAAGTTTTGCAAAGAATAGGTTATGAAGAAATCAAAAGGTGTATTGAAAGATATGTGGTAGATCAAAAAAATCCTGACTTTTATAAGTATGGCAGCACATTTTTCAATTCAGGGTATATTGATTATTTAGATGAAAATTTTACAGATCAAAAAACACAGAATTATCAGAATTTACAAAATAATGAGATTAGAACAGGACAGGCTATTGACCTAAGTGTTAAATCTTGGAACGGAGAAAGACAATAGTGGATATTAATCAAACAGAAATTAGAAAAACAATCAGTTTAATGAAAAGAGAAAATAGTCTATTTGAAATTAGAATTATTTATTCTACAAAAGAAGCATATTCAGGATATTTTAATGATGTTGAAATCATGTTAAAAGAATTAAATAAATTTAATAACAATAGACCGAAGAATTTTTATATAACACTGAATGAAATAAATCCATGTTGCTTTGATCGTGAACAAAAAAATACATTTATAAAAAATGCTTCCAACACAGGCGACAAAGATATGTTGGGTTATGAATGGATCATGATTGATTTAGATCCTATCAGGCCGAGAGGAATATCATCAACCAATGAACAAGTAGAATGTGCTAAGAAAAAAGGCAATGATATATATATGTTTTTAAAGAAACAGGGATTTGAAAAACCATTGTTTGGTTTTAGTGGTAATGGTGTGCATCTTTTGTATAAGGTAAATTTTGCGAACACAGAAGAAAATAAGAGCCTTGTAAAATCTTTTCTAACCTACCTGGATATGTTTTTTTCAGATTCAGTTGTTAAGGTTGATGTTGCTAATCATAATCAAAGTAGAGTTTGTAAATTGTATGGGACAATGGCAATGAAAGGAACTAATTCAGAAGAACGACCATATAGAATGAGTTATATTTTACAAGATTCAAATACCGAAATATTAATCAATGATAAATCTTTTATACAAAAAATAGTTAATATGATACCTGTAGAAGAAAAACCTGCTAAGTATAATAATTTTTCGCCAAAGGATTTTGATTTAGATAATTGGTTAAATGATCATTATATCCAATATAAAACTGCAAGCCACACAGACGGTACGAAATATGTTTTAGATGAATGTCCATTCGATAGTAGTCATAATGGTAAAGATGCGGTTTTATTTAAAGGTAAAAATGGTGCAATAGGATTTCATTGTTTCCACGATTCATGTAGTGGTAAAACATGGCAAGACATGAGAATGAAATACGAGCCTGATGCCTATGATAAAAAATACGAACAACCATATAGGCAGCCAAATTATACAAATCCTAATTATAAAATTGAGAAAGTGGAAGAAATAAAAGAAATTAATGGTAAGCCTGTATTTTTAACTACAGAACAAATAAGATTGATGGTAGCACCTGAAGAAGAATATATGCCAAGTGGTATAACAATGATTGATAAAAAGTTAGGTGGACTAAAAAAGACTTATGTATCTGTTATGTCAGGATTGAGAGCAGGTGGAAAATCAAGTATTATTTCTCAAATGATTTTAGAGAGTGCGGAAAACAATTACAGAACTGCATTGTTTAGTGGAGAGTTGACACCTAAAAATCTTATGAAGTGGATGTATTTGCAATGTGCAGGAAAAAACAATGTAAAACCTACGATTTTTGAAGGTAAGTATTTTGTAGAAGAAGAAACAATTATTAGAATGTCTAAATGGTTGGATGAAAAATTATACGTATACAATAATGAGTATGGCAATAATTTTGAACAGATAATGATGCAATTAAAAAAATGTGTAGTGGATCATAAAGTTGATTTAATAATTTTAGATAATTTAATGGCCTTGAATATACCAAATAATAACAATGATAAATATGCTGCGCAAAGTAAATTCGTGCAAGATTTAGAAGATTTTGCAAAAGCCTGCAATGTTCACATATTGTTTGTAGCACATCCTAGAAAGTCACAGGGATTTTTAAGATTAGACGATGTATCAGGATCTAATGATATTGTGAATAGAGTTGATAATGCTTTTATTATTCATAGGGTAAATTCAGATTTTAAAAGTAGTTATAAATTGAAATTTGAACGTGATGCAGATTTAGATTTTCCAAGAGCAACGAATGTTATCGAAATTTGTAAAGATCGTGACAATGGAACACAAGATATTTTAGTACCTTTATATTTTGAAATTGAAACAAAGAGATTAAAAAATGAAATATCTGAATATATTAGATATGGTTGGGAAGAAAAACATAGCGATTTTATTCCAATAGAAAATTATACCGATTTAGATATGCCGTTTGAATTATAACGAAAGGAGAACGATGTACACAACAGAACAACAAGAACGATTCAAATTATTTTTTAATGAGTATTGGAATTTAACAAAAAAATATTTAATTAATAATCAAGGTATGACGGAAAAGGAATGGGAGCTATTTGTATTAGAAATTGAGTTGTTAGAGAAGAATTACAAGACAGATTCGTTTAATGGACTAGTAAGAGATTTACTGTTGTCACTAACAAAGCAATTAGAAAGTGAAAGAGTTGAGTGATGGAAAAGTTAAATGTTAAAAAAGGAGATAAGGTTATTGTATTTGATGGCTATGGTGGAAGTCGTATTGCAGAAGTAGAAAAAGTAAAAGATACAGGATCATTTAAAGTTAACGGAATTGTGTATTCGATGGTTGGCAATGAAAAATTCAAGACTTTCGGAGCACCTAATAAAGTAAAACTTGCTACTGAAAAAAGAAATTGAGAGAATGGAACAATTAAAAGTAATCAGATACGTGTTGATGAAAATGGGATGCTGCACAAGTCTGACATATGAACAAGCAGTTGCTATTGATCAAATATTAAAAAGTGAATAATGAAAAGGAGAAGAAAGAAAAGTGAGAAAATATACAAGGGAAGAAACGGAAAGATATCATGCAATGATTATGGATATGTACAAAAATAATTATAGTTTAGATGAAATCGCAAAAGCTACCGGATATAAGAAAGGCACAGTTAAGCAATATATTTATTCTCAAGGAGATTTTTCAGCAGACAGAAAAAGATTAATTGAAGTCAGGAATAAAAAAATCCATGAGTTATACAAAGAAGGGTTATCAATGCGACAGATAGGTTTGCAGAGTGATTGCAGTTGTTGGACAGTTAAACTAGTTTTGGAAGATGTGAGAATGGAAGCTGTACCAACTAGAAAAAGTAAACCGAAAGCAAATATTAATAGTCCGGAAAGGGAAAAGAGAGAAGTCACAGTGGTCGAAGTTCCGAAAATGTTGGAAAAAGTAATGGTTGTCGAAAATTGTAGATATGTGGAAAAAGTAAAAGTATTTAGAGATATAACCGAATTATGCGGACAACAGAAAGTTTTCATGGAAAGGAGTTACTTATAATACGTGATTATGATTTAAGTTTGTATCGTGAGAAAAGGAAACCATTTGTAAGTAATGACGTTAAAAATGAATCTGCTAGAAAAACAGAAATAGAAAGACAAGGATATTTGAGTTCAATCGAAAAACAAGCACCAAAAGATTGTGTGCAGGCGAAACATAAACCGTATCAGTGTGATATTGAGTTAAAATAGCCACCACAACACACACAAGCATTAAATCGTAACAATAATTGATTAAATGGTAAAATGTATGAGTAATGGATAAAAATTGAAATTAGAGCAAAATAGAAAGGTGTAAAAGAAGAATGAGATTAATTGACGCAGATTTATTAAAAGAAGAATTACCAAGAAAAAGAACTATGTCAATGTGTTTAACTATCGATGAATGTATTGAGTGGAATAAAATGGTTGATAGATTAAAAATTTTAATTGATAATCAACAGACTGTAAACACTAATCAATGGATTTTATGCAAAGAAAGACCACCAACAAAAGAAGAATATGCAAAAAATAATGGAAGATTTATTGTAACTGATGGAAATATATCATATCAAACATATTTTGATTTTTACAAAACGTTTAGGTTTGGAGAACAAACAATGAATGGGTTTAGAATAGACAGATACATTCTTGCATGGATGGAATTACCAGAACCGTATGAAAAGTAATTAATTTGTAATTAATCTATTTGCATTGAAAAATCAATATAAAAAGAGTAAACTATATACAACTATTAATTATTTATTTAAGGGGGTATGTCAATGTCACAAGTAGGATCAATGGAAGCACAGAATGGATATTACAGAAAGAAAGACGATACAATAGAAAACTTTGCGGTTAAGGATGGTTTTCATATTACAGATACCGAGAGAAACGCATTAGCAGAAGGTAATAGTTTTGTAAGTGGTTATATATTTGATGGAGTGGCTAGTAATGGTAGAGCGGTAATTCATGTAAAGACAGGTAGTAAGGTTTGTGTTATGAGTTATGGAGTAGGTAGTGATGGAGTATGTGACTACGGTGTATATAAAAATTCTACTATATCAGCAGATGGTACACAGTTTGGTGCGTTTGGTAGAAATATGGTAACGGTAAAGGATCCTACAACAAAAACATTCAGGACACCTGCAATTACATCAGATGGTGCAATTATGGCTATGAGAACTAATAACGGTGCGTCAGGACCTGCGAAAGGTGGAAGTCTTAGTGATGAACAAAAAGTTGTTATTATACCACCAAATACAAGTATGCTGATAATTGCAACTAATAAATCAACAACTTCAAGTAGAATTAATATTGTTGTTGATTGGATTGAAGTAGAGTAACTACGTTGTAAAAGAAAAGGAGAAAAAGGAATGAGTAGATTTTTAAAAGATTATGAAGAAAAGAAAATTGAATCTGATAAGATGAAATTAGAAGATGAAGTAAAAAAATTAAGAAATGAAAATGAATCATTATTAAAACGATTCAAACATTTATTAGAATCAGAATTTATTAGAAGTTTTGACATGGTAACAAATAATGGGCAATGGCAAAGACCTATTGTAGAAGCGGATCAAATTACATATGGAAAAGGATTGATTAATGCAACACTTCCACCAAGTGATGGCGGAGTGATGGAATTGCAAAGAAAAATAAAAGAAGATTATTCAAGGAATGAAAGAGTATTAAAAATGTTAGAACCAACCGAACAACCTGACGCAATTAATCCAAGCCATTATAATTCCACAAAAATATCTGCGTTTGATGTGATTGATGATTGGGAACTTAATTTCTATTCAGGCAATGTTGTTAAATACATTCAACGTGCAGGAAAGAAAGAAAACAATTCTGAATTGCAAGATTTGAAAAAGGCAATGAGATATTTGGAAAAGCAGATTGAATTATTGGAAGGTAAGTAGTTATGTTAAGAATATATAATTGTCCTGATGTGATAGTAATTTATTTTATGAGATACGAATGGATAATTGAGAAGAGGTGGTTTAGATTTTAAAATCATGTAGTTACTGCCGAAAGATACACGAACGCAATTTTATTTGTCCGGAGAAGGAAAAGGCTTTAAAAGAACATCATGGAAAGAAACAGTATAAAAGCAAGTATGAAGTATTTGAAGAAACTAATGTGGATGGATTTAGAAGTACAAAGCCATGGCAACTCAAACGAGCAGAGATAAGACAGAGAGATAGGAACCTATGTCAAATATGCAGCAGAGAACTATATCAGACCATTAAACGATTTACCTATGATAATCTATCAGTACATCATTGTGAGCCTTTAAATGAGTCATATGAGAAGAGGTTGGATAACTCAAATCTTTTGTGCGTATGTTCATACCACCATATGCTATGCGATAATGGAACAATACCACAGGAAGAAGTGAAAGGAATAATTGAAGAACAGGAGAAGAAAGGCTTATGACAGATGAAGAACGTATGGATGTAATATTATATGATTGTGATCCTGATAAGAATACAGAGTGTAGAAAACGTTCATGTTATATTAACGGTGGAGAATGTAAAGCAACACATGATGAACGATATAAGGTTGATGGTGCTGTTGGTATGAAAGCGAGAGATAGGTGGCATTTATGAATGAAGCAATGCAAGACTATATAGACTATATAACAAGGGTAAGACGTAACAGTAAAGAGAGTATGTCGCAACTAAATAAGTATTCATTGAATCGTGAGATAGGTTATAGTTATGGTGTAACATCGGCACAGATGAATAGTATAGATTGGAGTAAGTATGAAGAGATATAAGTTATTGTTAAGTAATGGAGTAGAGCAGGTAGTAAAGGTTGGAGTAGAAGATGATAGACAGTTGTTCAGTATACTAAGACAATCAGATTGGTTAAACTGTATCGGTGTGTTAGATAATGATATTGAAGTATCTATGTATATCAGATGCAAGGATGTAGTAAGTGTATGTCCTATCCCGAACAATGGTATGGAGTAGGAGATACACAGTGAAGTAGGGTAGTGATGTGTGATGTGAATAAGATAGATAGATATATAAGTAATAATAATATATAATATATAATATACTAAGTTACTATTATACTTTACTTATCTTCTCGCATGACACACTAGACCCTTATCAAAAGAATGTAACGTAACTATTAACAAATGCAAATGAATTGCAAGTGAATGATAGTGTTGGTATTACAAGCTCGAAATTTGACCATACAGACATTTTTGTTATAGGGGTATGCAATGTATCAAAAGATACCCCCGGTGGTCTGTAATGTGCCAAAATGGAACGTAAAACACA
>Ga0209373_10004528_pt1 | contig 11914 bp, 10 predicted proteins | sample Higcelweek5metaG_FD_187173 | JGI IMG/M metagenome (GOLD analysis project Ga0209373, IMG submission 187173) | Freshwater pond sediment microbial communities from the University of Edinburgh, under environmental carbon perturbations - High... | ecosystem: Environmental > Aquatic > Freshwater >... | reverse complement strand
CATGACCATTCAAACAGCCGTATTAATTGAAACGTTGTTTGACCTTGGCGCCGATGTGCGTTGGGCCAGTTGCAACATATTCTCAACGCAAGATCATGCTGCAGCAGCTATTGCAGCAGCTGGTATTCCTGTTTTTGCTTGGAAGGGCGAAACCCTCGAAGAATATTGGTGGTGTACCGATCAAATGTTGCGCTTCCCAGGGGGCAAAGGCCCTAACCTTATTGTTGACGATGGCGGCGATGCCACCTTATTTGCCCACTGGGGTTATAAGGCTGAAAATGATGCTGCTTTTCTGGATAAAACGCCCGGTAGTCATGAAGAGAAAATAATTATAGAGAAATTAAAAGAAGTTTTAGCTGAAGATAATACACGTTGGCATCGGGTAATGACCGAATTAAAGGGCGTGTCGGAAGAAACGACCACCGGTGTTCACCGTTTGTACCAAATGATGGAAAAGGGTGAATTGCTTATCCCTGCCATTAATGTTAACGATTCGGTTACCAAATCGAAATTTGATAATTTATATGGTTGTCACGAATCATTAGCCGATGGAATAAAACGTGCCACCGATGTAATGATAGCCGGAAAAGTTTCCGTAGTACTGGGTTTTGGCGATGTTGGTAAAGGGTGCGCGCGCAGTTTGCGTTCCTATGGCTCTCGTGTGTTGGTTACCGAAATTGATCCGATTAACGCTCTTCAGGCTGTTATGGAAGGTTTTGAAGTAACAACCATGGAAGAGGCTGTAAAAGAGGGTAATATTTTTGTTACTACTACCGGAAACCGCGATGTTATTACGATTGAGCACATGCAGCAAATGAAAGATCAGGCAATTGTGTGTAATATTGGCCATTTTGATAACGAAATTCAGGTTGACAAATTAGTCACTTTCAAGGGTGTTAAACACACCAATATAAAACCGCAGGTTGATAAATACACTTTTTCTGCCGGAAATTCACTTTTCCTTTTAGCTGAGGGCCGTTTGGTGAACTTGGGTTGTGCTACAGGCCATCCTTCGTTTGTAATGAGTAACTCATTTACTAATCAAACATTGGCTCAAATTGATTTGTGGACGAACAAATACGAAGTAGGTGTTTATCGTTTATCCAAAAAGTTAGACGAAGAAGTTGCCCGTTTACATTTGGGGCAGCTAGGTGTTAAACTAACCACCCTGACACCTGCTCAGGCTTCGTATTTAGGTGTTTCAGTCGATGGCCCGTATAAACCCGAGCATTACCGGTATTAATCAAAAATATTACTGAAAAGCCGGAATCACCGGCTTTTCTTTTTCTGATCTATCAGTTCCTGATATACAATTTGTTGTTTAGAACAGATATATGGTAGCTTTTTAACGGATAGAGTGCTTCGCCATCGACAGCATATCCGGTCGAGAATTCATATTTAGTATGACAGCATGGGCATTCTCCAAAAAAACTGTTGCCTTCGTTTACGACAGAACAGCTATCGTTTACCTCAAGGGTGCAAGCAGCATCGTAGGCATAGTAGAGTGAATTATCAGGCGCCGAGTAATCGTAATACCCACAGTAAATAATTACCCCGCCATATCCTTCGTACGGATAAATCAAGGAAAAACCCGGAGTTGTCAGGTTGTTGTTGATGTTTATGTCGACTGTAAAGTTGACGTAAGCATAAGGTATGTATTCTTCTCGTTTATCGCCACATGAAAAACTGAAGAGCAATGCAATGAGCAGTAGAAATGAAAATATAGATCGTGATGATGGGTAAGTGCACATTTTTATTTATTTTTAGACAACTTTGCAAAACTAATTTTTTATTGGTTTAAAATGGAAGATATTATACCTCTGATTATAGTTATTGCCATTTCGATTATCGGGGCATTAGGCCGTAAGAAGAAACGTCGGGATAACGGAATTATTTCAACGCCAGAACAAAGAATTCGGCACGACGATGATTTTCTCGGATGGCTTGAGAAATTAAACATCGTTGAAGATGAGACACCCGTTTCAGCTGAGAACCCTTTCGTGGAAATGGCTACGGACGATGTGCTTCCTGCTAAATCAGTGGTTGTTAAAGAACCAGTTGTCAAAGAAGCAACACCCAATATATTTTCAAAGTTTAGTGGTTTCATTTCGCCTGAGGAGCGGGAAGATTTAATGTCGAAGGAGGGAATTTCCACTGTCAAAAAAGGAGGGGTTGTTGATGGTGATTTGACTAAACAAACCGCCGAAGAATCGCAAGCAATTGAAAAAATGCCTAAATTCGAAATCGATTTTAGGAAAGCTGTTATCTATAACGAGATAATTAATAGAAAATATATCTGATAACATGTTTAATAACACCCTGATATGGTGTGTTGATATTAGAGAAAGAAACGAGATATTAAAAAAATAACTATTTTTGTTGAAGACTTGGAGTTCTGGTTACCATAGCCGGAATTCTATTTTTTTTACCCGTATTCAAAAAAAATGAAGATATGTCTGGAGTAAATTACATGACCGCTGAGGGTTTGAATAAATTAAAGAAGGAGCTTGAACACCTTGTGAAAGTGGAACGTCCGGCTATTTCGAAACAAATTGGAGAAGCAATTGAGAAAGGTGATATTTCAGAGAACGCCGAATACGATGCAGCTAAAGATGCGCAGGGGATGTTGGAGGCAAGAATAGCGTTGCTTCAATCTCAAGTTGCCATTGCCAGGATAATTGATGAATCAAAAATTGATACGTCGGTGGTACAGATTATGAATGTTGTCACCATTAAAAATACCAAGACCAATGCAGTGATGAAATATACCATCGTTTCTGAACACGAGGCAGATTTAAAAGCCAGTAAAATTTCGATTAAAACTCCAATCGCCAAGGGTTTGCTTGGAAAAAAAGTTGGTGATACGGTGGAAATTAATGTTCCTTCAGGGGTGATACCTTTTGAGATAATAGACATTTCACTTTAAGTTGTTTCGATTATGGCTTCATTATTTACCAAAATAGTTAATGGAGAAATTCCTTCGTATAAAATTGCAGAAGACGAAAATTATTACGCTTTTCTCGACATTTTCCCTTTAGCAAAAGGGCATACACTGGTAATACCCAAAAAAGAGGTCGATTACTTGTTCGATCTCGATGACGAAACGTATCTTGGGCTTCAGGCTTTTGCAAAGAAATTGGCCATCGCGTTAAAGAAAGCTATTCCCTGCAAAAAGGTGGGGGTTGTCGTGCTTGGGCTTGAAGTGCCTCATGCACATATCCATTTGATTCCCATGCAAAGTGAGCAGGATGTTAACTTTGCAAATCCCAAAAAGAAATTCACACCAGAAGAATTTGAAGAAATCAGGCAGTCAATAGTTCATTGTATCGATGAATCGATCTGATATTCGAATTTCTTGTTTTTTTCAAAACGATTAGTCACATCGTCAGAAACCTGTTTCCAATTGAATTAATATTGATTCCTAAACTGTTTGGGAAACAATTTCTTTGTAATTTTATCACTTCAATTTTTTGAGACAATTCTCCGATGAAAATTTTTCCAACTTCTGTTATTGCTGAAATTGATAGGTTTACAATATTGAATGAACCGGTTTCTGACATTGATTTAATGGAAAGGGCTTCAGCCTTGATTTCAACATTCATTGTCGAAAAGTGCCGTTATAAGGGAAAAGTAATGGTGCTGTGCGGGCCTGGAAATAACGGGGGCGACGGATTGGCTGTGGCGAGAATGCTCGCCGCGATTCCTGATCGTTTTACTGTTGAAGTCTTCTTATTCGATTTTGGACGGAAAATATCTGACTCAACGAAGATTAATCTTGACAGATTGCTGAAGTTAGATGTTGTATCGGTCAAGTATCCCGGTGAAATTGAATCATTTCCTGTACTTACTGACGACATACTGATTATTGACGCGTTGTTTGGTTCAGGGTTAAACCGCCCGTTAGCGGGTTTGGCTGCCTTGATTGTTGAACACATCAACCGTTCAAAAGCAATTGTTTTATCAATCGACCTTCCTTCGGGTTTAATGGGGGAAGACAACCGTGATAATATTCCCGGACATATTGTTCGAGCTACTAAAACAGTAACTTTCCAATTTCCAAAACTAAGTTTTCTATTCGCTGAAAATGAAATTTATACAGGTGAATGGGAGGTGTTGGATATTGGCCTGCACCCTGAAGCGATAACAAAAACACCTTCGTCGAATTATTTTCTCGGCAAAAGTGAAATTATGAACAAAATTTGTCCGAGAACAAAATTTTCGCATAAAGGGAATTTCGGACATGCATTGCTCATTTCGGGATCTTATGGAAAAATGGGAGCTGCGATACTGGCTTCCAAGGCCTGTCTGCGTTCAGGAACAGGTTTGCTCACGGTTCATGTTCCCCACGGCACTTATCAGGTTGTTCAAACAGCCCTTCCCGAAGCCATGTGCAGCATCGATGATTCTGATTTAATGTTTACCGGGATCGGTAACCTGGAAAATTATTCAGCCATTGGAGTTGGGCCTGCAATTGGTCTGAAGGTAAACGCTCAAAGGGGATTTCACCGACTGCTTGGTGAAATTAACGTGCCGTTGGTTGTCGATGCCGATGCAATTAATATTTTGGGATTAAACCCCGAATGGCTAAAAGAATTGCCACAAGGGACCATTCTCACACCTCATCCAAAGGAATTCAGCAGAATTGCCGGTGAATCTGAAACTGGTTTTGATCGTCTGGAGAAAGCTAAATCATTAGCCAACGAATTGAAAATATTTATCGTACTGAAAGGCGCTTATACCGCAATTGTGTGCCCCGACGGAGAAGTCTGGTTCAATTCGACCGGGAACCCCGGAATGGCAACTGCCGGAAGTGGAGATGTTTTGACCGGAATTGTATTGGGGTTGTTAGCCCAAGGTTATTCATCAAAAGATGCTGCATTGATTGGTGTTTATGTTCACGGTCTGGCCGGCGATTTAGCGAAAGAACAAAAAGGTGAAATCTCTTTAATTGCTTCGGATATAATTGAAAATATTGGAAATGCCTTTGTCTTATTGGAAAATGTGAAGCAACTTTAACGTATTGATTTGCATCTGGTATAAAACAAATAGCTATGAAAAAATTAATTTTATTCCTGACTTTTGGAATCTTTTTGATCTCTTGCGAAAAAGCAATCGACACTCCTTTCAAAGGAGCTAATTTTGATCAGAAGATATTGGATGGATATTTTGTGACATCAATTGCTTTTGACAACATAGGTAATGCATGGATCGGTACATTTAAGCAAGGACTGATAAAATACAACCATGATGAAACTATCGTTTATAATTCCAAAAATTCGTCCCTTCCTGATAGCTCGGTAATAAATGATATTTGTGTAGATAGTAAAAATAATCTATGGATTGGTTGCGACGGGCTAATCAATTATGACGGCAAAAGTTTCACCTGTTTTAATACATCCAATTCGCCTATGCCTGAAGATTATGTCAGATCGATAGCTATAGACTCTGAAGATAATGTATGGTTTACATCGAGCCGGTTTCGGCAGGGTGGAGTCGTAAAATTTGATGGTAAAAATTGGTCAGTCTTTACCCCAGACAATTCTGATTTACCAGTAAATTCGGTGCGTAGTATTGCCATTGACAGAAGCGATAAAGTTTGGATTGCTTTATCGGAGAAGGTTGGTGAGTCTTATCTTGTTTCATATTCAAACAATCATTGGAAGACTCATACTTCGTCCGATCTGGGTTTTACACCTTACTATTTTGGCAACATTCAGATTAATAGTCAAAATAAAGTATGCGGAGCAATTGATTATTCTTTATCCAGTTCTTTATTCAATAACGGCCCCCAGGTGTTTATCTTTGATGGAAACTCATCGGAAAAATTGCAGTTCGACAGTATTACCAATATCAATTACATTACTGTTGATAATCAAGATAATATTTGGTGTATTGGTTACGAAGGATATTCAGTTTATGATGGTCAAAACTGGATAATTGACAATTCTACGTTTAAAGAGGTGGGGCTATTTTCAATAGAACAGGCGAAGGATGAGAAAATTTGGATTGGAACCGGAGATGGGATTTATATCAATGATTGAATACTAATAAATTTTTAAAGTGCTATACATAGTCAATATTTTGTAACCGGGATTCATTTTCCCATATTTGCATTATAATGAACAAAAAATAAAAACGATGAAGATTCGCGTACTGATAATTTTAGTGTCTTTGTTCCTGTTTCACCCTTATGGAGCATCTGCTCAGAAAGAAAAGAAAAGCGATGATAAAAACCAGACGACACTTCAAAATACTACCGAAGGTGTTGTATATGCCCTTCCCCGCACAGGGCTTTCTATCCAAATTAAGCTCGTGAAAGAAAGTTTCAGACCGGGTCCCTATTCGCTTTATGCAGAAAAATATCTTGGGTACAGCAATGTGAATGTTGCCGCTTCTGATACCTGGAAGATTGTTGGGGTTACGGTTGAAAGTTTTGGGGAAGCTGATCCCAGTGCGGTGTACAGAACGTTTGGCCCTGTTTCGTCGATGGTTTCATTGCTTCCTGACGGAACACTGGCAGGGGTTAATTCACCTATCGAACGTGTTGATGGAGGATTGAGGGGAAGCGACTTTATTGATAATTCTGAAATACCGGCTATCTTGTTTCCCGATCAATCTTCAGATGATCAGTACGATACTGAAATTGTGGCTGAAACGAGCGAAGAGAAGATCATGGTGAAGTCGAACGAGTTAAAAGCACGCGAAGCTGCCGATTATCTGTTCCGCTTGAGAAAGAAAAGAGCTTTTACGATTCTTAATCCGTCAGATGGCGTTCCCGAGGACGGGAAAGGATATGAAGTCTTTGTACAGCAGGTTGAGAAACTGGAGAAAGAGTATGTTTCTCTTTTTCTGGGAAAGCGTTTCGAGGCGGAGCAAGAATTTACCTTCAATTATATTCCCGGGAATGACAATGTGAAAAATGAAGTGTTATTCCGGTTTTCAGATGAGAAAGGCGTATTGCCAAAAACCGATGTTTCAGGCCGACCGATAACCATTGAAATGATCAAAGATCAGAAATTTTATTCCGCAGTTGAGAACATAAACCTTCAGAATGGCCAAAATTCAGCGAAGAGCGGTTTGTATTACAGAATTCCGGTTAATGCCACTATTGCCCTGTCCGAAGGGTTCAATACTCTTTATTTAGGAAAGGTTGCTGTTGCCCAGTTTGGATTGGTAGTGCCAGTTCCTGAATTGCTTATCAGGGAAGACTGTTCGTTGAGTTTTGATCCGATTACCGGAAGTTTGAAAAGCGCAAATTCAAAGTAATTATTTGAACCGGGAGATTCTCAATCAATATAATTATCACCATTTTGGGATTTATAATTTGATTTTTAAATATAGACAAACCGATCGGGGTAAGCTGTTTAATTCAAAAAACAGGTTATTCGAATTATTCGATTGTATTCCGGGCATGTCGGGTTTTAGGTTGAAATAATTCAGATTCTCAGAATTTAAAACGTTCAGCACTGAACAACCGGTTTCCAGCTCAATTTTCTTTATGTTGGTTTTAAAATTAAACCCGATATCGAATCGGTTGTAGGGTTTAAGTACGGGAAAATTTTTATTGTCGTGGGGAATGAATTCATCAAAACCATGTTGCGATTTGCCGCTGCATAAAATGTAGGATGCAGAAAAATTTAATTTCCACCACTGATAAATTGCGGCGACTTTAATCTCATGTTTGTAATTGTTGAGAGAATTAATATACCGGTCGCCATAAAGGCCGGGAATTTTCCTCATGCTTTCATTTAATGAATACGAAAACCACGAAGTAAACTTGTTTAATGTAAGCTGATTGTAAATAGAAAAGCCCCTTGAATAACCTTTCCCCGAATAATAACCCGATTCAATATTCCCGGTTAGCCTATAGTCGGGTTTGAATTTCATACTGTCGATAATTTCAGGCACATATTCAGAGATATTCTGGTTGTCTTTCAGATAGGCTTCAACAGTAACCTGATAGGTGGGCCTGATGAAGTTTATGCTGGCTGACAATTGGTTTGATGTGACAACCGGTATTTGATTCTCATCGGCAAGGGTGAAGAAGCTTTTATTGGTAAAGTCAGAAAACACGATTGGGATTTTTGAAATAAACTGATGGCTTTGACCCATATTAATTCCGACCGACAACGAGTTTGTTAGTAACGCTGTTACTGATAAGTTGGGTGAGATGAATATTTTTTTGGCGGTAGAAGAATACGTCGTTTTTATTCCGGCATCGGCAACAAGATGGCTGCCCAGATTAAATTTATCCTGAAGGAACAGGTAGGGTAGAATATTTTGACTTTCAACGCTGTTTTGAACCGTATCGTTGACGCCGAATTGTTGGTTAATTGTAAAGTAATCGGCACCAACTCCAAACTTTATCCGCTGGTTGTTTTGCGTGTTGATGGTATTGATGTTTTTAACCGATAAATCCCATAATTGATTTCGGGTTTGGCTTTCAGCTCTTGAAACGGTTTGTTCACTGGTATTTTGGAGTATTAAATCATTATCGTAGGTTTCGAAATTTGACGATAAACCGGCAAGAATATCAGAAGAAAAATTTTCACTCCAGAGTTGATTGAAATAGGCTGAAATTCCGCTGTTTCCCCATCGCTGTTTCAGGCTGTTTGCAAAAGGGATATCCTCAACGGTGGTGTCGGGTGAGAACGAAGAATGGTCGTAACTTTGGTAGAGGTTAATATAGTAGTTGTTTTTATCGCCTACCGAACCTGAAAACTTTAACTGAGCATCTCCAAAAATGTAATCTGTTTTAACATGGTTGTTTTGAAACGGCATGGTTGTCTTAAAATCGGGAATATACACCGTATTGTTATTTTGTTTGAAAAACATGGTGTTTTCAGGGTTTCTGTAAATGCCTCTCAACGCCAGCAGTAGTGTGTTATTTACTCCGGCTGGTGTCTCAAAAAGTGCATTTAACGTAAGGTTGTTGATCTCAGCAGTAAACGAGGGGTTAATTCGGTTGCCTTTTTTGCCGGTAATTTTGATTAATCCTGATTCACTTTCGGCACAATCAGCGCTGGTTGCGCCTTTATACACTTCAATGTCTTTGATGCTAAGGGGGTTTATCATCCCGATATTTCCATAAAAATGGTTTGTATTAAAAAGTCTTATCCCGTCAAATTCAATGGTTATATTTTCTGATGACCCGCCCCAGATCGATATGCCGGAATTATTTCCCGAAACTTGGCTGATTCCGGGCATTAAGGTCAAAAACTGGAAAAGAGAATTATCGCCAATTCCGGGTAAATAATGGGCTGCCTGGGCATTCAGTTTAATTTTACCTGTTTCACGGCCAATGATAGGTTGGCTTATTGCTGGTGATTTGTTGATGGTAATTTCTTTAATTTTTATCGAACTGGGCTGAAGAAAGAATTCTTGCTTCAATAATCTCGAATTGGATGAGATAATGGTATCAATAGTGCCATATCCAAGGTAAGAAATAGCCACTTTTAACGAATCGGTGAAATCCTCACTGTACGAAAAACAACCTCTTACATCGCTGTATAGGTACTTGTTGTTGATGCACAAAAAGGAGTAGGGAAGGGGTTCGTAGGTTGTGTGATCGAAAATGGTGCCCGAAAAGAAAAGCGAATCCTTTGCATCGATTTTTTTTTCGGGCGATGAAAAAATAAGATATACGTTGTTCGAGAGCTCATAACTGAGAGGCAACCTTTTAAGGAGAAAGGATATTGCCTCGTCGAAATTCGAGAATTTTTTATGGGCAGTAACATAATAGTTTGATGCCAGTTCGTTATCGAACGATATGTTGATTCCCGACCGGCTACTTAGATCCAGAAGAACCTTGTTGAGGGGTTGTTTTTTAACATCAATTTCGATGTTTTGCCCCAAAAGGTTCAGGGAGTAAGCGGTAATTACAAAAGTGAAAAGTATAGCTAAAAAAAATCTCAAAAGTTGTTGTTGTTTGTTATAATGAATTCATTCTCTTTAATTGTTTGATATTTATAACCAAAAGGCCGGCAAACGATGTTCAAAACATTTTCAATCGACGATTTTGGAAATACACCTGAGTATGATTTTTGAAAATCGCCGTGGTATTCAATCTTAACATTATATTGCCGTTCAATCTCTTTGAAAACATCGATTAAAGGTACTGCGTTAAAAGCAAACGAATTATTAATCCAGGAAAGTTCTTTTAACGGATCAATATTTCTTAATATTTCAACATGATCTTCCTTCAGATTGAACTTTTGATTCGGACTAAGGACAGCTTCATCATTATTGTCAGCCTGTACTCCTACTTTACCGGTTATGCAGGCTACCATGAAAACATTCTCGCGATCGTAAACATTAAAGCTGGTACCCAATACCGATACGGTTCCGTTTAATGTTTTTACCAAAAATTTATCTCCTTTCTTCACCTTAAAAAAGGCTTCACCTTTCAGATTTACTTCGCGGTTTTCATTCCATTTCCATTTACGATAAGTTATTTCAGATCCGGCATTCAATATTACTTCAGAGCCATCAGGCAGCGTAATGGTTTGATGAATACCATAAGCTGTTTTAATAGTTTTGACTGATGATTTTGTATACGTGAATATTGAAATGAAGAGTAGAACAGAAGCTGCCACTGAAATAGTGACGATTCTCAATACCCTTCGTTTAGTCGATGCTTTATCGATATTTTTTTCAATTGTGTCCCAATAATTTTCTTTCGATTTATTCCATGGAATTTTTATTCCGGGATAAACAACCTGCAACGGTTTATCTTCCTCTTCGTGATGATAAACAATCTCATCGTTTGTATCATTCGTTTTTTCCATCTCTGTAACTGCTTAAATTTTTCTTTAAAAGACTTAAGGCCACCCCAATCCTTTTTTCAACTGCTTTTGTTCCAATATTCAATCTTTCCGCAATCTCTTTATACGCCAGACCATCCAGACGGCTCATTAAGAAAGCAGTTCGCGACGATTCGGTCATTTCTGCAAGTGAACTCTCAAGTAGTTGGTTTAATTCGTTGAAATAGAAATCATCAAGGGGGGTAACCGGATTAATTTCCGATCCTTTTTCCTGTTTCTTCTCGAACTTAAACTTTACTTGATCGTGGCGGCATTTGCTTATATAAATGTTTGAGGCAATGGTGTATAAATATCCCTTTAGTGTGGTTGTTTGGATATTGTTCCGGTTTTCCCACAACTTCATAAATACCTCCTGGGCAATATCACCTGCCAGTTCTGTATCACCGCACTTGTAATAAATAAATGTTCTTAAATCGTCGAAATAAAGATTAAAATATTCCTTGAACTCCGCTTTGTCCATTAAAATCAATATTGATCATCGATGTTTACAAAATTACGCATTTGCAAAGTTTTACCCTACCTCCTTTTTAAAAATGGAGAATCATCCTTTAAGGTGGGGTTAGGTTGTTTACATGCGTATTTGATTCATGAAACTGAATTGACAAATAAATATAAAACTTATGCGATTTCTGATTATTCCAATTTTTACACTTTGTATTTCCTTTTCTCTTTTCGGGCAGGAAAAGCTTTCGATAACAGGAAGGGTAATCGAAGATGGTACAGGAAACCCTTTGCCCGGGGCAAGTGTGATTATCAAAGGCACAACTTCCGGTTGCATTACAACACCCAATGGCTATTTCAGGTTAATCATTCAAAATACCAATGTTATTGTACAGTTTAGTTTTATAGGATACGTTACCAAAGAGGTGAATCTGAAAGATATTAACCTGCACGACCCGGTTAATATTTCTCTTGAGTTAAACAAACAGGAGCTTTCTGAGGTGAGTGTAGTTTCTGAAAAGGAGAAGATAATTCGAATGTCCGATACGGAAATCAGTACCGTAGCCCTTTCTCCAAAGCTGATCGAAAAACTGCCCAATTTTGGCGAGGTCGATATTATGCGATCTTTCCAACTTTTACCGGGAATTAGC
>Ga0209373_10004527_pt1 | contig 11919 bp, 9 predicted proteins | sample Higcelweek5metaG_FD_187173 | JGI IMG/M metagenome (GOLD analysis project Ga0209373, IMG submission 187173) | Freshwater pond sediment microbial communities from the University of Edinburgh, under environmental carbon perturbations - High... | ecosystem: Environmental > Aquatic > Freshwater >... | reverse complement strand
CTATGATTTTTTACTTTGGCTTGCAACACCTCTGTTATTATATCATAGGTGGCGTTTTTTGTCCTAACACCCTCTACTGATTATTCCGTTCTCCCCAGCATAGCTGGGGGTTTAATATTTTCAATTAAATAAATCTTCAAAAGAGGATGTAAATGAACTTGTTAAATCATTGAAATTAGCAGGAAAAGAAAAACAAATACAAGTTGAAATGAAAAAATTACTTAATACAAAAACAACAAATATACCTAAACATTTTGCTTATGCAGAAGGAGAATTATTTGATAAATATATTCATGATATGAAAATAATTCAGAATTTTGCACAATTAAACAGAAAAGCTATGATAGATGAAATTGTAAAGGGAATGAAACTTCATATCGTAGAACAATTTACTACTATTCATAACTATATAGAAACTGATGATATGATACTTAGAAAAGGTTCAGTTTCAGCAAAAAAAGGTGAAAAAATCTTAATTCCTATAAATATGCGTGATGGGAGTTTGGTTTGTATTGGCAAAGGAAATTCAAATTGGAATTTTTCCGCTCCACATGGAGCTGGAAGGCTTATGAGCAGAAGTGAAGCTAAACAAAGCTTTACCGTTTCAGAGTTTAAAAAGCAAATGAAAAATGTTTATACTACATCCGTTAGTTCTGAAACTTTGGATGAATGCCCTATGGTTTATAAAGGAATTGATGCAATAGTCAATAATATTACAGATACGGCTGATATTATAGATATAATTAAGCCTATTTACAATTTTAAAGCAGGTCAAAAATCTTAAAATCAAAAATAAAGTCAACACATTTGTTGACTTTATTTTTGATTAAATATATAAATTTAACTTTAATTTTTAATTTTTTTAAAATTAAAAATTAATATTGACATAAATAAATTTTCATGATAAAATAAATTGAAAACGTTTTCTTTAAAACGTAATTATATAAAAAAATTGTTACTATTCAGCTACCAAAGGTAAAAATTACAATTTTACAGAAGTTTCGCCTATATTAAGTTGACAAGACTTTCCGGTAGCCAAAATGTCGTCAGCTTAAGCAAATTGCTGAGGCAATTTATGAGGCTCTGCCTCAAACTCCGCTTCTTTTTGCGATAGAAAAAGAAGCAAAAAGCTCCTAGGAAAGCGATTAAGGGTTACTATTCAGCCTCTAAATGTAAAACTTACGATTTTGCAAGGGTTTCGACTCTGCGGAGTCGACCGGGCTTTCCGATCGCCCTGGACCTTCGGTAAAATATCTCTACTCTATACATATGGCTGAATAGTAACGACCAAGGGCGTTGCCATTTGGAAACCTAAGATTTTTTGAAAAAAATCGAGTAAAACTTTAATTTTTTCTTAATTTGACGACATTGTTCTTTGGCTCTAAAACTTTGGTAAGATATTTTTGCTTTACACATGGCAGAATAGAAACAATATTACAAAAATAATTGGAGGTTAAACAAATGATTAAAATGAAAAATATTTTAAAATCTATAGCTGTAATTTCAGCATTTTCTTTAGCTATAAATATTTCACCATTTATAACTGAAAAAACAGTCGTAGAGGCAGCAAAACAAAGTGTAAGTTATAAGTTCGATAATGTAAAAATTGAAGGTGGCGGTGGATTTGTTCCTGGAATTATATATAATCCTACAGAAGAAGGCCTTGTTTACTGTCGTACAGATATGGGTGGAGTATATAGACGTGATAAAGAAACTTTAGAATGGATACCACTTACAGACTGGGTTTCAAATGATGAGTGGAATTTATTAGGTGGAGAAAGTCTTGCAACTGATCCAGTAGAACCCAATAGACTGTATGTTGCAGCAGGTACATATACAAATGAATGGACAAATATGAATGGCTATATATTACGTTCTGATGATTACGGTAACACTTGGGATAAAGTGGAGTTACCATTTAAATTTGGCGGTAATATGCCTGGTAGATCTGTTGGAGAGCGTTTAGTTATAGATCCAAACAGTAATAATATTCTATATTTTGCTGCTAGAAGTGGAAATGGATTATGGAAGAGTGAAGATTACGGGAAAACATGGAACAAGGTTGAAAGTTTCAAAAATGTAGGTAATTTCGTTGAGGATCCAACTAACGCATATACTGCAGATAATATAGGTTTAACATGGGTTACTTTTGATAACTATAAATCAAAAAAAGGACAACCAACAAAAGATATTTATGTAGGCGTTGCAGATAAAGAAAATCCTGTATATGTAAGTCATGATTCTGGGGAGACTTGGGAACCGCTTAAAGGACAACCAACTTCTGAAACATTTACGAGACATAATGTAGATGCTTTGGAAATAGGGATACCACATCATGGCAAAATAACATCAAATGGGTTATTGTATATTTCATATGGTGACAGAAGTGGTCCATATCAAATGGCAGATGGAGCAGTTTATAAGTATAATACAAATACAGGTGATTGGAAAGAAATAACTCCACCTTCTGGGTATGATTGGAGTGGTGCACCAGAATATAAAAACTATTATGGTTTTGGTGGTATTTCAATTGACAGTAACAATCCTGATATAATTGTAACTGCTTCCTTACAATCATGGTGGCCGGATAACAATCTATATAGATCTACAGATGGCGGAGAAACATGGGATGCTTTATGGTCTTGGGTTTCTTACCCTGAAAGAATGCTTAAATATACTATGGATGTTTCTTTAGCACCATGGCTTTCGTGGGGAAAACCAAATAATTCTGTTGATGGTGGATTAGTAAAAGGTACTGACGCAGAAAATCCAACTCCAAAGCTTGGATGGATGATAGGTAGCTTAGAAATAAATCCTTTTAACTCAGATGAAATGATGTATGGAACGGGTGCAACTATATATGGTTGTGATAATTTAACTGATTGGGACAAAGGTGAATATATAGACATTTCAGTTAAGGCAAAGGGAATAGAGGAAACCGCTGTTTTGAGTTTGATGTGTCCACCAATAGACGGAGTGGAACTTATAAGTGGTGTAGGCGATATATGTGGATTTGTGCATAATGATGTAACAGTAGGTCCAAAAACAATGATGAGTCCCGCATTTACAAGTACAAACGGAATGGATTACGCTGAATTAAATCCTAATTATATGATTAGAGTAGGTTCAGTTGAAGCAGAAAAATATGAAAAAATAAAAAAATCAATTGCAGTATCTAAAGATGGTGGTACAACATGGTCAGATGTAACTCCCAACATAGGGTATATTGTTCCTCCACTTAGTGATGAAAACATTGCAGAAGGTGGCACAGTTGCTGTTTCAGCAGATGGTTCCAGTTTTGTATGGGCACCAAATGGTTATAGAGTAGTAGCTTATGTAAATGGTGGGTGGAATGTTGTTGATACATTGCCTAAAAACTCATATGTATGTTCAGATAGAGTTAATTCTAAATATTTTTATGCTTATTCACAGGGTAAATTTTTTGTAAGTAATGATGGTGGATTGACATTTACAGAAAAGACTAGCATAGGATTGCCAGTTGATAACTACTATAATTCAAAAATCAAAGCAGTTCCAGGAAAAGAAGGACATGTATGGGTTCCAATACCAGGTCAAGGTTTATGGTATAGTACAGATAATGGTGATACATTTAATAAACTTGAAAATGTAAAAAGAGCTGATGTTATAGGTTTTGGTAAAGCAAAAGAAGGTGAAAGTTACTTAGCAATATATATGTGTGGTGAAGTTGATGGGATATATGGTGTATATCGTTCAGACAATATGGCAAAAGACTGGATAAGAATTAATGATGATAATCATCAGTATGGTTCAATTAACTACTCAATTACTGGAGATTTAAGAAAATATGGAAGAGTGTTCTTTGGTACAAATGGAAGAGGAATCATATATGGTGATTTAATTTCTTCATCTGAGCAAGTAGTAGAGCCTACTTTAACAACAGCAACTACACCTAAAGAGACTACGGTAACAACAAAGAATACAACCACAAGTAAAGTTACTACAGTAACAGTAGGGACTACAAGTAAAGTGACTACCACTACTATAAATCCTTCAATTATATATGGTGATATTGATTTAGATGGAAATGTAAATCTTTCGGATTTGGTAGTGTATTGTCAATTTTTACTTAATGATATTACAATTACAAGTAATCAAAAATTAATTTCTGATTTAAATCAAGATGGTGTTGTTGATATAGCAGATGTTGCTATATTAAAACAATATTTAATGGGTGACAAAATTATTTTAGGACCCAAAAAATAAAAGCCTCAAATTTATTTTTATTAAAACAAAAACTACTTCTCAATTATGAGCAGTAGTTTTTTTGTTCCAATAAGTTTTTAACTGATATTCGGTTAGATCCGTCACAAAATTACTTTTGTAAATTAAAAATTGTTCAATTTCATTTAATATATAAAATAAAATTGCTCTATCTTCAAACTCTAGTCTTTCTTTTGGTAATTCATCTTTTTTATAGTTGTTTTTTAGAATTTTCAATTCTTCAATAAGAAAAATAGCATTATTATATTCATTAAAAGTGTTGCTAATTCTTAAAAAAAAGTGTGATATATTTTCCGTTTGCTTGGGCACTGAGGATAGCGAGATTATATTTTTATATATACTTTCTAAAATAAAATATTGATTTTTTCTCATTTGCATATATTCAACATAGTATGAAGTATCTTTTAAAAGTGAATTGTTAAATTTTTCGTTAGAATCTTTTATAGATATATTAATTAATTTATGTAGAAATTCAAGATTATTATTTGAATAATCAGATTTATCAACATGAGATATATAATGAGACATTTCGTTTAAAATTATCTTAAAATAATTATCAATTTCAATTTGCTCTTTTTTAATTAATTTTATTGTTTCAGGCATATAAAGATTAATGGTAATTCCAATGCAAGCTCCAATAATAAATAATAAAAATTCATTTAAAATTAAATTTAAATCTGTAGTTTGTTGGATTAAAAAATGTGTTGCTAAAACAACATTCATTGCAATAGCTTCTTTTAACTTCATGAAAAAACATACAGTAATAAAAATAAGAAGAAAAATTCCAAATACATAAAAATTATGTCCTATAAAATTAAACAAAATATAACTCAACATGGTCATAATTATAAATGCTACAAATCTTTTAAAAAAAATCATTATTGTTTCTTTTTTTGTGGACTGTATGCTTAGTAGTGTTATAATTCCAGCAGACGCAGGATATAATAAATTAAGTTCAGCTGCAATAATCATAGAAATTGTTGTGCCTAAAGTGATTTTTATTATTTGTAAAATCAAAGATTTATTCATAAAACGCCTCCTTTGTTAAAAATATAAAAAACAGTTTTATCAAATTTTAAATCTGATAAAACCGTTATTATTTACTTTATTTAAGTGAAATAAATTCTGAATGTGCATAACCAAGTACGCCATTATAATTTACATAATACCATTCATTTTCTTGTCCTAAAACTTCTATTTCTGTTGATGGAGGCATTTCTGCTAAAACTTCAGCTTCTGTTGATGGAGTTTGTCTTATTCTAAGAACACTTTCTGTAATTGTAACAGTAGCTTTTTTTACAGGTTTAAAAGATTTATAACCTGTAGATAAAAGTGCTTTATTAACAATTATTATTTTTTCTAGTTTGGCAGTGGCGTTTAATGAATCAAAATAAAATATGGATATTATGTTATTGTTATCATTATCAGATAATATCAATTCTTTTTTGTTTCCATCTTTATCTTCTATTATATAAGGTGATGTTGTAGCATCAGTAACATCTTTTATTTCAATATATTTATCTGAGAAACAAGAAAAAGAAGTATAACTCATATCTAAGCTGTTTAAAATAGGTGAAGAAGTATTTAGTACTTTTTCAGTTTCAAGAATAGCGTTAAAACTATCGCCTATTTTTATATTATCTGAATAAATGCCGTCTTTTAATATATTTAGTTGAACTAGTAAGTTATTTTCGTTATATATAGCTTCATAGTTATTTTGGTTATAAATATTTTTATTTGGGTTGCTTGGATCTACAGAATATTCTGTACCTAAAATCATTTCAACGATGTCTTTAGTTTGCCCTAAAATATAAGAAAGAGGTAACTTTGAAACTTGAGAATTTAAGCTAGTGGTAGTTTCTTCGACTTTTGCTTCAGAAACTTGTGATGTTGACGAGGAATTCGTATTTCCTTCTTTTTCTTTTATTTTATCTTGAAAATAAATTAAAAATATAGCTAGTAATAATAAAACGACGGAAATTGAAATTACAAGATAATGAATCATATTTGATTTTTCTTTAACTGCAACATTTTGTTGTACATCAAATTCTATATATTCATTCTTTGAACCACAATTTTCACAAATGCCACTTTTGTCTTTGATTTTTTTTCCACATTGACTGCATTTATTCATATGTAATAACCACCTAAAAAAATTTTTTATTTAACAATTATAAAATCAAAACAATTTTTAAGTTACAATTCATAAATTAAAGGGAAGTAGGGTTTTCGACTTTGTGGTGTCGACCTAGCTTTCTGTTTGCCCTAGACCTTTTGGTAATACATCTTTGCTGGTTGAATAGTAACATTTTTAAATAACTATTAAATGTTTATATATAATATTATATAATTTATGGTGCTGAATGTCAACATGTAAAAAATTCCGTAAAAATAAGAAATGCAAGTATTTTGTTTTTAAACTTAATACTTGCATTTTAAAAGGTAATTATATACCGAATATTTTTCTTGCTTTTTCTACTTCTTCATTTGAAGGAGGATCTATATCTTTAAGTTTATATTCTAAGCCAAGTTCATCCCATTTAAATTTACCAAGTGTATGATAGGGAAGAAGTTCTATTTTTTGAACACACTTATATTGTTTCAAAAAAGTTGCTAGACGTTCTAGCTTAGAATCAATCAATGTATAATTAGGTAATAATACATGTCTTATCCAAACAGGCTTATTTATACTTTCACAAAAATCAAGTGTTTTAATTGCGTTAATATTTGATTTTCCAGTTAGCTTTATACTATCATTTTTATCAATATCTTTTATGTCAAGTAAAATTAAATCGCTTTTTTTTATAGCATTTTGAGATAATTTTAAATCAATTATACCAGATGTATCTATTGCAGTATGGATATTTTCTGATTTACATAAATTAATTAATTCTTCACAAAATTTTGACTGCATTAAAGGCTCTCCACCAGATATAGTTACTCCGCCTTTTTTTATAAAATTTTTATAAGTGAGTATTTTCTTCATTACTTCATCAGGATACATTTCAAAATTTGCTCTTTTACACCAAGTATCTGGGTTGTGACAATATAAACACCTTAAGGGACAACCAGATAAAAAAACTATAAATCGAATTCCAGGACCATCAACTGCACCAAAACTTTCAAATGAATGAATAAGTCCTTTATTCATATATATCACACCCTTTCTTGTTGTAAAAAATAAATATTACATAACTGTATGGAAGGTTCTATGTATTACATCAAGCTGTTGTTCCTTAGTAAGTTTAATGAAGTTAACCGCATATCCACTAACACGAATAGTTAATTGAGGATATTTTTCTGGATGATTCATGGCATCAATGAGAGTTTCTTTATTTATAACATTTACATTTATATGATGTCCATTCTCTAATGTATATCCATCTAAAAGTGAAGTTAAATTTTCTACTTTTTCACTTTCGGATTTGCCTAAAGCATCAGGTATTACTGAAAATGTATATGATATGCCATCTTCAGCACTGTCGTAAGGTATTTTTGCTACGGAAAGCATTGAAGCTATACATCCATTTGTATCTCGACCATGCATTGGATTTGCACCTGGTGCAAATGGTTCTCCTGATTTTCTACCATCTGGAGTAGCACCAGTAACTTTACCATAAACCACATTTGAAGTTATTGTTAGTATAGACATAGTTGGGATAGAGTTTCTGTAAGTTCTCCTTCTAGATAATCTTTTCATAAATCTTTCAACAAGCATAGTCGCTAAATCATCTACTTGTGGATCATTGTTTCCAAATTTAGGGAAATCTCCTTCGATTTTAAAATCATATACAAATCCATTTTCATCTCTTAAAGGAGTAACTTTTGCGTATTTTATTGCCGATAAACTATCTACTACAACAGAAAGACCTGAAATACCACAAGCAGAAGTTCTGATTATTTCTTCATCATGCAACGCCATTTGTACTCTTTCATAACAGTACTTGTCATGCATATAGTGTATTATATTTAAAGTATTTATATAAAGTTTAGTCAGCCATTCGCAAACATAATCAAACTTTTCCATTACTTCATCAAACTTTAATGGTCCATCTGAAATTTTTCCTACCCCTTCACATAATTTCTCACCATTTTTTTCATCATACCCATCATTTATTGCATAAAGCAGAGCTTTAGCAAAATTTGCTCTCGCACCAAAGAACTGCATTTGTTTTCCTATTTTCATTGCAGAAACACAGCAAGCAATTCCATAATCATCACCAAATTTATTTCGCATTAATTCATCATTTTCATATTGAATAGATGAAGTTTTTATTGATATTTCTGAACAAAAATTTCTAAATGTTTCTGGTAATTTAGAACTCCATAAAACAGTTAAATTTGGTTCAGGTGCAGCACCTAAATTGACAAGAGTATGTAAAAATCTATAACTCATTTTTGTAACCATATGCCTACCATCTAAACCTATTCCAGCTATTGATTCTGTAACCCAAGTAGGATCTCCAGAAAAAAGTTCATCATAAGCGGGAGTTCTTAAAAATCTTACCATTCGAAGCTTCATAACAAAGTGATCAACTATCTCTTGTATTTCTTTTTCAGTAAAAACATTATTTTTTAGATCATATTCAGAATAAATATCCAAGAAAGTGGATACTCTTCCCAAGGACATAGCGGCACCATTCTGTTCTTTTATAGCTGCTAGATATGCAAAATATAGCCATTGAAAAGCTTCTTTTGTATTTTTAGCTGGCTGTGAAATGTCGAACCCATAATACAATGCCATTTCTTTCAACTCAAATAAAGATTTTATTTGCTCAGCTATTTCTTCAAGGTCTCTTACTGTATCACCATACATAGGGTCAAAATCTCTAGAATTTTTTGCGTTTTGCTTTTCTTCTATAAGTCTATCAACACCATAAAGAGGAACACGTCTATAATCTCCAATAATTCTGCCTCGTCCATATGCATCTGGTAAACCTGTAATTATACCAGTTCGACGTGCAGTTTTCATAGCTTCAGTATAAACATCAAAAACCCCATCATTATGTGTTTTTCTATATTTAAAAATCTCAGATATATTTTCAGGAAGTTCTTTATTATATGCTTTCAAAGAAGCTTCAACCATTCTTATACCTCCAAAAGGCATTATAGAACGTTTTAAAGGAACATCTGTTTGTAATCCTACTATTTCTTCGAGTTCTTTATCTATATATCCTTCGCCATGAGAAGTAATAGTAGATATGTTTTTTTCATCTATTTCATAAATTCCACCACGAACACGTTCTTCTTTTAGTAACTCAAGCACTTTAGACCATAATGTTGTAGTTTTTTCAGTTGGACCTTCCAAAAAAGAAGAATCTCCATCATAAGGCGTATAGTTTTTTACAATAAAATCACGAAGATTTATTTCTTTTTGCCAATCACCATCAATAAATTTCATTTGTCATTCTCCTTTGTATAAAAAAATAAGGTAAATCAATATATAGTGGTGAAAATTAAATATAATAAATACAACCACTATATTTATACTATAAATATATCATAAATAAACCTTAAAGTCAATTAATTTAATGATTTGAAATAGTATATTCAATAGTATCAATGAAATACTTCAACATTTAGATACTTGTATTGTATAAAGTAACAATAATAAAATTACTATAATTTATAGGGTATTTAAAAGAATTTTTTATGAAAATTTCATATTTAATTAATTGTACATATTTACAAAATTAGTATAATAGAGTATAATATTAAACATGAGGTTTAATATTATGAGATAAGTTTTAACGGATATTATTTATAATTCATTATAAATTCAACTTATATAGGGATATATTTTAATGAATAAGTAGTACAAATACATAATAATAAATGCTACAGGATTATCTATTATATCAACAGATATGGGGATATTTATATAAATTATTAGATATAACATTTAATTCCTGCTTTAACATATTTACAAAAATAAGATAAAAGGTTATAATGTAAGAGAGAGAAAAATAATATTTATATTACACAGGAGGCGAGCAAAATGGGGGTAAAAAAACTAGTAAGATTTGATTGGGCGATGAAATATATACTAAGAAATAAAGCAAACTTTGATGTATTGGAGGCTTTTTTATCAAATCTTTTAAAAGAAGAAATAACCGTTTTAGATATATTAGAAAGTGAAAGTAATAGAGAAGTTGAAAATAGAAAGTTCAACAGAGTAGATTTAAAATGCAACGACTCAAAGGGTAGATATATAATTATAGAAATACAAAATCAAAGAGAGTCGGACTACTTGCAAAGACTACTATGGGGAACTTCAAAAGCAGTAGTAGAAGGTATAGACTTAGGTAGTAGATATAGCGAGGTAGTAAAAGTTATATCAGTAAGTATTTTATACCATACTATGAGATTGGACGAAAAAGAAAACACAGACTTCATATATTATGGAACAACTGAGCTTTTTGGGGTGCATACAAAAAAGCCTTTGGTACTTCATGAAACAGTAAATACAGCTGAAGAAAAATCCGTAGTAACAAGTAAAAACGTATTTCCAGAATACTATATGATATATGCCGAAAAGTTTCAAGATGTAATAAATGAAGATATAGACGAATGGGTATATTTCTTTAAACATGGAGCAATAAGAGATGATTTTAAATCAAAGGGAATAAAACTAGCGGCTAAAAAGCTTGATTATTTGATGATGCCAGAAGGGGAAAGAAAAGCATATGAAGATTATTTGGCTTATTTAGGGCAGGAGTTGGGGATATTGGATAGTGCAAAAGCAGAGGGAAAAGAAGAAGGTTTAAAAGAAGGATTGAAAAAAGGAAAAATAGAAACTGCAAAAAATCTTATTAAATTAGATGTTGATATTGAAATAATAATAAATGCTACAGGATTATCTATATATGAAATAGAAGAATTGAGAAAAGAAGGATAATAGAAAAGGAGCGTTTTTTAAATGAAAAAAACAATTAGAATTATTTGGGTAGTTATATATATACTTGTTTTAATTTGCTTTGGTATTATGGTGTATTATCTAGCTAGAGGAGAAGCTCTGCCTAAATCATTAATGGTAACATTTTTAGTAATGCTTTTTTTAGAATCGATGATTGGAGCGATTTATCCTATCAAATTAAAAGAAATGTCTAAAAAATTCAAATTATTTATTTTAATATCTGTCCTTTTAGTAGCTATATTAATGTTTATTATTGTTATATCATAACAATATTCTAAGTAAGAATCCCAAAATAGATATTAATATTTTGGAGGGGTGAATAAATGAAAAAAATAATTTCAGCATTGTTTTTTGTGATTTTATACTTTATTTTAGCAATGTTTGTATCTAGGTTAATTGATAATGTTATTCTTCAAGTAGTGTTAGTTAGTTTATTAGCTGCGATTTTTTTGACTTTATTTATTAAGTTTAATAAATAAATATAAAACATACCTTCATATCTATTATATCAACAGATATGGGGATATTTATATAAATTATTAGATATAACATTTAATTCCTGCTTTAACATATTTACAAAAATAAGATAAAAGGTTATAATGTAAGAGAGAAAAAAATAATATTTATAGTACACAGGAGGCGATCAAAATGGGTATAAAAAAACTAGTAAGATTTGATTGGGCAATGAAATATATACTAAGAAATAAAGCGAATTTTGATGTATTGGAGGCTTTTTTATC
>Ga0209373_10004526_pt1 | contig 11922 bp, 9 predicted proteins | sample Higcelweek5metaG_FD_187173 | JGI IMG/M metagenome (GOLD analysis project Ga0209373, IMG submission 187173) | Freshwater pond sediment microbial communities from the University of Edinburgh, under environmental carbon perturbations - High... | ecosystem: Environmental > Aquatic > Freshwater >... | reverse complement strand
CTTGGCGTTGCCGTACTCGTTGCTGGTCATTTCTTTTACAAAAGAGCATGATCGTGGCCCAAAGTTCCGTCCGAATCGGGCGCGAACGCATTTTTCGTTCTGAACTTGAAGGGCGTGGGAGCGACCATGACGAAATGGGTCTACGGTTTTGGTGGTGGCAGGGCCGAAGGGCGGGCCGACATGAAGAACCTGCTCGGTGGCAAGGGGGCTAATCTTGCCGAGATGAGCAATCTTGGCATTCCGGTTCCTCCCGGTTTCACCATCACCACGGAAGTCTGCACCTATTATTACGAAAATGGTGAGACCTATCCCGAGACCCTCCAGGACGAGGTGATGACCGCCCTGGGCAAGATCGAAGAAACGCTGGGGCGCCGCTTCGGTTCGGTTGAGGATCCGTTGCTGGTGTCGGTCCGCTCCGGCGCTCGCGCGTCGATGCCGGGGATGATGGATACGATCCTCAATCTCGGCCTCAATGACGAATCGGTCGAGGGTCTGGCCAGAGGCTCGAAGGATCCCCGTTTCGCCTATGACAGCTATCGCCGCTTCATCCAGATGTATTCCGACGTGGTGCTCGGGGTCGATCACCACAATTTCGAGGAAATCCTCGAAGAAGCGAAGGAAGACAAGGGCGTCGCTCAGGATACCGAGCTTGAGGCCGCGGATTGGAAGCTGGTGATCACCCGCTACAAGGAGAAGGTCGCCGAGGTGCTGGGCCGGCCGTTCCCGCAGGACGTCCACGAGCAATTGTGGGGCGCGGTCGGGGCGGTGTTCGGCTCCTGGATGAACCAGCGCGCGATCCGCTATCGCCAGCTCAATGACATTCCCGCCAGTTGGGGCACCGCCGTCAATATCCAGGCGATGGTGTTCGGCAATATGGGCGAGGATTGTTCGACCGGGGTCTGTTTCACCCGCGATCCCTCGACCGGCGAGAATGATTTCTACGGCGAGTTCCTGGTCAATGCCCAGGGCGAGGACGTGGTGGCCGGGATCCGCACCCCGCAGCAGATCACCCTCAAGGGCAAGGGGATTCATCGCTCGACCCTGCCGGCGATGGAAGAATGCCAGCCGGAGGTGTTCAAGGAACTGAACGCGATCCGCCACAAGCTGGAAGCCCATTACCGCGACATGCAGGACATGGAATTCACCGTCCAGCAAGGCCGGCTGTGGATGCTCCAGACCCGCACCGGCAAGCGCACCACCAAGGCGGCGCTGAAGATTGCAGTGGATATGGCGCGGGAAGGGCTGATCACCCGCAAGGATGCGGTCGGCCGGATCGATCCGGTCTCGCTCGACCAGCTGCTGCACCCGACCCTCGACCCCAAGGCGCCGCGCACGGTGCTGACCCGGGGTCTGCCGGCCTCGCCCGGGGCGGCTTCGGGCAAGGTGGTGTTCACCGCCGAGGAAGCCGAGATCTGGGTGAATGAGAAGAAGGAAAAGGTGATTCTGGTCCGGGTCGAGACCTCGCCTGAGGATATCGGCGGGATGCATGTCTCCGAAGGCATTCTCACCACCCGGGGCGGGATGACCAGCCATGCCGCCGTGGTGGCGCGCGGGATGGGCACGCCCTGCGTGGCCGGGGCCGGGGATATCCGGGTCGATACCATCGCCAAGGTGATGCGGGTCGCCGGCAAGGAAGTTCGTGAAGGCGATGTGATCACCCTCGACGGCTCGACCGGCGAAGTGTTCCTCGGCGCGGTGCCGACGATTCAGCCGGAGATGACCGGCGATTTCGCCACTCTGATGGAATGGGTCGATACGATCCGGACCCTCAAGGTGCGCGCCAATGCCGAGACCCCGCTCGACGCGGCGACCGCCCGCAAGTTTGGCGCCGAAGGAATCGGCCTGTGCCGGACCGAGCATATGTTCTTCGATCCGCGCCGCATTATCGCGATGCGGGAGATGATCCTGGCCGAGACCGAGGAGGGTCGCCGCACCGCTCTGGCCAAGCTGCTGCCGTTCCAGCGCCAGGATTTCATCGAATTGTTCGAGATCATGCGCGGCCTGCCGGTGACGATCCGCCTGCTTGATCCGCCGCTGCATGAATTCCTCCCCCATACCGAGGAGGAAATCATCGAGGTGGCCCGCGAGGCGGGGGTTGATCCGGCCCTGATCCGGGCGCGCAACGCCGCTTTGCATGAATCCAACCCGATGCTCGGCCATCGCGGGTGCCGTCTCGGCATCACCTATCCTGAAATCTACGAGATGCAGGCCCGGGCGATCTTCGAAGCGGCGGTGCATGTCTCGCGCGAGACCGGCCGCAGCGTGGTGCCGGAAGTGATGATCCCGCTGGTCGGGGCCCGGAAGGAACTCGATCTGCTGAAAGAAGCGATCGATCGGGAAGCCCAGGCGGTGTTCGCCGAGCAGAATTATGCGGTGCAATATTCGGTTGGAACGATGATCGAATTGCCCCGGGCCGCCCTGCTCGCCGGGGAAATCGCCCAGACCGCTGCCTTCTTCTCGTTCGGCACCAATGATTTGACCCAGACCACCTTCGGCATGAGCCGGGATGATTCCGGGCCGTTCATTGGCGTCTACCGGGCGCGCGGGATCTATGAGCGCGATCCCTTCGCCAGCCTCGATCAGGCCGGCGTCGGCGAACTGATCCGCATCGCCGCCGAACGCGGCCGCGCCACCCGGCCCGGCCTCAAGCTCGGCATTTGCGGCGAACATGGCGGCGATCCGGCCTCGATCGCCTTCTGCCAGAAGGCCGGGCTGGATTACGTGTCCTGCTCGCCCTATCGCGTGCCGATCGCCCGTCTCGCCGCAGCTCAGGCGGCCCTGGCGGAGTAATCCTTTAGCGGGGCTGCCGCCCCGCACCCCGCTTGGGGGTGACCCCCAAACCCCCTTTGGAATCAAAGGGGGTCCGGGGCATCGCCCCGGCCGGGTGCGGGCGGGAGCCCGCTCTTAGGGGCAGGTCTTGTAATCATCCGCGACTTCGTTACGAATCATCCGGGTCTGGTTAGTGAAAGCAGCATACCCTCGCTTGGTGATCTCTTTCAGCCGGGCCTCGATCTTGGTGCAAAAAGCAGATTCAACCGAATAATTACGGGCATAGGTCACGATCGCCCCGTCGGCATGCGTTTGCTTCACCTGCCAATCTTTCGGAAATTCCCGTTTCCAGGCCTTGGCCCGACGCGCAACCGCCGCCCGGAAGCGGGCGCCGTTGGTTTGCTCAAAACTGTCCCAGGTCTTCGCCGAATCGGCCAGAAACCGTCCCTGACACAGGCGGGAGGCCTCGCGCAGAAAAATACCGTGGCGGACCTCACGCTCGGCGGTCAATTCCGCCGCCGTAAAACACCCCTTCCCCTTTCCCGCAGGAAAAGCGGAGGACGGCAAAACCAGCAGGCACAGAGCGAGCAGCAACAAAGCGGGCTTGAACACGATCGAACCTCGGCAACCGATGGAGGGGCTCAGTATGCCATCAGCCGTCCCCGCATGTTAGAGTGCCCCTCCACACTCACTTCGGCTCAGGGAGGCCTCAGTGACCCCTTTTCCCGCGCTTGTGCTGACCGAGGAAGACGGCAAGGTCCGCGCCTCGATCCGTCACCTGACCCTGGACGACCTGCCTGACGGCGAGGTCACGGTTCGGATCGACTATTCAACCCTTAATTACAAAGACGGCATGATCCTCAATGGGCTCGGCCGGCTGGTGAAACGCTATCCTCACGTGCCCGGCGTCGATTTCGCCGGAATCGTCGAAGCCTCGGAATCCCCCGACTACCGCCCGGGAGATGCGGTGATCGTCAGCGGCTGGCGGGTGGGCGAACTCTACTGGGGCGGCTATGCCGGAATGGCCCGGGTCCGCGCCGACTGGCTGGTCCCGCTGCCGCCCGGCCTGACCACCCGTCGGGCCATGGCAATCGGGACCGCCGGTCTGACCGCCATGCTGGCGGTGATGGCCCTGGAAGAGCACGGTCTCCGTCCCGAAACCGGCGGGGAGGTTCTGGTCACCGGCGCGGCCGGCGGGGTCGGAAGCATTGCCGTGCTGCTGCTGGCCCAACTCGGCTATGCCGTTACCGCCGCCACCGGACGCCGCAGTCAGCACGATTATCTACGCAGCCTGGGCGCGACCACCCTGATCGACCGCGCCGAAATCGCCGCCGCTCCCGACAAGCCCTTGTTGGCGGAACGCTGGGCCGGAGCCATCGATGGGGTTGGCGGCACCACCCTCGGCCATATCCTCGCCACGCTGCGCTCCGGAGCGGCAGTCGCCGCCTGTGGCAATGTGGCCGGGGTGACGTTCCCCGGCAATGTCCTGCCCTTCCTGCTGCGCGGAATCGGTCTGCTCGGGATCGATTCGGTTTCCTGCCCAACCCCGCGCCGAATCATCGCATGGCGCCGGCTGGCCGAGCTGCTGCCGCTCGACCGCCTCGATTCCCTGACCACCGAGGCCAAGCTGACCGAGCTGCCCTCTCTGGCAGCCGCCATTCTGAAGGGCGAAATCCGGGGACGAGTCGTCATCGATCCCCATCTCTGAAATCGGGCGCCCCCCCAGACCCGGCCGAGGCTGTCCTCGGGCGGGTTTGGGGGGGAGTCGCCCAAGAACTTAATCGGCGACCAGCGCCTCGTCGTCATCCTGATCCCAATTCCCCTCGGGGGGCGGGATCTCGGTCAGCCAGCGTTCCAGTTCGACGACGTGGGTGGATTCTTCCTCCGCCATTTCCGCCGCAAGACGCCGCACCTCGGCATGACCGCCGTCTTTGGCCCGGGCCGCATAAAAGTCACGGCCGCGCCGCTCATTATCGAGCGCAAAAGACAGCGCATGGTGCGGAGTCATCCGGTAATGGGTCCCCTCGACCGACCCGACCTCAGGCGGTTCGAAGGTATTCCAGCGATATTGCCAGGATTTTAACGCCGGTAAATCATGACAGGCCGCGCGCTCGGCAACAGAAGCGGCATGACGACGGGAAAAATCCGCCATCTGTCGAAACAGTTCGGCGACCGCCGGATTATTATGGACATCCATTGTATCGGCCAGTTCGTCGTAACGCTCGGCCGCTTCATTTTCCATCGCCAGGGCGTGGGCGAGAAAAGTGGCTACCTCAGTGGTCATGCCGGATACCCTCCCTACGGATAGAGCCAGTATGCCCGATGCCCCCCCGCGAAACCACCGCCCACCAACGCGCCCCACCCTTTCGGTGCACCTGTCGTGACAGCAGGACGCAATCCGAGCTAAAGTGTCCGCACATTTTCTTTCAAGTTCTTCCCCCGACGAGGAAATCCATGAAAATCGCCTTTTCCAAGCCGTCGCTTCCTTCCGCCGGCGCGTTGGTTCTTGCCGTCGCTGAAGGCGGGGCTTTGTCGCCTACCGCCCAGACGCTTGACGCCGAGACCAAGGGCAGCCTGACCCGGGCCATGACCGCCGCCCGGTTCGAAGGCAAGGCGAATCAGACCCTGACTCTGCTCGCCCCCGCCGGACTCGATCTGGCCCGGGTGCTGTTGATCGGCATCGGCAAGGCCAAAGCATTCAATGCCCTCTCCGCTCAGGCGCTGGGCGGCACGGTGATCGCCACCCTGCTGAATGCCGGAGACAGTGAGGCGACGCTGGCGATTGAACCGGTGCCGGGTGTGGCGCTGAGCCCGGCCCAGATCGCCGCCGAGGCCGGGTTCGGCGCGCGCCGCCGGGCCTATCGCTTCGACAAATATCGCACCAAGGAAAAGAAGGAAGACAAGCCGAGCCTGAAGCGGCTGAATGTGACGGTCGAAGCCCAGGCCGAAGCCAAAGCCGCCTTCTCCCGGCTCGATTCCCTGGCCGAAGCAATCAGCCTGACCCGCGATCTGGTCACCGAACCCGGCAATGTCATCATCCCGCAGACCCTGGCGGAAAAGGCCAAGAGCCTGACCGAATTCGGGGTTGAGGTCGAAATCCTCGATGAAAAGGCGATGCGTAAGCTCGGGATGGGCTCGCTGCTCGGGGTCGGCCAGGGCTCCGAACATGAATCCCGGCTGGTGGTGATGCAATGGCGCGGCGCCGCTGATCCGAAAACCGCTCCGATCGCCTTCATCGGCAAGGGCGTCACCTTCGATTCCGGCGGGATCTCGATCAAACCGGCGGCCGGGATGGAGGACATGAAGGGCGATATGGCCGGGGCCGCCACCGTGATCGGGGCAATCCGGGCGCTCGCCGCGCGCAAGGCCGCCGTCAATGTGATCGGTGTCATCGGGCTGGTTGAAAACATGCCGTCGGGCAGCGCCCAGCGCCCGGGCGATGTCGTCACCTCGATGTCGGGTCAGACGATCGAAGTGATCAACACCGACGCCGAGGGCCGGTTGGTCCTCGCCGATGCGCTGTGGTACACCCAGGACCGCTTCAAGCCGAAAATCATGATCGATCTCGCCACCCTGACCGGAGCGATTCTGATTGCCCTCGGCCATGAATATGCCGGCCTGTTTGCCAGTGATGACCGGTTGGCCGAACGTCTGACTGCGGCCGGCACCGCCGTGGGAGAGCCGTTGTGGCGCCTGCCGCTGGGCGAAGCCTATGACAAGCAGTTGAAGTCGGACATTGCCGATATGAAGAATGTCGGCGGGCGGGAAGGCGGCTCGATCACCGCGGCTCAGTTCCTCAAGCGTTTCACCAATGATGTGGCCTGGGCGCACATCGACATTGCCGGCACCTCCTGGAGCAAGAAGGACAGCCCGACTTGCCCGAAGGGCGCCACCGGCTTCGGCGTCGCTTTGCTCGATCGTCTGGTCGCCGACCATTACGAAGACAAGGGGAGCAAGTAGGCGGGTGCTGCGGATCGCCTTCGCGGCGTCGGGCACTGTCCCGCTCGCTGGAACCGTCGCCCTCGGCTGCGGCCGGGGGCGGCGTCTGACCCCGAGTCTGGCCGGGTTCGAGACCGGGGGCCGGTTGCGCCGGACCCTGAAACGGATCGGCTTCACCGGAGAAACCGGCGAGGCCGAACTGTTCCGGGCGCCGCCGGGCGGGCTCGATGCCTTGATCGTGCTCGGCCTGGGCGGCAGCAAACGGCGGCGGCGCGATTGGCGTGCCGCCGGCGGGGCTCTGCTGGAGGCGCTGGATGAATCCGGCGCCGTCTCCGCCCTGGCGGCGCTCGACCTACCGGCCGAGGCAGCGGCGGACCTGGCCTATGGGCTGGTGCTGAAAGGCTATCGCCCAACCCGGCAGTACCGCACCCGTCTTGATCCCGATGACGAGGAGGATCAGCCGCCCCGGCTGGAAACGGTGACGATCACCACCGATGATCCGGCGGCGGCCAGCCAAATCTTTGCCGCGCGTGAAGCGGTGGCTGAAGGGGTTTTTCTGGCCCGTGATCTGACCAACGAACCGGGTAACCGGCTCGGGCCGGAGGCTTTTGCCGAACGCGCCCGCCAACTCGAAGCCCTGGGGGTCGAGGTCACCATTCTCGACGAGGCCGGTCTGGCGGCGGCCGGACTGACGCTGATTCAGGCGGTGGGACGAGGCAGCGCCCGCCCGCCCTGTCTGGTTCTGCTGCGCTGGCCGGGGGCGGATGAACCCCCGCTGGTGCTGGTCGGCAAGGGGATCACCTTTGATTCCGGCGGCCTGTCGATCAAGGCCGACGATGACGAGATGGAGGCGATGAAGGCCGACATGGCTGGCGCGGCGGCGGTTCTCGGCGCATTGCGGGCGGTGGCCGGACGACGGGCGCGGAGCCATGTTGTCGGGGTGCTGACCCTGGCCGAAAACATGCCCTCGGGCCATGCCCAGCGCCCGGGCGATGTCTGGACCTCCGCCGCCGGACTGACGGTCGAGGTGATTGACACCGATGCCGAGGGACGGTTGGTGCTGGCGGATGCTTTGGCCTATGCCGCGCGCCATTTTGCCCCACGGGCGATGGTCGATATCGCCACCCTGACCGGTACGGTCGAGGAGGTGTTGGGCGATTACCATGCCGGGCTTTACGCCAATGACGACCGGCTGGCCAAACAGTTGTTGAAGCTGGGGAAGGCCGAAGGAGAGCCCTTGTGGCGACTGCCGATCACGGACTCCTGTGACGAGGATCTCAAATCAGCGATTGCCGATTTGCGTCATTGCGCCTGGGGAGAGGGGATTCCGGATAATGACGATGCCGCCCGCTTCCTGTGGCATTTCGTTCCTCCCGAGGTTCCCTGGGCGCATATCGACATGGCCGGCAAAGAATTTGCCGATGATGAGGATCCTTTGTGCCCGGAAGGCACCACGGGTTTCGGCGTTCGTTTGTTTGATGCCCTGGCCGGCGCATGACCGGCCTTCCCCTGGAACGGAGTGGGAAGAGGACGTCCATGACTCAGAATGACGATGATCTGGCCAGGGCGTTGGCTGATTTTACGGCCGGACGACATGCCGCAGCGGAATCCGCCTGCGCTCTGATCTTGGCCGAACGGCCGAACGAGTGCGACGCGCTCAATCTGATGGCGATCCTGCTCTGCCGGCGGGATGAGTTTGATGCGGCCATGCCGCTGCTGGTGCGGGTCCTGGAAAATAGCCCGGACAATCTCACCGCCCTGACGACCATGGGCGATGCTTTGTTCGTGCTGGGGGAATTCAACGGCGCCGCCGAATGTTTCCGCCGCGCCGTCACGGTTCGCCCGGAACAGGGAAGCCTTTGGGTCAAACAGGCTCAGGCGCTGCACCGTGCCGGCCGCTGCGCTGAGGCGGTGCCGGCCTATCTTGAAGGCTGTGCCCGGGGCGAAGACCGGGGCAGTGTCCTGGCCGAACTGGGCGAGGCGCTCAATGCTTTGGGCCGTCCGATCGACGCCGCCGCCGCGTTCCAGATTGCCGCACGGCGCGCCCCGGATCAGGCCGAAAGCTGGAACCAGATCGGTGGAGTGCTGGCGTCGCTCGGCCCGACCTTGGCAACCAAGCGGACCATCAATGATTCGCCCCCCTTGGACGGGGACGGTGGGGAGATTCGCTTTATCACCGGCAGCAATGGGACCATGTTCGTCCAATTGTTCCCGCTGCTTCAGGCGTTTGATTCCTTTGGCCGGCGCGATCAGCTGGTGGTGGCCGATTTCGGTCTGACGCCGCAGCAACGGCGCTTCCTGGCCGAGCGGGGCCAGTTGCGGCAAAGCCTCTGGTCAGATCAGGAGGTTCATCCCTGGTGGAGCAAGGCTGGGCTGATTGATTATCTGCTCCCCGAGGAGACCGGGCTGATCTGGGTCGATGCGGACATGTTTCCGCTGTGTGACCCACAGCCCTGGATCACGACGTTGCTGGCGGGGATGGCTGAGGCCGGGCAGTATCTCGCCGCCGCCAACGACCCGCAGGCCAAGATTAGTGACCTGCTGACCTTTTCCGCCCGCAGCGGCAAAGATTGCCTCACGTTCCATCATCTGCTGATTCAGTATGGGATTGACCTGAGTCATCCCTATCTCAATTCCGGCTTTTTTGTCGCCCGGACCCGCACTGTGCTGGAGCAATGGAAGCAGATTGCTCACGCCAATGCCACCGGCCTCTTGTGGGAGCAGAATGCGTTCAATGTGGTGGCCCGGCACCATCACGAGCGGTTTCTGCTGCTCGATCCCTCCCGCTGGAATGTTCACGGTGATTTGCTGGCCACAGCGGCGCCGTGCGACGAGGTCAAAGCCACTGAGGGTGAGATTTTCCTGCATGCCACGGCGGCCACGCCTGGCCCGTTCGAGGAACGGATCCTGCGTTGGCAGGCCGAGGGGGACTCTCATGAAGGACGGCTCCGCCTGCTCACCCGGCCCGATCAGGCAGCTCATCAAAGGGCTTTGCTTGACGCCTTTTTCGCCGCCAATGGCTGGCAAATGATTGATCTGTAAATTTTGGGCTGCCGCCCAAACCCGCCCGGGGCGATGCCCCGGACCCCCTTCTTTTTTGAAAAAAAGGGGGGGGGTTTGGGGGTTTGCCCCCAAGCGGGGACCGGGGCGGCAGCCCCGGTTAGCGTCCCCACCAGCGACGGAGGGATGACAAAGCCCGACTGGCCAGATCAAGCGTGGTAGGCGGCTCGATATGACGCGCCGCCACTTCGAACGCCGCCTGCCCGCCCTTGCGCGCCACCAGCCACAGCAACTGAGCGGCAACCCCCGCCACCACCAGCCATTGCGGCACCGCATCGGCCCGGGTACCGGGAGGGTGATAAATCGGTCCTTCCGGCTCCCCCCCCTCGCCCAGGATTTCCGACGGCATTGGCTCGCCCGGAGTCCGTTGCAGATCTTCCAGCAGCAATTGATTGGGAGTCTTGTCCGGCGGGGGGGGGCGAGTCGGACGCGGCGGCGGGGGCGGCGGCGGGGGGCGAACCCCGACGAAATCCTCCAGCGTCGGCAGCTCTGTCAAAGTCCGTCCGCACAAAGCGGCGAATTTATCGACCTCTTTCGCCAACGGCCGAATGTCACGCAACTCTTTGAACAGCCGGGAACTCCCCGGATCCAGAAAATCGCTGGCGCAGAACAGGACATTCTCGCCATTGGCATAACGGGGAAACAACCCCGGCTCGCGGATCAAGGCCCGGAGGCTCAGATCGAGCAGAATAAAAGAAAAACGATCCATCTCCGGGCCGAAATGAGCGCCCGTGCGGAGCGGATGCTGGAAATGACGGTGGCCGACCTCGGTACCCTGGCCCAGGGTCAGACCGGGAACGAACATCCCGTCGTAATCAATCAGTTTGAGACCCCGCTCCTGAACCAGCAGATTACCGTTCTGGAGATCACCATGAGCCAATCCGGCCTCGCGCAACTGCCGTTCCAGCGCCCGCAGCCGCGTCAACAGGGTGTTGAGCGCCGATTTGCGCCGGTAATTGCGTTCCAGCCAGAGTCCCAACGGGGTCCCGTCGACCCAATCCATTTTGACCAGCGGATAAACCGCCCCGCGCACCCGGATGCCATCGGGCTGGAACTCGAAGCCGACAAACGGGCTCCCCGGCCGGGCCAAGGGCGCCAGCGCCCGGCCGATCCGGTCATAACGCTGTTCCAGATCAGGCGCCTCGCGGTGGAAACAACGCACCGCATAGCGGCGCCGCCCCTGAGAGAGGGCATAGGTCACCACAAACCCGCCGCCAAACGCCTGGGGCAGACCACGTTCGTTGCGGATCACCGTGGCCTGTTGCAAGACCGGATCACTGAAGGCGAGATGCGGGGCCTGGATCGCATCATTGTAAAGATCGGGAGACGGATAGGCCATCGCGCCTAACCCAGTACCAGCAGGGTGCAATCATCGCGGCGCATCCGCTGGGTGGTCCGTTCCTCAAGGACCAGATCCGCAAAAGCCGCCGCCGAACTGAGTCCGAGCAACACCCCCAACCGTTCGTCCGGCGCTTCCAGCAACCAAGCGCCCAGCGCGTCGGTCATCAGCAACACCCGAGGATTGACCGTTCCTTTCAGCCCCCATTCAGCCGTCATCGCCTGGAGACTCGCCGGGCGTAGCAGCACCTCGTTGCGCTCATGCAAGGTCGAGAGCAGCATCGGCCGCGCCGTAAATTGGTCGGCCCGCTCGTAGGGGAAGGAGGCAACCAGACGCCCCGACGAGGCCAGCACCGCCAGCGAATCCCCCACCGCCAGCAGGCGCACCCGCTCCTCCGGCCGCGAAACCGACAGGCCGAGCAAGGTCGCAAACGAGCCCCGATCAAACGCGGCCTGGGCGCTCCACGACATCGCCTCGCGATCGAACCCACTATTATATTCGGTGATCGCGGCCGCCAGCCATTCCGCTCCCAATTCAGGATGGGAGATGAAACGCCGCACCAACACCCGCGCCCAGGAGGCCGAATGATAGGATTCACTGGCCCCATCGCTGATCGCATACAGGCCGCGCTGCGGCCAACAGCAGGCAGCGTCCTCGATCTCGTGCGGTGCCGTTTCCAGTTTGGGCACCTGAGCCTCGAACAACGGCCGCATCAGGCCCTCCTCACCGCCCGCTGGCGGTCATGCCGTTCCACCCTTCGCCCTCGGGCGGTCTGCTCCCGGTCGGTCGTCTGAACCGGGAGCAGCCGGCGGTTC
>Ga0209373_10004522_pt1 | contig 11934 bp, 12 predicted proteins | sample Higcelweek5metaG_FD_187173 | JGI IMG/M metagenome (GOLD analysis project Ga0209373, IMG submission 187173) | Freshwater pond sediment microbial communities from the University of Edinburgh, under environmental carbon perturbations - High... | ecosystem: Environmental > Aquatic > Freshwater >... | reverse complement strand
TATTCCAAAAGCAACAGTTGGGATTTACTTAAAAGCAGCTCAAAAGCCTATTTATGAAACAACTGCAAATGAAAAAGGTTATTACAAAATTGCATCGGAATATATTCCTCCACTGGAATATGATTTGCGTTATAAGAAAATTACTGGAGACGTTGTTAAGACAACGACTTCAACTTTTCTTGCAAAAAATCATGTTTTTCTTGCAGAAAATGATATTTCCACTTTTGATTACAAAGGAGTGAATGGAGTAGTCACACCATCCACTGAAACGAAGATAACTATTAGCCCAACGATGAAGCCATCGTCCAGCTCAAATCGTTCCTCCTCTTCCACAGGAAGTTATACGGCTGAAAATTCAAATATACAGCAGGCCTCAGGGCAAACAACAACGCAAGGGATATCATTTGCAGGAATGCAGGGAGTAATTATGATTGTTGTCGCTCTGCTTGTATTAATGCTTGTGGGAGTTGGAGCCTTTATCGCAATGAAATCAAAGGGGCAACAAACGCAGTCATTCTAAACTTAAGAAGGCTTTTTATTTCTTTCTTTTATCTTCTTTTGTGTGATGTGAGACTTTTTTTGGTTCAATATACTTTCTTTTTTGTGAGAGCATAAAAATGCCAGCCGCAGAAAGTAAAGCCATAAAAGCAAACACAACGCCAGTATTTCGTGAGTCAGCAATACCTGTTTGAGGAAGTGCGGTTGGTTGAGGAGGGGAAGTCGGAATGATAGGAGGAGTGGTAGGAATGGGAGTATTAATAGCTGGGGTTGTAGGTGTGGGACTTGGTGTCCAAAGAGTACAGATCTCAGTAGAGCCTGATTCTTGTGCTATTAAAGTAAATGTGACTGTTGCAAACACACCACTTCCATTAAATCCAGCTGTTTTTGATCCACTAAAAAGTACTTTTCCCGCTCCGTACGTTGTTGTATCAGCGGTGACTGAGTCCATTGCAACTCCTGCGGCTACACTTTTGTATTCAAGATACTGAGTATCATAGGTAAGACCGGTTTGTATTGATGTTACTGAAGATCCTTCAGTATCGATACTCACCGTGAATACTACATCTTGCCCTTGTTGTAAGGTATCTGCGGGAGCTATGAGATCAAACTTAACCGCGTATGCTTGTTTTGTAAATACAAATAACACAATAGCAAAGATAGCAGCAGAAAATAGGTTTCGGTTTATCTTCATATACTAACTACTATAGTATTATTTTGCTCTAGGTGCAAGAAGTGTTTTTATTGATGTGATAGAATATACACATGAAACACGTTGCAATTATCTTTTGTGCCCTATTTTTGGTTTTTTCAGTTAGGGCTGTAGCTCCCTCTGCTCTATTGAATGAGGGAAAGGTTATTTACGAACTTCCATATCCTGGCATTACTCCAGAGAACCCTCTTTATATTTTCAAGCAAATTCGTGATAGAGTCCAAGAATTTCTTATCAGAGATAATTTATCAAAAGCAGAGTATCTTTTAACATCTTCAGATAAACGAGCACACATCGCCCTCATCTTAACGGAAAAGGGAAAGACAAGGCAAGCTGTTGAAGTTCTTATTGATGCAGAGCAAAAGGCGCTTTCTATTCCTCCACTTCTTAGAAGATCAAAGGAGCAAGGAGTAGCGGCGGGGGAGAGTTTTATTTATACACTCAAACTAAGTAATGCAAAGCACAAAGAAATCATTGGGGAATTGGTGAAACTGATCCCCCAAGGCCAAGATGCTGACGTTTTAAATGCAATTCTTGAGCTCAATCAGCGTGTTGCAACCGAGCTTACCCATTTATAACAGTTGTTTTTTTGATAGTTTTTTGGTATAGTTTAGATTCCAAAAGGAGAAATATAATAAATACATGAAGAAAAAAACAACAACTCAAACTAACCCCATGGAGGCTCTCCTCCAGAAAACGTCTTTTGCTACAGTAAAGAAAGGAGCAGATGTAGAAGCAACAATCATTTCACTCTCAAGAAAAAATGTTTTGTTTGACATAGGCGCAAAGGCATATGCACTCTTAGGAAATCAGGAATTGCGTGAGATCTCAACATACCTTCCATACCTTAAGGAAGGCCAAACTGCTCATGTACGCATCATTGCGGAAGAATCAAAAGATGGATACCCAGTTGTCTCAATGAGAAAATTTTTTGAAAAAGGGAAATGGGATATCTTAAAAGATAAAAAAGAAAAAGAAGAAGAAATAGAAGTGGTTTGTGGTGAATATGGAAAAGGGGGAGTATTTGTTGACTTTATGGGCATTCGAGGTGTTATCCCAAAAATTCAACTCACAGATTCTTTCTTAAATAATCCAGAAAAACTAAGTGGACAAAAAATTAAAGTAAAAATTTTGGAGGTTGATGAAAAGAAGAACAGACTCGTCGTTTCTCAAAAAGTCGCAGCTCTCAATATCTCACAAAAACAGCTTCACGAAGAATTTGACAAAATCGAAGTAAAAAAGACATATAAAGCAAAAGTGCTTGGAGTATCCGAATTTGGAATTTTCTGTGAAGTACTTGGAGTAGAGGGACTTATCCATATTTCCGAGATTTCATGGGAAAAAGTTACCAATCCATCTGGATATGCAAAGGTTGGAGATGAGATTGATGTAGTAGTCGTTGAAAAGAATCCACAAGATCTTAAATTGAATCTATCCATAAAAAGATTAAGCATTGATCCATGGGAGAAGATTGAAGAAAACTATCCACAAGATAAGGAAGTCGAAGGAGAAGTCGTGAGACAAGAGAGATATGGATATTTTGTGAGACTTGTCCCAGGAATTGAGGGACTTATTCACGTAAGCAAGCTTACTGGAAAAGAAAACTTAAAAATGGGATCAAAAATAAAAGCATACATTGAAAAAGCAGATAAAAAGTCACGAAAAATGAGCCTTGTCCTTACACAAAAAGAGCTTCCGGTGACCTATAGATAAGAAGAAATAATGAGCTGCTCTCATTTTGCTTATTTGTAATTTGTGATTTGTTGTGTGTGCGTTATACTGAATGTATGGAGCAACATTCGATACCGCGCCAGATTACTTCCTTTGAATTTAAACTTATAGGGTTCATGACCTTGAAGCAGTTCCTTTATTTGATTATTTTTGGACCCCTTGGATATATCGTATATATTATTTTTCCTATTCCTCTTATTAATATTCTTCTTGGAATTGCAGTAGCCGCCATTGGAGTTGCCCTCGCTTTTATCCCTATTAATGACAGGCCTCTTGAAATATGGATTCGAAATGTATGGAAGCGCCTCACATCTCCGACTCAGTATATTTATCATAAACACAATAGTCCTGTTTTACTTTTTCAAAATTTATATTATGTTTCTGATCCGCACCATGTGATGGCTCATATAGAATCACAAAAAATGCTTGCAACATATCTTGCACAAACAAAACAGACAACACAGCCTAACCAACAAAAAAAACAGATCCAACATTTTTTTCAAATGCCAGGGCTTAGTCAAAACGTTATTCCTCCTACGCAGACACAGACGAGCGTTGCTTCACAATCATTTGAGGCATTTACTTCACCAATAAACACTTCAGTGCCCGCTCCTGTTCAAACAACAACAAGACAACCTTTTTTTATTGGATCAATTAAAAATAACAGAAAAATTCCTCTTTCAGGAATCCTTGTATATGTAAAAAACAGTCAGAATGTGCCAGTTCGCTTACTAAAGACAAATCCTCATGGCATTTTTGCGACATTTAGCACGCTTGAAAAGGGGGAATATACATTTGAAATCAAAGATCCAAAGAACACCTATTTTTTTGATACAATGAAAGTTACTATCCAAGAAGTGAACACAAAGCCTTTTGATGTATTTTCAAAGGAGTTGCTATAAATATGCCTATTCAGAAACCAACATCGCCAATAAAAGCATCGACACAGTCTTTTACAGAAATAGAAGACATAAAGGATGATGTTTTATTGATGAAGGATTTTTCTGCCTCAATAGTTATCAAAGTGGGAGCGGTTAATTTCTGGCTTCTTTCAGCAGAAGAACAAAGTTCTATCATCTACTCGTATGCAGAACTTATAAATTCGCTTTCCTTCCCAGTCCAGATTGTTATTTTGTCGAAAAAAATGGACATTTCCTCTTATCTTGAATATCTTGAGTCAATGATTATAAGCAATAAGGATGATCTGATGAAGAAAAGGCTTGAGAGTTATAAAGAATTCATAAAAACGATCATTAAAAAAAATTCCGTACTTGAAAAAAATTTCTATTTTGTGGTCCCATTTTCTCCTCTTGAACTTGGCGTTTCCGGAGTGGGAAGTGGTCTAAAAAAAGAATATGTTATTGCGCGAGCAAAAACATCTCTCTATCCAAAACGAGACCATTTGCTTCGATTATTAGCAAAAATAGGGTTGAGAGCAACCGTGATGCAAAAACAGGAATTAACAGAATTGTTTTACAATTTATACAATCCATCAGCGACTGGACGGATGCTTGCTCCAATTGAGAGCTACACTGATGTGATTATGACAAGCGGATAACTATATTAATATGGCAGGAGCTTCAAAAAACATAACAATACCGACCGGGATGCAAAACGTAGCAAACGTACTTGCACAGGGGACAGTGTCTATAAAAGACATGATAGCTCCTTCATTCATCGAAACTGATTTTAATCATCTAAAGATCGACGAAAAATATTATAGAACACTATTTGTTACAGGATATCCACGTTATGTTTCAGCCAATTGGCTCTATTCTCTCATCACGTTTGATCACCCACTTTACATCTCAATGTTTATATACCCCACGGAGTCAAAGACTGTGCTTGACGAATTAAAGAGAAAAATTGCAGAAATGGAAGCAACGGTTGAGTCTGACATAAAAGCAGGAAAAGTAATAGATCCAACTGTGCAGGTTGCGCTTGACGATGCACTCGCACTTCAGGCAGAACTTGCAAAAGGATCAGAACGATTCTTTCAGTTTGGACTCTATATTACCATTCCCGCAGATTCAAAAGAAGAGCTTGATAACGTAAGCAAAGAGGTTGATTCAACACTTTCTTCAATTCTCATTATTGCAAAACAGGCAACTCTCGAGCAAGAGGAAGGATTTAAATCAACAATCCCCATCTTCGCCGACAAACTCGGAGTATGGAGGAATATGGACACAACTTCTCTTGCAATGACGTTTCCATTTTCGACCGCCTCTCTCACTCGCAATGAAGGAATTCTCTATGGAATTAATCAACATGATGGAAGTTTGATTATTTTTGACCGATTTACGCTCGAAAATGCAAATTCAGTCATTTTAGGAAAGTCAGGAGGAGGAAAATCATTTTTTGTCAAAATGGAAGCTCTTCGTCTTTTAATGATGGGAGTTGATGTCATCATTATTGATCCTGAAAATGAATATGAAAAATTAACCCAGTCGATGGGAGGGGAGTTCCTTGTTTTTTCTACCACGTCCCAATACAAAATCAATCCATTTGATCTTATTGAGAATAATGTAGAGGCTGATGAACTTTCAAATAAAATACTTGACCTTCATTCGCTTATAAAAGTTATTATGGGTGATATTTCCCCATCTCAAGACGCACTTCTTGATAAAGCACTTGTTCTTACCTATCGAAATGTAGGAATTACACAAGATCCATCCACTTTTAAAAATACTCCTCCACTTCTTGAGGATCTTTATAAAGTGTTTATAGGAATGGAAACGCAAGAAGCAAAAGAAATGGCCAATCGACTAGAAAAATTTGTGACCGGATCAGCCGCAGGTATTTTTAATCAACGGTCAAACTTTAATATTAAAAATCACTTCACTGTTTTTGGTATTCGTGATCTTGAAGAAAATTTAAGACCTGTCGCTATGTATATTGTTCTTGATTACATTTGGAACAGCGTGAGACGAGACAAGAAAAAACGAGTATTGATTGTGGATGAGGCATGGTATCTTATAAAACAAAAAGAATCAGGAGCATATTTACATAGTTTTGCAAAGCGTGCCAGAAAATATCATTTAGGACTTACCACCATTACTCAGGATGTGGAGGACTTTCTCGCAACTGAAGAAGGAAAAGCAATAGTGACCAATTCGTCGATGCAAATTATTTTAAAGCAATCAACAGCGGCAGTCGACAAAATTACAGAAACATTCTATCTTACAGGAGGAGAAAAACATTTTCTTCTGTCTGCGGGAGTGGGTGAGGGGCTCTTTTTTGCAGGACAATCTCACGTAGGATTTAGAGGGATTGCATCCGACGAAGAAAAAGCTCTTATAGAATAAAATAATCCTTCAACGCTTTCTTTATTCCTTCAAATGCGATGTTATCAAAAGGTAATTTCTTAGGAGAGAACCAGTTATAAGAATCTACATCATCTGCACACACTACTTTAGTTTGTTCATCCAAAAAAGCGGTAAAAATGAAACAAAGGGTTGGATATCGAACATCCTCAAACAAATATATACCGGTATAAGAGGAAAAATATGCCATTTGTTTTATGGAGATAGAGAGTTCCTCTTGTATTTCTCGTTGCATTGACTCTTCAAGAGTTTCTCCTACATTAACAAATCCTCCGGGGAGGTCCCACATGCCTTTATGAGGGTCAATACTTCTTTTTACCATGAGGATATCATTATTTTTGTTGTGAAGAATAATTGCATTACAAGGGCGTGGGTTTATGTAACTTTTCAAGTGGCATATTTGACAAATACGTATATTTTCACCCTGCTTAATAGTTGACTTTCCACAACGGGGACAAAATGAAAGATCATTTTCGTTCATGGAGAAATTATACTCCCACTCGTTGTATAATTGTCCAATATGGTACGAACACGCATAGCTCCATCTCCAACCGGAAAAGATGTCCACGTCGGAAGTATTTCGACCGGGCTCATGAATTTTGCGTGGGCAAAAAAAAATGGAGGACAATTTATTATTCGCATTGAAGATACCGATCAAACAAGAATTGTGCCAGGAGGAGAAAAGAAAATGCTTGAGACATTAGGGCAGATAGGTCTTGTAGCAGACGAATCACCCCTAGTAGGAGGGCCATACGCCCCCTATCGACAATCGGAGCGACTTTCCTTATATAAAAAATATGCAGAGGAATTAATTGAAAAAGGGAAAGCATACTATTGCATATGTACTGCTGATCGTCTTGATGCAATGCGCAAAGAGCAGCAAAAGAATAAACAAATTCCAAAATATGATAGACATTGTTATCACGCCCAAGAAGAAGTACAGAAAAAAATAAAAGAAGGAGCTCCCTACGTCGTCCGCCTTTTTATGCCCGATAAAGAAATTGTTTTTGATGATGCAATTAGAGGAAAAATAGTAATGCAAGGAAACAATCTCGATGATCAGGTCCTTCTTAAATCTGATGGATTCCCCACATATCATCTTGGAGTGGTAGTGGATGATCATTTAATGAAAATCACTCACATTATTCGCGGAGAAGAATGGCTTCCCTCAACGCCAAAACATGTTGTATTGTATGAGGCTTTTGGATGGGAGTCTCCTATATTCGCGCATGTCTCGCTCCTAAGAAATCCAGATAAATCAAAATTGTCAAAACGCAAAAATCCAGTGTGGACATCTGATTATCTTGAAAAAGGTATTTTTTCTGAAGCTCTTCTTAATTATCTCGCTCTCATGGGGTGGAGTCATCCTGAAGGGAAGGAGCTATTTTCTCTTGAAGAATATATTAGCGTGTTTGATTTAAAAGATGTACAGACAACTGCTCCTGTTTTTGATCCTGTAAAACTTGAATGGATGAATGGACTCTATATTCGCCAAATGGATGCACAAATTCTCGCAGACAAGATACACGCGTTTATAGGGAAAGACTATTCAAGAGAGGTTATCGGCAAAACAATTCCACTCATACGAGAAAGAATAAAAAAACTTTCTGATTATCTTCCCCTCTGCGATTTCTTTTTTAAAGAGCCCACACAATATGAAGTAGATCTCACAAAATATAAAGGTGTTCTACAAAATATTGCAAAGAACATAATTGCTCTTCAAGATTTTTCAATTGAAAATCTTAATACATCCTTGCTTGGATGCGCAAAGGAGGCGGGATTAAAAAATAGTGAGTTTTTTATGATGTTACGTGTCGCAATTACAGGGAAAAAGATATCCCCTCCATTAAATGATTCTATGATGCTGCTGGGAAAAGATGAATGCGTAAAAAGAATAAAGAAATTAGGAGTATAACTCTTGCCAGTGTGCATTAACTTCGACTGAAAGATCGAGAAATACTTTGTGTCCGATTGCGAGCTCGATTTCTTTTCGTGCATATGCGCCAATTTCTTTTATTTTGCGCCCCTCAGCTCCAATAAGCATTTTTTTATATCTCAATGCAGAAGTAAGTATGCGTGCTTTAATAAAAGTAAGTTCTTCTGATCTATTTTTTACATCATCAACTACTACTGTAGTTTCATAAGGAATCTCTTCTCCCATCATGATAAATATTTTTTCGCGAATGAGTTCTGAAATAAATGTTTTACTGTCAATATTCATTAAAGGATATGGATTTGCGTGTTCAGTACTTTGTTCAACTTCGTGGTAGGGGATAAGCTCAATTAAACGATCCATAAGAGGTTTAATGTGCAGTTTTTTTAGAGCAGATATTGCAAACGTATCAGGAAATTCAGTTTTTAAAAATTCATACTGGGCGAGAAATGTTTTATCTTGCTTATCTACCTTATTAATGACCAGGATTTTTGGAGCACTTATTTTGCGGACAATCCCCAAAATTTTTGCCTCTTCAAAATCTCGTCTTCGTGTGTGATCTACCATATAAATCACCACATCAAAGTCTTCGTCAATACTGGTGAGAGTTTTTTGGTTAATTTTTTTAGCTAAAGGATCTTGAGCTTTTATGAAGATTCCTGGAGTATCAACAAAAACGATATCTGCACGTTGATCCTGATATAGAGCACGTATAGCAAACCTCGTTGTTTGTGGTTTGGGAGACGTTATTGCAACTTTTTGCATGATTATGTTGTTAAGAAACGTCGATTTTCCCACGTTAGGACGCCCAATAATGAGGACTTTACCGCTTTTTTTTGCTTCAGTTTCCATATCTATATTGTATCAGACAAAACAAAAATTAGCGCGTCCGCTTACGCTTCCTCAAGGGGGAGAGGAGTGTCACCAAGAACAAGTTTTGGCTCACCAGATGGAAGTTCTTCAACCTCTTGCAACTTTCTTTGCATTTGTTTAGTACGTGTCCCAACCAGTTTATCAATTTCACTGTCTGCTTGACGTATTTTTTCTTGTGCCTTTTGGAGTACCTGTTCAAAATTTTTAAATTCTGTTTTTACTTCTCCGAGCACTTTCCACACTTTACTCGATTGCTTATTGATCATTAATGTTCTAAATCCCATTCTGTATCCGCTAAGTGAAGAGGCAAGAGTTGAGGGGCCTACCACATTGACATGGTATTTATTTTGAAGTTTACGCACAAGGTCAGTCTTACGAACAATTTCAGCATAAAGTCCTTCAGTGGGGAGGAATAAAATTGCAAAATCTGTTGTATAGGGGACATCGATATATTTGTCATGAATATCTTTTGCAAACGACTCGATATCATCTTGAAGTTTTCGAGAGAAGGTAGTAATTTGGATAGCATCTCCCACTTCATAAGCATTTATTAAGGCGACATAGTTTTCAGTTGGGAATTTTGAATCGATAGGAAGATATACTGGTCCACTTTCATCTCCAGGAAGCTTAATCGCAAACTCGACTAAATCATTGCTGTTTTTTTTAGTTTTTACATTTTTTTCATATTGTTCGGGAGTAAGCAAATCTTCAATGATATTCGCAAGTTGTATTTCCCCCATAACTCCACGAGTTTTTACATTCGTCAAGACTTTCTTCAAGTCACCGACGCCGGTTGCAAGAGTTTGCATTTCACCAAGCCCTTTATGTACCTGTTCAAGCTGTGTTTGTACCGTACGAAAAGATTCTGCAAGTCGAGACTCAAGAGTTTTGTGCAGTTTTTCATCAACCGTCTCGCGCATCTTTTCTAGTTTTGTATTAGTGTCATCTTGGATTTGCTTTAAACGTTCCTCAATGGTGCGTGTCATTTTTTCAAGAGCTTGAGAGTTAAGCGTTGTAAGATGTTTTAATTGTTCTGCGAAGATATTGAGTTGATTTTTTTGTACATCAGAAGAGATTTTCAAGTTATGTGCGAGTTCTTCTCTTGTTTGATGAAGGTTTCTTGAGTTTTCCTCTCTATTTTTTGGGAATTCATCTTTCATGTCACGAAGTCCGATAGACAGTTCTGTTATTTTGTCTTTCATATCCTGAGGAAACTCAGATCTTTTTCGCAGTAAAAGAACCACAGCTCCAAGAATCAACACAGTTAAAATAACTATTAAGTATTCCATATTTATTTATCACTCCACACACAAGACTGGAATGTATATAATTTCAACATTACTAGTATACTGCAAACATATGAAAGGATTCATCACTTTTATTCGTGAACAGGGAGTTATAGGACTTGCTGTCGGTTTTATTTTAGGAGGGGCCATTTCTAAAATGGTTACTTCGCTTGTGAATGATATTGTGAACCCCTCTATCGGTATTCTTTTGGGGAGAGTGGGGGAGTTACGAAGCGCATATCTAAAAATAGGGCAGTCAAAAATAATGTGGGGCAACTTTCTCAATTCAGCTATCGATTTTCTCATTATTGCCTTGGTAGTTTATTTTGGAGTTAAAATCCTCAAACTAGATCGATTAGATAAGAAAAAGGGGCCATAAAAAAACACTACCTGTTTTCAGTACGAATACTTACATGTGCAGATAGTGTTTAGTTGTTTATTGGTTAATAGCTTCTTCGGTGATCGTTTCTAAATCCGCCTCTGTCTCCTGGTGCTCTTTCTTCACGTGGTCTTGCGACGTTGACGATGATTTTTCTACCTTCTACTTCCTTTTCGTTCAATTGTTGAACGGCTGCTGTTGCTGCTTCTTCTGTTGCGAATGTTACGAAACCAAATCCCTTGGATCTCCCTGACATACGGTCAGTTATGACTATAGCTTCAACAACTTCTCCAACTTGTGAAAAAAGATCACGAAGTGAATCATTGGTGAGTCCCCAAGGAAGATTTCCTACGAATAATTTCTTATTGTCCACTAATTCTGTACACCTCCTTTTGATTATATGAATATTTCCTAAGAAGTGGTATCTATGCGAGACCCTTTCTAGGCTAACTAGTGTAATTATAGCATATAAGGGGTCATAAATCAAAAACCCCGCCATAAAGCGGGATCTTTGAAGTAAAAGAAATCTTCAATTACTTTTTTTTATTCTTCTTGTTCTTTCGGACTGTTTTTCTTACAGCACCGGATGTCTTTTTCTTGACAACTGTTTTTCTTTTTTTTGCCACTACCTTTTTCTTTTTTGCCATATGAAGAAAAAATAATATGTAATATTATTACATTAACAGGAACTGCGACATGTAGCAAATGCAAATAATATTTTTTATTAGTCTATAATAAAACACATGGATTTAAAAAAATTAAATACGTTCTGGACAATCGTTGGATCGATTGTCGTTCTTGTTTTTTTATTTTTCTTAGTAAGAAACTTGCGTGATGTTAATGCAATAATACGGGGGGCCGGAGTAGGAGGACCATTTATTGCTATTTTTCTTTTTGCAATCTTTGCAGCAACCCCAATCCCAACAGATCCATTAACAGTGGTGTGTGGAGTAATATTCGGTCCTGTTGTCGGATCTATTATCTCTTGGGTGGGAAATAATATCGCCGCTCTTGTTGAATATTATTTTGGACTTCACGTAAGAAAGGTTACCAATATAGATCAGTCGTTAAAAAAACTTCCTTTTGGATTAAATAATGTCGCAGTTGACTCTCCTATCTTTCTCATATTTGCAAGACTTATCCCAGGATATGGAGGGAAGGTGATTAGTTTTGTAGCAGGGATTCATCATGTGCCGATA
>Ga0209373_10004521_pt1 | contig 11935 bp, 7 predicted proteins | sample Higcelweek5metaG_FD_187173 | JGI IMG/M metagenome (GOLD analysis project Ga0209373, IMG submission 187173) | Freshwater pond sediment microbial communities from the University of Edinburgh, under environmental carbon perturbations - High... | ecosystem: Environmental > Aquatic > Freshwater >... | reverse complement strand
CAGCCGAACGCTCACGCCGAAGCCGAAAGGGGAGTAAGAAACTACTAAATTGAGTGTTACGAACTTAGAAAGCTCTCTTGCCCTCTCATCGCTCATTTCCTGCTTCCTGTTTCCTGTGACCCGTCCTCCCATTTCTCTTTTCTCATTTTCTCACTTATCGGTCATTTTTCATTTTCATATTTTCATCTCTTCCCATCTTCATCTCTTCCCATCTTCATCTCTTCTCATTTTCTCATTTTCATATTTTCTCATCTTCTCATCTTCTCATCTTCATATCTTCCCATTTTTACATTTTTCCCCTTCAATCTGCCCCAATTCAAAAATTCTTCCTACTTTTGAAAGGATTAAGCAAATAACTCTAAGCGGAAAGGAAAATACGATGGGAACTTCCGGTATTATTCAAACACTGTTCGGTGGTAAGATCAGGATGCATTGGCATCTCATGATTTTGTTGTGTATGGTGTTAATAGGTTTTCCCGCACTTGTTTCAGCTCAGGTATATCAGGAGACATTTGATAATGAAGGCGATACCAATGGCTCGTGGTGGAGTACTCCATCTGGAAATACTTCTGTTCAGGGAGGCGTCCTTCAGCTTACTTCACCTACGGGTGGCATTACAAACAGTACCATTTGGCAAACAAGTACTCTGAGTCCCAGTGCAAATTGCGCCACTCCCTTTTTTATGGTTGCATTGCCTGATGTTGCTTGTTCCGGTACTTGTGGTTATCATTTTGAATATTACAATAGTGGGTCATGGAGTACTGTCCCTGAGAATGCTGATATATCTGTCCCTTCTATTCAGTTAAGGCTTTTCGTAGAGAATGTACCCGAGGGTCAAACTGTAACTCTCGACAATGTTGCCGTTTATCAACGATTGTCGTGTAGTGCCCCAACAAAAACCGATATATCATGTCATGGATTAACGGACGGTTCAATTACCGTTAATGCTTATTGTGGGCAGGGAGGCTATACCTATGCCTGGACAGGACCCGATGGTTATACAAGTACTTCTGGTCCTACCATAAGTGGTTTATCTGCAGGGGATTATTCTGTTGATGTCAATGATGAATCTGGGGGTGATGCATTACATTTTGGCATTGCCATATCTGATCCCGATACGCTAACTTTTTCGTACATCTCAGATAAAACTTGGTCGTGTGACGATGTTCCTTGTACTGGTACGATCAAGATGATTGTAGCTGGAGGAACTCCTCCATTTACTTATTCTTTGGGAGCAACCACTTCAAATAGAGATACTACTTTTGGCGGTTTGTGTCCCGGTCCTTATTCCATCAATGTGGAAGATGGCATGGGTTGCTCTACGGCTTCGGTCGACACTTCCATTGCATCCGATCATACTTCTCCTGTTTGTACTTATTCTCCGGTATATTTCCCGAATTATTACTATGATATTGGTAGTGGTTCACCTCCTGCTGGCGCTGTTGAAACATTTTACGCCAATTCTATTGAAGGAAATTCTACCGGTGCAACAAACGATACAATGCTATATACCGTTGATGCAACAAGTTATAGTGGTATTGGTCTGAGGATTGTGGCTCATCAAACCGAAGAACCTAGTTTATGGGAAGATTCTGATTTTTTGAAAATACTTGTTGATGGAACCGAGGTTTTAAATGATAATTGTAGATGGGGTACCTCCGAAGCCGAACCGTGCGATGGAAATACAGCACTTACCAGCACAGCTTGGATTGGCTTGACGGGAGCAGATCGTAAGTCGATTAATGTTCAGATTGTTTGTAGTAGCGGTTCTACCGATCGTAGATATACCATTGACACTGTTTGTGTAAGGGGCAATAGCCTGGCCGCCGGGATTTCGCCTGCTGTTAGTGGCAGTCCCGACAACTGCACCGATGATCATGATGTGTGGCCTGCGACTTATTCCGATGGAGGTATTTCCTGGATACGGAACGAAGCGGGACGATATGAATATTCTTTTACCCGTACGTGGACGGTTTCCGATGAGTGTGGAAATCCCACGAATCGCGACCAGACCATTTATGTGGGAAGCCCTCCTGTATTTGGAGCTGTTCACGACACGACTATCGATTTTTGCCATAGCGGGAATGTATCGCTTATTGGGCCAACGGGTAGTGATCTTAGTGATGATTCACCTGATTATAGCTGGGAAGTAGCGGGAACTGCATCAAGTGGTTCCGGTAATAATCCAACCATCACTTTTGAGCCGCCTGTTGAGGTCAACGATACGATTTATAGTGTTATTTGGAGAATTACAGATGATGCCGGATGGACTGTTGATCCAGTTTATCAGAATGTTCACGTTAGAAAACCCATGACCATATCGTTAGTGCCACTGTTGCCAGCTGATGGGAATTTTTGCACAGGTAATTCGGCTAGTTTTACAATCTCGGTTAGCGGGGGTACAGGTGTGTATGAAAATCTTAACCTTTTGCCGGGAGGCACAGGAAGTACATGGACATCCTCTGCACCCTTTTCAACCGGGACTTATACGACCACTGAACTGACCAATGATACTCCAGGTACAACCGATGTTATTTCCGTTACCTTTCGAGATGTAGATATTTCGGGTGTAACGGGTGGCTGCCCGGATGGAGGTCTGAATCAGCAATTTCAATCAGGCGGAGGTCAGTTTATCGTTCACGATAAAATTACAACGAACGAACTGAACCGCGATTGAGCCGGTTCGATAACCTGTTTTTAAGACTCTTTTGTTTACTACGTGTTATAGCGGAGGTGCAGCGGCGAAAGTATAATTTGGGGTTATTCTTTTTGATGTTTGGTAAGGCTCCTTCGATTGTGGTAGTTGCATGAGTGATTTTGGGTGTCTCATTGACGAAAAGGGTTTGACCCGGGATCAATTCAACTTTCTGGGGGGCAATAATTATTCTGCATAAATTGTTATTCTTTAAACCCTTATTTTTCTCTTTGAACCTTAATGTCTTGAATCGCATGATTTTAAATCTAGACTTATTGATGGCATTTTCTGTTTCAAAATGGGATGTAGACAGGGTTTGCAAATACATTATTAAACAACTCGATCACCTGCCTGCGTATAGCCGCTTCGGCGAAGGCAGGCCATAAGAAAGTAACATTTGCCGAGGAGTGTGATAATTTTATCCGTCAGCTGACGGATCAAGGATCTTTAAAAAATAAGGTTAATAAGTCCCCCTCTGTATTGCAACAGAACATTAAAACAAATAACTATTCACTGTCTAGGTGCAGCGCACTGCCAATAGTTGTAGATAAAAAAGTATAAGAAAGGCAAGGTGCAGCGCACCGGGATCAAAGAACAACGTGATTAATATTTAATTTATTACGGTGCGCTGCACCTTAATATAAATCTCAAAATCATTTTCTACAACTATTATCGCGACTCTGTCGCTTTCTTATTTAGTTTTATTGTAGGTTATGAAACATAGTAAGGTCTATAGATTAATTGATCTCTTCAAAAATACTGATCCATATAAATACTGAACTTCCCCCAGAAAGTTAATTTGATCCGTTAATATAAATTCAGTAAAATATTACTCCCATTCATCGCACCACTGCTATTGTATTCTTCAACAAGGAGGTGAGAATAATCAGTTTATAAATGTTCGCCTTCAATAATAAATAACCAGTAAACAGAAACATCCAGTAAAAATCCCCTGGTGGGTTGGTGTTTTTAAGCCTTCTCTATCCAACCCATTACTTCATCCTGTGTGGGGTTTTTAATTTCCAGTTTATTTTTTTTATTGAAGCCGCATAGTTCCTGATGAAGTTTGGCTGGTTTCTCAACCTCTTTCAGTTTCGACAGAGTCTTATAACCCATTTTGCTCAATGGTTCAATCCACTCATCAGGTATACCGGCCTTTATGAAGTCTTCCTTTGAGTCGGTTTTAATCACTTTTTCAGGTTTCATTTGCGGGAAGAACAAAACATCCTGAATTGACTGCTGGTTGGTCATCAGCATCACCAAACGGTCAATGCCGATTCCCATTCCTGAAGTAGGAGGCATTCCGTATTCCAGTGCCCGTACAAAATCCATATCGATAAACATGGCTTCGTCGTCGCCCTTTTCTGAAAGGCTGAGTTGTTCCTGAAAACGGTCAAGCTGATCGATGGGGTCATTTAACTCTGAGTAAGCGTTGCATAGTTCCTTTCCGTTCACCATCAACTCAAAACGTTCAGTAAGCTCGGGATTTTCGCGGTGTTTCTTGCATAGAGGCGACATTTCTTTGGGATAATCGGTAATAAAAGTTGGTTGGATATAACTTCCTTCACATTTTTCGCCAAAAATTTCATCAATCAACTTGCCTTTACCCATCCGTTCATCAACTTCAACCCCCAGTTTTTTGCATACTTCGTGAAGTTGTATCTCGTCCATTCCTGAAATATCAATACCTGTATGTTCCTTGATAGAATCAATCATGGTGATTCGTTTGAACGGGCGTTTGAAATCGATCGTTTTATCACCTACCTGAACGGTTGTTGAGCCGTGGAGCGCCATTGCAACCCGTTCAATCATCTCTTCGGTAAAGTTCATCATCCAGTTGTAATCTTTGTAGGCTACATAAATTTCCATAACGGTGAACTCGGGGTTATGGGTACGGTCCATGCCTTCGTTGCGGAAATCTTTTGAGAACTCATAAACCCCTTCAAACCCACCAACGATCAGCCTTTTCAGGTAAAGTTCGTTTGCAATACGCATATAAAGCGGAATGTCGAGAGCATTGTGATGGGTGATAAACGGACGTGCGGTAGCCCCGCCAGGAATAGGTTGAAGAATAGGTGTTTCAACTTCGAGATACCCCTTGTCGTTAAACATTTGCCGCATGGTGTTGATTACCATCGTCCTTTTTTTGAATGTTTCCCTCACTTGAGGGTTTACAATCAGATCGACATAGCGTTGGCGGTAACGCATTTCGGGATCGGTAAAGGCATCGAAGGTCTGACCGTCTTTTTCCTTTACAACAGGTAAAGGTTTGATCGACTTACTTAGAATAGTAAACTCTTTCACATGAACGGTTATTTCGCCCATTTGGGTCGTAAATACAAAACCCTTCACGCCAATAATATCGCCGATGTCGAGTAATTTTTTAAAAACATCGTTGTAAAGTGTTTTATCTTCATCGGGACAAATTTCGTCGCGATTGAGGTAAAGCTGGATACGTCCCGATTCATCCTGGATTTCGGCAAACGAGGCTTTCCCCATGATCCGTTGCCCCATAAGCCTTCCGGCGATTGAAATGTCCTGGAAATTTTGGATTTCAGGGTTGTACTTGCTTTTTAATTCGGCACACGAATTGGTAATTGGATACTCGTTGGCGGGGTAGGGATCAATGCCCAATTCCCTTAACTTGTTTAACGATTCGCGGCGAATGATTTCCTGTTCGCTCAATTCCCGGATGCTCATAATTTGACCTTTTAAAAATTCTCTGCAAATATAATCCAAATCACAAAAAACAAATCACAAAATCCAAATTGGAACATGGAACATGAAATTTGGAACATGGGATTTGGAATTTGTAACATGAAATCTGGGATTTGTTTTTTTAGTGGAGCGTTCTGTTAAGACGACTTGGGTGATTAAACAAAAAAAAATCAGTATGCCTATTTAAAATAGTTTTTAGTTGAGGTGGTTTTGTTATCTTTGAAGCAACACGGTGCAGAGCATTCAGATTATGACAGAGAAAGTTTGGAATATTAAAAAACCAGGCGACGGAAATGATGTAAAGCACTTGTCGGCAAAGCTTAATGTCGAAATGACGATTGCAAACCTTTTGGTACAACGAAATATACGAACTTTCGAAGAAGCCCAAGCTTTTTTTCGTCCGCGACTTTCAGATTTACATGATCCTTTTCTTATGAAGGATATGGATAAAGCAGTTGTTCGTCTCAGACTTGCAATTGACCGACAAGAAAAGGTACTCATTTATGGCGATTACGATGTTGACGGAACGACATCGGTTGCTTTGATGTACCTGTTTCTGAAAGACAAGATTAAGAACGTAGATTTTTATATACCCGATCGTTATTCCGAGGGCTATGGTATTTCACCAAAATCGATTGAATATGCTGCCGATCATAATTATTCGCTGGTCATCGCTCTCGACTGTGGAATAAAGGCCATCGAGAAAATTGCTTATGCCCGAACTCGACATGTCGATTTCATTATTTGTGACCATCACAATCCCAGTGACAGGTTGCCCGATGCCGTTGCTGTTTTGGATCCAAAGCGACCCGATTGTAACTATCCATACAAGGAACTTTCAGGATGTGGTGTTGGTTTTAAATTTCTTTTGGCCTATTGCACCAGATATGAAGAACCTGTAACCCTTCTTTACGATTTACTCGATTTAGTTGTAGTGAGTATTGCTTCTGATATTGTTCCAGTTACCGGAGAGAACAGGGTTTTGGCTTATTACGGGCTGAAAAAACTTAACTCAAATCCCAGTATCGGGCTGAAGACACTTATTAAAATTTCAGGAATTGGGGATACTGAAATAACGGTGAACGATATTGTTTTCAAAATTGGCCCCCGGTTAAATGCGGCTGGGCGAATAGAACACGGGAAAAAATCGGTTGAGTTATTGGTTTCGACCGATCAGGATGAAGCAAACCGGATGAGTGACGAGATTAACTCATTCAATGAAATCAGAAAATCGCTCGACAGAGATATTACTCAAGAGGCGTTGGACATGATTACCAATAATGAAAAACTTTTTTCACGAAAATCGACGGTTCTTTATAACCGCGATTGGCACAAAGGGGTGGTTGGGATTGTGGCCTCGCGACTTACCGATTGGTTTTACAGACCAACCGTTATACTGACTGAATCTAATGGAATGGCAACCGGTTCGGCCCGGTCGGTAAAAGATTTCGACCTTTATGAAGCCATTGATTATTGCAGCGACCTTCTCGAATCGTACGGAGGGCACATGTATGCTGCCGGGCTAACTCTAAAACTAGAGAACGTAAAAAGATTTTCTGACCGTTTTGAAGAGTTTGTTCAGAAAAACATAACCCTGAAGCAGCAAATTCAAACTATAGACGTTGATGCCAAGCTTCAGCTTACCGATATTACACCAAAATTTGTAAGGGTCTTAAAACAATTTGAACCTTATGGTCCTCATAATATGACCCCAGTTTTTGTTACTGAAGATGTTCTCGATTCAGGTACCAGCCGAAAAGTGGGCCAAAACGAAGACCACATCAAACTCGAATTGGTAGAACCCAACAGTTCAAATTTAAAATTTCCGGGAATTGCTTTCTCTCAGGCTGATAAGTTTTCGCTTATTGAATCAGGATTACCCTTCGATGTCTGTTATTCAATTAATGAAAATGAATTCAGGGGTAGAAAAACCATTCAGATGTTGATCAGAGACATTAAAAAAAGATAGATTTCAATACATATCTTATTCTTGCAGATGGGAGAGGATTGCTATTTGCCGAAGAAGTTGGTTATCATTTCAAGTTTTTCCACCACGGTTGCACCGGTTTTCTTTAATTTGGAGATACTTTCATGCCCGTTGGCAACCAGAATGCATTGACATCCCAGAGCTGTTGCAACATCATAATCGTGCGTTGTATCACCAATAAAACAAGCTTTTTGTGGTGCGATGTTGTGGTCCTTGAAAAGTTGCAGCCCCAATTCGGTTTTTGAAGTAGCGAAGTGGTTATCAAGCCCGGCAAAGGTTTCAAAAAAATGACCGATATTGAAATGATTGATCGATTCTTCGAGGATATTGAGTTCAGATGCCGATAAGATCATTTGCCGAAGCCCCATGTTTTTGAAAAAGGTCATTACCTTAATCGCTGAATCGTGTAAGTTGCAATCTTTAATTTTTGAAGTGTAGATTTCAATGTATTGCCTGGCAGGAATCTCGAAAGGTTCTTTTTGAAAATCAAAACCTATTCTTTTGTAATAGTCAACAACCGGAAATCCAAATAAATCGAGGTATTTTTCACGGGTCAATAGCGGTAGTTCTCGATCGGATAACAGGCAGTTAATTGATTCGATGCAGATATCAATATCATCGATCAAAGTTCCGTTCCAATCCCAGATAATGGTATCGAAACGCTTGTCAATCAAAATGTTTTTCATAATTGATTACCGGGTTGGCATACATCTGAAGATACATCTCGGTCGTTTCAGCGTTATCAAAATTTAAGGTTGAAACTTCACTTTCCATCCTGCTGACAAACTGCTCTTTTTCCTGAGCATTATACCGGCTGGCATATTTTGAAGTTTTATTTAGTAAATCGTAAGCGGCATAATTGGTTGGCCAGAGTTTGTAATTAAAGTAGATCCTTTTGTCGATGTATTCAGAAATGGCCTGGATTGAATCATTCGTTTTTTTGCCTTTAATTAACTCAACCAGCTTGTAATTCAATGGGTTTCCGAACGCGTAATGGATTCGGCCTTTGGGGAACATAACTCCGTTGGCCATGCTTTGCAGATCGTCTTGTTTGGTTTTTGCAAAATCAGGATTGTATTTTCTTTTTAGCAGCTCTTCAACCTTCGATATTCCACATGGTTCAATCTCGTACGAAATAGCCATCGGAACAATATTCAATTCAAAGAAACCTTCCAATCGTGAGCCTTGGTTGCTAATGTTAAGCATCTTCAAAATAGCAGGTTGAGTTTGGTCGTTGCCATCTTTGGCCCGTCCTTCGCGTTGGGCAATCCAAACCGATTCACCTTTTATTGTCAGGGCATGACGGATATACGCTGAAAGGGTTTTTGATGCATCAAGTTGCTCTCGTAACCCCAAATTCCGTTTCACAATGAATGAGCGGTTGATCCGTACCAGTAATTTAATCCAGTCGTAAATAAGCAAGTTATCTCCAATCGCAATTTCAGTTTTTCTGAAGCCGGTTTTATGCATGATTAAATTCAGAAAAGCAGAATCGAGAATAATATCGCGATGGTTCGAAATAAAAAGGTATTTTTCGTCGGGATGGAATTGATCCATTGTGCTATACGAAATTCCATCAGTGCTGATTTTTTCAATTCGATACAGCAAGGGGCAAATAATATTTACTTGCAAATCGTCTACATTATCAATGCGGGAGAGTAATTGCAGCATTTTTTCTTTTTCTCCAGGTTGAGAGTATAGTTTCCCCAAGATGTTAAGAAACATCGGATCTGAAATCAACGTAGCCATTGCTCCCGGGATTTCATCGTCGTTATAAGGGCGTATATCTTCAAAATCGACCATGAATAGAAAATTTAGAAATACAAATGTATAGAAAAGTTTGAAGGTGAAAAGGTGAGTCGATTTAGAATTGAAAGCGTAGTTGTAACTTTATTTCTGTTTTGCGATTTCCATTGATGAGCGAGTAACCTGATCCAATTGAGTTTATATCGTTTCGGTATCTTGTTTGTGAAAGCTTAAAATAGATTGAAATCTTTTCCCAAACTTTATATTTCAGGTTTAAATAGTATCTCCAACCTTTTGAATAATAGGCAGGAATATTGAAGCTGGATGGAACGTCGTTTTCATAGGCGTAAATCCTCGATCCGTAATCTTCCGTTTTAAACCAGGCAATTCGTGCTGTTGCTGCGAATTTTTCATTGTTGGTTCTGAATGAGGCGTCGGTCAGCAAAAGCCATCCCTTGTTCAATGAATCTTCTTCCTGAATACCCGACCATTCAGATCTGAGCCTTAGGTTTATGTTTTCATTTGGTTCCCAATCAACATTCAATCGGATACGGTTGGTTTGTACCGTTATATCTCTTTTAATAGTTGATGCAACTGACGCGTTTTGGTTGCGGGCTTCGGTTTTTAACCGCATATATACTGAAACTTTTCTGTTGATGGAATATCCCGATTGTAACACGAAATCGTACCCTTTTACAGGTGCAAGTGAATTAAACTTTATCCAGTAGGTTTCATAAAGGTCGAGATAGGATGTGATTGTCATTTTAGGAATGGCGAAACAGGTAAGTCCTGAATAAATTCCTCTTTCGTTTGAAACTGATCCGAATTCTGAGAATGAACTTCCATTGATGGGGTGAAAATTCTTTTTATAATCTCTGAAAAGTACGCTGAATGCCACTTCGCTTGAGGGAGTAGCTTCTAAGCCGGAAGTGAAAGCATATCCTCCCGATTTGGAGTAGGCTGCTTCTCCAAAGAAGTTGATTTTGTTAAGCATCCAGAGATAATCAGCGCTTAGGTTAAAATTTTCAGTTCCCCTAAAATAGTATTGGTTGTATAACTTTTCATTAGGTTCAACGGGGATGTTGAATTTCTGAAATCCCCCATTTATTCCGATAGAAAACCGGTCTTGGGTATACTTGGTTGTAAGGCCTGCTGTTTGGATATTCAATGAGTGTTTGTCTGATATTTCGCTTTCAGTCCGGTGATATCCCGATGTTTGCAACGATGATACAGCAGCCGGGTTGTTGTTTTCATCGTATTCTGAAATATTTGCGTCGCTATTTTTGTTCGAATAAAAAGCAATCAAATCGAAACGATTCAGGTTGAATTGGGCAGCAATTCCTCTGAAAAATCCATATTCGGTTGTTGAAGAATAGGGCCTGATTCCTTGTCCTGAAAATCGAATAGTTGTTGATTCTGATGATTTGCGTTTTCCAAAGCCCGACCAAAAAATCAGGCCCTGACCAGTTTTAATCTGAAAATCGCCCAGATAAACTTTTCGTATCGCTTTTTCACCCTTCCAGCCCAAAAATCCAGAATAGAAATCGAAACCTGCAGTATTTGAACCGGTGAAGAACTCCTCGCCGGCATCGTTTTCGGCAGTTATTCCCAGATCGAAACGTCCGTCTTTGTCAACGTGGTATTTCAGGTATAGTTTGGGTTCAATTCCTGAAAACTTTTTTATGCTATCTTCATTTGCGATAAAACCGTTTGCCTTCTCAAAGGTATACTGGCTCCTAATGTGCAGCTCATTTTTAAAGTAATTTTTTGGCACATCAACAGGCGATTGAAAAGTGATAAAAACCGACAGGTCGTCGACTACTTTTTCATTAAATCCTTCAATGTTGAGCAATTCCTGTTGGCTGTATATTTGGCCCATCTGATCGCGATAGGCCATTAATTTTTCAATTTGAAAATCGTTTAAAATGATTAAGCGTTGCAAATCATCGCGGGTAGCAATATTTAGGTTCAAAGGTGATTCAATAAATTGTTCCAACTCATCCAGTATATTCGATAGGTCAGCATCATCCTCTAAATCGGAGGAATATGATTCAGCGATACATTCGAGTACGCGATCATTTGAGAAATTGGATTTTTCCTGAGGAAAGGCTTTTGTTGAAATTAGCACTAGCCCAATGATAATATGGATGGGGGAGAATTTCATCGAATGAAAAATGTTATTGTTAATGAAGGAGTTGCCCCGAGATGTTGATGATAAAAGAAAGCAAAATCGGTTTTAAAAAATCGATATTGAAATCCCAACCCTGCGAAAAGTTTGGTGGGGCCAGAGTTGATTCCTCCTCTGAAATAGAGATTTCTGATAGCCTCCCATTCAATGCCAAATTTTAATAGGGGAGTGATGTTCCTAATTTTCTCAGCTTCAAGGCTTATTTGTACATTTTCAGAGAGTAAAGAATGGCAACCTACTCTAAGTCGGTACGGGATTTTCTCGTTGTATGAATAGGTTCTAATTGGGATTGAAAAAGGATTTGTCAGGTGGATCCCAATGAATATTTTTGAAAAGGGCTGATAGATAAATCCAATTTCTGGCCCACATGAAGAGATTGTCGTGTTTTCTTCGGGTAATTTCATTCCGAAGTAATTGAATTGTATCCCGGCAGAGAGTTTAGGTGAAAGTTGTTTTGAGCAGGCAATCGAAAGGGTTGATTCCATCCATTTAGTTGGACCAAATGCAGAATAATGAATGGCAAAATTTGCTGTTTTTGTCGGGATTCCAATGAGTATTCCTCGAAATGACATCTCTTTCAGCAAGAATCTGTTTTCATAAA
>Ga0209373_10004520_pt1 | contig 11935 bp, 12 predicted proteins | sample Higcelweek5metaG_FD_187173 | JGI IMG/M metagenome (GOLD analysis project Ga0209373, IMG submission 187173) | Freshwater pond sediment microbial communities from the University of Edinburgh, under environmental carbon perturbations - High... | ecosystem: Environmental > Aquatic > Freshwater >... | reverse complement strand
CACAGCGTCCTTGGCAAAGAATACAGCCTCAAGCAGATCTTCTTCAGAAACAAAGTCAGCCTCACCCTCAACCATGAAGATTGCATCCTTGCCAGCAGCAACAACGATCTCCAGGTCACTCAGCTTTAGCTGCTCTGCACTGGGGTTGGCAATCAACTTGCCATCGACACGGCCTACTTTAACACCGGCAATCGGGCCTTCAAACGGGATGTCAGAAATCATCAGGGCTGCAGATGCACCGATCATGGACAGAATGGCAGGATCATGGTCTTCTTCAGCAGAAATAACGGTTGCCATTACCTGGGTATCACACAGGTAGGACTCAGGAAACAGGGGGCGGATCGGACGGTCGATCAGACGGCAGATCAGGGTCTCGTCTTCTGAAGGGCGACCTTCACGCTTAAAGAAGCTGCCGGGAATCTTGCCGCCGGCATAGGTCTTCTCAGTGTAGTTGACGGTCAGTGGAAAGAAATCCTGGCCTGGTTTTGCTTCTTTGCTACCCACCACGGTTACCAGCACCATGGTATCACCACTTTGAATCACCACCGCACCACTGGCCTGCTTGGCCATCTTGCCGGTGGAGATCTTTACGTTCATGTTTCCTACTTGAGCCTCTACGTACTTTTCGTTGAATGTCATGTTTTCTCCTCACATGAATGTACGCTGGGGCCGTCGATGGAAACTCCCTGAGACCAGAGTTTTTCTATCCACGCCCCCAACACGGTTGACAAAAAATAAAAGGGCCTTGGCAGCCCTTTTGCGAAACAATAAGAAGAGGCGGGCAGATCCCACGGCTGTGCCGGGATAGCTGCCCGCTTCCTACCTGCGGATACCGAGTTGCTCGATCACCTTCTTGTAACGACCAAGATCACGGGACTTGAGATAGTCAAGCATACGACGACGCTGGCCAACCAGCTTCAGCAGACCACGACGACTGTGATGATCCTTTTTATGGATCTTGAAGTGGTCGGTCAGATACACAATACGTGCGGTCAGGATTGCAATCTGAACCTCGGCAGATCCGGTATCACCTTCATGCTTCTTAAAGTTGTTAATGATTTCCTGCTTTTTTTCTGTAGCCAGCACCTGTGGGCTCCTCCTGTACAGCATGGGGATGTATGTGTCGAAACACTGTCAAACGTTAAAAGGGATATATACTTATCACACCTTATCTGAACCTGTAAAGCATTTCCATCAGTTGAAGACCCTTTTCAGGCTGATAGCCCCCTCAGTGGTCTGTTCTGCAACCGCTATTACCTGCTGGTCATACATCAAACTGAACAGTCCCGGTTGCATCACAAGCAGCCTATCCCGAGGCGGAATGCCGTTTTTAAGCTTCTGTAGCTCAGCTTCAGTCAATTGAATCTGCTTTAGATGGGAAACTGCTGTCGGCAGATTCAGGCCATGCTGTTGAGCGATACCTGCTTCAGCATAGCTGGCAAGCTGATCAAGGGTCATGGCATCATCCAACCGGAACGGACCACTCATGGTACGCCGTAACTGGGTCAGACAGGCACCACAGCCGAGCAGCCTCCCCAGATCATCGGCCAAGGTGCGCACGTAGGTACCACGGGAGCAACGCACCCTGACTGTTGCCAAAGGCATTTCAAACCCAAGCAGCTCAAAGCTATGGATGGTGACCTGACGGGATGCCCGCTCAACCTCGACCCCCTTGCGGGCCAATTTGTACAACGGCTGTCCCCCCTGCTTGATGGCAGAGTACATCGGGGGAACCTGACTGATTTTACCTGTCAGGGCAGCCATAGCGTTTAAAAGCTGTTCCTGCCCTACCCCTCCGGGATTTTGTTCCTGCATGACAGAACCGGTGATGTCGAGGGTATCGGTTACCAGACCGAGCCGGATGACCGCCTCATAGGCCTTTTCACCTTCATCCAAGAACTGGATCGCCTTGGTCCCCTCCCCTACGGCAATCGGCAATACTCCGGTTGCAAAGGGGTCAAGTGTGCCGGTATGACCAACCTTCTTGGTACTAAGGATACGCCGCACCCGATTGACCACATCATGGGAACTGATCCCGGCAGGTTTATCAATGACCAGAAAGCCGTCTACCACTGTGCTGCTTCAACCGCTCCATAGACGATCCGCTTAACCTCGTCCAGGCCTCCATCCACCGTACCTCCGGCAGCGTTATGGTGGCCGCCACCTCCAAAGGCCTGGGCCAGCAAGGCCACGTTGACAGTTCCCTTGGAGCGAAAACCAACCTTGAATTTCTGTTTCTCAAGCTGGCGGAAAAAGATTGACACTTCAACCCCGGCAACTGAACGAGGGTAGTTTACAAATCCATCAGTCAGCTCCGCAGAGCCACCTGTTGCAGCGTACATGTCCAGCAAAACGGTAATGGATGCCACTTGTCCGTCTTTGACAAACTCAAGGGTGGGCAACGCCAGCGCCAGCAACTCAATCCGTTTGCGGGGCTGGCTCTCATACAGCTTTTCAGCCACATGCCAGGCATTCAAGCCCCCCTGCTGAACAAGTTCACCTGCAGCAGTGAAGGCTTCCTGATTGGAATTTGAATAACGGAACGAGCCGGTATCAGTCAGCACCGCCACATAGAGGCAGAGGGCTGTAGCGTAATCAGCAGTAAAGCCATAAGCCTTGGCCACCCGCCAGACCAGCAGGCCGGTTGCCGCAGCCTGTTCATCAATCAGGTTAAGGTTACCAAAATTTTCACAGGTCAGGTGATGGTCAAGATTGATGGTCTGCCCAATCCGGGTGAAGGCACCATACTGTTTACCTGCACGCCGGAACTCGCCTACATCCAGCACAAAGGCAAGGTCAAAATCCTGATCAGGGATACTGTTACAGACCTGATCAGCCCCAGGCAGGAAACGGTACAGCTCAGGCACCGGGTCAGCCAGATGAACCACTGCCTGTTTGCCTATCGCCTTTAAAAACGCAGCAAGCCCCAATGACGAGCCAATGGCATCACCGTCAGGGCCTTCATGGCTGGTAATCAACACGGTCCGGCTCTGCCGGATGGCGTTAGTGATCTTCTGTATTGTTTCCATCATTGTGTACACCCACTTCCCGCAGCAGGTCATCAATCCGCTGACCATACTCCTGAGAATGGTCATATTTAAACAGAATATCAGGGGTATAACGCATCTTCAGAACTTTACCCAGTTCATGACGAATAAAGCGGGCTGCACTATTCAGACCTGCCTCAGTATTTTTTTTAGCTTCTTCATCACCAATCACCGTAAAGAAGATCCGTGCCAGATGCAGGTCATCGGTCACCTCCACCTCGGTAATGGTGACAAATCCGATCCGGGGGTCGTTCAACCCCCGGGTCAGGATGGTGGAGATGGTGGTATGGATGGTCTCGGCGACCTTATCGGAACGTTTGTGTTTCATGTTTTTCGTACCTACAGTTTTGCTGCGATTTTTTCCATCTCAAAGGCCTCGATGATGTCGCCAATCTTGATGTCGTTGTAGTTCTCCAGCCCCATACCGCACTCGTAGCCGGTTGCGACCTCTTTAACATCGTCCTTGAAGCGACGCAAGGTTCCCAGTTTCCCCTGATAGACTACAGCATTGTCACGTAACAAACGAACCTGGGAGTTACGCAGGATCTTGCCGTCCTGGATATAGCAACCGGCAACGTTACCAACCTTGGGTACCGAGAATATCTCCCGTATCTCGGCACGCCCCAGAAATTTCTCCTTGAAAACTGGCGCAAGCAGGCCTTCCATCGCCTTGCGAATATCATCCACAGCATCATAAATGACGTTGTAGAGGCGGATATCCACCCCTTCCTTTTCAGCCATGGCCTGGGCCTTGACTTCAGGTCGGATACTGAAACCGATGATGATGGCATTGGAAGCAGTAGCCAGGTTGACGTCGGTTTCGGTAATGGCACCAACAGCGGTATGAATGACATTCAGGCGCACTGCTTCAGTCGACAGCTTTCGCAATGTCTCTGCAACGGCCTCAACCGAGCCCTGTACATCTGCCTTGACAATGACGTTAAGATCCTTGACCTCACCCTTCTGAATCTTCTCGTACAACTGCTCAAGGGACATCTTGGCATGCTTGGCCAGTTCCAGCTCGCGCTGCTTGATCTGACGCAGGGTCGCGATTTCTTTAGCCTGTTTTTCATCCTTCATGGCCACAAAGATATCACCGGCATCCGGCACACCTGGCAGCCCCACCACTTCAACCGGCATGGCTGGCCCGGCTGAGAGCACCCGCTCGCCACGGTCGTTCTGCATGGCCCGGACACGACCGGAGTGAACACCAACCACACAATAATCGCCGGTACGCAGGGTACCTTCCTGCACCAGTACCGTCGCAACCGGTCCGCGCCCCTTATCCAGCTTACCTTCAACAATGGTACCTTTGGCAGCCTTGTCCGGGTTAGCCTTCAGGTCCATCAGGTCAGCTTGAAGCAGAACCATTTCAAGTAGCTCTTCCAGATTCATCCGCTTCTTGGCAGAGACTTCAACCATGGTAACATCACCACCCCACTCGGAGGAGACAATGCCATGCTCGGTCAGTTCCTGTTTGACCTTTTCGGGACGGGCATCCGGCTTGTCAATCTTGTTGATAGCAACAATGATCGGTACACCGGCAGCCTTGGAGTGATTGATCGCCTCCTTGGTCTGGGGCATGACGCCATCATCTGCTGCCACCACCAGAATAACAATATCAGTCACCTTGGCACCACGGGCACGCATGGCAGTAAACGCCTCGTGACCAGGAGTATCCAGGAAGGTTATCTTGCGGCCATGCAGCTCTACATCGTAAGCACCAATATGCTGGGTAATGCCGCCAGCCTCACCGGCAATTACGTTGGCCTCACGAATAGCATCCAGCAGAGAGGTCTTGCCATGGTCAACGTGGCCCATGATGGTTACCACTGGTGGACGTTCCTGCAGCAGTTCCGGCGCATCCGGGGTAAACTCAAGAATCTCATCAAGATCAAGAGCTACGTTTTCTACTTCATAGCCATAATCTGATGCCAGAAGCACTGCAGCGTCATGGTCAAGCACATGGTTGATGGTAACCATGGAACCCATCTTCATCATGGCCTTGATCAGGTCAGTGGCCTTGATCCCCATCCGCTTGGCAAGTTCACCAATGGTGATGGTTTCTGATATCTTGATAATCCGCTTGATCGCCTTGGGGGTAGTCAGTTCAGTCCTACCCGGCTCCTCGCGTTCTTTACCCTTTTTGCGGGACTTATGGAACGGATCAAACTGGCGTTCTTCCCGATCAAGCAAGGCCTGCTTGCTCAGTTGTTCACGCCCTTTACCCTTACTTGCAGCTGCGCTCTTTTTGGCTTTATCCGCTGCCGTATCCTTGGCAGGGCCACCCGGCTTGCGGTTAGGGCCTGGGGCTTTACGACGCTCATCGGACTGGAGCGGCATATCAACCTGAGTGAGCTGAATGGGACGTGCACCGGCAGGGCCACCAGCAGGACGGGGACCGCGGTTATCCTGGCTACCGGCAGGACGGGGACCTCGGTTATCCTGACTACCGGCAGGACGGGGACCGCGGTTATCCTGACTACCGGCAGGACGGGGACCTCGGTTATCCTGACTACCGGCAGGACGGGGACCGCGGTTATCCTGGCTACCGGCAGGACGGGGACCACGATTATCCTGACTACCGGAAGGACGGGGACCACGATTATCCTGACTACCGGCAGGGCGGGGACCACGGTCTCCACCTGGTCCAGGCCCACGGCCTGGCTCTCGACGGTACGGACGATGCTCAGGCGTTATCGGTATTTCTACCCGGCCAAGAATTCTGGCCTGGGTAGCGCTGGCACGCTCCGGCTGGGGAGGAATAGGCGGAACTGCCGCTACAACCGGCTTTTCAGGTTCTGGCGACACAACCGCAACTTCGGAAGTATCAGCAACCGCCATCACTTGAGCATTGTCAGACTTGACTTCAGCCTCAGGGTGAACCTCCACTGCTGGAGGTGTCTCTGCAACAACTGGCGCAACCACAGCTTCAGAAGCCTTTTTCACAACCGAAACACGCTCCGGAATAGGCGCAGACTTTTCAATTACTGCAACTGGAGCAGCAACAGGTTCAACCGTGTCTGGAACGACAGGCTCCGATTCAGGAACTGAAGGCCTTGAGCGACGACGTACAATATTTGTCGTAACCCGTACTTCTTCAGGGCCTGACTCATCTGGCTTGAATGCCGTTAATCTGGCTATTGCCTCATCTTCAACGGTGGAGGTTCCGGCTTTAACGTCGTAGCCCAACGTTTTCAGCCTGGACAGCACCTCTTTCGTATCGATGCCCAGCTTTTCCGCAAGATTGCTTACCCGGGTCTTACTCATCGACCGCTCTCCTCTTCCAGGTAGTTCCTGTATCGCTCAATTTCCTTAACAAGTGACCATGCAAAGCCGTCCGACAACACGGCTACAGCGCTTCTATCCGACTCTTTCCCCAGCAGCTGCCCCAACGACTCCTTGGACAGCACCTGTGCCACCGGTACAGCAGCCCGTGTGGCCATTCCAACCAGTTTTTCTGCAATTGCTGTCGAGATATCCGTCGCAAGCACCAAAAGACATGGCACTTTACGTCCCTTGAGGGAACGCTCAACAGCCTCACCACCAGAGACGATTACCCCGGCCTTGTTTGCCATAGATAGATAACCGCTGATTCGTTGTTCCATAATCTGCTGCAACAGAAGAACCAGTGACGGCCCATCCACTTCTGCTGCCATTCCTTTGAAAGCCCGACTGAATTGACGCCTCTTTACCGCTTCCAGCACGCATCTGCTGGATTGACAGGTATAGGCCCCTCTGCCTGGCAGCTTGCTTTCAAGGTCAGGAGTTACGACACCATCCGGTGCAAGAACAAAACGAATAAAAACAGTTTTATCCCCTTCTTTACGGCAGGCAATACAGCTTCGTTTTGGTCCTTCGCTGCCTTTTGACGTCATCTGCTACGCTCCGGCGCTCTCCTGCTCCTGCTGTACAAGCTCGGTTTCAGTATCGTCCAAGGAGGTTTCTTGAGGTTCTTCTTCAACCTGTGTGCCATCAAAGGAAGCAAACTCTTCAAGATCTGCTTCCTCAATTTTGCCTTCTCCCTTGATATCGATCCTGCAACCGGTCAAACGGGCAGCAAGACTGACGTTCTGTCCACGCTTGCCAATGGCAAGAGACAGCTGGTCATCCGGCACAATAACTTCAAGTGTACGCTGCTCTTCATCCATGAACACCTTGATCACCTGTGCCGGTGACAGGGCATTGCAGACGAAACGGGCAACATCAGCCGACCAGGGAATGATATCTATCTTCTCGCCACGCAGCTCAGACACCACATTCTGAACCCGCGACCCACGCATACCAACACAGGCACCAACCGGATCAATATCCCGATCATGGGAGGCAACGGCGATTTTGGCCCGACTGCCAGGATCACGGACCACATTGACGATCTCCACCAGGCCTTCACTGATCTCCGGCACCTCTGCCTCAAACAGTTTGGCCAACATCTGGGGATGAGTGCGGGACAGGATGATCTGTGGACCTTTGGTGGTCATGGCAATATCAGTGATAATCGCCCTGATCCGGTCACCTGGACGGTAAACCTCCCGGGGCATCTGTTCTTTACCGGTCAGAATAGCCTCTGCCCGGCCCAGATCAATCAACAGGTCACCGCGCTCAAAACGACGTACCTGACCGGTTACGATCTCCCATTGGCGATCCTTGTATTCATTAAAGACGGTTTCACGCTCGGCTTCACGTACCTTCTGGATAATAACCTGTTTGGCCGTCTGTGCGGCGATCCGACCAAAATCACCGGAGTCGATTTTCTCACCCAACTCATCACCTATCTCACATTCAGGGTCCATTTCCCGGGCCTCATCCAGTGAGATTTCAGTATAAGAATCCTGCACCTCTTCCACCACCACAACATATTCAAACAGCTCAACCTCACCGGTATCGTTATTATAGTGGGCTTCAAGGTTACGGGTGTTACGATACTTTTTGTTGGCAGCGGACAGCACTGCCTGCTCCATCGCCTCGATCACCACCTGACGGTCGATCCCCTTCTCCTTCACGATCTGCTCGATGGCCTGTTTGAGACTGACGATTGTATCCACGGCACGAATCTCCTTATGCAATCACGGATTAAAGATTTTAAACAACGAAAAAATACTGATCAGCTAAAATTCAAACTCAAGATGCGCCTTGGCAATCCTGTCATGTGGTATACGAGCAAGGGGGCCTTCTTTCAAACGGATTACAACAATCCCCTCTTCAACCCCTTCAATGAAGCCAAGGAAGGTCTTACGGGGACTCCCTTTTTCGTCATTTAGCACCTCAGCCGTTTTAACCACTGCCAGACGCCCTTTATAGCGTATAAAATCCTGTTCTTTTTTCAAGGGACGATCAAGCCCCGGTGATGACACCTCCAAGGTGTAATGACCAGGGATACAATCCTCTACATCCAGCTGAACAGAAAGCTCACGGCTCACCTCGGCACAGTGGTCAAGGTTCACACCATCCGGTTTATCCACAAAAATCCGTAACAGGTAGCTCCGGCCGACCTTCTTGAATTCCAGGTCAACCAGTTCAAGCCCCATCTCATCAAGAATAGGCTGCAACAGGCGTTCAACCAGCTGTATCGGATCAGCTCCGCTCATGTACGAACTCCAGACAATAAAAAAGTGGGCCTTGCGAGCCCACTTTGTCTTTCAGAACAAAATGTAGGTTAGGCAATAACACAGCTACCCAGCGCATGCAAGCCTTTTGTCACCAGAGCGCTAATTGTCTGCTATTGTTTGTGATCAAATTGACAACAAAGATATTTATATATATTATTTTCAAAAATATGCTTCAGACAGGATTTTCTATGGATTTTGATAAACAGATGTTGTTTAGCAACGAAGCTGAGATTTTAAAGGTACTCGGTCATCCTATCCGGCTCAAGATTGTGGCCGGACTCTGCACCCAGGAGTGTAATGTCAAACATATCTGGGAATGCCTCAATCTGCCCCAGGCCACCGTTTCCCAGCATTTGGCACTACTCAAAAACAAAGGAATTATTGAAGGCAAACGGGATGGTGTAGAGGTCCACTATAGTGTGATTCACCCCCTGGCAAAGAAGATTATCGCTTCGCTGATGAACTCTGATCAGCGCCTCCCTGCAGCATAGATCACCTCGTAGCTGACCGGAACCCTGCCTTCTGCCCCAAACCGGTTCGTATAGATGTTTGCCATTTCATGAAAAACCCTGCGCCACCCTAACCCGCCCCCGGCTGGTGGCTTTGCTGAACCTGCGCCGATCCTCTTGATAGCCTGCAGCAGGTGCGGGACATCCGGGTACCAGACCACCTCCAGCTCTGACCAGACCTTGACATTCAATACACCAGCCATAACCAAGGCATGGTGCACCTGATCGCAGGTATGAAACCGGTGGGTGCCATCCGGTTGTCCATCTCTTGTACGGCCACAGGCCACCAACGCCTGTTGCCAGGACTCCCGCAGTTCAAACAGGGTCTCCCCCCCAAACAGGCTGAAAACAAACTTCCCGCCCGGTTCAAGCACCCTTGATATCTCTTTAAAACAAGGTTCCAGTTGGTCCAGCCATTGAAAGGTTGAACTGGACAGAACAAGGGAAAACGCCTCCGCCTGAAAGGGCAGCTGCTCGGCATCTCCCTGCAGCAGACGAACCGTTACAGGAAGCCGCTCAGCGGCCTGTTTAAGCATATTCTGGGCTAGATCAAGCCCGGTTAAAACAGCATCTGGATAGCGTTGTCCCAACAACTCCAACAGGCGACCGGTACCGCAACCGATATCAAGTATCTTTGCCGATGTTCCAGATGCAGGCAGATCCAGCTGTTCAAGCAAACGCTGTAAAACGCGCTGCTGAACCGGGGTATGCTGATCATAGTCACCGGCTCCCCGATGAAAGGATGACTGTACCCGTTGCCGGTCAATGGGTTCCATGCAGAGCTCCGATAAAGGTCAGTAATGCATGATTGAATTGGCCGGGACGGCTGAGGAACGGGGCATGTCCGCAACCGGCAAAGCTGCAACGCCGACTACCCGGTATCGACTTTTCAAGCCATAGTGAGGCATCAGGCAGACAGACCCGGTCCTGTTCACCATGCACCAGCAGGGTTGGGCAATCCACCAGCGCAACCTCTTCCAGCACCTCTTCCTCCATCAGCGCCTCAAGACCTTCTACAGCACTAACCGCAGACGGCATGAGTACGTGGGACAGCAGCTCCGCAACCTGCTTTGCCACTACCGGATCATCCAGCTCATGCTCAACAAACAGGTTACGATGAAAACCGTCCAGGGCCCGGGTCAGATTTCGACGCACCTTCAGGCGCATCCCTTCTGCCTCTTTAGGCGATAATCCGTGTGGAAAGTGTGGAGCTGCAGAAAAACGGGGAGTTGCACCAACAAGCGCAAGACCTGCTATCCGGTTCTTAAGCCGTGGATAGGACTTCAGCAAGGCCTGAGCCCCCATGGACCAGCCAACAACAACAAGATCCTTCAGATCAAGCGCCTCTACCAGACACACAATATCCTGCCCATAGCCGCAAAAGCCTTCCACGCCGGTTGCGGGAAGGGCGCTTTTCCCATGCCCTCGCAGATCAAGAGCCAGAAATCGGTGTTCAGTTGCAATCTCCTCACACTGCAGGGCCCAGACAGCCGACGACATGCACCAGCCATGCACAAACAGCACCGGTCGCCCTGCTCCTGCATCCTGATAGTAAATCTGGCCACTAAACGGCATCAGAACACCCCCAGTTCCTTACCTGTACGGATGATGGTTGCTGCTGCCAGACGGATCTGGTCCGGGGTGTGACTGGCCATTAGCGTACAACGCAAACGACTGGTACCCACCGGCACGGTTGGCGGCCTGATCCCCTGTACAAACAGCCCTTCTTCCAACAGACGTGATGAAAAAACAACCGTCGCCTCCGCATCGCCAACCAGCAGTGGCACAATCGGGGTAGTTCCCTCAGGGACCGCACAACCTGCCGACTGAAGCAGACTTCGTAACAGCTGTCCATTATCAGCAAGCTGTTGCCGTAACCGCTCACCCTCATCACTCTGCACCAGATCAACCGCAGCACAGGAGGCTGCCAGCACTGCCGGTGGCAGCGAGGTAGAGAAGATCAGGGAGCGGGCCTTGTTGATCAGATACTCCCGCACCTGACCGGAACAGGCTGCATAGGCCCCGTAACTGCCCAGCGCCTTGCCAAAGGTTCCCATCTGGACAGCAACCCTTCCGGTCAGTCCGAAGAGCTCCACAGCCCCCCTGCCCTGTTGTCCCAACACCCCTCCGGCATGGGCATCATCAACCATCAGCAACGCCTGATGCTGTTCAGCCAGATCAGCCAGTGCAGCAAGGGGCGCGATATCGCCATCCATGCTAAAGACCCCATCGCTCACGATCAGCCGCAGCCCGTTTGTCTGATGCTGCTCCAGCAAGCTGGCAAGCGCCTGGATATCATTATGGGGGTACCTGACCAGTCTGGCACCGGAAAGCAGAGCGCCATCAATAATGCTGGCATGGTTCAACCGGTCTGAAAAGATAATATCACCACGACCGGCCAGAGCAGCAATGATACCGGTGTTGGCTGCGTAGCCGCTGTTAAAAATCAGGGCAGCTTCGGTACCTTTCCATACAGCTACTTTTGTTTCTAACAAATCATGCAGAGGCTGATTGCCTGACACCAGCCGCGAGGCAGCGCTGGAAGCGCCATACTGAAGGGCTGCCTCGGCTGCTGCCTGTGCCAGAGCCGGATGTTCTGCCAGTCCCAGATAGTTATTTGAGCAAAACAACAGCACCGCTCGCCCGTCAACATGCACCTGCGGTGTGGTTCTATCAACCGAGCGAAGTCTGCGGTACAGGCCTGCCTCACGAATTTTATCGAGCCGCTCCGAGAGTATTGATAATGCCATTGTTAACCTTTCCTGAAGCT
>Ga0209373_10004519_pt1 | contig 11941 bp, 10 predicted proteins | sample Higcelweek5metaG_FD_187173 | JGI IMG/M metagenome (GOLD analysis project Ga0209373, IMG submission 187173) | Freshwater pond sediment microbial communities from the University of Edinburgh, under environmental carbon perturbations - High... | ecosystem: Environmental > Aquatic > Freshwater >... | reverse complement strand
GTTAAAAAACTTAAAATTAAAGCGATATTAAATAACCCAAATTTCCAATTTTTCTCACTTATTTCTTCCATCTACCAAAATTATAGCAATTTTAACCTATTAAGACTTCTCTAAACGCATCAAAAAATAATTTAAATGAAAATAAAAACAACCTCAAAAATATTTTAAAATCATAAACAAATGACTTGTTTTTTATATAAAAAATATCATTTTTCATCCATTCATCAAACGATAATCTATGATAACCATCTAATATCCAAGGTGATAATAGCCCAGGTTTTACACTTTCTCTTTGTGTTTTATATTTAACATCTATTTTATTCGCTTCTGATACAGGTAAAGGCCTTGGACCTATTAAATTCATTTCTCCTTTTAAAATATTAAAGAATTGTGGCAATTCATCTAACCCAGAATGACTTAAAAATTTACCAATACCAGTTAATCTCGGATCATTTTTTATTTTAAAAACAGGATCATCAGCCTCATTTAGATATGATAATTTTTGTTGGTATTTTTCAGCATTACTGATCATCGTCCTAAACTTAAAGATTTTAAATTTCTTACCATTCAATCCAACTCTATCTTGAACAAAAAAAATAGGAGATCCAGATAAACAAAAAATTAACAATGACAAAACTAAATAAACAGGTAATAATACAATTATAAATAAAAACAAAAATAGATACTTTGGTATGGAGAAAATCATTCTTTTAATTATATTATTTTTATTCCCAATATTCGGAAAAGTTATCGACTTTAAAGAATCCATATTTTTTTACAGTCTACCATCAATTCTTATATTCTATACACTACTCACCAAAAAAGAATCATTTAAACTCAAACCCAAATTTACTATCTTTTTTCTATTAATAATCATTTCTTTCATAGTTTCATATTTATTTTCAATTGATTTTGGTGGTTCATTTTATTTTATTTTTATTTTTATAAATTGTTTGTTGATGACTTTAGCAGCCATTACAAACATTTCTCCAAAAATTTTTGAAAAAGGATTGTTGATATCAACTGGCATTTTCTCCATCATATTTTTATTAGATAAATTACATTTGATCAATATAGGAATATCGGCTTTAAATGATAATTTTATTAAACAAATATATGGACACAGTTATCTTGCTGATTTGTTAGTTTTAACTTTTCCCTTCATAATTTCTAGAATTAATCCAAAACTATCAAAATATCAAAAATATTTAAATTATGCTCTCCTTTTATTTTTCTTGGTCGTTTTAGTAATCACTAATTCTCGTTCAGGATTCATTGCCATAACTTTAGGATTATTATTTTTACAATCAAAAAATCTAACCCAAAAAATTTTCAAAATTTTAATAATTTCTTTATTGTTAATATTATTAGCAATCTCTTTAACACCAAAATATCAAAATAAATTCAACAAAACTTTTATAGGAGAACGGGACAAATATTGGTCCATTGCCTTAAAAGGTTTTACAGACTCACCTATAATTGGTAATGGTCCGAATTCTTTTTCTATAGTTAGGAAGCAAAAGCAAAATCAGCCAATAGTCACTAGCGTTACTCATAATTCAATTCTCACTTTTCTATGCGAAAACGGAGTTATTTTCACTATTTTATTTGTAGTAGCTATTATTTATAGTTTGTTGGAAACAAAAAAAAATAATAATATTTTCTTTGTTTCTAGTATTATTGCCATATCCCATTCATTGTTAGATCCAACTTGGAACTCGCCTGGAATATTTATTATTAGCTTATACTTGATTTTCTATTGTTCCTATTTTTCAAAAAAACCTAAAAATAAAAAAAATATTTCTCCATTAATTGTAAGTTTGGCTATTTTTTGTTCTGTTTTTTTTATTTTAGATACTATTTCAAATCAACTTTTTTTAAAACATCAATATCAATCAAGTTTAATATTTAATCCGTTTAATTTTAATTCTCGGATCGAAATAATGTCTAAAATAAATAATAAAAGTGAAATTTGGCAAAAAAATCTTCATTTCACTCTAAGGTATTTTAATAAAAACGAAACTGTTTACAAAACATTAATCGATACTACCCCTTTTCCTCAAAATGAAAAATATTATTATCAATTATTTGATCTAAACCCAAAAGAAAGTTTTTATTATTATTTTCAATTATTGAATAATATTAAAAAAAACAATGATTCTTTGAAGTTAGAAACTTTATTAAATTATTTTGATAAAAATTTTAACGAAAATGAAATGCCAATAAAATATGCCATTCCAATATCAAAAGAAAGTTATAATTATGCTGTTAGTCTTTATCCTACCAATAAAGATAAGTCTCTTTTCTATTTTTATCTCACTACAAAATTATTTCCAATTTCAGGATTTTATCAAGTCGAGTTAGCCAACGCTCTATGGAATTCTGATCAAAAGGAAGCCGCTAAAGAACAACTCTCAATCAACTGTCAAAAATATACCCAAGCAGAAAACCAATGTTCTTTTTATTTAAAAAATTATTTAAATGAAAATTTTAATCAACCAGGAACGGAAGAATACTATAAATATATAAATGAAATACTCCAATAGAATTTTATTTATATTTTTAAAGCAACTTGTTTTTCAATCCATCTATAGGTCTTTTCCAGTCCAATTTTTAAACTTTGTTTTGGTTCCCAGCCTAATTTTTCTCTAATCAAATTATTATCAGAATTTCTACCTCTAACTCCAACAGGTCCAGGAATATGTTTAATACTAAGTTTCTTATTAGAAATTTCTATTATCATTTGGGTCATTTCATCTATGGAAACCATTTCTTCAGAACCAATATTTACTGGTCCAATAAATTTATCTTGTGACATCAACTTATTTATCCCTTCCAAACACTCACTAATATACAAAAAAGATCTAGTTTGTTTTCCGTCACCCCAAACTTCAATTTCATCACCATTCATAGCTTCAGCAACTTTTCTACAGATTGCCGCTGGAGCTTTTTCTTTACCATTATTCCAAGCCCCTTCAGGACCAAAAATATTATGAAATCTGGCAATTCTGATATCGACTCCAAAATTTTTATTTAAAGCCAAATACAACCTCTCACTAAAAATTTTTTCCCAACCATACTCACTATCAGGCATTGCCGGATAAGCGGAATCTTCATTACATTTTGGAGATTTCTCATTTAGTTGATTAAACACAGGATAAATGCAAGCCGACGATGAAAAAAATATTTTTTTTATTTTTCCTTTTTTACATTGATCAAAAATATTCAAATTTATTAAACTAGAATCGTACATCACTTCTGCGTCATTTTCACCGGTAAACAAATACCCTGCTCCACCCATATTAGCTGCCAGTTGATATCCTTCATCAAAACCACTATTACAAATATTTATCACCATTTTCTGATCTCTTAAGTCGGCAATCACAAATTTATCAGCCTCTGTTTTATTATATTTAGGATATTTAGTATCCACTCCAACAACATATACATTTTCTTTCTTTTTCAAATAAGAAACTAAATGACTACCTATAAATCCACCTGCTCCAAAAACAATAATTTTTTTTTTATTAATCATCAACATTCGATTATATCAATAAACTAATCTAACCTAACCAATTCTAAAAGTTCAATTTAATAATTTCTCTAATTTTTTTTACAAAAACTTTTTCATTAAATTTATTTGCCTTTTGCCATAAAATATTTCGGTCCCAATTTAAACTATTAAACTTTTTTACAGCTTTTTCCAAAGATCTTATCGAATGTTTGTAAAATAAAACACCCGTAATACCATCTTCTACCGTTTCTTTTACTCCCCCAGAAGCAAATCCTATCACCGGAGTTCCAACTGACATCGCTTCCACTGGGACTATTCCAAAATCTTCTTCTATCGAAGGATATATTAAAGCCTTTGCTTGAGTAAGTAATTGCATCTTTTTTTTATCATTACATTTTCTAAAAAATCTAACACTCTTCCCAGCTCTTTTTTTTAAAAAATAATATTCATCTCCATCCCCAACAACATATAAAGGTAACTTGTATTTCGTACAATAATCAACAGCTAAATCAATTCCCTTTTGTTTAACTAATCTTGATAGACAAATATAATATTCTTTTTTAAAATTTTCCTTATTATTAGGACCTATTTTCACTGGAGGATAAATTACTTGGGCAATCCTATCATAATATTTCTTTACTCTTCTTCGAACATTTTCAGAATTAACAATTATTTTGTCTGGCCTTTTTGAACCATTTTTATCTATCCATTTTAACCACCCTAATGGTATTTTTTTAGCTAAACTTATTTCGCAATACTCATCATACAAAAATCTTGGTGGTGTATGTATATAAGATAAATGTTTTGCTCCAATCCCCTTCTTCACGTTTTTAGCCATATAAGAATGAGATGAAGAAATGATTAAATTATATTTTCTTAAATCCAAGCATTCCCAATAAATCCATGAAAATAACTTAATAATTGAAATATATTTACTTACTTTATTTTTTTTTATTAAAAATTGAAATAACGAAGTCCTTATTTTTACTTTTGGAAATTGTTTACTAATTCTTTTTCTGGCTTCTGGATATATATATAAAGTATATAAATCAGATTCGGGAAACATCGATAAAAATATCATTAAAACTTTTTCTGCCCCACCTCCAGAAACTGTATCTGATACAAGAGCTATTTTTTGGCTTTTCAACATCAAAAGAATTATACACAATTACTATCTTCTTTTACTTACCTTCCAGCTATATTTTTCCCTCAACAATCGTAATTTTAAAAAAAATGGCCATAAAAATGGAACTGTATCCAAAACAAATCTTTTTGACTTCTTATTTCTTTTTTGAAAATAAATCTTTTTATTAATCATTCTAAAATTAGTATCATCAACAGTTGCCCCATGACTCCAACCACCAGCTAATTTAAGATTTTCCAATGCCTGTTCCCCAGCCCAAACATTTTTCAAATTTGTCTTTTTATTCATTGAATAACTATGAGATTGATGAACAGCAAATAGTTGATTCGTAACATCTACAACTGGTATTTTTCTTTGAAGTGTATTCCACACTAACCATTTATCCCAAAAAGTTCTCCCTAAAGCAAAAGATGGAATTTTTTTAAAGACTTCCGAAGTAAAAATGAAATAATCCATCCAAGAGCTACTTTTTTGTTGTAAATCAGAAAGTCTTGCCTTCTTTTTAATTTCACTATGATCCATTCTATTTTTTATTTCCATTTCATACCTTCTTCCTACTGCCAAAAAATTATCAAATTTTTTAGAAAGAATTTTTATTAAATCCATAGAGAAATCCAATAAAACTATATCTGCATTTATATACATAAATATTTCTTTTTTATATCTTTTTTGAGCTTTGGTAAAAACATCATTCAGAAGAGGTGTACCATATGCATTCTTTTTTATTTTCTTAATATGGATAAGACCTTTTTGTCTAGCCACTTCGGATATACCTTTTTCATCACCCAATAAAACTATTATTGGTCTTGGATTTATAGCTAGCCAACTATCAATAGCATTATTTTGGATAATATCAAACTCCCCTTTAAAATGTTTTGGAACAGTAAAAATAATCATACTTAAATATACTTACCCAATCTTATAAACTTATTTTTACTATTTTTGTAATAAAAAGACTCAATTATTCCCCAACAATCTATAATCACTTTATTATTATATTTATTCCAATCTATTTCTCTAAATTGACTCCATTGAGTAGTGATAATCAAAACATTAGTATTTTCAATACACTCTTTTATAGAACTTACTAACCTAATTTTTTCACCTTTAATTTCCTTAACCTGTGGATCAAAAGCTATTAATGGGATATGATTCTCCACCAGTTTTTGAGCCAACAAAACTCCTTGTGATTCTTCTACCACATCTGTGTTAGGTTTATAGCTTAAACCCAAAATTCCTACCGTCTGTCCTTTTTTATATAACCTCATTATTATTTTATAAACATAATCAACTTGTTTTCTATTAAAATTATCAATTCTTAAAGGTAAATCTATTTTTAAACCTATACTTTTAATAGTCGAATAAAGCGATCTATTATCCCTTGGAAAACAAGGACCACCAAATCCCAATCCTCCTTTTAAATATTTTGTTCCAATTCGACTATCTTGGCCAATTGCATTTAAGATAATTTCACTATCCGCATCTTTTATATTTTCTGCCATTCTGGCAATCATATTTGCAAAACTAATCTTAGTCGTAATATATGCATTCAAACTCAATTTAATTAATTCTGCATTAACCCAATTTGTTCGTATAATTTTGGGTTTATTTAAACATATTTTTTTTCTAACTGACTCTACCAAATCCCCACTTTTTTTGTCTGACTCACCTATAAATAAAAAATCTGGATTAGTTAAATTTTGGACTACTGATCCTAATGCTATCAACTCTGGACTATAACAAAGTCCAATTTCTTTTCCTACTTTTTTATTAGTCTCTTTTTCAATTAATGTTGAAATTAAATCCATGGTTCCCGGAGATACTGTACTAGTTATAACAAAAGTATGTTTTTGTTTTTTTGGTTTTATATAAAAACAAATTGTTTTAATTACTTTTTTAATATGTTCCCATGAAAAAGAACCATCTTTTTTACTTGGTGTTGGAACTACAATAAACGTAATATCACTTTTTTCAACAACATTTCTTCCATCGTTAGTAAATTCTATTGTATAACTTAATTTATTTAACAACTCTTTAACTTGTGGTTCTAAAGTTAAAAACGTTTCATTTTTAAGTTTTTTAATCTTGTCAAAATCTACATCATAACCAATCACCGAAAAACCATTCAATGCAAACACTAATGTTAAAGGTAAACCAAGCTTACCCATACCTACAACCGACACAAATTTCATACTCAATTTTACACTACGACAATCTTTTATATTTAACTCTAATGTTAAAATCAATCAAAACCCATGGAATTTATTCAAAAAAAAATTACAATTGTATTTAATAGTCTAAACATTGGAGGTATTGAAACTAAAATTATTGATATTTGTAATTATTACTCAAAACAAAAAAAATACCAAATTACTCTTTTATTAAAAAACAAAACCGGTTTACTTTTAAAAAAAGTACCTAAAAATATAAAAATCCTTTCTTTCTCTACCCCTCCATTTTTCCCTAAAATTAAAAATCTTTATTTTCCCTTTTGGTTATCTCAAAAATTTCATCAAATTAAACCAAATCTAATTATTAGTTTTGGTAATTTCTCTTCAATAACCAGTCTTATTGGAAGACAATTAAGTTTAATTAAATCAAATTTAATTATTAGCGAAGATTCTAGTGTTATTCAACAAATTAACATGGATTCTTTTTCTTTTTTACGAAAAATACTAATCAAAATAACTTACCCTTTGTCTCAAAAAATCATGGTCTCATCTCCCGCTAGTTATAGTAAATTAGCTTCTTTAATTCCTTCATCAAAAAGTAAAATTATTATTAAAAAAAATTGGTTACCTTTTACTTTCAAAGTTAATAAAACCCAAAAAAACAAAAACATCGACATCCTTTTTTTAGCCAGATTGGAACCACAAAAAAATCCAATTAGGTTTTTAAAAATTATTAAAAATATTATTAAAAATCAAAAAAATCTAAAAATCTACATGGTTGGTTCTGGATCTCTAAAAAATAAAATCGAAAAATATATTTTTCAAAACCATCTTAAAAACAAAATAATCCTCAAACCATTTACATTAAAACACAAACAATATTACCAAAGATCAAAGATTCTATTAATCTCTTCTAACCATGAAGGTTTTCCCTTAACAATACTTGAATCACTTGCCAGCAAATGCTTACCCGTATATTTTAATCTTGAAGAAATTAATAGTTTTTTTAAAAAATACCGTAAATTTTTATCTTTTAAATCAACCAATGACGCTTTACAAAAGATAAATTATCTTCTCTCTCATCCTAAACAACTTCAAAAAATTACCAGTTTTTATTCTCCAAAAGTTATAAAAAATCAAAAAATTAATTTTAAAAGCACTATCAATGAATTCCAAAAACTTCTATGAAATATAAAAAAAATGTTTTAATGATTGTTTTTGACGATATGGCTCTTGGTGGAATTCAAGTAAAAATATTGGATCTTATTAAAAAAATCACTAAAGATTACCCAAAAATTAAAATAATAGTTTGTCTAAGATATAAAAGAGGTTTTTTCTTAAAAAAAATACCTAAAAATATCAAACTAATTTCTCCCACATTTCATACAAACCGATTTGATATGTTTTGGTTTATCTTTTGGTTAACTTTTCAAACTTTAAAATTTAATCCCAATAAAATACTTTCCTTTATGGATCTTGGTTCAATTCCTAGTCTTATTGTTAAAAAAATTCTATTTTGGAAAAAAATTAATATAACTATAGGCGAAGACATTTTAACCTCTAAATATGTTTATATAGAAAAATTTCCCAAAATAAGATTAAAATTAATTAAATATTTTTATCCCAAAGCTAATCAAATATTAGTTCAAACTCCAGTTCAAAAAAAAGATCTCCATCAAATTATTGGTCAATCAAATAATATTTCAGTTTCTCCAAACTGGCTTCCTCTTAATTTTCCTCCAAAAAACAAGATATTTAAAAAAGAAATTGATATTTTGTTTATTGGACGTATCGAAGCTCAAAAAAACTTAAAAAAGTTTATTTATATTATTAAAAAGTTATCTTCAACTAGACCAAAAATAAAAGCAATTATTATTGGCAATGGGGCTGAAACAAAAAATATTAAAAACCTGGTTATTAAACTCAAACTTAAAAACAATATCCAAATATTACCCGCCACAAGATTCCCCCAAAATTTTTATCTCAAATCAAAAATATTTTTATTAACTTCAGATTATGAAGGTTTTCCTTTAACTGTTTTAGAAGCTATTTCCTGCGGTTGTTACCCTGTGGTCAGCAATATTTCCGAATTAAAAAAATTCTTTAATCATCAACCAAATAAATTTATTTTTAAAAACCAAAACGAAGCTATAAAAATTATTGACAAACAACTATCAAAACCAAATTATAAATTAGTCAAATATTATCAAAACCATATAATCTCTTCTCAAAATAGAGATATATCGCTATTTATTAAAAATTGCCTCAAATAATCTTTTTGTTCTAAAGACAAAATATTTTTTAAAATCATAAGCTATAGATTTAGTAACATCACAACCGCTATTGCAATATTTACAACTCGTTGACCAAAGATTATTCCTAAATTCAATATTTCTAGCATCAAAATAAATTTCTGAAATACTTTTCTTTTCTTTTACAAAATTCCCTATTGGTTTTGTTGATAAACAATAATATACATCCCCCAAAGAATCTAAAACTAAACCATCTTTTAAAAATACACAAGGGGTTTCTCGTCTTTGATAATCTTTATACATTTTATACATGTCATTCCAATAAAAAGCTTCAAAATTAGTTTTTCTGCCCATCTTTTGTAAAAACTCAATAATTTTTATTTTAGATTCATTTCGAAAATCAAGACTATATTTTTCTTCTAAATTATTAACATAACTCTTATGAAAACCAATTAACTGAAAGTTATGATTAACGTCCTTATTTGTAAAATATCTTTTAATTTCTTCATAATCATTTATATTATTTTTCATCAATACACTTGCCACGCTTAAATTAATTTCAACCCCATTATCTACGGCCTTTTTGAGTTTATTTAAAACCTTCATCACTCTATCAAAACCACCGTTAACTCTTCTAATTTCATCATGTTTTATTTCAATCTCATCAATAGAAAGAGTTACTGCCAATTTAATTTTTCTTAATTTACAATAATCAGCAATTTTTAAAATATTTTCAGTCACATTTGGAGCAAAACCATTAGTATTTAAAACTAATCTTTTCAAACTAGAAATTCGATTGATCATCATTTTTACTGTTTTTACATAGTCTTGATATAAAAAAGCTTCTCCACCAGATACAGTAAGTTGTTTTATTTTCTTAAATACTGGATTTTGTAAAACTGATTTCCAATCTTTTAGTGATAACTCTTTTTTCGGTTTCATTTTCCAAATATTGCACATAATACATTTGGAATTACATTGGTATGTTAAATTTATAATCAAAACCCTAGGATAAAGTGGTTTAATTTTTGAAAAAAAATTATATCTCAAAAAACCATCTCCCCAATCTATAACCTTCCTGAATAAACTCATAAAACATTATATAATAAGTCAATGTATATAAAACAAATTCAAAAACAATTATCAACGTTGGGTCCAATTGAAATCTTTATTATTCTTACAATTATTTTTTTAACTGTTTTTACCGTTAAATTTTTTGGCAAAAAAAAAGAATCTTTAATAATAAAAGTTGAAGTTGTTAGAAAAAATTGGTCAGAAAATTATGATCCATTAGGATATAGAGTCCCTTTTTGGTTAAGTGACAAAGTTAAGATTGGTCAAACTGAAAAAAACAAAAGTGGTCAAATTATCGCTACTTTAATAAATTTTGAAAGTTATGACCACGGAGATCAAGAATCTGAACTTTATTTAACATTAAAAGTAGAAACACTTTTTGATAAACGAAGTGGAATTTATTATTACAAAGACAAGCCTCTCAATTTAGGATCACCCATTGAATTAAATCTAGATAATATCGAAATCTATGGACAAATAATTGATAACAATGTACCACAAAATGGTTATCCAACTAAATATTTTAATATTAAAGCTAGAGCTCGTAATCTAGACTCGTGGGTCTACTCTAAAATAATACCTGGTATAAAAATATACGATCGTGCCAATAACGAAGTCATTGGAGAAATTATTAATACAAATTTAGAAAACTCCACTCTTCAAGAAATCAAAAATGACCCCAATACTGGTAAATATTTACAAGCTACATTAAATAAAAACAAAGATTTAATAGTTGATATTAAACTAAAAGCCTACCAAATGGATCATAGATGGTTTTTTTCTGGTCGGCAAAATCTAAAAATTGGTAATCCACTATCAATTTATACTCCACAAGTTGATCTTTACAAATTAGAAATCGAAAATATTGAAGAATCAAAATAAAAAACTATTTATTTTATTTTTATTAAGTTTTTTTTCAACCATTTTAATCACCAATAATAAACTATATGTTTTATTATTTGTGATTTTCGCATCAATTCTATTCTTTTATTTTAAAAGACCAATTTTTGAAACAATTTTTTTAACTTTTGTTTTATCTCTCCCATTTGAAAATACTATTAGAGAATGGACCTATCAAATAACACCACGGCTATTCGATAATGTCACTACTTCTGGATATATTCTTTATTTTGGAATTACTATTAAATTAATACTAGCTATAACTGTTTTTCTATTTTTACTTCTAAATAAAAAAACAGTAAACAAACAGATAAAAATACTAACACCAGAAATTATTTTCATTTTATTTTTTTTAACAATCGCTTGTATTAACACTTTCTTCAATAAAAGTACTATCGGACCAATATTCGGACTAATTAAAATATGGATTTCTGTTCTTACATTTATAATTTCTAGAATATTTTTTACTGAAAATAAAAAAATATTTTTTGTTTTTATAACCAGTCTCTATCTATTTTGCATAAGTATTGGTACCTTGCAGTTAATTAAACAAAAACCACTCGGTAGATATATTGAATTAACACCATCATTTAATCAAGAATTTGGATATTCAACTACTGACGGAGACAAACAATATCGAGTCTCTGGATTCATTTCCCATCCAGTCTATTTTGCCAGTTTTCTATCAATATTATTACCTATTTATTTAGGAATAGTTTTAAATCAGTTTCAAGAAAAGTCAAATACTACAAAAATCATTATCATTGTGTCATTGATAATTGGTTGTTTTGTTATTCTAGGCACATTAAGCCGAAGTGCCTTTTTCACTTTACTTCTTAGTTTGTTTTTAATGAAAAATTTAATTTTTAAAAAAATGATAAAACCA
>Ga0209373_10004518_pt1 | contig 11942 bp, 10 predicted proteins | sample Higcelweek5metaG_FD_187173 | JGI IMG/M metagenome (GOLD analysis project Ga0209373, IMG submission 187173) | Freshwater pond sediment microbial communities from the University of Edinburgh, under environmental carbon perturbations - High... | ecosystem: Environmental > Aquatic > Freshwater >... | reverse complement strand
AACTCGGGAGATAAGTGTGTTTTTGTTGATGGAACGGGGTCAAAAGAAGAAGTTTTTAAAAATATTATAGATGCATTAAAAAGGAGTAAAATACTGCTATGAGTCAAATTAAATTAATTGCCGGAACATCGCATCCGGAATTGGCTGATAAAATTGCCAAAGAATTGGGGATAAAGTTAACTCCAATAATAGCTAAAAAATTTGCTAATGGGGAAATTTATGTGAGAGTGGAGGATACGGTTCGAGGTGATGATGTGTTTATTATTCAGACAATGGTAGAGCCAGTGAATGATGTGTTGATGGAAACTTTAATTTTGATTGATGCGTTAAGGCGGTCATCGGCGGCAAGGATTAATTTGATTTGTCCTCAATTGGGTTATTCAAGACAAGACAGAAGAGTGCAGTCTCATGAACCAATAACAGCTAAATTAGTGGCTAATTTATTGGTAATGGCGGGTATGGATAGATTAATTACTGTTGATTTACACGCTGATCAAATACAGGGATTTTATGATATTCCAGTGGATCATTTGGTGGGTTATCCTTTGTTGGCAAAGGTGCTTTTAGATGAAGAATATAAAGATATTGTGGTGGTATCACCAGATATTGGTGGAGTAAAAAGAGCCAATAGCTTGGCTGATTTATTGGGAGTGCCAATTGCAATTATTGATAAGATTCGAAAAGAACATAATAAATGCGAGGTAGCTCATTTAGTGGGTGATGTTGAAGGAAAGACGGCGATTATTATGGATGATATTATCGACACTGGTGGTTCAATTGCGGGAGCAGCAAATACCGTAAAAGAATTTGGCGCAAAAGAAGTAGTGATTTGTGCTACTCATGCGGTATTGAGTGGAGAAGCACCTAAAAAACTTGATGAATGTGGAGCTAGTAAAATAATAGTGCTGGATTCGGTGCCGGTTCCTAAAGAAAAAATGATTAAAAAAATGGAAGTAATTTCTTTGGCACCATTATTGGCCAAGACAATTAGCCGAGTTCATAACGAAGAATCTTTGGGAGATCTGTTTACTTGGGATAAAGAAAGAAAGATATTATAAAATAGAATTATGATATAGAAAAGTTTTTCCTGCCGGTTTTGAGTTATAAGTTTTTTAGAGGATTTTATGATTGATAAACAAATTAGAGATTTAATAAAAAAAGAGCAGGAGAGACAAGATTCGGTGGTCTCGTTGATTGCGTCGGAAAATTTTGCCAGTGATGAAGTAAAAATGGTGTTGGGCAGTTGTTTGACCAATAAATATTCGGAAGGTTATTCAGGAAGAAGATATTATCAAGGGAATGGTTTTATTGATGATGTAGAAACTTTGGCCATTGATAGGGGTAAAAAATTGTTGGGAGTAGAACATTTAAATGTACAGCCTTATTCTGGGAGTCCGGCAAATAGTGCCATTCAAATGGCGTTACTTGAAAGAGGCGATAAAATTTGTGGACTAAAATTATCAGCTGGAGGACATTTAACTCATGGTCATCCCAAGGTAACTTTTTCGGGTAAATTTTTTGAAAGTGTCCAATATGATGTGGAAGAAGATGGGCGAATTGATTATGAAAAGTTGGAAGAATTAGTGTTGAAAGAAAAACCAAAAATGATTATGGCGGGAACAACCGCTTATCCGTGGATTTTGGATTTTGAAAAATTTGGAAAAATTGCTGACAAAGTTGGGGCTTGGTTGGTGGCCGATGTATCACATATTATTGGATTAATCGTAGGTGGAGTACATCTTGACCCAGTGCCATATGTGCATGTGATTATGAGTACCACTCATAAAAGTTTGCGAGGGCCACGAGGAGCATTTATTGCAGTAACTAAAAAAGGACTAGATAAAGATCCTAAATTAGCTGAGAAAATTGATAAAGCAGTGTTCCCGGGACTTCAAGGTGGGCCTCATGAAAATAATATTGGGGCATTGGCGGTAGCTTTTGCCGAGGCTAGTACTCCAGAATTTAAAGAATATGCGGCTCAGGTGGTAAAAAATGCCAAAGTATTGGCCGAAACTCTAAAGAAAAATGGTTTGCGAGTTTTTGGAACTGAAAATCATTTGATGGTGGTAGATGTAGGTGAGGGAAAAGGCAAAGAAATTGCCGTAAAACTGGAAGAAAATGGAATTGTGTGTAATGCTAATACAATTCCTCATGATAAAGCCGGTCCGTTTAAACCATCAGGAATTAGAATTGGTTCTCCAGCCATGACTACCAAAGGTTGGAAGGAAAAAGAGTTTGAAGAGTTGGGGAATAGAATTGCGAAAATAATAAAGTATTAATTTAAATTTTTTGTTACAAATTTCTTCACTGGAAAATGAGTCTGCGATGCAGGCTCAAACACGTTACGAAATTGCAACTTCAAAATTTAAATTATTTATTTCTTTTTTAAAACCCAAATTATAGTGGTGGAGGTGATGATTAAACCTAGGTATTCAAAAATTTGAGGCCAAAAGAGAATATGGATAACTGGTGCGCTGGTGTTCTGGATATCTAGATTGGCAGGTAATTCCCAGGCATTGGCCCAATTGTTGGCGAGAACGTGGTTTTTGAGGAAAATCGGAATGCCAAATTTAAAATAGAAGGCAAGCCAGCCAGAATCATATGCTTGGTTGAGAAATAAGTATTTTTGAGGAGATATAGGACTTGGATTAATTGATTTAGTTTGGCTTAATAAATTAAAAGGGATAGGAATAATTACTATATTTTTTAGAAAAGATTCGGAAATAGTATTCCCATAAGAGATGTTACTGATGTTGAGTTTGTAACCAAAATCAAATCCATTTGGAGGAATAATAAAATAATCCCAGACTATTTTTTGATTTTTGCTCAGTTGATCTTCGACGGTGCAAACTAAGGAATAAGTGTTTTGAAAGCAAAAACGAAGCGGAATTCCAGAGGTGTATTGGCTATTAAATCCAATGATGTATCCAAATGATTGAGGTAGAGTATCTAAATTAATAGAATAGCTACTGGTTTTATTTAAATCAAAAAACTGTTTTGAGATATCAAGGTTATTCCCAGTTGATTCGAAATCAAGATTGGAAGTTGTATTGGTTTTAATAGTAGAAAAGTTAAAATTAAAAGGTTGGTTATTAATGTAATTTTGGGTTTGAGTAGAAATATTTACTTGACCAAGTAAAACATCATTTAATGGATTGTTTTGAAGATCAAATGTTTGATTATTGATGCTTGTTTCGGTTGCATTTTTATCTAGAATAAATTCTTTTTTAACATCAAGTAAAGAAATGGTAGGGAAAGGGAATTTAAATATTAATTTGTTTTGATTTTGAAAAACAGAAACGGGGATATCTGTTTCTGTTTGATTTATCTCTGGTAAAGAAAAATTAAGTCCATTATTTTTTAAAAATTTTATTTGCCATTGATTATTGGAAATTTGACTAGCGGATAAAATTTCAGGGTTTATTTTTTGAAAATTATCTAAGATATTACGAAAAGGGTAATATTCAGAGTAATTTTTGACAGTGACGTAATCTGAGGCAGCAGCATCAAAGTAATTCCAATTATATGAGGGAGAAATGAATTTGTTAATAGCTTTGATGGTGGTTTTGGAAGACTCATCTGTAGCTTTGTATATAAGTAATGATCCAAATTGTCGAACCAGTTTAATTTTTTGGTCTTTTTCTAGTTGGTTTAGTAAATCGGCAGTGTCGTATTTTAAAGTAATCTGGTCAGTATTTTCATCTGAAGGACTAATAATATTTTTATCCCAAATAATGTACTTAATATTATATTTTTGAAAAAGATTAGCGAAATTTTCTAAATTTTGATTATAAAGACTGTAAAAAAATTCTTTGTATGATTGTTCGTTTTGAGTACTCCACCGGTCAGAGTCTCGATCAAGAAGATTTTGTTTTAAATTAAACCACAAAAAACCCGAGCCTTGATATCCCCAGTTATAATATTGCCAACCAGATGATTGATTGAGAGGTAAACTTAGAACTCGTCCGTCATCTTGCTGAGACATAAATTGCCAAAATTGGAAATATTCTTGAGGAATATTAACCCTGACAATAGGTGAAATTAAGTATCCGGAAAACATAGGTGAACAATAAAAAATCAGAGAGATGGAAATAATTATTGAAAAAATAATTATTGAAATTTTTTTGAAAAAAGAAAATAAAAAATTAATGAAGTAAGAAAAATAGATAGTGTAACCAAAAAGAAGAAGGATGGAAAGTTTAGTAAAAATAAAACGAAAAGCTTCTCTGATAGTGGAATTTTTGATTAAAAAATCAAATAGAATAGAGAATGGGGGAATTTGATTAGCAAGTAAAATAAAGGGGACAATAAAAAATGGAGAAAAGACAATAAAATTTTTATCTTTTTTAATAAAGCTAATAATTAATCCAATAAAACTAGAAATAAAAAGAAGATAGCCAATAGTTAATACTAGTGGGTTTTTAAAATGATTTTGCCATTGAGGCATAAGGTCGGTAAAAGAATTATTTTTTGGATTAAAAGCAGACCAATTTAAATAAAAACCTTTAATAAGAGAGACGTCGGCAATAGTGCCGTTTTGGCGATTGCGAAGAAGATATTCTTGTGAATAAAGACGGTTATCGCGGTTTTCTAGTGGGGCAGATGAATGGTTAAAAATATAAAAAAGATTAGGAATTAACCAAAAAGCATTGATAAGTAAAGTAAGAACAATTAAAGACAGTGATTTTTTGAAAGATTTTTTATTAAAGGAGGAATAAAGCAAAAGAAAAGTAGTATAGATAAAAAAGAGAGCGTACCAAAGTTGAGGAGCGTAGGCCTGAGGAGTAGTAAATAGGGTAAAAATAGAAAATAAAATAAGGTTTTTTTTGGAATGATCTTTTAAAAATTTTAGAGAAAATAAAATAATCCATGGTAAAAATGCCCATTGAGTGGGGAACATTTCGAAAGGAACGTAAAACTGCTGAACGGTGGAAAGATTAAAAATATAAAATAAAGCAGCAAGAAAGGAAATAAAATTTATGAAATTTGATTTATGATTTATGAATAAAAATTTGATTAAAAAATAAATACCAAGTGGTCCTAAAATAAACATTAGAAAAATGTAACTGTAACGAAGAAAACTAAGAGGAAGAATAAAATTAAAAAGATAAAGAATAAAAACTCGGGGAAGGTCAGAAATTTGAGCGTGAGCCGGAATAGCACCTAAACCTTGTTCGGAGTGCCATAAATTTAAAAGACGACTAAAATTGAGAGAAAAATTGAACTCTGGATGAAGAGTGTCCCAGCCAGTAAGAAAAGTGTTGGGAGTATAGTTGAGAAAACAGATTAGAACTGTGATTAAAACAATTAGTAGTGGAAAGAAAATTTTTTTGAATTTTGGCACTAAATAATGATAACAAAAAATGGGTGTAGATAGAGAAAGGGCCGGGTAGTGATGTTGATGAATGTTGTATTATTTGCGATAATCGCAATTTTAAACACGCAAGAACAGCGCACATATCCGGCCCAATCGGTCGATCAGTAGAAGTTAGTTGTAGATGACAGGGTCAAGGCCATAGTTTTCGCGGGTGAGGCCCGGGAAGACGCGGACGTCAACGAAGCCCTCGTTGAGCTTCTTTGAGATCTCATCTTCAAGGTCCTGTTGGGTGGGCGTTTCCCAGTAGTGGCAGCCCCACTCAGACCACACGTATGTGGGAGTGTCGCCGATAACGATGATGTCGGCGGTGCCGGCGTCGTTATCATAGACAGGGAACTTGCGACTATTGTTGTCATTGTCGAACAGGGACATATCAGCCGAGATCATAGATCCAGCCGCAGCGATGAACCACGATTTGGAAGGCATGTCGATGCCGATGGTCGTGGTGGGTGCGGGAGTGGCGGTGGCGTCAGCCAGCGCGGTGTTGAACGTCAGCGCGACGAACAGTGCGATGGTTACCAGGATGATAGAAAGAGCCTTTTTCATGGATAAAACCTCCTTGGTTTTTGTCGTTTTTGGAAACAAGAAACGTGGTGGCATAAAGTCACCGTCGGTCGGAGAGTTTTACTTGGAACGAAAGTTGGAGACAACTATGCCACCACCTCTCTATATAAATACAGAACATTACCTTACGGTAAGTCTGGTAGCTGGAAACTACTAAATAGTTTCCAATTAGCAGACTTACCTTTGAGTTTTGTTCAAAAATAACTTCTACAGATTGTTAACGTGCGTAAAACTGTTTGGTCAAAACGCTTTGTTTTGATTAATTTGGTTTTACTTTGTTAAGATTTGATACCTTTTACAGTATCGGTGGAATTGTAGCAAGAAAAGGGTAAAAAGTCAAGATTATAGGACTTAATTTAATTAATAATTACTAATTACTAATTAATAATTAAAAACAAAAAAATGAAAACAAGAGAAGAATTAGGTTTTAAAAAAGAGAAAGGGAACCGAGTACGTGTTTGATGCAGATGCATCGCGCGCGCGCTCGGCCCCCCAAAGGTCGGTCAGTAAAAGTTAGTTGTGGTGCTCGATTCGGCGGTTTTCGTGCAACTGCGCCGTGCTGTTGGTGCCGTTGGCGGTTGTGGTGCTGCCGATGGCGGCGGCGGTGGTCAAGGGCTCGGGCCCGCGGGTGTTTGCAAGGGCGATGGCGCCGATGCCCAGAGCGATTGCTACCAGCACGATACCAACGATCAGAGCGATAGGTTTCTTCTTGTGGACGGTTTCGGGATCCTTCATGATTTTTCCTCCTTGTCTTGAGTGGGGAATTTGGCGGGGGGATGTTCGACCCCATTTACACAAAATCCTTCATCGATGTCGGCGAGATCTTCATCCCCGGTTGGAGAAACGTAGGAACTGCACATGGATAAAACTCCTTTCTTTATTTTTGTACGTGTAAACAGAGCATTAGCTCTGGAGAAAGGGGGTGATATATAAACACAGAGCGTGGCTCTGGTTATTCACTACACAATACAGAACACTACTAGCTTTTAGTAAGTCTGATAGCTGGAAATAAAACTAATTAATAATTAAAAATTAAGAATTAATAATTACTATTTTTATTTATTTACAATTATCAGACTTACTTTAAGCTTTGCCTAAATAACTTTTACTGATTTTTTAACGTGCAGTAAAACTGTTTGGTCAAAACGCTGTGCTTTGATTTATTTAGTTTTACTTTGTTAATGTTTGATACTTTTTGAGTATCGGGCTGATTTTAGCAAAAAAGTGTTAAAAAGTCAAAATTATAGGACGTTAAAACAAATTTCTAATATCTAATTTCTAATGTCTAAAAAATAATAAAATTAGTAACTGATTATTTGTGAAGGGGCGAATTTTGATGACCGAGACCGGAAAAATTGTTAAGGATTGGGTTTTTAAACAGTTGATAATTTTTGGGTGGTTTTTGTAGGTTATTTTGCCTTGCTTCTGTAATGAGGATATGACGTGTAGCGTCGCTTAGTTTATCTGGATTATCTTGAAGTTGTTGTGTTTCGGTTTCTGGTAATGACATAATCTATTTATATATTTTTTATAAATTTAATTAAATCATCACGAAAACCAGGATTTTTGAGGGCCATGGCAATGTTGGCTTCGAGCCAACGAAGAGGGTCGCCGGTGGTCATCCAATCTTGGTCACCTTCAAAAGCTTGAGTGAGGACGATGTCGGTTTTGGCCAGAGTATTTTCGGCATCAGCAAACCACAATTCGTTGTCACGAGAAAGGCCTTGAGTGTTTAACACCGGGAAAATTTTTGAAGCGGAAACAACAAAGCGACCGCCTTGAGCCATGGTTGATGGGGCCTGGTCGGCTGGAAGTTTTTCTAACATGGCAGAAATGCGATTGGGGTATTGAGGATCGTTGACATATTGGGCTGAGCCATAACGAGAGATTTCTTCTTGGCCGACATCTTTGACAGCGATAACGACTGATGCTTGGTATTGATCAAAAGTAGAAATCATTTTGGCTAAAAATTGGCCAGGAATTGGTTCAACGGTGAGATCGTCGCCAAACATGTAAACAAAATTATCATTACCAATAAAATCTTTGGCAGCCAAAAGGGGAGAGGCGTTGCCATAAGGCAAATCGGCGGCTTGTTCGATGAAAGTTAATTTACATTTAGACCAAATGTTTTTGAGACTGTTTAAAAATTCTAATTTATTATTTTTGGTGAGGTATGCTTCTAGTTCGGCATCTGGGGTGAAATATTTTTCAATAGAATGTTCACCAGTTCGGTGAACGATGGCAATTTGATTAATACCAGCACCAATGGCTTCTTCGATTAAATATTGAATATTGGGTTTATCGAGAATGGCGATAAGTTCTTTGGGGTAGCCTTTGACAACAGGTAAAAATCGAGTTCCTCGACCAGCAGCAGCGATAACACATTTGGTAACCATAAAGAAAAATGTCTAATATCTAATTTCTAATGTCTAAATATAGAAAAAGATATTTTTTAAAATTAAACATTAACTTAGCTACATGGTAGCATAAAATTGGGGTTTGTAGCCAGTGGTGTTGGGGAAGAGTTTCTGATAAAATAAGGAACGAGTTTTGGGCCTATAGCGTAGTTGGTAGCGCGTCCCCATGGCATGGGGAAGGTCAGGGGTTCGAGTCCCCTTAGGTCCACCTTTAAAAATGAAACTTAGAAAATCGAATTTTGAGTTGTTGAGAGTAGTAAGTATAGTGTGTATTATTTTGTATCATTCGGTGTGGCATAGTGGAGTGGCGTATTCGGCAATTAGTGGTAATAAAATTTTGGTTGATTTTTTGGATATGTTGGGAGAATTGGGAGTGAATTGTTTTATGTTGATTTCGGGATATTTTTTCTTGAAAACTAAATTTAAAGTATCAAAAGTAATTAAAATTTCTTTGGAGGCAAGTTTTTATGTATTTTTGGGAATTGGAGTTTTGAAATTAATTGGGGATACTTCAGGGGTAAATTGGTGGTTACCAAAAGGTTTTTTCCCAATTTTAAATGAGGCATATTGGTTTTTGACGGTTTATACATTGGTGTATTTATTTACCCCAATTTTAAAAAAATTAATCTTGGTTCTTTCAAAAAGGCAATTAACTGTGTTTTTGGGAATAGCGATATTTATTTGGTCGGTTTGGCCAACGATGTTGGGATTGATGACAAATGAAACGGAAGGATATGTATTTTATAATCGGTTTATTTGGGGAGGATTGATGTTTTTGATAGGGGCATATATAAGAATGTATTCGCCACGGATTTTGGATAAATTAAAAAACACTATAATTTTGTTTTTGAGTTCGACTGGTTTAATGATTTTGCCAATTTTAATAATTGAGTTTTGTGGGATAAAAGGGATAAATGCTAACTTTTTTTGGCGGCCAAATTCGGTTTTAATGTTGATTTGGTCAGTGTCGTTATTTTTACTATTTCGAAAATTAGAAATAAAAGAAAATAAATGGATTAATTTGTTGGCGTCGACGACTTTGGGAATTTATTTACTTCATGATGGGCCAATGCGCTATTTTTTGTGGAACCAAGTTTTTAAAATTAAAGATTATTCGGAGTCGGGTTATTTTGGATTTTATTTATTATTAGTGGCAGGGATAATTCTTTTGGTGGGGTTTGTAATGAATTTAGGGTGGAAATTTTTTGAAAGAGTGATTTTAGATAAAATCTTTGATAATATTAGACTTCAAAAGTTGATGAAGAAAATAGAGTTTTATGAATAAAAATAAAGTAATTTTGTTTGATTTTGACGGAGTGATTGTGAATAGCTGTCAGATGAGTTATGAAATTAATCGGGAATATTTTTCGGATATTCAGTTTTCGGAACTGCAGGATTGGGCAGAAGGGAATGTATTTTGTAAAAAACTTCGAGAAGATTTTGATGAAAAAAGTGAGGCTTATTATTTTGAACAATACAGCCGGAGAATAGTAGAGCTGGTTCCAGTGGAGGGAATGGAGAATATTTTTAAAGAGTTAGATTTGCAAGGGTATCAATTAATAGTGGTGTCGTCAGCAGATGAAGGGTCAATAAAAAAATATTTGGCAGAACATAATTTGGATAAATATTTTGTGGAAATTATGGCAAAAAATACTCACACTAGTAAAGTGGAAAAATTTAAAATGGTTTTTAAAAAATATAAAATAAAACCAAAAGAAACTTTAATAGTGACTGACAGTGTGGGGGATGTGAAGGAAGCTCATGAGGCCAAAATGAAAGCAATTGGAGTAATTTGGGGGTTGCATGAGAAGGAAAGATTAGAGAAAAATGGGACGGATTTTATTGCTGAAAACCCAAATGATATTTTGGCAGGGATAAAACAAATCTTGGCTTTGAAATAAGGTTAGATTTAAGGTAGAATTCGATACTTAACAATTCAACTTAGGCCCATAGTGAAATGGTTATCACTGGGATCTCCAAAATCTCCATTTGAGGTTCGAATCCTCATGGGCCTGCCTACGTCCCGATGTATAGGGACTTCGGCAGGTAAACCTGCTTTTTGTTTTAGATAAATTGATTTATTACCAACACCACCATAAAAAGCATTTTTTAGTTTTTGGTTGAGAAGTTGATTCTTTGTTTTGAACCTGGTTGTTAATTTTTGTCTCAATTGTTTTAGTAACTTCTGGAGTTATCTTTGAATCTATAGTTGGACTGACAATTTTAGATTTATTTTTTGTAATGACATTTTTAACTGATTGAATTAAATCAATTACCTTAATGGAAGAACTCTTGTAAAATACAGTGGTTTTCGTATCTTTAGCTTTACCAGTTTTAATTTTAACGATATTACTCCAGTCGCCTGGCATACAACCGTTTTGACCTCTAACTTTGAAATAATAAGTAGAATTTGGGTCAAGGTGATAAATTGTATGACTCTGGACACCTTCTCTTAAGAGAGTTACTTCTTCTCCATGTTCTTCGGCATTAGAGTTTTTGGAAGAGAAACTAATAAAATATTTATTAGTATCAGCTTGAGGAGAAAAGAAAATTTTGGCAGTGTTTTTAGTGATGTTAATTTGAAAAAGGTTGGAAGTAAATAAAGGTTTAGAGTCACTACAAACTGAAGGGCCAGACGAAACAGAGGTTTGATTAGAGTTGTTGGATGAAGATGAATTGTTTTCAACTATTTGTTCTGTTTGTCCAAAGGCGGCAAACAGAGAAAAATGGCTTGTATAGGCATTTAATTTTTTGTTTTCTCTATCAATAGTTGTTTCGAGTCTTTCCCAAATTGAGCCATCATAACGATAGATAGATAAAGTGGAAAGATCAATTCCTTCAATTTGAGCATCGGTATAACTGATACTGATAAGAAGTGGTTCATCAAATTCAGATAATCTTTCATCTTCATTTAAATAGGCTTTTAGGTCAAAAATAGAATTGATAAGTTCATTACTGCGGTCATTACTACTATTTGGGACAGAAGTGTTAGTTATTGTTTCTTCTTGATCCAATTGTTTAATTTGGAAAATAATGGGATTTGTTGTTCCTAAATTGTTTTTGAAATTTGCTGGTAAATCTAGGGTGATTTGTTCAGTAGTAGTGGTTAGGGCTAAAGATCCGCCAACATCATTGTTAACCGAACTAGCAGATTGAGAAAGAACTGGAGTATCGGCTTGGTTACTAGCACAACCTGCAGTAGTAAAGCTTTCTATTTCTCCTAATTTTTCATTATTAGCTTTGTCGATGGCTATTGGTTGATAAAAATAGTTAGTGCAGGAAAGTAATGATGATAGTAATTGAGAATTTGTGGTTAATAATGATCCAGACAAAGAAGTTTGCTTTCCTAAAGAATTAGTTAAACCATAATTTATTTTGGAATAAGTTGATTCATTGGTTTCCCAAGTAATTGTAGCGGTTGTTTCACCAACACTAACAGAGACTGAAGAAATTTCTGGTATATCACTATCAACTTGATTAACTGGTGAAGTACAAGTGGTAGTGTTTCCAGCACCATCAGAAATTACCACATTACAAGTATTTCCATTTGAAGAGCCAGTGGTACATGATCCTCCAGAAACATT
>Ga0209373_10004517_pt1 | contig 11943 bp, 7 predicted proteins | sample Higcelweek5metaG_FD_187173 | JGI IMG/M metagenome (GOLD analysis project Ga0209373, IMG submission 187173) | Freshwater pond sediment microbial communities from the University of Edinburgh, under environmental carbon perturbations - High... | ecosystem: Environmental > Aquatic > Freshwater >... | reverse complement strand
TCACCAGGCTGTCTTGTGAAACTGACCAGGAGTGCAAAGACGTAAATGAGAATAACTATAAACAGGTAGGCAAACGTAATGATCCTGTCAAGCGGCTTCACCCTCGGGGTTGAAATGGCAAGTGTCATATCCCCGAGTGAGTAGTAGAGATGTTTGAAATCAGGTGTCTCAACGAACCTGTACTCCTCTCTCTCCGTCTGGCCCTGATCGATGGAGTTGTCATACGGATACTCTCCCGCCCTGAGCACCAGGGTACCGTTGATGTACTTGGCGTATGAAATATTCCTGAGCTTCGGAAAACGCTGATGGTTTGCGTCAAGCAAGAGCTCAGGGTATCCTGCAAGGTAGGTCTCGATGTGACTCACAAGTTCAATGAACAGCCCGTTGGTGACACCGGGAGACAGTTCATAAAACATTTCTGAAAGGTACCATGCCCGCCCTGCCTGGTTGCGCATGAAGAAAAAGCCTGTCCGGGTTATTGTGTCTCCGTCATTCCTTATGCGGTTTCCAAACCAGTCGAAGCAGCTCTCTGCCTCTGATCCTGTTGCACCAAGGCTGAGAGGAGAATCGTTCCTGCAGATCACAATGTTCAGATCGTAGTTCTCCCAGTAGCCGTAGAAATAGCCATCTTCCAGATACCTGTAAACTGCATTAATGTCGGCGGAGGTTACATCCTCCTTCCTCACGAGCCGTGCCAGGACAGTATCTGCAGCCAGGGCGGGCCACATGTCAATAAGCATTCCTTCGGCAACCATATCATTGTCATTTGCCAGGGAGATTGCCATCACCTTCATGTTGCGGTCCTCCTTTAGACCGGAATAACTTATTATCAGCGTGGTTGCGTACATCCCTGTCAGGACGGAGAACAGAATCACGAGTGACACCTCGGTGTACGACTTTCTCTGCCACAGCATTATCACGGCCACTGTAAGCAGCAGCCAGACAATGCTCCAGATGTTGCAATCAGTCCCCAGGAGGCAGGCCAGGGGCAGCACAAGTGCCGCAGCGCCCGTAACTGCAATGCATTCACCGGCAGACCACTCCCTCATCATCCTGAATCCTCTCATGAAAAGTATGACCGGAATCGTCAGAAGGAGCAGAACTGAAATAAAGCCGGCAAGGCTCATGAATGTCATGTCAAGTATCCTGAACGCCTCGAAACTGATTGCAGAGTTCAGCACAAGGTCCCTGAATGCAGCCTCTGCCACAAGGAAAAGGATGAATGCCAGCGCCATAACCGGACCAGGACCCAAATATCTTTTCAGGCCCTTTCCTGTCCATGGTTCATTGAACTTCCCGCTTCTGAAGGTGAGCCTGATAGCGGAGAGTATCAGAAGGCCGAGAAGAAGTGCATGGCCGGCAGAGGGCATCAGGCTACCGGCAGACCAGTGAAAGGGTGAGAAGAGTTCAGTGGCTTTCACCGAGGGCGGCAGGCCTGTGAGGAGTACAACAGCATATAATATCATCAGTGCGGCAAATGCCGCAAGTGTCCCTGCCGGTGACTTTTTCCGCCGGTCAACCCAGGTTGAGGCAAGAACCACAAGTCTTATAAGGAGGAACAGAACAACACACCATAGAAGCACCGGAAGGATTATGAATCCTGTGTTGGGCTTCCTGTCTGGGAACAGAAGTCCGAAATGAAATTCATTCTCCGATCCCATTATCTGATAATCGGATGCCGCTGCATCGAATGTGATGCGGGTCTGCTCCGGCAGCGGGAAGTTTTCAGGGAAGCCTGATCTAAGTATGTTATTGACTATCGGGTACTGCCTGTAAATCTTTATCAATGCAAGCAGCTGGTATCCCGGGAACTCACGGTGCATGGGGACGAACCAGCCGTTGCTGTAAAAGACCGGCTTATGATCTGTAAAACCCTGCTCATAAATCACAGGAAATGCGATGCTGTTGTCAGACCAGTAAACTGCCCGTCCATCCTTGTAAGCCAGGAGAATGATTCCATTCTCAAGAGCCTCTTTTCCCATCGGATTTCTGAAGAGTGCAGCCGGATCACCGTTTTCACTCACAGCCGCTTCTGCACGGGCAAGAAGTGTCGCGGCATCCTTCTCCAGGGAGGCAATCCTGCTGTCAACCCGCTCCGTCCTCAGACGCCACTCGAAGCCGCTGAAATAGAGCAAGTCAGCTCCGGCAGCGAGGGCTGCCGCCACCAGCAGTGCAATTAATACGATCCTGATATCCTTAAGTTTCCCGGGCATAGCGCTATTCATGATGATAGGGATCACCGGCATTTACTGACAGTACCCTGTAAAGTTGTTCTGCGAACAATAATCGTACCACCTGGTGTGAGAAAGTAAGCCTCGAGAGTGATACTGAATGATCTGACCTTGCTGTTATTTTCGGGTCGAAGCCGTAAGGCCCCCCCACGACGAACACTATCCTCTTTGCAGGGAGCATCATCGCTTTGCGAAGCCACTCTGCCATTTCAAGAGTTGAATACCCCTTTCCGCGCTCATCAAGAAGGACAACATGGTCATCCGCCCTGAAGAAGGAGAGCATCTTTTCCGACTCCTTCGACTTCACCCAGTCGGCAGGACGGTTTCCGGGGTTTTTGACATCCGGCAGGGTTACGATCTCAAGGCGGCAGTATTTTGAGATCCTCTTCTCATACTCGGCCACCCCGTCGCGTACCCATGCCTGATCTGTCTTTCCCGTAAGCAGGAGAACAAGCTTCATTAATATCCCCGGTTAGCGTTGATCAAGACAAATATAGCAATTAAGCCCTTTTAAAGCCGGCGCCATCCGCCTATAATTAAAAGTGGTGCGCTTTTTGATATAATTAGTTAAATTTGCTTTGTCCCTTGTACGGAAAGCAGAAAGGAAATGAAATGAGAAAGAAACTAATGGCCACGGCAGGCTTACTTGTCACCCTGGCAGTTTTGCTTGCCGCCCAGGATCAGCCGAGGATACCGTCGGGTATTGCAATCGCTTTCCGCACGGGAAGCGCAGCGGGGCTGTCCGAATATCTTAACAGTACTGTTGAGCTCGTCCTTCCTGAAAAGGAGGACTTTTACAGCAAGAGCGTGGCCGAGAAGATACTCAAGGACTTCTTCACCCGTTACCGCTCCCGCGAGTTCGTCATCAGGCATCAGGGCGCAAGGGGCGACGCCCAGTATGCAATCGCAAACCTTGAAACCGATAAGGGCAGTTTCCGCGTATACTTCCTGCTGAAAAAGGTAGACGGCAACCCGCTTATTCACCAGATAAGGATTGAAACCGATAATGAGTGATGCCGATCTCCGGTCATTTATAGTAAACGCCCTTGCCGAAGACACCGGCGGTGGTGATCACAGTTCACTTGCATCAATACCTGCTGACGCAGCAGGACGCGCCAGGCTCCTGGTAAAGGAGGACGGAATAATTTCAGGATTGCGCGTGGCACGCGAAGTATTCACAATGGCAGACCCCGCACTCAAAACGGAAATATTGATCAATGACGGCGACAGGGTTAAATACGGCGACATTGCCCTCACTGTTGCCGGAAGGGTACAACCGATCCTGCGGGCTGAAAGGATCGTTCTCAACATAATGCAGAGGATGAGCGGCATTGCCACCGCCACAGCCCAATACACGGAACTTGTCAAAGACACACGGGCACGCATAACCGACACCCGGAAGACCACCCCGGGAATGAGGGCCCTTGAAAAAGAGGCCGTCCGCACCGGCGGCGGAGTTAACCACCGCATGGGTCTCTATGACATGATAATGCTTAAGGACAATCATATCGACTATGCCGGAGGCATTGCATCAGCCATTCAGAGAACAAAGGATTATCTCCGGAAACACTGCCTGGATTTAAGGATCGAAGTCGAAGCACGCAATATTAAGGAGGTCCGGGAGATACTTGATGCCGGGGGAGTGGACCGCATAATGCTCGACAATTTCAACATCGCCGACACGAAGGAGGCCGTGGCGCTTATCGCAGGAAGGACGGAGACGGAATCATCGGGAGGCATCACCCTCGTAAATGTGAGGGATTACGCCCTGTGTGGCGTCGATTACATTTCAATAGGGGCTCTGACCCACCACATAAAAAGTCTTGATATGAGCCTGAAAGCCTATTGAACTTCATTTTATGAGCGCCAGGGAAACGCTGATCACAAAAACAAACGGATTAAGGAACGCGGTGCTGCCAGGATTTGACGGTGCTCCACTGGAAATGGTGGCAAAACTCATCGTCAAGGGGCTCTTCGGCCGCGGGGTGCTCGTAACCCGGGCCTCATCCATCGCTTTCAACATGCTTATGGCACTGCTCCCGGCTACAATCTTCCTCTTTACGCTCATCCCCTTCGTTCCCATCCCCAACTTTCAGGCTGAACTGGTGAAGCTCTTTGAGAACTTCCTCCCCGTTGCAGCCTACAGCCTGCTTGAGACAACGATTGTGGATGTAATAACCAACAGGAGCGGGACACTCCTTGTGGTGATGTTCTTTGCTACAATCATCTTCTCGACCAATGGGATTCATGCCCTGATGCACTCATTCAACATGTCGGTTCACGGGTTTGAGAGCCGCTCCTGGCTTCAGCAAAGGAAGATTGCTGTCTTCCTGCTCGTATTCATCCTGATAATGTTCTCCGCAGCAGCAGCACTCATCATACTCAGCCGCTCGGTGGTTGACAGGCTGGTTGAAATAGGGGTTCTTGAGATGAATCTCGTATTCTATATAATAATGATTTTCAAATGGATACTGATCATTGCGTTGCTTTTCTTCGCAATTTCGACCCTATACTATCTTGTCCCGGCCCGGAAGAAGGACTTCCGGTACATTTCCCCCGGCTCAATAGTTGCCACCAGCCTCTTTATCCTTACCTCACTCGGCTTTTCAGCCTATGTGAATAACTTCGGGCAGTACAACAAGCTTTATGGCTCCATCGGCACCCTGATAATTATCCTTATATGGCTCTATCTGAACTCAGTAGCCCTGCTATTGGGATTTGAGCTGAATGTCTCTATCAGGGCAGCCACCTGCACAAGGGCGCCGGCGGCAGATTAACCTCACAAAAGGCCATTCTCCTGATCCGGGATTATACCCGCTGAAGAACTGATTTTGGCGGGAAATGAATTACCCGCAGTGCAGGTACTCCTTCACAAGCTTCCCGATGGCCTCGTTGTTGCCGTAAAGCTCCTCGCTGAGGCTCCTGTCATTGTATGACTTCAGCTTCGCCGCCAGGCTGTCAATCACCCCTGCCGGGAAGATCCCGTCTTTCTCAAAATGGCTGCGCAGATTCAGGAGAGCCTCAGCCGACTCATAACAGGAGGCAGGGAGCGACTCCAGCTTCTTTGCCCCGGCCTTCTCCTTCTCCTTGAAAATATTGTAATTGACATAAAGCCTGTCGGCCATCTCCAGCGCTCCGGGCATCTCAAGACCGTGCTGTATCGCCACTGCAATGCCAGCCATAAGGAGGTAGATGTCAGCTGATCCGTCCGGGGAGCGAAGTTCCACAGTCTGCCTTGAAATCCTGTCAGCACTGCCTGAAGGCTCAGCGGGATTGGCATCATGGATCATATGCGATGCGCCCAGCCAGCCGAGGGGCACCCTTACAAGCACCGAACGATTGCGGTCGCCCCAGCAGATGTTGGTGGGAGCCTCCTGGTGAGGCACCAGCCTAAGGTATGATGTGGGTATAGTGTTGCCAAAAGCCGTCAATCCCTTGCTCAGGTCAAGGACGCCGGCAATCAGCTTCTTCGCGGTATCGCTCAGCTTACCGTTGTCAATCATTATGTTGCGGCCATCCTTCTCGAGCATCATATGGATATGCATCCCTGAACCGGCTTTCCCCACTGTGATCTTCGGGGCGAAGCTTACCTCCACACCGTACTTGTAACCAAGCATCCGCAGAATCCACTTCGCTATAAGCAGCTGCTCAACAGCTTCATCCAGGGGCACATGCAGGAATTCAATCTCGTGCTGTTCGTAATCGTCGCCATCCTTTGAGAAACTCCCCACCTCGGAGTGACCATACTTGATGTGGCATCCTGCCCTTGCACAGAGCTCCAGCGCCTCAACGCGCAGATCCTCGAACTTGGCAAAGGGCTTCGACTGGTGATATCCCTTCTGGTCGAAGAGAGGATAAAGCGCTTCGCTGGATGACCTGACGTAATATTCGAGCTCACCGAGGGCCCTGATTGTATAACCCGTGGAGGCAGTGAACCTCGTTATCGCTTTGCGGAGAATATATTCCGGTGAACTCTCAAGAGGCCTCCCTTCCGAGTTGTAAAATGAGCAGAGCACCTCAAGTGTTGGTGTCTGTGTAAAGGGATTAACAAAAGCGGTACGGTAGCGGGGCATCACGTAGAGATCACTCGAACCTGCCTCGATGAATGAAAAGAGGCTTGATCCGTCAACACGCTCACCCGACGTAAGAACCGAAACAAGATGATCACGACTGTACGGAACGAAGTTAAGCGACTTGAGCTTGCCGTCTCCTGCAGCATACCTGAAATTGAGCATTTTGATACCCTTAGCCTCAATGAAACGGACTATGTCATCCGACGTGAACTGGTCGGCGGGCTTTCTCAGAAACTGCACAAGCTCATTGCGGCTCATAAGTATGTCATTGTTCATCATTAGATTCTTTTGGTGATTGGCAAATGTAAAATTTTTTAGATGCAAAATACAAGAGTAAACTCAGTATTGAATCACCGGGTGGAGCTGCCCGTACATTGGTATACTATTTTTACTATTTTTGGACCTCAGGTTCTGCCACCGGATGAAGAAAGCTCTATTCATATCTGCACTGTTGATACTTGCAGCCTGCCAGCGGGAGGAAAAAACCGAATGGTTCAATGCCGCAAAGGCAAAGGAATATTTCAGTGCCGTTGAAGAAATATGCGCAAAGGACAGCGGTCAGCTCTGGGGCGAGAACCTCTTTGGTCCGATTATGTATGTCGATGGCCTCAGCCGGACGCTCTATTCAAGCCAGCCTGACAGGGAGGGCCTCCTGAAGCTTAAGGACGGCGTTTACAACGGCATCCTTCCCAGGGAGAGGATCATTACAAACAACGTAATCGAGTTTGGCGGATTAAGGTATGCGATGGTACCCCTGCCTGAAACCGAAGACCGTTACCGCATTGTCACGCGCACAGTTCACAGCCTGTTCCACAGTTACCAGGAGAGGCACGGGCTTAAGCCGTCGACTTTCAGCACGAGGCATCTCAACGAGAAGAATGCACGCCTCTACCTTAAGCTGGAATGGAAAGCGCTCACAAACGCCATCGGCTCCACCGGCGAGGCGCGCAACCACGCAATCCGTGATGCGCTGGTCTTCCGCGGTGCCAGGCGCGAGCTCTTCCCCGATGCAATTGCTGATGAGAATAAGTTCGAGAATTACGAGGGACTGACAACCTTCACCTATATCAAGCTCTGTACAACCGGCCCCGAAGAGCTCAGGACAAGGATACTTGAATACCTCGACAGGATATATCAGAACAGCTCATACGCATGGGGCTACGGTTTTGTGCACGGTGCCCTTTATGCCACACTTCTAAGCGATAAAGATTTCGACTTCAAACAGATACAAACCACTGACTTTGACCTTGGCAGGGCAACCCTCGAAGCTTACGGTGTTGCGCTTCCCGCTGTGTGCCGGGATGTGGCAGGCTCGCTGGCGTTCAACTATGACATCCAGGCCATCAGGGCCGAGGAGAGCGAGCGCGAAGCGATGATCAACGAGAACACACGCCGGATTGTATCCACATTCAATGAAAAGCCGGTTGTTGAGATCAGCATGGAAAGCCCCAACTTCAGCTTCGAGCCTGAGGATATTGATTATCTTGATTCCCTGGGCACACTGTATGAGAAGCTACGCGTTTCCGACAACTGGGGTAAGCTGGCAGTGGACAAGGGGGGTGCACTGCTTACAAACGATCTTCGCACATTGAGGGTTAGTGCAAAGGATATCCTTATTGAGAGGAGCCATATCTCAGGTGCAGGGTGGCACCTGGTGCTGAACGACGGATGGCATGCGGTATCCTCTGAAAACGGCAGCTACACAATCACAAAACAGTAAATCCGGCGGCGCGACTTACTTCCTGAGGTGGGCGAGACTCTCCCTGATTGTGGCCATACGCGCACGGGCATCAGCCTCTTTCTTACGCTCCATAGTGATCACCTTCTCAGGGGCGTTGGCAACGAACTTCTCATTCGACAGCTTTTGAAGAACAGAAGCCAGGAACCCCTCCTGGTAAACAAGCTCCTCTTCCAGCTTCCTGATCTCCTCCTCATGGTCAATGCCATCGGTCAGCGGGATAAAGAACTCTGAAGTCTGCGTCCTGAATGAGGCGGCTCCCTCAACCTTGCCCTCCACAACACGTATCTCAGAGAGATTGCACAGGCGGACAATGACCGGATCAAATTCAGTCCCGGTGGCTCCCGGTGAAGCGCAAAGCACAAGGGGATCACGGACGGGGATGTTCCTCTCCTTGCGTACCGCACGGACTGCCGTGACTATCTCACGGACAGTGTCAAACCTCTGCAGCATACCGGCCTCAAAGGGTGCCGGCAAAGGCATCTGTTCAACCATGATGCTGCTACCCTCAGGCCTTTCTGACAGTCGCTGCCAAATCTCTTCTGTGATAAAGGGCATGAAGGGATGAAGAATCTTCATCAGGTCACCGAAGATAGCCAGGGTTTCTTTATGCGTCCTGCCATCCATTGGTTTACCGAAGGCAGGCTTGATAATCTCGAGATACCACCCGGAAAAATCGTCCCAGAAGAGCTTGTATGCCTGCATCAGAGCATCGGAGATGCGGTAACGCACAAAGTTGTCCTCTATGTCGGCAAGCGTCCTGGCAATTGTGTTACGCATCCATGCAACAGCGGCGGCCGAAGCCTTTGGCTGTTCAATTGTTTCATCGACCTCAGTTGTCATCACAAAACGGAAGGCGTTCCAGATCTTGTTGGCGAAGTTGCGTCCCTGCTCCGGCAGGCTGTCGTCATACAACAGATCATTCCCTGCCGGTGAGCAAAGAAGCATTCCAACTCTCACACCGTCAGCGCCGTACTTCTCTATGAGCCCGATGGGATCGGGGGAGTTGCCGAGCGACTTCGACATCTTGCGCTTCTGCTTGTCACGCACCATACCTGTGAGGTAGACATCGCCGAATGGCTCGCGACCGCGGTACTCATAACCCGCCATAATCATCCTGGCAACCCAGAAGAAGAGTATGTCCGGCGCGGTCACCAGAACATTCGAAGGATAATAGTATTTGATGTCTTCGTTATCAGGGTGGTTAATGCCGTCAAAACAGGTGATCGGCCACAGCCACGAGGAGAACCAGGTGTCAAGCACATCCTCATCCTGGCGCAGGTCACTCATGGTCAGCCCGTCGTTGCCGGAAACTTTGCGGGCGAGTTTAAGCGCCTCCTCCTCCGTCTCCGCAACAACGAACTCGTTGTTATTGTAATACCATGCAGGGATACGCTGGCCCCACCACAGCTGTCTGCTGATGCACCAGTCGCGCACATTCTCCATCCAGTGCCTGTAGACATTCCTGAACTTGTCCGGGAAGAGCCTGACAGTATCATTCATCACCGCATCGAGGGCGGGTCTGGTGGCATCCTTCATCTTCATGAACCACTGCAGTGAGAGCTTCGGCTCGATGACTGCGTGGGTTCGTTCCGACCTGCCGATCTTGTTGATGTAATCTTCTGTCTTCACAAGTGCGCCTGTGCGGCGAAGCTCCTCTTCCGCCAGGCCCCTGGCCTCGAAACGGTCCTTGCCGATGAACAGTCCAGCCGCCTCAGCTATTGTGCCGTTGTCATTGAAGATGTCTATGCTCTGAAGGTTATACTTCAGGCCGATCTCATAGTCGTTTATGTCATGCGCCGGGGTGATCTTGAGGCATCCCGTACCGAACTCCATGTCTACATACTCGTCAAAGATGAAGGGCACCTCGCGGTTGGCCATCGGGACAATGACGCTTTTGCCCTTCAGGCGGGCGTAGCGCTCATCATCCGGGTTGGCACACACGGCTGTATCGCCGAGGATGGTCTCGGGCCTTGTGGTTGCCACGGTGATGTAATCATCCTCCCCCACAATTTTGTAACGGACATGGTAGAGTTTTGATTTCTCTTCCGTGTAAATAACCTCTTCGTCCGAGACGGCGGTGAGCGCCTGCGGATCCCAGTTGACCATGCGTATTCCGCGGTATATCAATCCCTTGTTGTACAGATCGACAAAGACCTTGATTACAGAGCTGTAGCGCGGCTCATCCATTGTGAAAAGTGTGCGGTCCCAGTCACACGATGCTCCCAGTCTCTTGAGCTGCTCGAGGATGATGCCACCGTGTTTGTGCGTCCACTCCCATGCATGCCCGATGAAATCTTCCCTCGATAGCGACCTCTTGTCAATACCCTCGCTCCTCAGCTTGGCTACAACCTTGGCCTCGGTGGCAATGCTGGCATGGTCGGTGCCGGGCACCCAGCAGGCATTGAATCCTAGCATGCGTGCACGTCTGATAAGCACATCCTGTGTGGTGTTGTTGAGCATGTGACCCATATGAAGCACACCCGTGACATTCGGCGGAGGGATGATGATTGTGTAAGGCACACGGCCATCTGGCTTGCTACGGAAGAAACCCTTCTCCATCCAGTAACTGTACCACCTGTTCTCCGCTGCGGCGGGTTCATATTTTGAGGGAATCTCTGTCATTGAATTTGCAATTTGCGATTTTCGGCTTAAGCGCACAAAATTAACATTTTGTTGCCATTATGTAAAAAGTGGGCGGGCTTATGCCTAAAATCATTTTGCTGTAAATTGAATTTGAATACATTTGAGACGCTAAGTAATCAGTGTTTTAAAAATATAAGACATGCCAAAGATTTCAGAAAAGGCCGGGATGATGCCGGCATCGCCGATTCGCAAGCTCGTTCCCTATGCCGAAGAGGCCAAACGCCGCGGAGTAAAGGTTTACCATCTGAACATCGGTCAGCCCGACATACACACCCCCGAGGCTGCCCTTCAGGCACTTAAGAATATGGACCTGAAGGTCATCGAGTACACCCACTCTGCCGGCAACGAGTCGTACCGCCGCAAGCTGGCCCTAAGCTACACGAAGATCGGCATCGATATTGACCATTCTGAGATCATTGTCACAACCGGAGGATCAGAGGCCGTGCTCTTCGCATTCATGTCATGCCTCAACCCGGGTGAAGAGGTGATAACCTTCGAACCATTCTATGCAAACTATAACGGCTTCGCCACAACGGCAGGCGTACAGATTGTTCCGGTCCGGACTTACATTGAGAATGAGTTTGCCCTGCCTCCCATCGCAGAAATCGAGAAGAAGATAACCCCGAAGACGAAGGCCATTCTCATATGCAACCCGAACAACCCGACTGGTGCCCTCTATTCGAAGGAAGAGCTGATGCAACTGCGTGACATAGTTAAGAAGCATGATCTGTTCCTCTTCTCCGACGAAGTCTACAGGGAGTTCTGCTACGGTGCCGAACATTTCTCGGCCATGCAGCTTGAGGGAATAAGAGATAACGTGGTGCTGCTCGATTCCGTATCAAAACGTTACAGCATGTGCGGCGTGCGCATCGGTGCGCTTATTACGCACAATAAAGAGGTTCTTGCGGCCGCGCTCAAGTTCGGTCAGGCGAGGCTCTGCCCCCCGGAACTGGGACAACTTGTGGCCGAGGCTGCCATCGACACCCCGAAGGAATATTTCACGGAGGTTTATGATGAGTATATCGCCCGCCGCGATTTCATGGTGAATGCCCTGAACAGGATGCCGGGAGTCTATTGCCCGCTGCCCCGCGGCGCGTTTTACACTGTTGTCAGGCTGCCGATAGATGAGTCGGACAAGTTTGCGAAGTGGCTTCTGGAGGATTTCAATTACAGGAACCAGACGGTGATGGTTGCTCCGGCAACAGGATTCTATTTCACCCCCGGTGGCGGCAAAAATGAGGTCCGCGTTGCATAT
>Ga0209373_10004516_pt1 | contig 11943 bp, 3 predicted proteins | sample Higcelweek5metaG_FD_187173 | JGI IMG/M metagenome (GOLD analysis project Ga0209373, IMG submission 187173) | Freshwater pond sediment microbial communities from the University of Edinburgh, under environmental carbon perturbations - High... | ecosystem: Environmental > Aquatic > Freshwater >... | reverse complement strand
CCTGAAGGTCTTCTTCAGCGTTCTCTTGTCGAGGAACGCGTTTTTGGAACAATCGAATATCTGTACACCATCCTTGAACGTGCAGCACCACAGCATGTTGGTTTTGGCATCGAAACGCAAACCACGAATTTCTTGCACGTTCCCGTTAGCCCTGGTAGAGGGATACAAGTAATTCTTTATTTGGTGCGTTCTGGTGTCAAAGATATCGAGTCCCGCCGACCACGTGGCAACGGCAATCTTGCGTGGAGCAATCATGCACATGGCAAGCACTGCGTTCGACGATAGCCCCTCCTTGTTAGTGTAGATATCGAAGGATTTTTCTTGCTCGTTGAAGCGCGAAAGCCCGTTTCCATCGGTTCCAACCCATATCTGCCCGTCGCCATCCTCCACGAAACAACTCACCAGCTTGCTTTGCAGGCTGTTTTTGTTCTGATTCTTGTTCATCAGGAGGAAGCTTGAAACGATGGGGCTCGACATACATACACCATTGCCATGGGTTGAAAGCCACATGTTACCGTGCTTGTCTCGGAATATGTTGTTGATGCTGTTGCAGGGGAGCTGGGATGGCACGGGGGAATTGTCGTTGTAGACCTTCAGCCTCGATGTTTTTTTATTGTACATGATGAGACCGTCGGTAAACGTGCCGATCCAGATATTCCCGTGGATGTCTTCCTGGACCTGGGAGAAAACGGATTTGAACTCCCGTCCCGTCTTCTGGTCTACCAATGGCACGCGTGCGAAAACATCGGCACCCGTTTTCTTGAGGAACAACCCGTCTTGCTGGGAAAGAACCCACAGCAAACCATCGGAATCCTCGAAAATGCTGCAAATTGCAGATGCTTTCGCCCCGGGAAGCGCATTTTTATGGTGCGTGAAAGACGCTCCGTTGGGCGATAGCTTATCGAGTCCCCCATCGTTGGTGCCAACCCACAGGTCTCCCTTGTGATCTACAGAAAGAGAGAGGATGTAATCGCCAGAAATAGTTGACCCGTCCGATGCGTCATGCAGGAATCGTGATATTTCCTTCGTCTTGCGGTTGTACTTGTTGAGGCCTTTCTGCGTCGCGATCCAGGCGTCGCCGTGTGAATCGAAGACGATGGCTTCGATGATGTTATTGCTCAGCGCCATCTTGTCGTTGCCCTTGAACTCGAGCGTCGAGAAGCTGTTGATCCGGCAGTCGTAGATGAACAACCCGGCGAGTGTACCTATCCACAACTTGTGCTCGTCGTCTTCAGCAATCGCTTTTATGAAGTTGCGCGAAACACTGGGAATCTCGTCGTGCAGGACGTTGGGTATATTCACGTGTTTGAATGATTTCCCGTCGTAGCGGTTCAATCCGCCGAACGTGCCAACCCAGATGAACCCGCGACCGTCTTCGAATACCTGTTCCACGTAGTCGTTACTCAAACCATCATTCACAGAAATTGTTCTAAATGAAAGATTCGATTGACCAGTCGAACTTAAGAAGAATAGAATAAGGACAGCAACATTCAACAACCGTTTCATTTCCGAATCCCCCGGTATTTCACGAAAAGTTAATTCACAACCATAATGCACCAAATGTACGAAAAAGCATGAACTACCGGTGTGCGATATCTAAATATTGACCGCTCGTGCACGGAGGCAATGAAACACGGATGACTTTTAAATTATCGTCATAATAGGAACATATTATTATAAATCATTCAGTGATTGCTGCAAATAAATAACTAATTGTAACAATTGTTGAAATGAACATAAACATCACTATTTCGACTTACTTATATCATAATTCTACCATACGTGATTTTATTTATAAACAATTTTGAATTTATGTCCCTGTTTATAACACGGTATATCAATTTATTTGTATTTTTGCAATGGTTACAATATATTATCATTAAAGTCATTTAAAACAACAATCATAAGGCAATAGCTCAGTAATGCCTACGATTTCGTACAATAAATGGCTATCACGTTTTACATCATAATATTTAGATAAAAATATATTTTATGAAGAAGATTGAAGCTATAATCCGTAAGTCGCAGTTCGAGGAAGTGCGTGAGGCTTTGCACAAGGCAGATATTGATTTCATCACATACTGGGACGTCACTGGCGTGGGTAACGAGAAATCGGGGGCGATATTCAGGGCCAAGGTTTACGAGACTAGGTTCATCCAGCGCAGGATCATCTCGTTCGTGTGCCGCGATCACCTCGTGGAAGTGGCGGTACAGGCAATCGTTAAATCGGCACAAACGGGGGAGCTGGGCGACGGCAAGATTTTCATTTCCGAGGTGATCGACTCGGTGAGAATCAGGAACGGCGAGCGTGGCTCGGAATCTCTCTACATAAAAGACTAGTTATTTCAAGACGTTTCACCATTAAAGCATCAGGTATTATGAAGATGAAAGCATTTCTACTGACATTTTTCGCAATGATATTTTGCGGTATCGTTCCAACATTTGCCCAGGCGACGAACGAACCCGTCATCAGCACCGGCAACACCGCCTGGATGATCGTGGCTTCGGGGCTGGTGCTCCTCATGACGATCCCGGGTCTCGCCCTGTTCTATGGCGGCCTGGTACGGCAGAAGAATATTCTTAACATCCTGTTGATGTGCTTCGTCGCCGTTGCCGCCATCACCATACAGTGGATCTTCTTCGGTTACAGCATCACCTTCGGGTCTAGTTCGGGCTTCCTCAAGCCGTTCATCGGTGGTTTCGACTGGGCGTTCCTCAAGGGAATTGGCATCAACGACGTGAGCCCATACTTCGTTTCCCAGGAGCACGAGCGCATCCCACACCTTTTGTTCGTCATCTACCAGGGTATGTTCGCAATCATCACCCCAGCCCTCATTATCGGCGCCTTTGCCGAGCGGATGAGCTTCTCGGGATACCTGGTTTTCATCTTGTTGTGGGCAACGTTCGTGTACGATCCCGTGGCGCACTGGATATGGTCTGGCGACGGCTGGTTGTACAAGATGGGCGCTCTCGATTTCGCGGGGGGGACCGTTGTCCACATCAATGCTGGCATCGCGTCTCTCGTGGCTGCCGTGATGGTGGGCAAGAGGCGTCATTACATGAACATACCCAACCCGCCCCACAATATCCCGTTCGTCGCCATAGGCACAGGCTTGCTCTGGTTCGGGTGGATCGGGTTCAACGCCGGTAGCGGTCTCGCGGCCGACGGGTTGGCGGTGAATGCCTTCCTCGTCACCCACGTTGCCGCCGCCGCCGCCGCTCTAACGTGGACGATCATGGATTGGGTGCTAAACGGGAAACCCACGATTGTTGGTATTGCCACGGGAGCTGTGGCAGGCCTGGCAACCATCACTCAAGCAGCCGGTTTCGTCGACGTGAGGAGCGCGTTCATCATCGGGGTCATCGCATCTATCGTTTGCTTCTACATGGTTGGCTTCGTGAAAGTGAAATTCGGTTACGACGACACGCTCGATGCCTTTGGCGTCCACGGTGTTGGGGGTATTTTAGGTTGCATTCTCGTGGGGGTGTTCGCCTCGCCAGAGATACAGAACTACAGCGGATTGCTTCACGGGAATCCCCACCAGTTGTGGGTACAGTTCGTCACTGCCTCTGTTACCATGGTTTATTCGGGAGTGGTGACCATTGTACTCTTCAAAGTTGTCGATAAACTCGTGGGTATAAGGGTTCCCGACAAATCAGAGTCGATCGGTCTCGATTTCGCACTCCACCGCGAGGTGGCGTACACGTCTATCGACTAATTTTCGAAAATAATTCGAAAATCACAAAATCGAGAAACATTGAGCGTTCGGCGTTACACCAATTTAATTCATACTATAGTCCAATGTTTCGAGGTATCATTTTACGGTGAGGCCAAGTCCTTCTCCCGTTTGGAGAAGGATTTCACGTTCCAGCATGATTTTTGCGATGTAACATTGGGCAATTTTGATCGCATAATTTGCATAATGTATTGATTTGTATTTTGTTGTGTGGACAACTTTGAAAATCAACAATGAATCTTTAGTAAGCAAACTCGTAGAACGTTTCTGACCATGTTCTGAGAACGTGGTTTTCTACAATGGAATAAACGAAAACACCCGTGGCATCTAGGTTATGTCACGGGTGTAATGTTGATTAACGGAACAATAGTCTATTTGATGACCGTTATTTCTTTGTTATAGCTACCACTGTCTGTCACGATGGTCACGAAGTAAACACCTCCGGTGAGACTACCCAGTTTTATTCTGTCATCATTCTCTACCGAGGCTACTTTTCTACCTAGTAAATCAGTTACGATAATCGAACGTATTCTGCTTGTGCCTGAGACAAACAATATATCTTTAAGAGGAATAGGGCGAACAGAGATCGCTTCCCTGGCAATAGTGTCGATGCCTGTTGCCATTTCGTCTTGCAGCTCGTCGGACGACTCTGCACCGAATTTTAACAACGAGCCGCTCGCCGTGAGTGTTGTGGTTGCCGAGGTGAACAGCGATGTCCCGTTGTAAGCCTCAACCTTGAACGTGCCGGCCGTCAACCCGCTCGAGAGCGTGCTTGATGTCTGTGCCGAGATGAGTGTGCCACTGGCGTTGTACCACTTGTAGCTGGTGATTGCAGAGCTGGTGGGTATCGCACTCAGCGAAGAAACAGATCCACTCGATGCGAAGTTCTTCTGTATCTCCACCACGGTTATAGATATTGAGCTGGAGCAGCCTTCTGACGTGTATGCCGTTACGCTGTACGTGCCGGATGATGACACAGAAATAGTGCTAGAGGTTGCTCCTGTCGACCATTTCCAGGAAGAATAGTTGCCATATACCACCAGGGTTACCGAGTTGCTACCGTTGAGCGTTCCATTCTGGGTGATGGAGGCTTGCGGAACAGTCAACCACGCGCGTTGAATGTTCGTTTGCGTATACGAGCAGCCGTAGCGGTCGGTAACTTTCAGGTTGACCGTGGCAGGAGACGCAAAGGTGTATGTCCTGTAACCTTCCACCGTGTTCCAGTAATAATGCGTGTATCCGGCACCGGCATCGAGCGTGAATGTTGTTCCCGGGCACTGTGCCACGTAATAGTCGAGAGCCTTGAAGGCGTAGGGGATCAATTTCACATAAAAATACTTGCGTGTTGTTTTGCCTCCCGAGGTGCATTCCACGTAATAGTTGCCTGTTTGCGATTCGTTGACGTAGTAATTGTCCCAAGTTGCAACTTGAGAGCCGTTGTAGAACCATTTCACGCTGGAGCATCCGATGGTGAGGTTCACCCCGTTTTGCTCGTCGCAGATGTACACCGTGTCGGCAATAGAGATTGGATTCGCGATGACGATGGCGGTGTCTGAAGCGGTGCAGCCTTTATTTGTTATCACATAAACTGTGTATATTCCTGCTGCCGAAACCGTCCAAGTTTTTGTGCTTGGCCCGTTCAGCCACTTGTACGAGAGGTTAGTCCCGGTTGCCGTTGCCGTGAGCGTTAATGGCAAACCCGTGAGCATACCACCTGTTGTAGTGACGGTTGGCGAGGGGTTGACGGTGACGATTGCAGTATCTGACGACGTGCAACCGTTGGCATCGGTGAGGCTCACGGTGTATGTACCCGCGGTACCTTTCGAGATGACTGACAGGGTTTCGCCACTCGACCACTTGTATGAGTATGGAGCATAACCTCCCGTCACCGTTGCGTTGATGGTCAAGTTGTTGCCTTGGCAGACCGATTCGCCAGTTGCAGTAACCTGCACGGCGGGGAATGCAGTGATTTGTGAAGTGGCAATGGCAGAGCAATTGTTCTTGTCTGCCACCGTCACCACGTATGTTCCTCCTTGCTGCACGGTGATTGATGCCGTTGACTGTACGGGTGAAGTGTTCCAGGTGTATGTAAACGGTGCATTGCCCGATGCAGTGGCTGCAATTGTGAACGGTGATCCGGTGCAGAACGAACCGCTGTTCACGTTAACTACTGGCAGGGTATTAACAGTAATTGAAACAGATGAAGTGGAGCTACACCCGGAGTAATTAGACCCGGTGACGGAGTACGTTCCAGATGCGGTTGGCGTGAATGCCACACCGTTCGACACTGGGTTATCCCACAGATAAAGGTCGGCACCCGATGCGGTAAGGGTCACCTGTTCGCCCGAGCAAACGCTTGTTTTCGATGCGTTGACAGATAATGATGGCAGGGGATTGACGGTAATGACAATCGAATCTGTGGACGAACAGCCGTTGTTGTCTGTTCCTGTTACGGCGTATGTTTCGGTTCCCGATGGGGTGAACAGTAACCCATTAACCACGCCGTGGCTCCACTCGTAGGTGCTGGCTCCATCGCCTGTCAATATGGTTTGCGATCCGGCACACAGTGTCGAAATCGTTGCCTTGGCTGTAACCACGGGAAGCTCGTTCACTACAACTTGAACAGATGCAGTGTTGCTACAGCCGTGAGAATCAGTTCCGGTAACCGAATACGTGGATGATTCTGTTGGTGTAAATGCCACGTTGTTTGTTACACCGTTGTCCCAGGTGTAAGTTTCTGCACCCGTTGCTGTGACGGAAGATTGCTCGCCCCGGCATACTGCGGCAGGGTGCACGACAGCGATTACCGTTGGCAAGGTGTAAATATCTACCTGCGTTGTGGCATTTGTGTGGCAGCCCATATCGTCGGTTGCCACGAACTCGTACGAACCTGTCCCCGTGGCTTGCAGAACAAGATCTGTGGATGCTACTTCACCATCGTGCAGCCATTTGTACGTGATGTTGGATGACACGGAAGAAACCACCGGTGTTACCGTCACGGTTTGACCAGGGCAAACGGCTGCTGGTGCTTGAATGGCGACGTCAGGATTTTGACCAATCTCAATCGTCCCGGCTGATAACGCACGGACGGAATTCTCGCTGATACCGTTGACGTAAGCATTTTCTATCGAAACGGTAGTAGTTCCCGTTGCGAGAGGTGTAAACTGTAGGTTCAGGAGTGCTCCACCACCGCTGAAGGTGTTGATAGCGTCGAGCGGACGGTACATCTGAACTTCGATCCTGCCCGCTGTTGCATCGACATACATGTCGGCATTCTTAACCTTTGTCAGCGCGTTGTACTGTAGTTTTTGCGCGTCATACACCACTTCGAATTTCATGCTGTTCAGCCCGCAATCGGGGCACACGGGGATGTCGCTCACGTTCACGGGAATCGTTACCGGGTAGAGCGAGCATGTTTTCAAGCTTTGAACACCGAGCGACGGCTTGCAGTTGGGGACCGTCACCACGCTGATTGACGATGAAGCGCTGCAACCATTGCTGGCCATCACGGTGTACGTTATCGTGTGTGTGCCGGCCGCGACGCTCATCGGGTCGAACAGGTCGCCCGTCACCCCGTCGCCACTCCATGTTCCTCCGGCGGGAGTTGCCGTGAGATTGACCGTAGAATAGTTCTCGTCTACCGTTACTGGTGTTATGTCGATTTGCGGCTTAGCTTTAACTTCTACAGAAACACTGGTATCTTGAACACAATTGCCATCGTCGGCAGTGATGCTGATGTCGAGATTGCCCGAGAATTGCGGATCGAGAGTAACAATATTGCTGGCAATTGAACCCGCAGTTGCAGGAATTGTGGCATAAGAAAGTGCAGCGTCTGGTGTGTTGGTGACAACAGCTACCGTGAAACTTTCTCCCTGGCAAACCGACGGGGGAACCGTTACCGATGCGATGTGTTGTGGCGGGTGTCGCTGTAACTCCACCGTTGCCGAATCGGTGCTGGCACTCACCATGCACGAGTCTATGCCGTTGCACGAGATGACCTTACGCTCGAGGCTACTGGCAACGCGGATTTTTGCTATGTCAGAAACGCAGGGCTGGGTGTTCTTCACGTTGAAGGTGAACGACAAGGTTTCGCTTCCCGCCATATGTTTGCCGCGTTTGAATGCCCAAACTACAGTGTTTTTCTTTGAAATAATATAATCGAACTCGTTGATCGACGTGGAATTTGGCACGAAGCTCACGCCCGCCGGGAGCGTTGCCACGATGTTCACGCTATCGATGGGCGAAGGGAACAGATTCGATACCGTGACGGTGACAAGCCCGGTGCCCGTGGCATCGAAACCGGATGCCGAGGCGTTCATCACGATCTGGTCGGCATTCTCGAACCCGCGGATCTTTGGGGTGAAGCGGAATTTCTCAAGCAGCGTGTCGCCGCACAAGCTACGGCGCGCAACGTTGAATGAGAAGGCATTCGTGATGTCGGTCACCGACGAGTTGGGGTCGCACGAGATGCTGATGCCGAAGTCAAGCTTCGTCTCGCTCTCGCGCCAGGTGCTGATGTTGTTGGCCTGGATGATGCCTGTGGTAACGTACTTGTTGAACGGTTTGGTGAGGCTGGCTGCAGCTATGGTGCTTTGACCAGCAACACTACCGTTGGTGTAGTTCACCGCACTGCCCGTGATGATGACGTTGGCGGGAACGGGGTCGAACCAGAAGGACATCTCGGATGAATCGACGTTATAGGGATTTATGTCCACACCGTAAGGAAGTGTGTCGCAGAGGTTGCCGTAATCTTGCGAGCCGGAGGGCTGCGATGGCAACAAGGCAAACCCGGTATTTCTAACACTCAGTGTCCTGTCGAATGAAGGACTAACATAGTTTTTGAAAGATTCGAAAGACGTCATCGTGCTACAAGTATAGGCTGAACGGAGCGTGGAGCTCATAAGGCTGTCTCCCGAACAATGTTCAATTGTCGCATCTATCCTTATTTTCTCCGAAATTGTGGCTTTATTAATATTATTGATCTGGAAAAATACCGTGTCGCCCGAGGAAACATATGAAACGGACAGATCGTCCACATACACTCCTTTTATCTTCAAAGTCCCGTCGTTCTTCACGGGATACCATTGCATCACCTGGTTAAATCCGCCGTTCGTGGCAGTAAATAACAATGTCCATGAAACATTCTTGGTGAATGTCGACTGGACTGCAGGTGTGGAAAGTGCAAGCACCGGGTAATTTGCATACCCACCGAAGCCTGTCTCGATAACCGATGGATTCACTGGATTCAAATAATCATAGAATGACACGTTCATCGATGAGGTTGTACTTCCAGAGCTAATGGTGTCGGGGGTTACCACGAACCGCAACTGCTCGAGCGAGTAATCCATATAAATAGTGTCGAAACACATCGTTATCAAATCGCCTGTTTTACTCATTGTGAAGGGTACATTAGTAGAATGCCCACCACGCAAGTGAAGCAGTTCTATGTCATTCTTGTCAAGGTTCAATCCCTGATACTGGGTAAATGAAATCTTGGATATTTTTCCTGTTGGATGGTACTCGGGAGAGTACCCGGTAGTTTGCAAAGTCGTGTTGGCATAAAATGAACACACGGTTGCATGGGATGTGTACAACGAAGTTTTCTTGCTTGTGAACGTGTATTGATCTCCCCTGTCCACTGCAGGAACTGTTACCGCCGACGAACACGAGAAACCAATGATTCCCCTGATGGTGTTAATCCCTGCTGTATTGTCCCTGGCAACCGTGACAATATAAGCCTCGACATTTACAGTGCCTTGTAAGGCATTCACTTGTGCTTGCCCGAGTGTCGCGGTACACGTTCTTGTCGACGAATTCCAGCTGACACTGGTCGATTCGTACTGCACCCCGTTGATAACAAAATAAGCGCGTGACGGGGTGAACAACTGGCTACCCGGGTGGTAGAACTTCGCGAAAATCTCACTCAACTGGCAATCCTCCCCCGGGTGAACAATCCCCGTGAAACTGAACCTCACGGTATCTCCTTCCGAGAATTTCTTGGGGTTGGGATTGTTCGTTTCCGTGTACCTGGTCGCCGTGGTTAACGTGTTTTCATACACGGGACCCACGGGAAGTGAGGAAACGACATATCCTGCATTTACCCGGTCAAGGTGGAAATCTGACAATACTGCATAGTTCGTGGATGTGTCTGTTACACATAATGCAGTGTGCGCCGAGGTCTGGTAGCTGGCGCTGGCTATGCGCGATTGTTTCCCCGGGCAATCTGCCTGGGTGATGTACACTTCCCAGAGTATGGAGCCTGTTCCACAGGTGGCATTGTCATTGACGGATACCTGGACTGTCTTGTTGATCTGGTTGTCTGTCAACTCTTCCGTGAAAACATTCCCCCCGCCATTTATGGAATATCCTCCCGGGGCTGTCACCTTCACCATATATGTCCTGTTACCAAGCAAGGTTTCTTGCTTGTAATACGTGGAGGATCCCATGCTGAAATCTAGCGCAGCCGCGTTGGAGTTTAAATCGGTAGCTCCCGATAACTTGAGGGACAGGGAGTTGTAGTAGTCTATTGTTAGCAACTGGTCTGACATGTTGTACGATGTGCCATCCACCCCCTGGTACCCTGATTTTATCAAGATGCTTTGATCTTGCTTCACAGGGTACAGGGATGCTTGTGGTATCGTGTACGAGAATTCTACACGAACGGAATCGCCTGCCGCCAGATCGAAGTAATCGCCGTCCTTGTCTGCATCGTAGAACCCGCTTGTCCCGTCGATATCGGAGGTGAGCGTGGTGACCTTCTTCTCGTTGGTTTTATCCGTGGATGCCTGCAGTGCATTCCCCTTGACGGTTAATCCCTGCATCGATACATTTGTCGAGCTTATATCGATGAATTTGAACAAGGCTGGCCCGGAACCCGTGTTCGTCAGGACAACGTAGCCCCTGCCAACCGAGTCGCAAAGCGAAACGGGATCGAGCACGCCGAAGCGTTTCTTGATGGCAGGTACAGATTTCACCTGGACGAGGTTCTCCGTTGCCGTTACCTCGGTGGCGCATTGCTCTGTCCCGCTACCAAAGCTGACACTGTACGCGACTGGTAATATGGAGAAGTACTTGACCGGGGTAATGGTGTAGTGGATGTAAAACGTCTGGTTCCCGGCGAGCGATGTACCCAGACCTAACCCGGCAAACACGCTGCTGCCGAAGGTGTATGTCCACGTGTTGCCTGATACCGCGGGTGCAGGTACCGAGATCCCGTTGGTCGCACCGGCAGCAAGCACGAGTAACGCATCTTGGACGCTCAAGTTGGTGGCGTCGGGCCATGTTACCGTGAATTGCACGGTTGAAGCACTACCACTTCCAACCGCGTTCTTGATGGGAATGTATAAGTCGGTTGCGGTGTTGAATGAAACTACCTGCTCCCCTGGTGTTCCTATCGATAACTGGGGCCAGACAATGCCGTAGGAGTCACTATTTGCCGTGGTGCTGTGGTTACCTCCCGCGTCGGTATAACCCACGCTCACGCTGTTGTTCACGGTTGTTTGCGAGGAAGATACCGAGGCACATCCCGCTTTAGCCATGTAGGTAATCACGAGGGAATCGCCTTCTTGCAACAGTTTGTTGATGGTCAACTGGTCGCCTGAAAGCGTGGCCGCTATGTCTGTATTATTATACTGCACCTTAACGCCCCCGCTCGTTTCAACCCCCGCGTATTGATTGATGGCAACGGTGTTGATGGTTTCATTGGATGTGCCATTGTTTGTGATTGATATTCCAAACTGTCTTGCATCGCCCCCCACTTGTAATGAAACCGTTGGCACGTAAGTCTTGATGCTCAGCTGCGCATGAGATGCAAAACCTGCCCCCAGGAACATCAAAAGAAAATAGATGGGCTTACACAACTCGCGAGCCCGGAATGCCAGGGGATTTTCCCCCTGCTCATTCAACAAAAACTGCTTTATTAATCTTGTCATATTAAATTGCTTTAGGTGTTTGAGTAATTATTCTTATATGTCTTATATGTCTTTTCGTGTGCGGTAGAGACGCAAGATGTTGCGTCTCTACACGATTGCATTTATACTCACCCCCGTCCTCTCACGAGGACCACCCCCTCTCTACGCGTAGAGAGGGGGTGGTGCGCAGCACCGGGGGTGAGTAATTTTATTATTTCACCACCACCTCCGTCACCCGGCCGCCGCAGCGCGCCACGTACACGCCCGGGGGCAGCAGCGCACCCGTGGCAACGCGC
>Ga0209373_10004513_pt1 | contig 11947 bp, 8 predicted proteins | sample Higcelweek5metaG_FD_187173 | JGI IMG/M metagenome (GOLD analysis project Ga0209373, IMG submission 187173) | Freshwater pond sediment microbial communities from the University of Edinburgh, under environmental carbon perturbations - High... | ecosystem: Environmental > Aquatic > Freshwater >... | reverse complement strand
GGCCAGGCCACGGCACGGGTCCTGGGCGGCAGCGCGCTGATGCCGCGCGTCACCGGCCTGGGCTGCACGGCCACGGCCCTGTGCGGGGCCTTTGCGGCGGTGAACCCGGACCCCTTCGAGGCGGCGCTCCACGCCTGCGTGGCCATGAAGGTGGCGGGCGAGATGGCTGCGGACAAGGCCGCAGGCCCCGGCACCCTGCAACTGCACTTTTACGACGCCCTCTACGCCATGGGCGCGGCGGACATCCGCCAGCGCCTCAAGGTGGAGCGCTAGCCATGGGCCCGGGCCAGCACCTGGACCAGCGCCCCTGTTTCGACCCCTCGCTGTACCTGGTCACGGACCAGCGCCTGTGCGGGGAAAGCAGCGTGCTCGACGTGGTGGGCTTGGCCGTGCGCGGCGGGGCGACCATGGTCCAACTGCGCGAGAAGCGCCTGGACATGCGCTCCCTGGTGGACCTGGCGCGCGCGCTCAAGGGCCTGCTGGAGCCCTTCGGGGTGCCGCTGCTCATCAACGACCGGGTGGACGCGGCCCTGGCCGTGGGCGCGGCCGGGGTGCACCTGGGGCAGCACGACATGCCCGCCGAGCTGGCGCGGCACCTGTTGGGCTCGCGCGCCATCATCGGGCTGTCCGTGGAGCACCTGGGGCACATCCACGAGGCTGAGCGCCTGGACGTGGACTATTACGGGGTGAGCCCGATCTTTCCCACGCCCACCAAGCCCGACCTGAATTCGGCCTGGGGTTTGGAAGGGCTGGCCATGGCGCGCCAGATCACGGCGCGGCCCCTGGTGGCCATCGGCGGCCTCGGCGCCCACAACGTCGAGGCGGTGGCCCGCGCCGGGGCCGACGGCGTGGCCGTGGTCTCGGCCATCTGCTCCGCCGCCGACCCGCTCAAGGCCGCAGAGACGCTGGTCCAGGCCCTGCGCCTGGGCCGCAGCCGCAGCCAGTAGCCCCAAAACGAGAAAACACCCGTTGGAGGGCGTCCATGCCTGCCACACCTTGCTCCGCTCCAGGCCTCGGCCGTCCTCTTTCCGCCCTGCTTCTCCTTGCCCTCTGCCTCCTGCCTGCTCCGGTCCAGGCGGGCCTGTCCACCACCTCCGAGACCTGCCTGCGCCGCTGCCTCTCCACCTGCGCGGCGCAAGGCCGGGGCGGCCCAGGGGGGCTGGAGGCCTGCCTGCGTCCCTGTCTGAAGGCCTGCCCGGTGCACTGCGGCACCGTGGACGCGGACTGCGCCCTGGACAGCGCCAGGGGGGAGTCCGAGGCGCTGGCCAAGGACGCGGGGGCTGGGACGCCCGAACAAGTGCCCGACCCGCTGCAATACGACCGGGAGGACGCTGCCGCGCGCTACGCCAGGTCCTGCACGGTCAAGCCGAACTGCATGCCCGTGGCCTATGACCGTGGCCCTGCGGAGCTTCCCGCTGCGAACCCGGCCCCCCACGCCCGCCCGAACGACCGCCAGATACCCCCCCTGCGCGAGAAGCGCTTCGAGCCCAGGGGGCGGCAGTTCAGCCTGGAGGCGCCGCAGGGCTGGAAGGCGGAGGAGCAGGACCGCCTGGCCCAGGGCGGGGAGTACGAGCTCACGCTCCTGGCCAAGGGCGCGGCCTTTCTCGACTACGCGCGGATCAGCGTGCGCTTTGCGGCCAGCGCCCACCGCACCGCCGAACGCTTCCGGCACGACCTGGAGCACCCGGCCCACGCGGCGCCGGGCGCCACGGCCCCGGCCATGACCGGAACCACCCTCGCCGGGGCCGAGGCCTGGCGCGCCGAGAGCCACGGCGTGCGCACCCTCATCGGCTTTGACGAGCGCGTGCCGATCCTGACGCGGACCCTGCTGTTGCCGCAGACCTCGGGCTACTTCGTGCTCACGCTGGAAACCCCGGAGGCCACGGCCGAGGCCAACGGCCAGGCCTTTGACCGCCTGGCCCAGAGCTTCCGGCCCCAGCTGGCGGCCAAGCCGCGCGGGCCGGAGCTCACCCCGCAGGAGCGCGAGGTCTGGGCGGACTTCTTCCGGTCCGAGGGCAGGCTTGCGCCAGCGGCCCCGGCGGCCCCAAACACGCAGGCAAGCGCGGACGCAGGCGCTCCGCCCCCGCCCGCCCCCGCCGACCCCAACCTGGGCCAGCAGCATGAGTATCTTGTGCACACGGCCAAGGCGCGGCTGGCGCAAGGCCAGACCCTTGCCGCCCCGGCCCTGGACGCGAATGTTCTGGCCGGGCTCGTGCGCGGCTGCGGCGGCCCGTCTGCCGACCTGTCAGCGAGTCTGTCAGCGAGTCTGTCAGCTGGTCCGGAGAACGCCCGCGCCCTCGCGGGGCTGGCCAAGGCCTGGGACGCCGTGCGCGGCCAGAAGGTGCTGGCGGCGGACAACATCCTGATGCCCGGGCCTGGAGAGTACGGCCTCAACATCCAGGAGGAGCCAGCGGACGGCGGCAGGCAGGGTTCGGCCAGGCCGGAGCGCATGCGCCCCCCGGACCGGCGTTCTGCCGGCCTGGGGTCCTTTGGCGGTTTGGTCTCACTGTCGCGGGTGGCCTTTAGCGCGGACGGCGAGCTGGCCCTGGCCTACGTGGCCCTGGGCCAGACCAGCCCCGGCACCAGCCATTTCGTGCTGCTGCGGCGCGCGGCGGGCGGCCCTGACGGCCGCTGGGTCCTGTGCGGCGCGGCCCAGCGGGACATGATCATCTTCTAGCCGGGCGCAGGAAGGGCACGGCCAAAGCAAGGCCGCCTTGGATGGCCAGGGCAGGCTTGACGGGGCAAAACAGGAAGAACGCCAGGAGAAAGGAGGGCGGGCATGGACGACGCAGGCAGCAAATTTCTCATCCGGCGCATGGAGCGCGCCGAGCTGGACTTCGCCCTCGGGCTGGCAGCCGCCGAGGGCTGGAACCCCGGCCTGCGCGACGCCGAAGCCTTCTGGGCCGCAGACCCCGAGGGCTTCCACCTGGGCCTTGTGGACGGGCGGCCCGCAGCCAGCATTTCCGCCGTGCGCTATGCCGACGAGGACGGCGCAGCGGCCCTGGACTTCATCGGCCTGTACATCGTGGTGCCGGAGCTGCGTGGGCACGGCTACGGCCTGCGCCTGTGGGACCACGCCCTGGCCGGGCTCAAGGCCCCTACCGTCGGCCTGGATGCGGTGCTGGCCCAGCAGGACACCTACCGCAAGGACGGCTTTGAGGTGTTCCGGCGCAGCTGCCGGTACGAGGGGCGCTTTGGCGCGGGCGGGGAGCTGCCTGCGGGCGTGCGGCCCCTGGCCGGGTTCCCGCTTGCCGAGGTGCTGGCCTATGACCGGCGATGCTTCCCGGCCCGGCGCGAGGCCTTTCTGCGGGCCTGGCTCACCCTGCCCGGCCACGCCGCCCTGGGGCTGGAGCGCGGCGGCGGGCTGGCCGGGTTCGGCGTGATCCGCCCCTGCGGGAAGGGCAGCAAGATCGGCCCGCTCTTTGCCGACGACGACGACGCGGCCCGCACCCTGTTCCAGGGCCTGTGCTCCTTGGCCCCCTTGCAGCCGGTGACCTTCGACGTGCCCATGCCCCACGCCGGGGCGGTGCGCCTGGCCGAGTCCCACGGCATGCGCCCGGTGTTCGAGACAGGGCGCATGTATCGCGGCCCGGCCCCGGAAGTCGACCTGGGCCGCGAGTTCGGCGTCACCAGCTTCGAGCTGGGCTAGGGGCGGCCGGAAGAGAAGGCCGGAGCCCCCTGTGCATGGGGAGCCCCGGCCTGTTGTGTTGCCGCACTGGCCCGAAGGCGCCGCCTACTTCCCCCCGGAGCAGGGACAGCCCGAGCCCGCCTGCCCGCCTGTCTGTCCGCCAGGCTGCCCGCTCACCAGGGCGATGGCCTTCTCCGGGCACATCTCCTGGCAGCAGAAGCAGCCGATGCACAGCTCCGCGTCGACCACGGCCACGGAGTCCCGGAGGGTAAGCGCGCCCGCCGGGCACTGGGCCACGCAGGTGCCGCAGCCTGTGCAGCGCTCCGGGTCGGCCTTGGGGCGCTTGACGATGCTGCCCTCCAGCAGGTCCTGCAGGGCCAGGGAGTGCTGGATGGCCCCGCCGTCCAGCGGCGGCAGCTTGAAGTCCGGGATGGGAGTCAACTGCCCCAGGAGCTTCAGCGCGGGGTCCGAGAAATCGCCCAGGCCGCAGTCGCGGGCGTAGGTCAGCATGCGCAGCAGCGCCGGGTCCAGGCCCATCATGCGCGCGACGACCCCGTCCAGGGCCACGGGGTTGTCCGCGGCCAGGAGCTTGCCGATCCAGCGCAGCTCCGTGCTGGCCGGGCCGTTGCCCTGCATGCCCACCACCGCGTCGATGAGGAAGAGATCCGGCTGGCGCAGGCGGAACACATCCACGATGACTTCCTGGAAGCGCTGCGGCGAGCCCGAGAGCTTGTGCAGGTGCGCCTTCTGCGCGCCGGGCAGGATGCCGTAGCTGTTCTTGAGCGCGCCGGTGAGCACGGTCAGGCCGTGGGTCTTGAACTTGGGCAGGCTGATGAAGACGTCCGCCTCCAGCACCGCGCGCGACACGCTGAGCCTGGGCATGAGGCCGGGGTCGCCCAGGGTGCTGAAGGGCACCTCCACGGCGTCCAGGCCGATGTTCCTGTAGTGGCCGAGCGCGGCCTCGGTGAGCCCGCACTTGGCAAAGCAGGCCTCGTTGGCGCCGTAGCCCATGAGGCCGGGGTTGTCGCCCACGGTGATGTCCACCGCGCCCAGGTCCAGCAGGCACTCCATGACGGCGCGCAACACGGCCGGGTGGGTGGTGATGGCCTCCTCGGGCACGCCGGCGCGCAGGACGTTCGGCTTGACGAGGATCGAAAGCCCGCGCACCGGGCGCGGAAAGGCCTCGAAGGCGGCTTCCACGGCCTGGCGGCAGTCCTGGTAGGTCGCCGGGTGGATGAGCACTTTGTGCATGGGGCGCTCCAACTGTTTGGGGGTTTGGGGGTTGGGAGGGTGCGGGATCAGCCCGGATTTTGCCCCCCTGGCCCCGCGGCGTCAACAGCCAGGGGCAGGCCCGCAAAAAAGGGCCGGAGCCCCCCCCTGTAAGGAAGGAGCCCCGGCCCGATGTGCAGGTTCATGCAGAGACATGTGCCGCCGCCGGTGCGGGCACCCCTGCGGGAAATATCCGCAGGAGCAGGCGGGCGGACCGATCAGCCGGAACCGGCGTCGGCCTAGTTGTCGTGCCTGTCGTGGCCGCCACGGTCGTCGCGGCCGTCGTGGTCGTCACGCTGCATCTTCTTGGCCTGGCCCGGAGGCATGCCGTTCCTCCAGCCCTTCTTCTTGCCGTGGTCCGGGCCGCGCCATTGCTCGAAGCGCAGGTCGTCGTCGCGGTCATGGCCGTGGCGGTAGTCGCGCTCGCCATAATGCCCGGTGGCCACGCCCACCACAAAGGGGCTCACGCCCAGGTCGTGGGCGATGCGGCCCCAGCTCAAGCCGCGTTCGCGCATGGCCTCGATGCGCCTGCGGGAGAGGCCGGAGGCCTCGCTCATTGCGATGATGCGCTCACGCTCCAGCTGGACCTCGGCGCGGTGGAGGCGCTCACGGGCGCTCTCAACCTCGTGGGGGCGGTCGCGCATGATGCGCTGGATCTGCTCCACGTCGTCGAGCACGCGCTCGATGCGGTCCAGGGCGGCGTCCGTTTCACGGTTGGCCAGGGCGGGCGTGGCCAAGAGCAGGCCGGACAGGCTCGCGCCCACCAGCAGCGTTGCAAGAATCTTTGCGCGTTTCATTTGTGTGCTCCATTTTTTCCCTGTTGTGGCGCCTTTCCCGTCAATACTGCGCAAATTCTTGCGCGGAACCGGGAAGCGGCGCCCTGTGCGGGGGATTGAAGCAACATCGGTGCCACAGTTGCCTGCAGCGGCTGGGGGTCAGCGCGGCCGACCCCGGCCACGCTTCTTGTCCAGTCAGAACCCGTGGCGCTGGTATTCCTTGTCGCGGCGGTTGATGAACTGGGCGTACCGGTAGCCCTCCTTGACCTGGGCCTCCTCATAAATGCTGTAGCCCAGGCTGCGGCAGGCGTCGCAGGCGTGGAGCGGAATCTCGATCCCCAGGCAGGCCGGGTTCTTGGTCGTGCGGCTGACGATCTTGAGCAGCCCCCGGCAGGCCCCGCAGAGGTACAGCTCCTCGGTCTGGGCCTCGGTGATGTCATCGGTGTCGTAATAGATGTTCTTGTGGCGCACGAACCAGTCGCCCGCGTCCGTGGTGGTCACGAAGCCGTCCTGGGGCTCGGCGGGCGGGTGGAAGTAGACGTTCGGGATGGTGTCGCACAGCCGCTCGATGTATTCGGCCAGCTGCGGGCGCTGGCGGTGCTTCACGGCGTCGTAGGCGGGCTCGCGCACGCCGGAGTAGTCCAGCCCGGCCAGCGACAGGGCGATGCCTAAGTTCACGTACGGCAGCGCGCCCTGGATGGCGTAGCCGCCCTCCAGCACCGCCAGGTCCGGCTTCAAGAGCTCGGTCATGCGCGCATAGCCCTGGGCCGTCAGGTTCATATTGGTGATGGGGTCGGTGAAGTGGTTGTCCTGCCCGGCGGAGTTGACCACGATCTCAGGCTGAAAGTCCTTGAGGATGGGCAGCACGATGCGCTCCATGACCATGAGGTAGCCCTCGTCGCCGGTGCCCGGCGGCAGGGGGATGTTCACCGTGCGGCCAAGCGCCCCCGGTCCGCCGCAGTCTGCGGGGAAGCCCGTGCCGGGGTACAGGGTGCGGCCGTCCTGGTGCAGCGAGATGAAGAGCACGTCCGGGTCGTGCCAGTAGATGTCCTGGGTGCCGTCGCCGTGGTGGCAGTCGGTGTCGACCACGGCGATCTTTTTGACCCCGTACTTCTCGCGCAGGTGCTCGATCATTATCGCTTCGATGTTGATGTTGCAGAACCCGCGCGAGCCCTGCACCACCTTCATGGCGTGGTGGCCGGGCGGGCGCACCAGGGCGAAGGCCCGCTTGTGGCGGCCGGTCATGACCAGATCGGCGGCGGTGATGGTGCCGCCCGCGGCCACCATGTGCGAGCGCGTGGCCACGGCCTCCACCTCGGGGAAGCAGAAGTGCGCGCGCTCCACGTCCTCGCGGGTGGCCACGCCGGGCTTGTGCTCGTCCACGCCCTCGATGTCGAACAGGCCCTCTTCCTTGAGCTGGTCCTGAGTGTACAGCAGGCGCTCCTCGCGCTCCGGGTGGGTGGGCGAGATGCTCCAGTCAAACGCCGGGAAGAGGATGATCCCCAGGCTGCTCTTTGCTCCCTGCATGACTTATCCCCTCCCGCCCGTTTTGCCGGTGGGCGGGCCCGCTGGCTGGCCCGTGGCCCTGCGCAAGGATTGGCCCGTGGTGCGGCTGGCCGGCTGGACCGGCGGCTGGCCGTTCAGGGTGAAGGCCACGCCGGGCTTGATCTGGCATTTGACGCGGATGTTCCGGCCCGTGGTGCGGCCCTCGTCGACCATGTTGAAGCTTGAGGCGTGGGTGATCTGGGCGTTGTCGCGGTCGGCGAAGACGCCCATCTCCGAGAGGTGCGCCAGCATGTGGTTCATGGCGTCGCGCTCGGCGTCGGCCAGGGCGTAGCTGCGCGGCACGTTCTCGCGGTGGCGCAGGGCCGGGATGAACATGACGCCCTTTTCGGTGTCGGCGAAGAGCTCCAGGCTGGCGGTGTTGCGCGTCAGCGCCGCGCCGATGGCGTTGGCCACGCCGGAATGCTCCGGCACCACGGTGAACAGCTCGAAGCGCTGGTGCACGGCCGCCTGCATGGCGCAGGCCGGGCCGCCCATGAGGTACACGCGGCCAGGGGCCACGCGGCGGCCCTCCAGCAGCTCGTGGATGGTGTACACGGGCTTGTCGTTGATCTCGGCCAAGAGCTCCTGGGTGGCCTTGTGGATGGCCTCGGCCGCCGCGGCCACGGCCTGGCTGGCCAGCATCCCGGGCTCTATGGAATGCAGGGCCGCGAACTCGGCCAGGCCCCGGCGCGAGGCGTCGACGTTGCCGTGGACGCAGGCCCCGGTCACGTTCAGGGCGTCGATGAGGGTGGGCCGAACATTCACGGGCAGCCCGGCCCCGGCCGGGATGGAGTCGGCCAGGGAGGGGCCGAGCCGGGTGGGGCCGACGCGCACGGCCTCGCCCAGGACGTTGATGGCCGAGTCGCCGCCGATGCCGATGGAGCGCACCTTGAGCGCGCGCACCAGGGTGGGGTGGCTGCCGATGTTGATGCCGTCGTTCTCGACAAGGGGCTGGCCGTCCACGAACACGGCGATGTCGGTGGTGGTGCCGCCGATGTCCAGGATCACCGAGTCGCGCGTGATGTCGCAGAGCGCGATGATGCCCATGACGCTGGCCGCCGGGCCGGAAAAGATGCTCTGCACGGGCATGCGCCGGGCCTGGGCAAGGGGGAAGGTGCCGCCGTCGGCCTTGAGGGTGTTTACACGCACGTGGCCCAGGCCGAGCTCGGCCAGACTCTTCTCCACGGCCGTGGCAAAGGCGTTGAACACCCGCCAGACCGCGCAGTTGTAATAGGCCGTGGCGATGCGCCGGGGGAAGTTCAGGCGGCCGCCAAGCTCGTGGCCCAGGGTCACGTAGTCGGTGCCGCCGCCCGCCGCCGGGCCCAGCAGCTGGCGCACGGTGTTCTCGTGCAGGGGGTTCCTGGTGCTGAACTTGCCCACGCAGCCGAACACGCGCACGCCCGCCGCCTGGCAGGCCTTGATGGCGGCCCGGGCCTGGGCCTCGTCCAGACGGTCGGTCTCGCTGCCGCGATGGTCGATGGTTCCGCCGAGCACGTGGAAGTCGCGGCAGAGCATGAACTCGTCCGCGCTGATGCCTGGTCCAGGGATGACCAGCATGCCCACGTCCTCGGTGGTGCCCTGGACGATGGCGTTGGTGGACAGCGTGGTGGAGAGATTCAGCTGGCGCACGCCCTCGGGCTTCACGGTCTCCAGGATGCCTCGCAGGGCCTGGTTCACCGAGGCCAGGAGGTCGCTCTGGTCGGTCTTGACCTTCACCTGGGCGGCGACGCCCGCCTCGTTCAACGCCACGGCGTCCGTGTGCGTGCCGCCTACATCGATGCCGAGATACATGGGCAGCGCCCCCCTTGCTTGTCATCACCCGGAAGGCCCCGAAAGGTCCCGGAAGGGCGGCCGCGCCGAGTGAACGGCTTCGGCAGCCTCACCCAAGCCCTAGCACCGCCCGGCAAGGGTCGTAAAGGGCCGGGGCGTCGACCCTTCGGCGGGCGGTCTGTGGGCATCGGTGGATGGTCGGAAGCGGGGCCAACCATTCCCGAAAGGGGTGACCGCGCGCCATTGCCAGGGCCAAGCCGGGACATCCGCCCATGGCTCTCCGGCCTATGCCAATGGGGGGGCCGGGGGCCTCAGGCCCACGGCCGCCGGAGGCGTCTCTCGGCCAGAGGCCGCCGGAGGCATCTCTCGGCCAGAGGCCGCCGGAGGCATCTCTCGGCCAGAGGCCGCCGGAGGCATCCCAGGATTCGGGCTTCGCCTCGGCGACTGCTCGAAATCAGGCCTTGTTGTGCCTTGTTGCGGTGGTTGCGGAATGGACTGTGAAGCGGCGCCCGGCCTGGCTTGCCGAGAGTGGCGAAGCCGGGCCGGGCGCTGTCGTGGGCAGTAGTTGAAAGGTCTGGGCGGGGTGCCGCCGGGGCTCCCGGCGCTAGTTCTTCAGGTCCGCCTCGGGCGCGGGGGCCGGGGCAGGGGGCGGAGCCGGGAGCTCCTGGCGGATGATCTCCTCGGGCTGGCTGCCGGGGGCGCTGGCGGCGGGCGCAGGGGCAGCGGCGGGCGCGGCGGCCGGGGCGGGCGTTGCGGCCGGGGCCACGGCGGTGGAAGGCGGTGCGCCGAGGCGGCGGTTCTTGAACGCGGCCACGGACTTTTCCTTGTCGGCCACGCGGCTGGTCAGGTCGCGCACAAAGAGGTCGGTCTGGTCGAGCTTGGACTTGAGCTGGATGCGCTCCACCTCGTTCTTGTTGCTGTCCTCGTTCAGGTTGGTCTTGAGCTTCAGGTTGTCTTCCTTCTTGCCCAGGCCTGCCGCGTCCACGGCGTTGATGCGCGCGGTGTCCAGCGCCAGCTCGGCCGCAGTGGCGTTGGCCTTGGCCAGCTTGGTGGCGATGCCCGCATAGTCGTCCTTGCGGTCGGCCAGCTCCTCCTTGAGCTTGGCCAGGGCCACTTCCTCGTTCGCCACGGCCAGGTCGAAGTCGGCCTTGTCGATGGCCCCGTACTTGTCCCGGGGCACCTGGGCCACGAGCTCCTTGTCCACGCGCGAGCCGAACAGGCCGCCCAGGCTGAAGGCCTGGCCCGGTGCGGGCGCGAGGAGCAGGAGGGCTGCAAGGGAGGTGGTCAGGGTTGCGGCGAGAATTCTGCGTGTCGGGCGCATGGGTGCCTCCGGTGATTGTTGGGTTGGCGAGTGTGCCCAAGGCTAGCGCAAAGCGTCGGGACTGGCAACGGGGGGGCGGGCCGGGGCAGGTCGTCCTGCCTTTTTCATTTGGACACGGACAAGAGCGCTTTCTTGATCTCCTCGGCCTGGGCCGGGTCGGTGAGTTTCTGCCCGCCCTCGCTGCGCACGTAGAAGGAATCGTGGATGCGCCCGGCGCTGGTGGCGATGCGCGCCAGGTGGATCTCCAGGTGCAGGCCCGCCAGGGCGCGCGCCAGGTCGTGCAAAAGGCCCAGGCGGTCGGGCGCGGCGATCTCCACCAGGGTGTAGAAGTCGCTGGCCGCGAAGTCCACGCGCACCTTGCGCCGGGCCTTGGGCGCGCGCGAGGGCGGGGTGAGGGGCGAGGTGCGCTTCTGCTCCAGGCGGTATTCCAGCTCAAGCTTGCCGAGCAGCGTGTAGCCCACGGCGCGGCGGATGCGCTGCCAGAGGTCCTCCAGGTACAGGCCCTCGGCGGGCTCCTGCACCACGAACACGTCCAGGGCCATGTTGTTGCCGCCGCCATTGGCGCTGACGTTGCCGCCCATGTCCAGGGCAGGCGGTCCGCCGGTCCAGGTCAGCACCTCGGCCGAGAGGATGTTCAGGTCGTGCAGGGCCAGCACCCCGGCCATGACCGCGAACAGCCCCGGCTGGTTCAGGGCCGCCAGGCTGACCTGGAAGGCCTTGGCGCCGGGCAGGGGCACGGCCTCGATCTCCACCACGCCGATGCCCGCCTTGCCCGAGGGCTTGCGCACCAGGTCCTCGTCCAGGCTGGCGCGGAAGCGCCGGGCCAGCTCCATGTGCCGCACCAGGGTGGGCGCGTCGAGCACCAAGGTGGCGCGCGCGGGCATGCGGTCCAGGCAGGCCTCGGCATAGACGCGTCCAAAGGCGGTCTTTTCGGCCAGCACAAGCGCGGCCTCGCGCACCTTGCGGCTGTTTTCCACGGCGCGGGGCTCGGCCAGGGGGCCGCTGGTCAGCAGGTGCCGGGCCTTCATGGTCAGCTCCGTGAACAGCGAGGCGGTCCAGGGGTTCCAGGCGCGCGGGCCGGTGGAGCTGGAGTCGGCCACGGCCAACAGGTACAGCATGTCCAGGCGTTCGGGCGTGCCGCAGACCTCGGCCAGGCGCGCGGCCACGGACTCGTCGGCCAGGTCGCGGCGGGTGGCGGTCTTGGGGATGAGCAGGTGCTCGCGCACCAGGAAGGCCACGTCGGCGATGGTCTCCTCGTCCGCGCCCAGGCGGCGCAAAACGTCTGCGGCCAGGCGCGCGCCCGTGCCGGAATGGTCAAAGTCGGGCTTGGCCAGGTCGTGGGCGAACCCGGCCAGGAGCAGGCGCTCGTAGTGCGGCAGGGCCTGTGCGCACTCGGCCAGCCGCGCATCGTCGCTCTCGGGCAAGGCGGCCAGGGTGCGCACCACCTCCAGGGTGTGCTTGCCCACGGGGTGGATGTGGAAGTCGTCGAACTGCACCAGGTGCTCCACCGGCCCGAACTCCGGCACCAGGGCGGCCAGCAGGCCGGTGTCGAGCATGGATTGCAGGGCCGTGGACAGGCTCGGGGTGGTGGGGAGCGGCGGCGGGGCCTCCAAGCCGGGGGCCTTGCCCGGGGCGAAG
>Ga0209373_10004512_pt1 | contig 11948 bp, 8 predicted proteins | sample Higcelweek5metaG_FD_187173 | JGI IMG/M metagenome (GOLD analysis project Ga0209373, IMG submission 187173) | Freshwater pond sediment microbial communities from the University of Edinburgh, under environmental carbon perturbations - High... | ecosystem: Environmental > Aquatic > Freshwater >... | reverse complement strand
GTCTCTTCTGTCTCGTCCTCGTCTTCGTCCTCGTCCTCGGTAGTCGCGGACGTTGGGGTCAGCTTGCTCAGCACGTCGCAACCTGTGGTTGCAACCGCAAAAGAGCCGACCAGTAAAAGTATGCACAAGTACCGGACGACTGTCTCAACTATTTTCTTGCTCATAAAATCCTCCCAGAATTACATATTGCGTGAATACAATGTTTGTAGCCCAATTATAGCAGAATTCCTTGTTCTTGTCTGAAAAATATGCGTACAAGTTTGTCGCCGTTTTTCACAAATCGAAGAAATCTCCCGCTCCAAAATGAGCGGAAGATCACAAAACGGCATCTCTCGTGGTGGAATAATCGGAGGATTACATGTCAGGCGGCAGAGGATCGTCAATCACCGGGGTTTCTTCCAGCGGCGAATTCGATGAATGCTTTTTCTCAATGACGGTAAAAACCAAACCGACGACGATCGACAAATAGAACGTGATGAGACGCCAAAGTACGACAGCCAAACTGATCATATTTTTCGGGAAAAACATACTGAAAAAGATCGAGAAGCTTCCTTCCGCCGCTCCGATTCCTCCGGGAATCGGAACCGAAGACGCAATCATGTGCACAAAGGACTGCGCCGCGAGAAGCGTAACGCTGTCGGTCGGCGGCAAACGGAAGCTATAGTAGATGACATTGCCGATAAAGAAGTAAGCCAGGAGCTGTACCGCGGTAACGAGGGCAATCTTCATCAGCTGCAACTTATGCCGGCTCAGATATGTGAATTGACGGTTGAAGCTGTCGAGTTCGATATTCAGGAACTCCCTCTTCGCCTCAGCCTTCTTCAACAGATGAAGATACGAGAGCAAATCGATTGTCTTATTGGCAATCTTCTTTGTCCAATCCTTAAAGAAGGCGATGGCCAGAAGTCCCAACGTGATGACCGTGTTGCCGGCAAAGCCAAACAGTACAGCTACCATCAGGGTATCGACGTGTCCCATGAAGAATTGGAAACGGAAAATGATTGCGGAGACACTGATGGCGGTAAGCGTCAATTGGTAGACGATAAACTTCGTCAGGAGCGCGGACATACATTCGCCGAGAGGCGCGCCGTTTTTCACGAGGAAATATGCTTGTGCGGGTTCTCCTCCGGAGGCCAGAGGGGTAATCGCGTTGAAGTATTGCCCGATCATCGCGACTCGCATGGAGACAGAAAACTTCTGCGATGGATGAATCGGCTTGAGCGATAGGTGCAGGGCCACGCCGTCAAGAAACCAGTAAACAAAGATACAGGCTACGGCGGCGATCAGCCAACCGACATGCGAGATCCGAAGCACTTCTGCCACATTCTTGAGGTTGTCGACAAACAGCAGATAGCCGATCATCACAAGAAAAGATAGAATACACAATACAACGATGAAGCGATTTGATTTGACGCTGCCCTCGTTGACCTTATTTTCCACGAGCCTTCTCCTTTGACGCGTACACCTTGCGGTAGAACTCATCCCACATGGCGAAAACATGTTCCTTTGAATAGAATTGATGTCCTCTCGCGGATGCTTCCGACGCCTCGCGATAGTAGTCGGGGTCTTCTGACAATCTGCGAATTTCTGCGACAAAACCATCAACATCCTTCTCGCGAAGGTAGTAATCGAAAAGAATGTTCTTGTAGATGTCGATGTCGCGTAAGAGCATCGGTATGTGGCAACTCATGGATTCCAGCACCGTCATCGGAAACAGTTCCTCGAAAGACGGCAGGAACATCGTATCCGCTATGTTGTAAATCTCCGGCATCTTCTCTCTGTCGACGATGCCGAGAAAGGTAACATTGGGCGGAGGACTCTGCATGACCTTCTTGACCTCCGGATACCCGTCCGTCATCTGTCCGAAGGAGAATCCGCCGGCCCATACGAACTGGATATGCGGCAATCGCTTCGCAACTTCGATAAAATCGAAAATTCCCTTACGCACCTGAAGCTGCCCGACGCCGAGAACAACGTACTTGTCCTCCGGGATCTTGTAGCGTTTACGCAGCATGCGACGTTCCTCATCGCACTTGCGGTAAAAGACGTCACCGGACACATAATTCGGAATATAGACAATCCTGTCACGATGCACGCCATATCGGACCAATTCATCAATAAAGTACGAGTTTACCGTAACCAGATAATCCATTCGATTATAGAATGAAATCATATACTTGTAAAATGCACGTTTGAGAATTCGAGGAAGGTCGATGCTCGTCTCGACAGTCTCCGGCAGGAAATGCACGTAGCCGACCGCCGTGCCGAAGTGCTTGACAAGCCCTAACGCGAGGTAGAATTTGATGTCAATCGTGTGATAATGCGTGATATCTGCGAAGCGGATCTTGTTCTCGGTGATCTCAAACTCGTCAGATAGACCGGACTTCACGAGAGCAACCATCTCATCGTACGCCGACCCGACGCCCTGACCTTTGACTTTGTAGGCGCTCGAAAGCATATTGATCGACTTGCGGGCGTCATTCTTCTTGGGTGTCATTCATATATTCCTCATATCTGATAGAATCTTCCTGCATATCATACCATAAACTTGTTTTTTTTCATCCCGAAAAACGTTCTTCCGGGAAAGAGCAGGATACTTTCTGCGATCCCGAGCGGTGTCCAAGGACGCCTCCGATCCGTTCCTATCGGAAACACGTCAGAAATCGTGGGGTTTCCTTGCTGTCTGGTTCCTTGCGCTGCATCGCGAAAACGTGCTATAACAGGTTCATGCAGTATAACGCTCGCCTGTTATTACAAAGAGAGGCCGCGACCAGGCCGAAAGGGACATTTATCTATGTTTACCATCGTTTCCAAACGTGATCTGAATGACACTGTAACGTTGATCGAGGTCGACGCACCCCTGATCGCCCGCAAAGCGCAGGCCGGTCAGTTTATTATTTTTCGCATCGATGAGTTCGGCGAGAGAATTCCTCTCACCATCGCTGATTATGACCGCGAACGCGGCACGGTTACGATTATTTTCCAGCATGTCGGTCGTTCGACGAAGCTACTCGCGGAGAAGAATCCCGGCGATACAATTCTTGATTTTGTCGGACCGCTCGGCAAAGCGACGGAGCTCGACGGATATAAGCGGGCGCTTGTCGTCGGCGGCGGTGTCGGTTGCGCGATCGCCTATCCTTCCGCAAAGGCGCTTTTCACGAAGGGGGCGCGTGTCGATGTTGTCGCAGGCTTCCGCAACAAGGATATCGTGATCCTCGAAGACGAGATGAAGGCGGTATCCGAGAATCTTTATATCACCACCGATGACGGATCCTACGGCGACAAGGGATTTGTTACCGATCGCGTGCGCGCGCTGATTGAGGCTGGCAACGAATATGATCTGGTCATCGCGATCGGACCCGTCATCATGATGAAGATGGTCGCGGCCGTCACAAAGCCTTTCGGGATCAAGACAGTCGTCTCCCTGAACCCGATTATGGTCGACGGCACCGGAATGTGCGGCGGCTGTCGCGTAACGGTCGGAGGCGTGATCAAGTTCGCTTGTGTCGACGGTCCGGATTTCGACGGACACGAGGTTGACTTTGACGAGCTGATGCGTAGAAACACGATTTACAAGAAGCAGGAAGTCAATGACGCGGCGCACCACTGCCGTCTGAATCCGGAGGATACGCAAAATGGCTGATATGTCACCGCACAAGGTCCCGATGCCCGAGCAGGATCCTAAGATCCGTAGCACGAATTTCTCCGAGGTTTCGCTCGGTTATACCGAAGAGATGGCAATCGCGGAGGCGAAGCGTTGTTTGAATTGCAAACACCGTCCATGCGTCTCGGGTTGCCCCGTCAATGTCAACATCCCGGACTTCATCATGAAGGTGGTCGAGGGTGAATTCGAAGAAGCCTTCCGCCTGATCCGTGAGACGAACTGTCTTCCCGCGGTCTGCGGTCGCGTGTGTCCGCAAGAGTCCCAGTGCGAGCAACGTTGCATCCGGGCGATCAAGGGCGAATCGGTCGGAATCGGTCGTCTCGAGCGATTTGTCGCCGACCGTCATATGGCGACCACGACGACAAAACCCGAGAAACCGGAGCCGAACGGACATCGCATCGCAGTCATCGGAGCTGGGCCCGCGGGATTGACCTGCGCGGGAGATCTGGCAGCGCAGGGCTTTGCGGTCACGATTTTCGAGGCCTTCCACAAGCCGGGCGGCGTTCTGGTCTATGGCATTCCGGAATTCCGGTTGCCGAAGGATCTTGTCGCACGAGAGATCGAGAATGTCACGGCGTTGGGCGCCGAGATACGGACAAATATGGTCATCGGCAAGATCTGGTCAATCGATGAGCTTTTCGAGGAGGGCTACGAAGCGGTGTTTATCGGGTCGGGAGCCGGTCTTCCGAGCTTCATGAATATCGAGGGCGAATCTCTTGTCGGAGTCTACTCGGCAAACGAGTATCTGACGCGTGCCAACCTGATGAAGGCTTACGACGCGAGCTATGACACCCCCTTGCGCAAGAGCCGTTCGGTCACAGTAGTCGGCGGCGGCAACGTCGCGATGGACGCGGCCCGTACCGCGAAGCGCTTAGGTGCGGAGAATGTCTATATCGTATACCGTCGCTCCGAAGCGGAGATGCCGGCGCGACTTGAAGAAGTCCATCACGCCAAGGAGGAAGGAATTATCTTCCGGACGCTCTCGAATCCGATCCGCATCCTCGGCAGCGACGCGGGTGAGGTCACCGGCATCGAATGCGTCGAAATGGATTTGGGCGAACCGGACGAGTCCGGCCGCCGTCGTCCCGTGGTCAAGAAGGACTCGAACTTCATCCTCGACACAGATACAGTCATAATATCCATCGGAACCTCGCCGAATCCGCTCTTGCGCTCGACGACCGAGGGCCTTCAGACCGATCGTCGCGGCTGTCTCGTCGTCGACGACAACCTCATGACCACCCGTCCCGGCGTGTTTGCCGGCGGTGACGCGGTAACAGGAGCGGCTACGGTTATCCTTGCGATGGGTGCCGGCAAGAAGGCAGCTGAGGGCATCGTGAAGTTTCTGGGGGTCAAATGACTCGAATTGTCGTACTGGACGGATACACCACGAATCCCGGAGATCTCTCCTGGGAACCTTTGTCGCGGCTTGGCGACCTCGCCGTGTATGATCGCACGCCGAAAGAGTTTGTTCTTGATCGGGCAGCGGGCGCAGATGTACTACTCACCAACAAGACACTTTTCCCGGCAAGGGTCATCGCAGCATTGCCGTCCGTCCGTTATATCGGCTGTATGTCGACGGGCTACAACGTCGTTGACCTTGAGGAGGCCCAGCGCCGCGGGATTACCGTAACAAACGTGCCCGAGTACGCGACGTTCGCGACAGCCCAGATGACGATCGCGCTTATTCTCGAACTAACCAACCACGTCGGCAGTCACAATCAGCATGTACACGAGGGTGCGTGGAGCCAATCGGTCGATTTCTGTTTTACCGACGGACCGATGACCGAACTCTTCGGGAAGACGCTCGGACTCATCGGCTACGGTCGCATCGCGCAGCGAACGGCCCGCATCGCTTCCGCACTCGGCATGCGCGTCTTGGCCACCAGCCGATCAATTGAGGCGCGGATGCATCATGAGAACCTTGCGGATATGTCGCCGGACATAGAAAATCCGGATGTTAACCTTACGAATCTCCCGACGCTTCTTCGTGAGAGCGACATTATTTCCTGTCACTGCCCGCTGACGCCGGAAACGCGCCACCTGGTCTCCGTCGATACCATCGCCAAGATGAAAGACGGAGCTCTCATCATCAATACCTCTCGCGGCCCGGTGCTCGATGAAAGCGCCGTCGCCGACGCGCTGATCGCAGGAAAACTCGGCGGCGTCGCGGTGGATGTGCTCTCTCACGAGCCCCCGAACGAGGATAATCCTCTTCTCACGGCGCCGAACTGTATCATCACGCCTCACATCGCCTGGGCTCCCAAAGAGACCCGGAGTCGACTGCTCGACACCGTAGCCGGCAACCTCGAGGCCTATCTGGAGGGGCGGCCGAGAAACACTGTGTGCTGATGGCGGTCGGTGAGCGAGGTGGATGCAGGACATCTCTTCGTTGAAGAATTCGCAAGACCACGAACTACTAGATCGTGGTCTTGCGAATTCACGTTTGGAGAGCGAAGGAATATGATGTTAGGAATAGATATCTCTCATAAGGAAACCTACCAATTCGACCCAAAAGGACATTTTAGTAGGTAATCAATGATAAAACGCACTTTATTTGTCATTGATCTATAGGTAAAAACCGGCAAAATCGACATCCTTCATTTCTTTGGAAAATCACACAGCACCCCAAATTCTAGATCCGCAGTGGGCGAGCATTTGAGGAGCGTCCCCTCCGCAGAGCTTTAGCTCGAGGACAAGGGACGCGAAACAAATGCGAGACCGCACCTGGGAGCGAGAAGAATGCGAGACCACCCGCCCACCATTACGTATCAAAATGTCGCGTGAAGATCTCCGTGTCTTCTAGCAACGCATCGATCGAATCGATGCCGAGTCGATGGAGAAGATCCATCACGTAGGGGTTGTCAACGGGCGTGTGATGTGTCGCAGACAACGCGTAATGGCTCACGTGTTCGGTGCCCTCATCACGCGGAATCAAAGCTTTCGGCCCTCCGACGCAACCGCCTGCACAGCCCATGCCCTCGATGAAGTTTGAGGTGATCTCGCCGGCGCGAACTCTCTCAAGGAGTGCACGGCAAGCCGCCACACCGTCCGCCTTCTCGGCTTTGAACGGGATGTTCCGATTCGGATGAAGTCTCTCGACTGTGCTTCTTACTGCCATACTGACGCCGCCCGCACGCGCGTAAATACGCCCGGCCAGCGAAGAGTGCGCGCGAAGATCCTCGGGCTCATTCTCGGGTTTGACACCCGTCAACGCAAAGATGTCGCGAACCTCCTGGAAGGTCAGCACGTAATCTATGGCGTCCGCTACGTCTGGTTCACGAGCTTCGGCTTTTTTGGCGATGCATGGGCCGATGAAGACGGTTCTGGCTTCGGGATGAAGCCTCTTGATCGATCGCCCACTCGCAACCATCGGCGACACCGACGGCGGGATATGCGGTACCATGTCCTTGTAGGATTTGCGGATCATCGCGATCCACATCGGGCAGCAGCACGAGGCCAGGATGAAGTCTTGTTCAGATTTGATCGAACGATCGTATTCGAGGGCCTCCTTGAGCGTCAGGATATCCGCGAAAAGCGCCACCTCAATCATTCCCGCGAAGCCGATGTGCTTGAAGGAACTTCGGAGCATACCCGGGGTGATATCTTCACTGAACTGGCTGATGAAAGCGGGGGCGATCAGTGCGTAAACCGGCGTTTCCTTATGCATCAGCATCTCGAAAATCGGCAGCAGATCTTTTCGCGCCGCAAGGTCCTTCTTGCGATCGCCCTCAAGGCAGGCGGTGCACCCATCCCACTTCTCTTCCGCCAGGTAGACCTTACCGTTCTCGTCTTTGCGAATCGCCTCGAAAAAGCACTTAAGTCCTCGGGTCTTCGCTTCCGGGTTCACGCAGAGACACTCGGAGATCGTGCGAGCCTCATGTTCCTTCTCCGGATTCAGAAGGCAGTCCAACTGGTATTTATCGTAATCGGCGTTCGCCTGAGGATCCTTAAGATCCTTCTCAACCTTACGGCGGACAGCATTCTCGAGTGTCTGTCGATAGAGTTCATCAAACGAGTCCATAAAAACATCTCCTTTGTGGCATCTTGCAAGTCGCACATTTGCATACGCGACAGCATGGGCGGCCATGGGGGCCGGTCGGATCTCGAGGGATCGCGCGAATAAGTATTCTTCCTTTATTCTGACGGTTATCGACAAAAAGCGCAATGCGTTTATATCTGTCTGATGCTTTTCGCATCTCCCGGGCGACTGTTTTCGCGCGACCTACGATGTTCTTATTCACCTCCATCCGGGGAAGAATCGGAAAGAATCGGTAGATATTTCTCCCGAATGACTACATGACTTTGCGTCGTTGAATGCTATTCTTAAAGGAGAATAAGCGCCCGGCAAACGACGCGCAGAAGCGCGCATGGAGGTAGATATGAAGGTATTATTCATCGGAGGAACAGGCAATATCAGCGCGTCGATCACGCGGCTCTTGTCGACGATGGACGACGTCCAGTTGACAGTGATGAATCGCGGCGCTCGTGCCCCCCTCTTACCAGAGAATGTCCGTCAGATCACATGTGATGTTAATGATGAGGACGCGATGCGTGAGGCGATCGGCAACGAGCACTTCGATGTGGTCTGTGACTTCATCGCCTTCCTGCCGAAACAGGTTGCGCGCGATATCCGGGTCTTTGGAGGGCGATGCGGCCAGTATATATTCATCAGCTCGGCTTCGGCATACCAGAAGCCGCTTTCGCATTTTTTGATCACAGAGAGCACGCCGCTTGCCAATCCTTTCTGGCAATATTCGCGCGACAAGATCGCTTGCGAAGAGCTTCTGATCGAGACGTATCGCAAGGAGGGTTTCCCCGTGACGATCGTCCGCCCGAGCCATACCTATGCCGACGGCGCGATACCTCTGGCGATTCATGGCCCGATGGGTCCGTGGACCGAGATCCGGCGCATGATGGAGGGCCGTCCGGTCATCGTTCACGGCGATGGCGAGACGCTCTGGACGGTCACACACAGCACGGATTTCGCCAAGGGCTTTGTCGGACTTCTCGCGAATCCGCACGCTATAGGAGAAGCGGTTCATATCACTTCGGATGAGTCCCTCACATGGAACCAGATTTATCAGGCCGTCGGCGCAGTGCTTGGCGTCAAGCCGGTTCTTTGTCACGTATCGACCGATATGCTCGTATCGCTGGATCCCGAGTTGGCCGGCGGTCTCCTTGGCGACAAGAGTCATTCGGTGGTTTTCGACAACGCGAAGATCAAACGCCTGAGCCCCGGCTTCTGTGCAACGACAAGGTTCGACCGAGGTGTGCGTCAATCTCTCGACGTGCTTCTGACTACACCGTCGATGCAGAAGTTTGATGAGGCTTGGGATCAGTGGGTCGACAGCGTCGTCCATAAAGTCGCGGCCTTCAAATAATTGAGATCGAGCTGAGAGTTTTTCGCGAAAAATATAACCTGCCGTTTGAAAAGCAAACTTTTCGGACGGCAGGTTGTATTTTGTAAATAGGGAGGCTTTCGATCGGCAGATTGTTTAAAATTGAGAGGCTCTTCGTTGAAAATGGCAGTTGGAATTTTGTTTGGGTAACGAGTAGTAACGATTTCTTGTGGCGATGAATAGAGGTCGATTCGCCACAGCTTATAGAAAGAGTTGCATTCTCGACAGCGCAGAGTAACGGTCTGGCTTCATGTTTTTTCAGGCTGCATTTTATGGCTCCCGGAGCCGGCTGTCGCCTCCGTAATGCAGCCTGAATTCGTGTTTCCATTATTCCAGGTTGCATCCTTTTAGTTTCCGACCCTTGCTCGACGCGAGAATACCGCCTAGATTCGAGATTTTATCGTTCTAGGCGGTAGTTTTCCGGACTCCTGACTACTCCGCAGCGCGAGAATACCGCCTAGATTCGAGATTTTATCGTTCTAGGCGGTAGTTTTCCGGATTCTTGATTACTCCGCGGCGCGAGAATACCGCCTAGATTCGAGTTTTCTCGTTCTAGGCGGTAGTTTTCCGGATTTCTGACTACTCCGTGGCGCAAGAATACCGCCTGGCGACGAGTTTCTGCTCAGCTAGGCGGTATTTTTTATGCACCCCAAACATTGGACATGAATCAAGCATCTTAAAGCAACGTTATCGGAAAGCCGACCTCGAATCAGGGCTTGATGGGCTCTGTGGCAGCGTTCGCCTCGACAAAGGAGATTGCGTTGCCTAGACCGACAAACACATGCTCTTCGCCGATCTTCTCAAGAATCTTCGCCTTCGCGAGCGTCTGCTTCGGCTGGTCCTGGAGACCTGTGATGAGGATGCGAATCTTCTTCTTCTTGCAGAGTCGCACCATGCGCTCAAACGCATGGATAGCCGTCGCGTCCATTGCCGGAACATGCTTGAGTTTGATGATCAATATCTCGGTCTTATCTCCGACCTCGGCGAGTACGTCGAGGAATTTATCCGCGGCACCGAAGAAGAAAGGCCCATTGATTTCGTAGATCAGAACATTCTCGAAAACTTTAGTCTTCGGAAGCTGCTCGTCTTCACTACCTTCGACATTCTCTGAAGATTCCTCACCGGCGTCCATGTTGCGAACTTTGACCTCGGAGACATCCGCCATGCGCTTCATGAACAGGAGCGCGGCGACGACGATGCCGACCTCAATCGCCAGGGTCAAGTCGAAGAAGACCGTCAGGAAGAATGTCAGCAGAAGGACGAGGATATCGCTTTTCGGCGATTTGAACAGGCCGACAAATTCGCGCCACTCGCTCATATTGTACGCGACGATCAGAAGGACGGCCGCGAGGGACGACAAGGGGATCATTTTCGCTAGCGGCATGAAGAGAAGGAGGATCAGGAGAAGAGTCACTGCATGAACCATGCCGGCGACCGGTGTGCGGCCTCCGTTCTTGATATTCGCGACTGTACGCGCGATCGCGCCGGTGGCGGGAATGCCGCCGAAAAGCGCGGATGCCATGTTGGCGATGCCCTGACCGATCAACTCGGTGTTTGAGCGGTGCTTGCTTCCGATCATACCGTCGGCGACGACGGCGGACAATAAGGATTCGACGCTTCCGAGAAATGCGATCGTGAAGGCGGGCTCAATCAGCTTCGAGACCTTCTCCCATGTAATATTCGGGATCGAAAGAGCCGGAAGCGAAGAAGATAACTCCTGATATTTGGTACCGATGGTCGGTACGTCGAGGTGGAATATTTGTACGAGAGCAGCGCTAACGATCAATGCGATCAGTGCGCCGGGGATTTTCTTGGTCACTTTCGGCCAGAGAATCATGATGGCCAAGGCGATGACCCCGATAAGAATAACCTGCCACTTGACCGTCGTAATATTTCCGATGATCAGCTCCCATTTGCCGAGAAACTCACCCGGCATGTCCGGTGTGGTCAATCCGAGGAAATCCTTAATCTGCGATGTGAAGATCGCGACGGCAATTCCGCTGGTGAAGCCGGTCGTAATCGGGTACGGGATGAACTTAATGACGGATCCGAGTTTAAATAGCCCAAAGAGGATCATCATTGCGCCTGCCATGAAGGTCGCGATAATCAATCCGTCCATGCCGAATTCCGCGACAATACCGAACACGATCGCCATGAAGGCGGCGGTCGGTCCGCCGATCTGTACGCGGCTACCACCGAGTGCTGATATAAAGAAGCCCGCGATAATCGCGGTGTAGATTCCGCGCTCCGGCGGAACGTTCGAAGAGATCGCCAAGGCGATCGAGAGTGGGAGCGCAATAATTGCGACAATTACGCCGGCCGTCAGGTCCTTGAGGAACTGTTGCCGCGTATATCCCTTCATGGAAGAAATCAATTTGGGGTAGAAAATCGATGACAAAAATTTCATATACACACCTCGTCGGGAATACCTCCCGCCAAGAATGAAAATATACGCCTCTCGATTCGGAAAATCAACAATATATCGGAAAATACCTCGCATCCACATAAAATCCACAAACTTTTCGCGTATATTCGGCTCATCTGAACCAACGAGCGAAAAACGAGGGCAAAATAAATGGTATCTAAAACCACCACGATTCGACTGATCATTGGCGGAATGACATGCAACCATTGCCAGAATACCATTGAGGCGAAGCTCCAAAGTCTGCCCGGCGTTAAGCATGCCCGTGTAAGCTTCCGAAACGGGACGGCGGACATCACCTACGACTCCGGAATCATCGAGAAGTCAGCCATCATCACCGCCATCCAGGAATTGAACTATCAGGTCCTGCGAGAGGGCACACGAACGAACGTACAGCCGGGTCGGGTTATTATTCTTATTACGGTGATCATCGCGGCATTCGTCCTTCTTCAGCGTTTCGACA
>Ga0209373_10004511_pt1 | contig 11949 bp, 8 predicted proteins | sample Higcelweek5metaG_FD_187173 | JGI IMG/M metagenome (GOLD analysis project Ga0209373, IMG submission 187173) | Freshwater pond sediment microbial communities from the University of Edinburgh, under environmental carbon perturbations - High... | ecosystem: Environmental > Aquatic > Freshwater >... | reverse complement strand
GACTCTCAAGAAGTGACCGCAAGATCACAATATACATCTCAAAGATGACTACGAAGCGATTTCTTTTGAGAAAGATCCCTTGCATGTGTGGCTTCTATGATAGTTGAGACGCTCTCTGAAAGCTCAACTCCTTCTTGTGAAGTCCATTTTCCTGTTCCTTTTGCTCACGCAGAATCCAAAATAAAATCAATAAGAAATTCTCATTCATGAAACGCATCTGTTTCTTTGAGTACTCTTGCAGTAATATCGATGAGATACGATTGAAGTCGTCCTCTTTGAAAACGCTCAAAGACGCTTGCTATCTCGGGTGGAGAAAGGTGAAATATTTTTCTCAAGATGTCATATCCTTCCGCGATCATCTGCATCATTGCATATTCAATGCCGTTGTGTACCATTTTGACGAAGTGACCTGCACCATCGGCTCATATATAGGTCACACATTTCCCTCAAGAATAATCGTAGGCAGAAATAGCATGAAACAGTGGATATACAAATTGATAGACGTCTTTTTCACATCAAGGCATCATACTCGGACCTGTCAGTGCCCCATATTCTCCTCCAGAAACTCAACATCCTACAAAGTGAATCTCTTTTTCTTTGAGCGATGTTTGTCTTCTAATGGTATCACGATAAAACGAATTTCCCGCATCAATGATCAGATCTCATGATTCCAAATGTGGCAATAGTTCTGAAATAACACTATCGACTGCTTCTCAAGCCTTTACCATCACGATAATCTTTCTTGGAGTGGAAAGACTTGCGACCATACTTCCAATATCATGAAATCAACTCAGAAAGTCATTGGCATATTTTTCAAGAAACGCATCGGTTACAGAAGATGTACGATTATACACAGCAAGAGAAAATCCGTGAGAGACAATATTTCTCGCAAGATTCTGCCCCATCACTGCAAGCCCAACAAGAGCAACATAATTTTGTTTCATAGGTAATTTATTAAAAAACATCTGAAAAACTCATCAGAAAAAAACAACAGAAATGATACGAAAAAACTATAATTTGTAAAGCATTTTTATCTATTTCTTTTTCAGTAATGCCTGTCCGTTCACATTGAAATAAGTATTGGTGTCTCCTCACGAGAGTTTTGGATTTGGCATACTCCGAGAACTCATCAAAAGCTTTCCGTCAAATTTTGTACCGGTAAAAGCATACTCAAGTTGGTCAACTTGATTGGAAAATGATGCCCCGCTCGCATACTGCTGATAGAGAGACTGATTGAATGGAATAAGAGAAATCGTCTCCACTACTTCACTATTTTCCAAAATATTCAGTTTTTGAGCTCAAACATCGACTCCAAGACTCACTCACTTGAGTGCGGTTTCCTGAGTCATTTGATGAACATTCACCAACAAATCATATCCAGAAACATTCAGTGGGAAAGACTCCTTGCCTTCTGTAAAAAAAGTTACATACGGTTGAGAAAGATTGGAAATTTTTGACGTATCAACATTGAGATAGGAAATGATAATACTTGCTATCTCGTAACGAGAAATTGGAGTGTATTCATACTGATATTTTTCTTCCATTTGCGACATTTCTTGTTGATGTTTTTCTCTTCTGATACGATCTTCTGCTTCGATCTGAGAAGCAAATAGACTTCTGAGAGACGCACAATTATTAAAATCACACAGATATCGGATTTCACTTGAGATATTTTCCGATTCTTTATTTGATAAAAGCGCATCATCTGTAAGTGGTACGATACTCGTTCCTTGTAAGATTTTCGCTTGGGTTAGGTCTCTCATGAGCCTTTGGTATTGTCTGCTTTCAGGGAGTGAATAGACTCACCATGGACCGATAGAAATGACAAAAATAGCCAAAGCAAGAGTCGCAGGAATCACAATGAGCTTTTTTTCTTTTGAAAAAATATAATAGAGGGAAAGGATAAGCAAGACCAATCAAAACACAACCACAAAATAACGATTCACTGTCAGATCATATTGAGAAATTCTGAGACTAATTGCATAAAAGAGCATTGCCAATTGCGGAAAGACAGCAAAAGGAAATACACTTCGGAACAACCTGATTACAGCACTTTCTTCTTGATAGCGAAAAGAAAAAAGGTATGCTATAAATCCTACCAGAGAAAATCAAATCACCAACCACACTACTTCTCCTCTTGGCCAATTTCAAAAATTCAAAAGTACTTTCACGCTGTAAGCATAGAGAATCACAAAATACAAAATGACAAAGGGGATGGCTACAAACTGAACGAGAAACGAATAAAATTTATTTTCATAAAACTCTACTGACTCTAGCAACTCTTTTTTTGGCAGATGTTTCAATCCAAGTATCGGAGCAAAGAGGCAAGTTGACAGCACCATCCAAGTCATATACAATTTGTCATTTGAGATAAATACAATATCAAAAAGGAGATCGAGTGCCATAATGGCAAGAAATCCTCCAAGCATAATAAGAATTCAAAAGATACATGCATAGAGAATAGCTACAGAAATCTTGTAGACAAAATTATAGTACTGTGTCTCAGCATAGATTTTTGCTTTCAAATCACAAAGAAAAGCAGTAAAAAACATTCAAGAAGCAAATCAAACGAGCGTCAAAAAGAGAAAAACAATATTTTCAAAACTCTCTATATCATCATAAAAATAGTAAAATACTCCATAAAATACAAGAGGAATCCATTGCCATAAAAAACGGTAAGAACTCTTCTTTTGTTCTAAAAAAAAGTTGAGTGATACTCAAAGAAAAAAAGTGACGATTCCTGAAATTCCCATACGAAAGATTCTCTCTCACCAAAGAGTATTATGATTTTCGTTGAAAAAGATTAAAAATATAAAAATCCCACTCACGATAAAAGTCAGAAGAAATGGGAGGAGAAACCTCTTGCTTACCTCACTCAAAGTATCTTTGAGATGAGAAAGACGCAATCAAGCCCATAATTCTTGCATACTGAATACATTAGTAAATAATACCTTGCAGTATATCAATTATTTCGCCAAATTCAAGCTACAATAATATACTTTATTGACAAAACTCGAAAAAGGAATCTCTTGCAAAAAAATGATTCTTCTCTATAATTGATGTATACCCAAATACCATCAATGGGGATAATTATTTGATAAAACTTGTATTCATGAACTTCTTTGAAGAAAGTCTTTTGATGCACACGCGCCTCAAGGGAAAGTTAGAAACTACCTCAAAAGTAGCACTAAGAAACGCACACGACCTCTCTGTTGCCTATTCACCTTGAGTGGCAGAACCATGCCGTGAAATTGCCAAAGATCCTACCAAAGCTTACGACTACACACTCAAAGGAAACACGATTGCCGTGATCAGTGATGGGACAGCAGTACTCGGACTTGGAGACATCGGTCCGCTTGCTGGACTCCCTGTTATGGAAGGAAAATGTATTTTACTCAAGCATTTTGCCGGCATCAATGCGTTTCCAATCGTGCTTGCGACAAAGGATACTCAAGAAATTATCAAAACGATTAAAATGATAGCACCAACCTTTGGAGGCATCAATCTCGAAGATATTTCTGCTCCAAGATGTTTTGAAATCGAAGAAACGCTCAAACGTGAACTTGATATCCCTGTGTTTCACGATGATCAACACGGGACAGCAATCGTCACTCTTGCGGGAATCATCAATGGTCTCAAACTCACCTGAAAATCAAAGGAAGAAGTAAAAGTCGTCATCAATGGAGTCGGAGCCGCAGGAGTTGCAATCACAAAACTCCTCCTTCTCTACGGAGTCAAAGACATCGTGATGGTAGATACCATTGGAACCATTTTTAAAGGAAGATACGGACTCAATCCTGTCAAAGAAATGCTTACCAACATCACCAATACCGCTTGTATCCTCGACCCTCTGAGTAAAGAATGTATCACTTGAGGACTTGCTCAGGCAGTGAAAGGAAGAGATATTTTTATCTGAGTCTCTGTTGGTGGAGCGCTCACCAAAGAAATGGTTCGTAGTATGAACGCTGACCCGCTGATCTTTGCTATGGCAAATCCAAATCCAGAAATCATGCCAGAGGATGCATACGAAGCAGGAGCAAAAGTAGTTGCTACAGGAAGAAGTGACTATCCAAACCAACTCAATAATGTCTTGGTCTTTCCATGAGTCTTTAAAGGAGCCCTTCAAAACAAAGTAAAAATCATCACTGACGATATGAAGATCAATGCAGCCAAAGCACTCGCAAGTTATGTAGACATCCCCACTCCTGAGCGTATTATCCCTTGACCTTTTGAAGAAGGAATCGTTGATACTGTTGCCAATGCAATCCGTAATTAAACCTCTCATCGAGAGTTTTTTTTCTGACATAGCCCAGTATTATTCTCATAAAAAGGAGCTCAGAAGATAAAGATTTTTAGCATCAATGTGTTTTTTATTTTCATCCACAGAGACTTCAAAGTTTCCCACAAGATAATGCTTGAAATAATATAAAGATTGCATATAATACTCATACTCAAGTCACTCCGTTATTTTCTAACTTTGAACCTATGAAACCAGTCATATCGGGTTTTTCGTTTGTAGAAATCCTTCTGACCATCTCTATTCTTATCGTTCTTTCCGTCGTAGCAGTAACGTGATACTCACATATCCAAGAAAAATCTATCAATACCAACGTTTCCTCTTCCATACAATCACTCGATAGTGGATTAAGTATGTACCAAGAGGACAAAAAACTCTTTCCTCTTCCTGATGGAAACCTCAAATACTTCTCCAGTGGATGAACGTATGTTCATCCTTGATTTGATCAAAATATTTTTGGAGTTTCTGGGTTTATCACTCAAGAAACTCTCCATGCCGAATATCTCCCAAAGCTTCCCCTCGATCCAAGAAGCAATCAATACTATGCCTACGGTACTACCAACAATCAAAAATATTTTCAAGTAGCATGAATCATCATGCACAATGACGATCCTTTCACCCTTGTAAAGTGAAATTATATTGATTTAAAAAGCACTGAACTCACCAACATCGTCAAGGAATATGCGGGTCCTGAATTTGTATATGATGATTCGGATGCGTATTTCCCTTACAATCCAGAAGAAAGAATGCTGATAGCACACATCGTCTCCTACTCAGGAAGCATCTCGATCAATGGGGTTCCTGCTGATGCACCTACGATTCAATCTACAAAATTGATGGAATGAGACCATGTTACCATCTCTACATGAGGACTTGCAAATATTTATTATAGTGATGGGAGCAACTCAGAACTTGGATCAACAGGTTCGTACACTGATTTCACATTTGCAAATATGAGGTACCAAAATCAAGACAATCTCCTCACTCAAATTCGTATTGCACTCAACTTTTGAAAAATCTTTACCAGAGTCTCCAAACTCGCATCTTCCTCTGAGTTTGAAATCTACACCAAAGATGCCATAGCCTCAGTCAGAGGAACGGTGTTCACTGTAATCTATGATGGTCATACCACTTGGACAGTCGATCAAGGAAAGGTCGAAGTCAGAGAAGACCCTTCAGTTTTTTCTGACTTACCTCCACTCATAGAATCCATCAAATCAAAATGAATTGAAACCTGAATCCCTGTGGTAGCTCCAGTAGATCCAGTATTTACAGAAGGTACAAAAACCTATATTGAAGTAAAACCATGAGAATCAGACAAAAGCTACACACTCAGTAAGTGACTAACAGTATCTGTTTGAGCACCTTTACCAACTGTTTGAATAGCCCCCCCACCTCCCATTATATATTGACAATGTTGAAGTTCCAATAGTACTACAACTGCTGTCGCACCAAAGGCACCTAATTTATGTAATAGTTGAAGTGCAACTCCTGTAACCATCAAGCTTGACTCATTTACTTGGTCTTGCGAAGGAAGTAACTGAGGAACAACAATAAATTGTTCAGCACCAAGACAATATACAGTAACGTTTAATACGAATGGTGGAAGTACATCTTCCCCTACTACAAAAAGAGTTACCTACAATACAGCCATTTGAGACCTACCAGTTTCACACAAAACAAATTACACATTCTCTTGATGGTATACAGAAACGTCGTGATGAACACAAGTATCTACTACCACACCTATCACTCAAGATATTACTTTGTTTGCACATTGGACAGCAAATACTCAAAAAGTCACAGATTGTACCTGAACTTTACCAAATAATGCTTCTTGGGTTGACCAAACATTTACTCAAACTTGGAATGGCACTTCTTGGTCTCCAAAGTCACTCGCTTGTACACAATGAACCAGTGGTGAATGAAGATTTAACTGCAATGTAAATTACTCTTGGAATCCAGACACATCCTCTTGTTGATTGATTCAAAATTGAGTCTGTTGATCAGCCAACAATAATCCAAGAGTAAATGCTCCAAAAACTAATTTATGTGCTGATTGAAGTAAACCTAATGTTTCAATAACTTGATGTTGATGCAATTATAAGTGGACATGCAACTGAAAAAATGGAGGAAGCCCAGAAAATTGCTCTATACAAGTAATCAAAAAGCCTAAAAGTACTTCCCCTACAGTATCTTCAAATACTATTACATGGAAATGGACGTATGATACTACATGATGAACACCAAAACATTATCAATGATCAACGGATAACGGTGTAAATTGGATTGAAATGTGGACATGAACTGAATTTATTGAAAATAATCTAAAATGCAATACTCAATATTCACGTTTAGTAAGAGCTTGTGATACAACTGCTGAGTGTACTACCTGAACCACACTCACTGCTCAGACTACTGATTGTTCACCAAAAAGTTATAATCGGATAACGACTAATGAGCGGACTTCATGTATATGAAATTGTATTGGAACTCAAATGAAAATAATCAAATGTATGGAAAATTGAACGATTGAAGTTTCTTCATGATGTGTTTTAGCCTCAAAACCAACTCCTATTACACAATCGTGTGTTGCACCGAATTGTACTGGAACTGGTTGCTGAGCTTGTCCTTGACCTCATCCTAAATATAATTGAGACAACGATAGCACAAACGAATGTTTTTATGATAAAAGCAAATACAGAAATTATGTCTATTGTACTCATATCGTAAATTCAGATTGAAATAAAGTATGGTGTGCATTAGAAGGTCAACTATGTGATAAATCAACGATCCCAAATCCTTGGTCTTGAACGTACACATGACCACTAGAGTAGTTCAAAATTTGCCTCCGTTTTCGGAGGCTTTTTCATGCAAAAGAATCATTCTCAAATTTCGCTTGTATTTCAAAGGATTGTTTTTATAATACAAGCATTGTATATTTCATTATCCATATTCTTTTCTTATGAAGCCTGACAAACAAGCCTTTTCATTTGTAGAAATTCTGATTGTTATTTCCATTCTCATTGTAATGTCTGCTGTAGTTGTAACTTGATATTCTAAGATTCAGGAGTATAGTACCAATTCAAAAATTACCACATCTGTACAATTGATTGATTCAGGTCTCAGTATGTATCAAGAAGAGAAAAAAATCTCGCCTTTACCAGATGGAAACCTTAAATACTATGGAAATAATTGAGAATACAAACATATATGATTTGATACTGATATTTTTTGAGTGTCTGGATTCATCACTCAAAATGCTCTCGATGCTCAATATCTCCAAAAAATCCCTTTGGATCCAAGAAGTAATCAGTACTACGCGTACGGCGTGAATCAGAGTCAAAAAAACTACCAAGTTGCAGGTGTCGTAATGCATAATGATGCACCGATTACATTGGTAAAAGGGACCTACCATCTAAGCGGAAGCAATCCACAAAATATCATCAAAGAATATGCAGGACCTGAATTTGTCAATGATAATTCAAACGAATACTTTCCCTACAACCCTGAAGAAAGAATGCTTATAGCACATATTGTCTCATACAGTGGGAGTATCTCTATCAATGGAAACACTTATGATGAACTCACCACAAAAAAATGGCAACTCATGGAATGAGATCGTATCATTGTATCAACAGGAGGAATCGTCAAGATCTATTATAGCGATGGAAGTCAATCTGAAATATGAGAAAGTAATCTCAGTTCAGATTTGACATTTGCGAGCATGAGATATCCAAATCAAGATAATCTCCTCACACAAATTCGTATCGCACTCAATTTTTGAAAAATTCTCACAAAAGTCTCTCAACTTGCATCAAAGAGTGAATTTGAAATTTATACGAGTAATTCTATAGCATCTGTTCGTGGTACGATTTTCACAGTAATATATACTGGAAGTACGAGTGTTCTTGTAGATGAATGAAAAGTAGAAATGAGGGAAATACTAATACCAACAAGCCAAGAAGAAGTATTTATTGAAAAAATTAAAAATATCTGAATAAAACTCGGCACTCCTTTGCTATCACCTCCATCAAACATTTCTATAGAGGATGGAAAAACCTATCTGGAAGTTTTGCCAAAAGAAAGAAAAAAATGATGTATCGTTTGAGAGAGTACTACTGTCAATTTTCCAAGTGAGAGTCTTGCAGACTCCCCAAAAGAAGAATCCACAACTGAAATACAAAATCCAACATTGTTGACCGAAAAAACTCAGCTATTACCACCATCTTGAAACGAAACTTCAAATCAAAACTCTGGGAGTGTAGCACTAACTTGATGAGTTCTTTGAGGAGCTTTGTTGTCAACTGGAAGGAATTCTTCAGCTACACCCACAACTAGGGTAAAAGTAGAAGGAATCTGTGGTGATTCAAATGGAAAATTTTTAGACTCCAATGCGGAGATTACTTCATACTGTCAAACAGGAAATAAAGCAAATTTTTCAGAAAACATTGGATGATGGACTTGGAGTTGTAATGGAGAAAATGGTGGTTGAAGTACTACCTGCTGAGCTATCAAAGCAACCTATTCTCGGATAAAATCAGATACTTGGACTGCTTGCAACAAATCCTGTTGAGGTGGCACACAATCACTTATATATTATTGTACAAAAAATGATGATTCCATAGTAAATGAATCTAAATGTAGTGCAATCACAAAACCAATGGAAACTAAAGATTGTAATGTTCAAACATGTCATGGTAGAGGATGTAAATCATGTCCAAATGGTTATAATGAAAAAGAAAATAACTGAGCTTGAATGATATGTTGACTCACAAACTGGTGAAAAAGGAATGAAAGATACTGTAATTGAGTATATAATCCTAGTAGGCAAGAAATTGCTTGTGAAAGACAAGGAAGTAATTGATTTGATTGTGATTGATGGGATTCATTCGATTGGTAAAAAGCCATTAAGATCTTAATTTATTATAAACTTCAAATATGAAAACCAAATTTGCTCAATCTTGACTTGAGTTCACGTCAGAAATTATGCAAAAGTTTGAAAAATTTCTGGAAATATTTATAATGACGAATTCACAGATTAATCTTTCTGCAATCCGTGATGTAGACAGTATCATTGAAAAACATTTTATTGACTCACTTCTCCTAACTAAACATTGGGATCTTCAAGGAAAAGTCCTTGATCTCGGTACTGGAGGAGGATTTCCATGAATTCCACTTGCCCTTGTCAATCCAAAAACACAGTTCACTCTCGTGGATTCTATTGGAAAAAAAGTAAAAGTAGTCAATGAATTTATTCAAACCCTTGGTATCGAAAATGCTCAGGCCATTCAAGCGAGAGCCGAAGAACTCTGACAATCGCCTCTTCATCGAGGTAAATATGATCTTGTCATATCAAGAGCCACTGCATACCTTCCTACTTTGCTCGAGTATACGCTTCCACTCTTGAAAATATGAGGAGTATTCATAGCTTATAAGCTGGCTGATTCTCAAGAAATGCTTAAATCTCAAAAAGCTCTTGACACCTTTTCTTGAGAAATTATCGCCCAAAAAGGATACTCGCTTGCCTGACAAAACAGAGTCTTTCTAATTATTCAAAAAATTTGAGAAACTCCCAAAAAATATCCACGTACTATCTGAGAACCTCTCAAGAATCCAATAATTTAATATTCAATTGCTATGATTTATATTCTCCCAACCGATACTTGTTATGGTATTTGAAGCCCTCTCTGGGACATCGAAAGCTATCAAAAAATCTATGAAATAAAACAAAGACCTGCTGAAAAACCTCTTTCCATCTTGGTGGAGAGTTTTGATTGGCTTGAGCAATATACACCACTCAACAAAAAGCAAATTCATTTTCTCAAGTCGTATCCTCGCCCCTTTACGATTATCACCGATTGTTCTTTTCTTTCTATGCTTATAGGACTCGATCAAGAAGATATGAGCTATTTTAACAAAGAAGTCTATAAAAAATTTTGATTTCGTGTGGCACATACCGAGATGCAAAGAAAGCTTTTAGATGAAGTTGGACCTCTTTTTCTTACCTCAGCCAATCTCTCAGGACAAAAAGAACTCTATCTCTATCAGAATATCAAATCTACTTTTTGAGATACTTCATCAATACAAATTCTTTGAAATGAAGATCTCACTGAAACACCCCCATCAGATATCTTTGAATTTGAATGAGAGACTACCAATCTAATATTGAAACGTACCATACTAAAATAAACCTCCTGCGGAGGTTTATTTTAGCCTAAAAATTTCATGAAGCAAAAGAAGGATACTCAAAAAAGTGGATAAATCCACTTTTTTGTTAAAAAGATGTCAATAAGGAGTACTCCAAACACAATCCCCCTATCCCCATATATAAGCCATTGTTCTTATTATGGTACACAAATGTATTGCTATTTAAACTACTAAAATAGGTAATCTTTGTATATTATCAAGCACTTTAAAAAAAGCTCTTTATAAGCAAAACCACTAGCACATTTGTAAAAAATTTTCCTTCAACTACTGACAATTTTAGCAGGAATTCATATAATCTTCTCCCTAATTGTAGATATACTTGGTAGTTTTATTTTTTTTCTCCCCACTTTTTTCTTTTTGAATTTTTTTGTCTTTTTTTTACTTTCCACAAACTTCTTTTCTCTTTGTTCTTTTTTTTCTCATCCTTCTGCTATCACCTCATCATAAGCAAGTCAAAACTTTCTAAATAATTGCATTATTTGGATAGCAAGTAAATGTATCTGAAAAAGTGCAGAATTTGCTTTAAATTCCTTATGGCTCAAATGATCTATATTAAATCCATTTTTTGCCTCTTCTATAGAATTTTCTATGGTTGCTCGTCCGTTGTACATAGAAAATACTTCTTCTTTTGATAAGTCAGTATTATTTGTCACTATAAAAGAGTATACTGGAAATAATTCCAGTTGATCTCAAAAATCTTTCTTTGTAGCCTTCCAATCTATACAAGCTACCACTCTTCTTGCTTTATTCCAGCTCTGTGCTTTATACTCAAATTCTTCAAATAATGATATTCATCTTTCTCATTTTCATTCTACATTCGTCTGTAATACATTATTTCACTTCAGTTTCACATAATATTCTACAGCCTCTCTTTCACATAATTCATAAATCTTTGGTGTACTAAAGCCACTATCCATTCTTCATATAATCTTTTTTAGTCATTCTCATTTATAGAATTTTATTATTTCTTCAAAAAAATTTTCTGATATTTTTGAGCAATGATAATTTCAAGGTCTGAGAGTTCATCGTATCATATCTCATGTTTCTCCATTAAATGCCATTATCGGTGCAAAACCTGTATGTCCGTAATGAGTATTAAATTCTGATCATTTTAAATTTTCACTGGCTTCATCATGGTGGTATCTAAATCAACTATTACTCTTTCTGGCTTTGTAAGTCCGATATTATACCTTTCTAAATCTTGCTGTACCCTTCTAAGAAGTACTACAGTAATATAATCTGCTGCATTTTCGAATCTTGAAAATGTAGCACTTGATGCTATTTTTCAATTCATTATTTCTTTAAAAACAGGGTCTTCTTTTTCGTTTTTATAGTTATTATTTGGTAACTATTCAGCGGGGGTAAAATAGCATAAAGATTATGATAAAATGGCAATAAAAGTCAATACAAAAAGTCAAAAAAACATTTGACAGCTTTTTGCG
>Ga0209373_10004510_pt1 | contig 11950 bp, 4 predicted proteins | sample Higcelweek5metaG_FD_187173 | JGI IMG/M metagenome (GOLD analysis project Ga0209373, IMG submission 187173) | Freshwater pond sediment microbial communities from the University of Edinburgh, under environmental carbon perturbations - High... | ecosystem: Environmental > Aquatic > Freshwater >... | reverse complement strand
CAAAACTTAAACAAATTATCATTCCTTTTTAATAAGCACTTATCATTCAAACTTCGAATGCTCTACTGTTCAAATGTTCAATTGTTCAAAACCTAAACAAATTAGCATTCCCTTTTAATAAGCACTTATCGTTCAAACTTCGAATGTTCTAATGTTCTACTGTTCAAATGTTCGATTGTTCAAAACCTAAACATTTAGCAGTATCTCTCATACTGCACAAACCGTCCTTAGCCTTAGCCTTCTCCTTAGCCTCACAGAAACACAACCCTGCTCCAAAAACATATTTCCATTTCCAAAAAAATCAATTATCTTTGCCTCGTCAAAGTGACAGGGGTGCCAACAGGCTGAGATCATACCCTACGAACCTGATGCGGGTAATGCCGACGAAGGGAGGTACATGATTCATTCCGTTTAGCCTGATTTATTTTAAACTGTCGTCATGAGATGACCTAGAGCCGAGCAGGACGACCGCCCGTAATTTTTTTTGACGAAGGAATAGCGAGCTATTTTGAGGAAGAAAATAATAAGGAAGAGAGTGTTGCGAAGGCTATCGGGCATCGTAATAGATGGTTTATAAATAATTCAGGCTGGTTTCATCCCAATTATTTTTTTAAAAATTAAAAAATTAATTATTATGAAACGTTTTTCTTTTTTTGTGTTGTTAATGGCTATGGCTCTATTTGCCAATGCTCAGCAAATTTCAGGTAAAGTCGTTGATGAAAACGGCCAAGCTCTTACTGGAGCAAGTGTGTTTATCGAAAATTCCTATCTGGGAACAACTACTGATTTTAATGGTGATTTTACTATTAAATGTAAATCTAAAGACTGCAAACTTGTAATTTCTTTTGTTGGTTACGAGAGCTGGTCAAAGCAACTTTCATTTACTGCCGAAAATGAGAGTGTCGGAAAGATTACTCTGAAAACAGCTGCTTATATGAGTGACGAAATTATTGTAAAAGCTACTCGTGCTGATGAAAATTCGCCAGTTGCATTTACGGTGATTGATGCTGACGAACTAAAAAGACGCAATTCAGCTCAGGACTTACCGTACATGCTAGAACTTACGCCTTCGTTTGTTGCAACTAGCGAGGCCGGAACAGGAATTGGATACACAAACTATCGCATTCGTGGTACCGATCCTACCAGAATAAATGTAACTATAAACGGGATGCCATTAAATGATGCAGAATCTCAGTCGGTATTTTGGGTTAATATGCCAGACTTCTCAAGTTCAGTAAACAGCGTTCAGATTACACGTGGTGTGGGAACTTCAACAAATGGCGCTGCTGCATTTGGTGGAAGCATGAACTTTTTTACAGGTTCACTCAGTGATAAACCTTATGGCGAAATTTCTGCAATCGGTGGTAGTTTTAATACCTTTCGCGAAAATATCAGCGTCGGAACTGGAATTCTTAACAATGGTTTTTCTTTCGATTTGCGTTTGTCGAATTTAAACAGTGACGGTTATGTCGAGCAATCGTTTTCTGATCATCAGGCAGTGATGATGACGGGTGCTTGGCGTGGAAAGGACAGCTTCGTTCGTTTTAATCTTATTCATGGTCGTGAGAAAACAGGAATCAGTTGGTGGGGTTGTCCACAGGAAATGTTAGAAACAAACCGTGCTTATAATCCTGCGGGCGAATATTTTGATGAAGAAGGGAATAGGCATTATTACGAAAATCAAACCGATAATTATATTCAAACACATTACCAATTGCTGTATTCCAAAGAATTTGGACATAACTTCGATATCAATGCCGGTGTGCATTACACTCGTGGTGATGGATATTATGAACAGTACAAAGAAGATGAATTATTGTCTGAATATAGATTGCCAAATATTGTTTTTCAGGCCGATTCAATGTTCACCGCAACGGATACACTCATACCTTCACCCATAATTATTACGAATACAGATCTAATTCATCGCAAAATGATGGGAAATGATTTTTATGGAGGAACTTTAGCGGCAAACTACAAAACCGGAAGATTAAAACTCAGTGTTGGTGGTGGCTGGAATAAGTATGATGGTAATCATTTCGGTAATGTTATTTGGATGAGATATTCTGGTTATGCCGAAAATGGTTTTGAATGGTATAGAAATACTGGGGTCAAAACCGATTTAAATGTTTTTGCAAAAGCAAATTACGAACTGTTAAAATCATTTTTTGTATATGGCGATGTTCAGTATCGTAACATAAATTACAAAATGGAAGGATTGGATTATGATCTCGATGCTTTTGGCAGTCAACGTGTTTTAGATCAGGAACATACATTTAGTTTTATTAATCCTAAAGCTGGTTTTTATTACAATATTTCTGACAATATGAATGCTTATGCTTCATTTGCAGTTTCTAACCGAGAACCAACAAGAACAAACTTTAAAGACGCTGCTGGTGATATTACTAAAACTCCGCTACCTGAAACACTATATGATTATGAAGCAGGTTATTCCTACTGTTCGCAGAAATTCTCCGCATCTGCAAACTTGTACTATATGGATTACACAAATCAGCTTGTGCCAACTGGCGAAAAGTCAAGTGTTGGTTACGATATTATGACAAATGTGGCAGAATCGTACCGTGCTGGAATAGAAATTTCGGCAGGAGTGAAGCCAATTAGCAAACTCAGCATTGATGCAAATCTAACATTAAGTCAAAATAAAATTAAAAACTTTACAGCTTGGTCATATACTTATGATGATGAATGGAACGAAGCTTATGAGTCTTTTGAATTAGGCGAAACTGATATTGCATATTCGCCAAATTTAATTTCGTCAGGGATTGTAACTTACAAACCTTTTGGCGGCTTTTCGGTAAGCTGGATTGCAAAATATGTAGGCGAACAGTATTTTGACAATACATCATCGACTGACAGAAAACTTGATGCTTATTTTGTGAATAACTTGCAACTAGATTACACGATTGAAACCAAGCTAATCCGTGAAATTGGTTTGAAATTTATGGTGAATAATATTTTCAATCTGGAATATTCTAACAATGCATACGGCGGAAACTGGTACGAACAAGGTTCCGAAAAAACTTGGGCATATTATTATCCACAGGCAGGGATTAATTTTATGGGTGGAGTTACGCTTAGATTTTAAATCTGTTTAGTTTTTCACCACAATTATTACAAAAGTATTTCACTAATATTTATTTTGAAAAACAAATTAAATATTAGTGAAATACTAGCTTTATATATATATCTTTCCATTTTATTTATTACTTACTAATTTGTTTAAAATGAGAAAGATTTATTTGGCTTTTATGGTTTTGATTTTGAGTTTTGGAATGCTAAAAGCTCAAACAATATTGTATGATTTTGAGAGTTTAACACCAGGGAATTTGAGCGGTCAAGCAGGTTGGGTTACAACACAATATCCTACAGTGGCTTCTGGAGATATGCAAATTATGGCGAATACCGGAATTAACGGAGATTCAAAATCCCTTTACTATGGTATTTCTGGTTCAGGTTATGGTGCAGATGCTAGTCACGCTCTTCCTGCAGGGGCATTTTCTAATCAAATGGATAGCTATGAAATAAGTTTTGATTTTGCACCAGCAGTATGGGGAACAAAAGTAGGTATTGGTTATGATGCAAATATGGATGGCAAAATAACATCATCTGATTTAAATGAAATGAGTATTATTTACAGTTCTACCTCTACTGATGTTAGTGTATCTCTTCCTTTTGGTCAAATAATTCAGGTTCCTACAACTTATACAGGAAATTGGGTGCATATAACAATGACAATTACTGATTTGATTTCTGGTGGAAAAATGCAAATTACTGAAGAAGATCTAGTAACTGGAATAACCAGAATCATTGCTAGTAATGTAAGTGTCAATGCTTCTGGAAGTTCAGATTATACAAATCCTAACAATTGGAACATGATTTTTACTCATATCGAAGGTGCAGTTGGATTGATTGATAATATTAAAATCGAAAAGAATACTGCATTTTGTGTAGTTGATATCATAGGTAATAATTCGCTTTGTCAATATATGCCAGTTGATATTGAAGCAACGGCTATTGCCTACAGAGGTAGCAATTATCAAACAAATAACACTGTTTTTCCAATTCCTGATGGTTTCTTATCAGGTGTAGTTTCTACTATTGAAATTGTAAATTCTGCTGCTTTAGCATCTGAAATAAATTCGATTACAATAAATTCACTTACACATGAATGGGTTAATGATTTGATGCTTGTTCTTATCGCACCTAATGGTTCTGAAGTAACTTTAGCAAGTTATGTGGGAATGGATGGAGATAATTTTATTGGTACAACCTTTAAAATGGGAGCAGTACTAAATATTAATACAGGAACAGCTCCATTTACAGGCGAATATAACCCATCTCAGTCGTTTTATACGTTAACAGGCAGTGCACAAGGAATTTGGACATTAAAAGTAATTGATGAATATACTGGTGCGGCTGGTACACTTGATAGTTGGTCCTTAAACATTCCTGGGGAAAATTCAATAACAAATTATTCATGGAGCACAGGTGAGAGTGGATCAGAACTATCACAAATTAATATAATTCCAACTGGAGGTTCATCAGTTTATGTAACCGTAACTGATTCAAATGGAGATATTGCATCTGCTCAATTTGATTACACTGTAATGCAATCGCCTGATGTTACAGTAAGTGGTACTGCAAATATTTGCGAAAATAGCAATGCGGTTATAACTGCAAATGTAATTGCTTATGGATCTACTGGTATTGGAGATTTAGAAGTGAGTAACACAAATCCAGATCCAATACCCGATGATATCCCTACAGGAGTCAACTCTCAAATAGTAGTTCCATATTCTGGAGCAATGGCAAATGAGTTATTATCTGTAACAATAAATTCGATTTCTCATCCTAATGTCTCAGATTTGAGATTATTCCTTACAGCGCCTAATGGTTCGTATATTACTCTTGCATTTAATATTGGTGGAGCAGGAGATGATTATTATGAAACAGAATTCACAGCATCTGCATTGAATTTTGCTGAATATGGAACAGCCCCATTTACAGGTCAGTTTTTACCTATAGATAATATTTCTTCTTTAACAGGTGGTGCACAAGGAACTTGGACATTGAAAGTTGTTGATAACAGTGCTGGCGAAACAGGAACACTTCTTGGTTGGACCTTAAAACTTCCGAATTTTAATTCAATAGTAAATTATACATGGAGTAACGGTGCAAATGGAGTAGATGTTAATGAGATTACCCCAAGTCCATCAAGTAATGCATCATACACTGTTGTTGCTCTTGATGCAAATGGTTGCGAAGGTACAGGTGATTTTAATGTTTCTATTTATCCAGCGCCAACAGTTGATATTACTGGTTTTGATGAGGTGTGTATAGGTTATGACTTGACCTTGACAGCTTATGCCGCAGCTGATCAAACAATTCCTCTTGTAGTTTCTTCAACAAATGATACTCCAATGGCAATTCCTGAACCGAGTTTAACAGGAATACTCTCGCCAATAACCATTGAAGAATCATACTTTTTGGCTTCGGAATTACTTTCAGTTAAAATAAACTCCCTTAGTCATCCATTTGTTGGTGATTTAGAAATTAGCTTAATAGCTCCAGATGGTTCATCACTAGTTTTGTTCCAGAATGAAGGGTTTGATGGTGATAACCTTGTTAATACAGAATTTACTATGAGTGCAACAAATCCTATTAGTAATGGTTATGCACCATTTACAAGTTCGTATTTGCCAGAGCAACCTTTCTCAAATCTTACAGGTTCAGCTCAGGGAACATGGTATCTTAAAGTTGTAGATAACTTACCTGGCGACAATGGGACTTTATATTCGTGGACATTAAATCTGCCTGGTGAAAATATAATTACAAATTACACCTGGAGTACAGGTGAAAATACCCTTGATTTTCCTGCAATTATTATATATCCATCAAGTTCTGCAACTTATACTGTAACAGTTACCGATTCTAGAGGTTGTGTTCAAAGTGATCTTATGGATGTTATAGTAAATGTTCCATTAGAGGTTGTAATCACACAAAATTGGGGCACTTTAACTTCCAGTGCAGCAATAGGAAATCAATGGTATGAGCAAAGTCTAGGTATGCTTGCTGGTGAAACAAACCAAACTTTAACTCCTCTTGCTGATGGAACTTACTTTTGCGCTGTAACAGATGAAAATAGCTGCTATGAGGTTTCAAATTCAATCAACTTTATTTATTCAGACATTAGCAACTTTAATAAAAATGCAAAAGTTTCTGTTTATCCAAATCCTAACAATGGAATCTTTAATCTCGAAATTAACTCAGATTTAGATCAAAGTATGCAAATACAATTGGTAAATGTTCAAGGTCAAATTGTGTATTCTTCTCAAATTGAAGTTAGTTCAAAGTATAGCGAAGACTTTGATTTTTCTGACTTAGCTCCTGGTATTTATAGTTTGCATTTGATGAATGGAGATTTTAACGATGTTTGTAAGATTGTAATCAGATAACAAATCCATTATTTCCGATAAATTATTTTTCCAATAAAATTACCCATTCAATTATTTGTTTGGGTAATTTTTTATAATTCAATCACTCCATTTTTTATCGCCCACTTAATCAAATCAGCCAGAGTTTTTAAGCCGAGTTTGCTCATAATGCTATTTTTGTGTGTTTCTACTGTGCGTGGACTGATGAAAAGCTTGTCGGCAGTTTCTTTGTAGGTTAGTCCATCTGCAAAACATTTAAGTATCTCAGTTTCGCGGTCTGATAATATGGGGCTTGCTGAGGATTGTTTGTCAGGATTAAATAGCTTGGTATAGCTCTTAAACACGATTTTAGAAATCTGCCCACCAAAGTATTCTTCGCCATTAAATACTGATTTTATCGCAGTAAATAATTCTTCAGTTCCTGCGTCTTTGGACAGATATCCTCTTGCTCCCGCTTTAATGGCTTTCATTACAGACCCTTCATCGATAAGTGCAGAAAGAATGATTATTTTTGATTGTGGGTTGTCTTCAATAAGTATTTTTGTTAGTTCGTCGCCTTCAATTCCAGGTAGATTCATATCGAGAACAAAAACATCAGGATTGTATTTCTGGTATTGTTGAAGCAGGTCTTCGGAGGATGCACATTCTAGCACTAGCACAATGTCTTGGTTGCCTATTAATGAAATTTTTATTCCATCGCGCAAAATTTTGTGATCATCAACTATGGCTAGTTTTATCATGATGTTTTTAGTTTAATAATAATTGTTAGACCAGATTTACCTAGATTTTGTTCAGCAAATATTTCTCCATTATTCATTCTTACAAATTCGCCTGCCAAAATTAGTCCCAGACCAGTTCCTTTATTTTTGTTTTTGCCTCCAATACGTGTTAAATCTTCACCTGGGATAAACAGTTTCCTAATTTCTTCCTCTTCTAACCCTGGGCCAGAATCCGAAATTTTAATTGTTGCCCAGTTCGATTGTATCAGTGTTGAGATTACTACCTCAGAGTTTTCGGGCGAGAATTTTATAGCGTTTGAAATAATATTTCTCAATGTTGTTTCTATCATCTTTTTATCAACAAAAACATTTGTCTCACTTTCGCAATTATTGGAAATCTTAATACTTTTTTCGTCGGCAATAGCTGATAAAGTTTTAATAACAGAATTACAGACTTCGCAAAGGTTTAAGGATTGCGGATTCGGTGTAAAATGACCAGATTGTTGCAGCGACCATTGTAGAAGGTTTGCCAATAGCGTTTGTATGTTTTTCGAAGAGGAATTTAATTCTCCTAGATATTCTTTTAGCTCATTTTGTCCAAGTTTGTCAACCGAATTCATTAATGCCTCAGTAAGTCGCGAATACGAGGCAACAGGTGATGATAGATCATGAGAAATAATTGAGAAGAGCTTGTCCTTTGCCGAATTCAGTTTCTCCAATTCTTGATTTTTTTTGTCGAGAATTTTTGCATACTTCCGTTTCTCATTGAATCTGAAAATAACAACAACAACTACAATTGCAGCCAATATTGCAATGAGAATCAGCAGATTCTTTTGTTGATTAGATTTTTCAATTTTTGCCGCTTGTAAATCAATTTCAGCTTGTTTCTCAGAAATTTGCCTTACTTTTTTTTCAGTTTCATATTTTGTATTTAACTCGAGAAAAGTTTCTACATTTTCATTGTTGAAAATGGAATCCTTGTATTTATTGTATTGCAGCTGTGCGTCATAGGCATTTTTATAGTCGCCAAGGTAAGAGTAGGTTTCGCTTAGGTTTTTATATCCCTGTCTAAGTTGCGATAACAGTTTTAGGCTATCAGCAATTTTGAGTCCTGCAAAAAGATAATCTAATGCTTGTTTATGACTTTTTTGCATGTTTTTTAAAGATGCTAAATTCATGTACATAAACGATACAGTTTCAAGATTGCCACAGTCTTCGTAATTCTTCATTGCTTTAAGCGCAAATATTTCTGTGCTGTCTTGATGACCTTTGCGATAATAAACAGATGCAATCCCATTATAAACATCTGCAGCACCGTAGCAATCTTTATTTGCTTCAAAAATGCTTAAGGCTCTGGTGTAATATAACAAAGCATTCTCGGAATTTGCAAGATCATCATATACCATTCCTAATTTGTAATAGGCTTGTGCAAGTAAATTTTGCTGGTCTGTATCTTTAAAACAATTTATAGCAGTTTTAAAGTATTTTTCGGCTTCGGAAAACTTTTCATTGCGATAATAATCGGTGCCAATATTATTATTTGCTCGGCCAACCAAAATGATATTGTTATTCTTCTCTGCAATTCTTAGAGATTCAAGGTCGAATTTAAGTGCCGATGAAAAATTGGCTTTAATTCGGTAAAGTTCTCCTAATCTAGCATTAATCTCGAATACAATTTCGGAACTTGACTTAGCCTTTTCCGAAACCTTTAAAATTTTTGAATAATAAGTTATAGCAGAATCGGTGCTTATATTTTCCGTTTCCAATTCCCAAAAGGAGGTTAATTTAGAGATGTCCGATTGGGCAGTTAAATACTCATTAGAAAGACAGAAGATAACAAGGATTATGAATGTTTTAATCTTGAAAATATTTGCAAATATTTTTATTGCCATTCTTATCATGTATATCTACCTATTTTAATGATTCAAATATAGGGAATTTTACGGATATAAAATAAGGAATTATAACGACTAAGCATTTAAATCAAGCTCGTAATTTTGTTAAGTATTAATCATAATTAAATTTAAATGAGAAAGCTCGTATTTGCAACACTATTAACAATGTTTGCCTGTTCTTTATTTGCACAAATCGTTCACGATGATGGAATTGTTTATGTACGATATGATGGAACTGGAAACGGATCATCTTGGGTAAATGCCACTTCAGATTTACAGGGAGCAATTGATGCCGAGGGCGTTATAGAAGTAAGAGTGACTGAGGGAGTGTATTATCCAACTTGGCAATGGGATCTAGCTGATTCAAGAGCCTATTCATTTCGAATGAAAAACGAAGTCAAAATCGTTGGAAGCTATCCTTATGAAGGTGGTAATTACGAAGATGGAGGGATGTCTTGTTGCCAAACAATTCTTTCTGGAGATATTGGAATTCTTGGTGATAATTCTGATAATTCATATCATGTAATTTATTGCGCTGCAGATTTGGATCTTGACGAAACAGCTCAAGCTCATAGAGTTGTGGCTGCCGATGGAAATGCAAATTTGGAGTCTGATAGTAAACATAGAGGCGGTGGTATCTTTATAAGTTCGGTAAATCCATATTTTTTCGATTGTGAAGCTCGTAATAATTTTGCAATAAGAGGTGGTGGTGTTTATATTCGAGAGTCGAATGCTGAATTATCAAATTGTTATATTCACAGTAATAATTCATCCGAAATCGGTGGTGGAATTCTAATGTCGGACTGGTCTAGCCCGGCTTTATCGGATAGTCGTATTTATAATAATGAATCACTTGATGGCGCTGGAATTGCAATCGTAGATTATAGTAATCCTATTATCACAGAATCAGTGATTTTTTTTAATATCGCTAGTCAATATGGCGGAGGTGTTTTAATTTATAATACCTCAAATGCAGAAATAATTTCTTGTAATGTCTATAATAATACTGCCGGAACAGGAGGAGGAATCTTAGTTCAATCCAGCAACCCAATTATTATAAATTCTTTTGTTAGAAATAATATTGCTATCGTTCAGGGAGGTGGCTTAGTTAATGATAATGCTAGCTCGGCAAGATATATCAATTGTACAATCTTTGAAAATACTGCTCCTGTTGCCGATGGCGTTGCAAATAATAACAGTAATCCATGCTTAACTAATTGTATAATTTATGGGCATAATACTCAAATTATCAACCTTGGTTCTTCAATCCCAGCTGTAAATTATTGCTGCGTTGAGAATAATTGGTTGTCGGGCACTGGAAATTTTGATTCTGACCCTGGAATTGTAAATGTGTATTGGCCAGATGTCTTTATTGATCCTTCGTCTCAAATTATTGATGGTGGCATAAACGATTCTGTTCCGGAATGGCTATTAACTGATTTTAATGGAAAACAAAGAATACAGAATACAACTGTTGATGTTGGTGCAGTAGAGTTTCAAGGTGTAATTTATGTTGATGTTAATGCAGTCACTGGCTCGAATAATGGCTCAAATTGGTTTGATGCATTTACTTCGTTAGAAGATGCTCTTCAAGTGGCTCAGGAAAATACTAGCATTTGGGTGGCTGATGGTATTTATTATCCTTCAAATGCACACGGACTTGGAGCAGGCGACAGGTTTAATACATTTATGCTTAAAAATAATGTAAGATTACTAGGCGGTTTTAATGGTACAGAATTGTCGGAAGATGATAGAGACTTTACCATTAATAAATCGATTCTTGAGGGTAATCTCGGAGCTGAAAGGGTTTATCATGTTGTTTACGCTGATGGTTCTGTTGATGCTAGTTCAGAGCTTGACGGCTTTGTTATAAGAAATGGACAGGCAGGTGGAGCAAGCTATGATTTTCGTTGCGGAGCAAATGTTTATGTTAATGCAGGAAGTCCAATTATCAAAAACTGTGAGATCTACGGTGGTTCTTGTGGTAATTATGGTGCTAATGTTTATTTAAGTTATTCAGGTGCAAAATTTGAAGACTGCTATATTGGCGAAGGTTTGGCTGATATCATTGGTGGCGGTATTGCAATAATAAGTTCAAATTCGACTTTTACTAATTGTAATATTTCCGAAAACTATGCATATGGATCAGGAGGAGCTTTATATGTAACCGGTACTGGTCTAAATATTTTTAATTCATGTAGATTTTTAGAAAATAATTGCTCTGATAGTGGTAATGCTGGAGCGGTACTTTTGGAAACAGACTCAGAAGAATCCGTGTTTGTAAATTGTCTTTTTGCTTCTAATGCTTCGGATACGCGTGCAGGGGCAATGGAAGTTAATGGTAGAGCTCTCATTGTTAATTCAAATTTTGAATCTAATTATGTAAACGATGCTGGCTCTAAAGGAGGTAATATTTACTGTGGACCGGAAGCTGAACTTGAATTGATAAACAATGTAATTATAAATGGAGTTGCCGAAAACGGACCTCAGATTTATAATGAAACTGGAGCTATTGTTTCTATCTCTAATTGTATTATACAGGATTGTGGTAGCAGTGGTGCTAGTTGGAATGCTGATTTTGGAATTGACGGTGGGCAGAATATCGAATTTGATTATTACTGGTCAGACATTGAATCTGCTATTGATAACGATTGGCCTGGTATTGATGCTGGAACAAATGAACCATATTATTCTGGTGAAATTCTCGAAGATTATTTAGTATTTGATGGCATTGGCAATCCTCGATTAAGACGCGAAAATGTGGATATCGGTTATAAAGAGATTCCTTATTGTTACCTACAAGTTAATACCACTCCTTCCGAAGTTAACGACATTGCCTACTGGAGATTTCAGGGTGCTAGTGGATGGAATATCACATCCG
>Ga0209373_10004509_pt1 | contig 11955 bp, 8 predicted proteins | sample Higcelweek5metaG_FD_187173 | JGI IMG/M metagenome (GOLD analysis project Ga0209373, IMG submission 187173) | Freshwater pond sediment microbial communities from the University of Edinburgh, under environmental carbon perturbations - High... | ecosystem: Environmental > Aquatic > Freshwater >... | reverse complement strand
CCGCCCGGTGAGCAACTGGAACAAGGGTAAAAAGGAAGAGTTCAAAGAGCGTAAGACATTCATAGTCAAAGGGGTGAATCCTGTTGGCGCGGGGAGTTGACGCCTGACGCGGCGGGGGCCCCTTTGCCTTGACTTCCCCCCGCCGCCTCCTCCTGCTCACGGTCCGGGCCGCGAGTTTATCAACCCCACCCGGTATAATCGGTTTGCACATCCGCAAGGTTGTGCAGACCGATTATTTTTTTGCCTATTTAATAATAGGTTTAAACACGTTTCCAGCCACCGCGCGCAAACCGATTAAGAGACCGCGCGCAAACCGACCGCCGTACTATACTTCCCCACGCCCGTGGGGGTGTTTCTAGTGGAATGTTGTACTGTAAGCCGGACACGGAGTCTTCCCCACGCCCGTGGGGGTGTTTCTTCCAATTTCTTTATCCCGCGCCTGTGACCCCGGTCTTCCCCACGCCCGTGGGGGTGTTTCCCATCCAGTTCCGCGGCGTCTCGACCGATACGGGTCTTCCCCACGCCCGTGGGGGTGTTTCCTCAACGTTGAAATCACTACTGGACTGGACGCGGTCTTCCCCACGCCCGTGGGGGTGTTTCCTGCCCGGCCGGTCCGTCCAGCAAGGGCGGGGAGTCTTCCCCACGCCCGTGGGGGTGTTTCCCTACCGGGACGGCGTTTTCGCGCTCGACGTGAGTCTTCCCCACGCCCGTGGGGGTGTTTCCCAGACCTACCGCCTCGGATGGAGCGAGGATTGGTCTTCCCCACGCCCGTGGGGGTGTTTCTGAGACGCTGACCGCCGAGCAAATCGCATACCTGTCTTCCCCACGCCCGTGGGGGTGTTTCCGGGCTCTTTGGGAGTCCGCCAAAATTTGCCGTGTATCCAAAATCATCCGTCCATACTTTGCGGGCTCATCAAGCCATCTTTCCCCTCATCGGCGGACAAGTTCAAAAAATGGCGTGGGTCCCTCCGGCAGCATGGCGGTGTCCAACTCCAGATTCAGCACTCCGTGCCTGACGGGGAACTGCAGCGGCTTCCGCCGGGTTCCGTTAATGTTCAACGGATAACACAGATATTCCGTCCCCTCGGTTTTCAGTGCGAGTGACAGGCGTCCGGTCTGAAGCAGGCCGCGTTTTTCGCCAATGTCCACCAGCGTCTCCCGGTCGCCTTCCAAACGCATGCCGTTGTTCGCCATCTGTGTGGCGAAAATCAGCACCATCCGCCGGGAATTTTTCAGCGGAACGTTGTCAATGGCCGTGAGACCGATCAGTGCGTCCACGCTGACGTCTTTGACTTCCAGGGTATTCAAGCGTTCCCTGGCATGAGCCGTCAACGAGACCGCTTCGGTCTTCGGCGTCACCACTTTGATCAGTTTTTCATGAGCGCGCAGAGTGATTTCCTCCGTGTCGCTCTGGAAGATTCCCTTTGCCGGGTCGGTGATATTGCCGGACGCCAAAATTCTGCGCCGCTTCAATTCGTCCACCATATTCCGCCACGAGAACGTGTTGTCGGCGGAGTCGGTGAATTGAGCGTAGAGCTGGTGCATGGTTACCTGTGCGGCCTTCCCCGACGGGGTGAGGATCACATGCGGATCCCCCGGCTCCGGAACTTCCGTACAGCGGGGAATTCCCGGATAGGCCACCGAAAAATTCGCGAGCAGTGCCAATTTGCTCTGCTCGCTTGGCACTCCCTGCTGATTCTCATTGGGGATCGCCAACACCACCCGGTGCGGTGAGGCTGTCACATCGCCGCGGCGAAAGAGCATCGCAGCCAGAAATTCCCCGGCGCGCGCCAATGGAGAATCCGACACTTCGAAATTGCGGATCAGGTTGTATGGGCGTTCCAGTTCCACCGCGTCCGAGTGAATCATGAGCCCCGAGTAACCGTTCAGCGCCGCGTATGCGGTGAACGCCAGGGGAAGTTCATGCTGGTACGGATTCCAGAAACAGTGATTGAATTCCCCCACCCAGACCGGGAATCCGTAAAGACGCTGGTTGTTGAGCCCGCGGAACGCGGGAGTGAACTCCGCAACCGAACTGTCGCTGATGCACTTCGAGCCCCGATTGAAGAGATTGGAGGGATGGGCATAATAACTGTGTGAATCCACCATGGGCAGAGCATTCCACACCCCGCGGCAATAATAAAGAGCCGTGGTCGGGTTGTTCGCCACCAGTCCCCGATAGCCGAACGAGCGGCAGGTATCGAGATAAAACTGGTGGGTTTCACGGGTGCGCTCATATCGGAATTCGTTGTAATCCATGTTCAGCGAACGGATTTGGAACGGCAGCGGCGGATTGGCGAGTTTGCCTCCCCGCAGGGCTTCCGGCAGAGCGGAGTCGGGCTTCCCCGCATATTTTTTCTGTAAAAATTCGGTCCAGCATTTCCGGAAGAACGCGGCTTCCGCCGGATATTTCTGTTCAAAATCCGTCGGAATCAGGATAAATCCATAATATTGTTCGTTGAAACACTCCCAAACCGCAATCGCCGGTTCGTCTTTCCACGCGACTCCGGTATAGGGGTTGACATGGTTCATGATCTTGCCGGTGATGATTCGAAATGCGTCGCGTTCCAAGGGGCGTCCCAAATACATCATCAACTTGGTGAGCGAAGGATCGACCTCCTCCTGCGATTTACGGTAAAGCTTTCCCATGGTCAGAAGGAATTCAATGTAGACGCCCTGGTTTTTCAGTTCCGCAACCATTTTATCCAAACGGTCCAGCGACTCGGCGGGAATTTCCAGATCGCTTCCGCTGTTCCGCATTCCCCAGTCGTCGAATCCACTCAGCCGAAAAGCGTTGTATCCCTGCCGCCGCACCGCTTCCGCCCAGCGGCCGACGCTTTTGTCAAACACTTCACGACTGCCATGAAGCCAGGGATATCGCCAGGAAAGCGCGGGATGCGTCCCCTGAAAACGCAGTGGAGTCGAGCCGCCTTTTTCAAAAAGCATGGCGCCGTTTTTGCCGGCGATCACGCGACCGTATTTGCCCGCCGGAGCATCGTTCAATGCGGAGAGATCCAAAGCCGATTGCTCGGCGATGACAATCTGATCCATCGGCATATGCTGCCATTCTTTGCCTTCGCGAAAAATGATTTCCGCGCGGGGCGGCTCGGGGATCCCATAGAAAAAACGCCATCCCCAAGTACCGGAGAGCAACTGAATCGCAATAACGTTCTTCCCTTTTTTGAGCGGCAGCATAAATGGATGATTGGACGGCGAATATTTCGCGGTCCGGTTTCCTCCTGGCAGCGAGGTGTAAACCTGCTTCCCGTTGCAATAGAGGGTAAACCACCAATCGGCCGCGGTCCCGATCAGCAAGTCACGGTCCTCCGGACTGAAAATCTCCTGATACAGCATGGCTGGAGTCCGGGTGGCGAAATCCTCCCCCGGAACGGTCAGCGCTTTCATTTTGTCGGAATGGGTGCTCTGGACGGTGCAGGTTACGGGCTCAACGGTTTTTCCGGCGGCGTCCTTCAGCGTTGCCGGGATAACCGCGAAATCCGACGGAGCGACGGCATAAGGAAAAACAGTCCAACCATCAAGGAACGGCGGCGGCGGCATTTTCCCGTAATCCAATTCCCGCAGGCTGATTTCCTGCAACTGTACGCCGACATCCCAGTTGCGGCCGGTTTCGAGCTGAAATTTTCCACCGTCCGGATACTCCGTTCCTCCGTAGGCAAAGATATGCGAAAACGACTCGTCCTTCTGAGTCATGTGAAACTCCCAGGAATAGTCCGGCAGACTTTTCCGAGGAACCGCTTCGCCGTAACGAATGGAAAAATTCATCCAACCAGTCGTTTTCGCGCGGAGTTTGAAAAGGTAGACCCCGCCTTTCTTCAACCGCACATTCTGAAACAGCACGTGACTGTCCACATCGGAGGCGGGAAGTTTGCCCGGTCCAAACGAGACATTGAGCCCGCCGTCCTGATTCGGTGTAAAAGGGGTCTTGCGCGTATCGCCCGGTTTGGTAAAGACCGACCATCGGGCGAGCCCCTCCCGAAATGTTCCGTCCGTCAGAAGCTCCGCCTGAAGCGCGGAGCAAAGGAGCAGTCCGCCACACAGAATCAAATTGAATTTCATATTCAGTCCGCCGGATTCAGATTTTTGCTGTCTCTCAGCTTATTCATGAGATCGCTGGCTCCGGCTTCACCTGCTTTCTCTGCTCGCAGGGTGGAAACGTGACCGTCAAACCAGGTGAGGTTGCAGTTCTGGCGATGCACCGGGGCGGCGTTCCCGAATGCCGAACTTGAGGTATACTGATTCCAAATCCGGTAATATCCGCCATTGTTGACTCCGGCATTCCCCTGGCCGCCGATAAAGGTTTCGGCAAACCACATTTTCGAGGAGGGTTTGCGGATGTTTCCGTCCTTCACTCCGGTGATTTGCAGGTTGGCGCCATAATCGGGAAAGTACCAGATGAGTTCATTCCCCGCCGGGCCAATATTTTCCAGGCTCCGCATTTTGCGCCACACTTCCCGGTCGTACCAACTGCTTCGGCTTGGGCAGGCATACGATGTCGGCTGAACATATTTCCCTTTCAGCAGGCGGTAGGACCAGAATTGAACCGGTCCCGGTGTGAGATAGGTGGTAAGAACGGAATAATCCTGTTTGTATTGCAGACCACCCAGGCCAAGTTGTTTCATTTGGTTGACGCAGTTGAGAGCGCGGGCTTTTTCACGGGCGCTATTCAGCGCCGGCAGCAGTAAGCTTGCTAAAATTGCAATGATTGCAATCACGACGAGGAGTTCAATCAAGGTAAATGGAACAATTCTGAGGGATGAATCAGTGCGTTGTATGGTTGCCGGATCATTCAAATTCTGTTTCATGGTATTCTCCGTTGTATCTTGGAATAGATTTCTGCTGCATTGCAATTCACCTGACAGACGGTTTGCGTTCCTCCTCCTTATCGATTGATTTTCAGATATACTTCTTTATGCCGCGGTCCCGCGGCGTTGGTTGAGGATCGCCGGCAATCCTCAGCCAATACCGCCGCCGTTGCGGCAATATCCTCAATTTGCCTTCGGAGATTGCGGTGCGGGACGCGTCAACAAATTGGTCAAGATCAGATTGCGGGTATTTTCCCGGCCGGATTCATAGTGAACCGGATCGGTCTCCGGGTTGTCATTGATGACACCGTCGATCACGGAATCGGTCAGCGAGCCGACGATGGAAACCGCCCGTTGCGCCCGGGACTGGATGTTGCGTATCTGAAGATCGTGGGTGTCGCCCAGCGGAGTGATGCCGCCCCAGGCGGCAACCCGGTCGCCGATGCGAACGGTGGCGATATTTCGGCAATCATCCGGCGAGTTGTCGATCACCCCGTCCAGCAACACATGATGAATCCGAATGCCCGAGGCGTTCAGGAAACGCACGATCTGGTGCCCGCCGGCCGAATGGCCGAGAACGTTGCGGATCATGATGTGGCAAAGGTCGTTTTCCCGGTCGTCCGCCGCCAGAGGGGTCACTTCGGTGGCTTCCGCGATTCCGGGGGGCACGACATCTCCTTTTATGGCGGTCATGGCCAAGAGATCGTCGCCGGTGGCGCCGGTGATATTTTCCACCACGATTCCGCGGCAGCCGCGACGCAGATCCAGACCGTCCTGATTCAGCACGGTTTCCTTTTTCCCGTCGATGAGCTTCCAGCCGTTTGAATAAAAAGCCATATCGCGGATTTTCCCGTTGGAACAGTATTCCAGGGACATCGCCCAGGAGTGGGAATCACGGATCGTGAGTCCCGATACCATGAAATTCTGAACTTCAGCCAGCAGAATACCGATGTTGCGCCAGTCCCCGTTGGGATTTTCACCGGGTTTTCCGGCATCGGTGCCAAACGTTCGCACGCCGAGTGTCTTGCTCCAATCGCCGGTGGAACGGGGGCGGTCCGCGCCTTCCAGAACCACATTGCCGATTCCGATGACGCGGAGGTTGGTCACGGGATGAATTTCCTGAATGCCGAGCCCGCAGTTCGCACTGCGCATCAGGTTGTCGCGGGCGGTGTCCGCAAGTTTGAGTCGGCAGTTCTCCAACATCAGCGTGAGGTTGGAGGGAAGAAGAATTGCCCGGTCGAGCAGCCAGAAATTGCGGGACGATTCCGCGTCCGGGATGCGGGGCGGAATACGGACGATCCCATTGCTTTTCAGCGCTTCGGAAATGGCCTGTTCCATTCTGTCGCTGTCCGTTCCGGTAAATTGGTTGGGATCGTGATAACAATTACCCATAAAATATTCTCTTTCTTCCTTATCAATTTCAGCAATCATGCAGCGTCGAACGCGTCATCGATTTATGATATCACGTCCATATTATATCAGATTTCAGGAAAGAAAGCAAGGATAATTACAGGGGGCGATATTTGATTTTTGAACAACCAAATCTATTTTTTGTCATCCGTAAAGGAAATCGCGGTCAATCGTTGCCGATCCCCCCCCTGGGCGCGGCGGAGTTCCGTAGGCGTCATCTGAAAATGTTTGCGAAAAACCGTGGAGAAATACATGGGGTTTGTAAAATTCAACCGGTTGGCAATTTCTTTGATTGAAAAATTGGTGGTAATCAGAAGCTGGCGGGCCATGTCCATGCGTTGCCTGATCCAATATTCATGCGGCGAACAGTTCAGGTGTTTCCGGAACAGCCGCATCATTGCGTGCACTTCCATCCCGTGAGCCGAAGCAATTTCCTGAATCGACCCATGCCGGAAATTCTCGGCATGCATGTCGGCGACGATCCGCTCCAACTCCCTCGGCAGTTGATTGACCCGGCTGTTTTGCGCCGTCAAACCGGCCAGCATCGTCAACAGCCGGTAGGCGGCGCTTGAAATCTCCGGTGCGGAACTTGAATTCCTCGCGTAAACCATAGTGCCGATCCGGCGCATCTGTGCAATCAGCGGACCGGGCTCCGAAACTTCCAGAATCCGATGATGATTCAACTCCAGCGCGCAAACCGCGGGGCGGACAAGACATCCGAACAACGCCACCCTCAACGCGTAATGACCGCAATCCTCCCCCCCCTGGTAAATACAGTCGGACCCCTCATGCACAATGTAAACTTGCCCGCCCCGAACGACTTCCGCAATCCCGTCCTGAACGAACTTCTGCGCTCCATCCAAAAGATACATTATGGTGGTGTCGGCGGCGTTCTGAAAACGAAACCAGCCGCCGCCGCGCCGTTTGACCTCCGAGAAATACCGGGGCCAGAGCGTCTGCGAAAACTCCGCCGGCCCCATCCAACAGGCTTGGTTGACAACGTCGTTGCGCAAAAACCAGTCGGGCCCGTAGTATTCCGTTTGGGTTTCGGAGCGGCGGATGAAACGAGTTGTGAATTTAGCCATGATTATTTTCCGGTTGAATGCCGCCGCTCAAACATTTGCGGACGGGTTGACACATTAGCATATCCTGCGGAAAAATTCAAGGATGAAATATGTCTTTTCAAAAAACAAATATTTTTACGCCCTGGCGGATTATGCTCTCCACCGACCTCCGGCTATATTATGCGTTGCCAACCTGCAATCACATTATTTATGAGGGAGATCATGGATTTAATCGCAAACCGCTCCGAAGTGTCGCCGGCGCCTTCCTGCCTTGAAGCAAACGAAACCCCGGCAAGGTGGATGCTGTTCCGGAGAAAAGAGATCGCCTCGCTGTTCGAGGAAAACTTTTTCGGCAAGATTCCTCCGCGCCCGATGCAGACAGAATACATGATCCATAAAGAGACCCCGGTTTTCAATGGACTTGGAATTCGAAGAGACGCGGTCCTCGTCTTCCGGAATCGGGGGGTGGAACACCGGATCAAGGCGTTGTGGTATTTGCCGGCGACGGCAACCGCGAGCAATCCGGTTCCGCTGATCATAGGGCTCAACTTCATGGGCAACGCCGGATGCTCCGATGAACCGGATATTGAATTGGAGGAAGGCGAAACACGCGGAGTTCAGGCGCATCGCTGGCAGATCCCTTTTCTGCTGCAAAGCGGCTTTTCGCTGATTACCGCGCCGCGGAATCAATTTTTCCCCGACCATGCCGGAGGACGTGCCGAAAGCATATTCCGGCTGTTTCATTCGGAAGAGGAATTGACCGTGGAACATCGTGAATTGACCGCGATTTCCGCGTGGGCCTGGGGATATTCGCGGCTGTTGGAACTCGGGGAAAGCGATCCCCGCATCAACCGCGGCGAAATATGGGCGCACGGACACTCCCGGCTCGGGAAAACCTCGCTGTGGGTTGGCGCCAACGATCTTCGTTTTGCCGGAATTGTCTCCAACTGTTCCGGCTGCTGCGGTGCGGCGCTTTCCCGCGAAAGACTTCCGGAAGCGGAACAATACCGGAGCATCAAAAAATTCACATGGTGGTTTCAATCGGCATTTGACTTGTTCAACGGACGCGACGATGAAATGCCGTTCGACATGAATTGGCTCTGCGCACTGACCGCGCCGCGTCCGCTGCTGATCGCCAGCGCAACGGAGGATTTTTGGGCCGACCCTTTCAACGAATACCGTTCGGCCCAAGCGGTCGGGGAGGTTTACCGTCTGTTCGGCGCCGAAGGGTTGCCGGGAACGGCGAAATTCCCCGAACCGGATCGCCCGCTTTTCGGCGACCGGGTCGGGTATTATCTGCGCACCGGAATTCACGACGTGACCGCGGAGGACTGGAAGTTCGTGGTCGACTTCATCCGCCGCAATCGCCGGTGATCGATTCGGCGGGCAATGACCTCCACGTCGAGCGAAGCGCGTTTGCCGTTCCATTCCGCGGTGATTCCGGCGAAACCCGGAGTGGTTCCAGCCTGCGTCACCGCCATGCGCCCGCCAGTGCTCGGTGAACTTGATCGCTCACGTGCCAGATAGCGCCACAATCGGTCCTGCGCGATCTGGCGATCGCCGCGGCATTTGCCGGATTTCTCCTTCGGCAACAGGGTGTCCAGCCGGGCTTCATCGACGTTCAGGATTTTCGACCGGAACAGTTCGATTTTCCGGACTTTGTACAGACCGAAAGGAGGAATGCCGCGTGCGGTTTTATCAGCATCCCAATGTGGATCGCCGTTTGCGCAACAGAAACGGAACGGAAATTCCAGAGGGGCATTCACGGCCGGACCGGATCTTCTCCAGAATTTCCACCGCGTCGCGGCCGATCTGTTCCGGACGGATGTCCACCGACGAAAGCGGCGGAAAGGTGAATTCCGTGAAACTCGAATTGTTGCAGCCGATCACGGCGACATCGTTCGGACAGCGTTTGCCGCTTTCGTGGAGGCAATGCAGAACCCCCATCGCAATCAGGTCGTCCATGCAGACGATGCCGTCGGCCCCGGCGGCCAGCAACACCTCCGCCTCCCCATAACCGGTCCGGCCTTCCCCCTCCCGGAAAAGAATCAGATTCCGGCGGGAGATCATTCCCGCCGCCTTCAGCGCTTCCTTGTATCCCGCCAGGCGGTCGGCCGTCAGCGTGAACGCCCGGTCCAACCCGAGAAAGCCGACTTTGCGGCATCCCCGTTCCAGCAGGTGCTCGGTCATGGCCCGGCCGACCGCCACGTTGTCGTTGTCCACCCAGGGAATCCCCCGCATCGGCGCCCGCCCGACGGTCACCAGCGGCAGCCCCAGCTGCTTCAGTTCCCGCATCCGGTTCTCCGCCAGCATGGGATTGGTGACGATCAGCCCGGCCAGTTTCCGGCTCCGCGCCAGCGTCATGAAAATCTCGTCCTCTTCACCCAGCAGCATCAGGGAAACCGCGGCCTTCCGCGCCGCCTGCCGCATTCCGCCGAGCAGGTTGACCCGGAAATCGGTCTGCTGCCCCTCCGCGAATTTTTCCAGAATCACCCCGTAAACCAATGCCTCCGCATCGGCGGCATCCGCCGGATCGCCGATAAAAGTCCCCTTCCCGGGGACGCGCAGCAGCAGCCCGGCCACTTCCAACTCCTTGAGCGCCAGCCGCACCGTCGTGTGGCTGACGGAAAAGAGACGGCACAGCTCGCGCTCGGAAGGGAGCATCTTCTCCCCCTTCTCCGCCATTTCCGCCATCCTCATCTTCAACCGTTCCACCAGTTGCTGGTAAAGCGGCTGCGGGGCATCGCGCCGCACATCGGCGGCAGATCCGGATTTCATCGGTTTCCACCCTTTTTCGTAAACATTGGTAACAGTTATAATTATACCGTCATATCCCGCTTTTTTCAAGGACAAATCAAAAAACATTCTTTTTTCTCTTTCGCTCTTGACATCGGCCATGAAATGATATATAATATTGATAGTTTACAAACAGTTGCTATGTATCCGATAAAACTCTGAAGGGAGGAGCGTCGAAAATGAAAAGAAAGAATTTCACGTTGATCGAATTGCTCGTGGTAATCGCCATCATCGCCATCCTGGCGGCAATGCTGCTGCCGGCGCTGAACAAATCGCGGAAACAGGCCCAGAAGATCAATTGCCTCTCAAACCTGAAACAGATCGGGGGCTCGTCGCTGCTCTATGCCGCCGACTGCAACGACTACATGCCGCCGGGGCAGAGCTATACGGCGGCGGCCAGCGACAACAACGCCTACTGGTATCAGCTCATCAACGGCTACATGGGCAAGCAGAACCTGGATACCTGGCGGGATAACACGCAGATTTCCAAGGTGATGTACTGCCCCGCCGACAAGGGCGGCGTCAGCCTGCCCGACATGATCGGCTACGGCAAAAACGTCTATCTCCATCATTGGAACGGCTGGGTGGACATCAACAATCCGCGCACCATGACAACGAAGATTACGGCGATTCCCAATCCCTCGCGGCTGATCGCCTACGGCGACAACGCCAGCAGCTGGGAAGTGGTTTACTCCGCCCGGCCGTGGCTCTACTACCCGGAGGAAGACATCAACGCCGAAGGGGGCGGCACCAGGAAGGAAAAGGTATTTTCTTTCCCGCGTCACGACGGCACGAAGAACCTGGGCTTCGTCGACGGACACGCCGCCTCGGCGCAGATCAACGCCATGCTCGCCGATTACCGCGACGAGCGCCGGATGTGGAGCTACAAGGGCGTGCTCGGAAATCTCTGACCCGGTCCATTGAGAAAGAGTGATGCAAATGCAGATCCATATCGTTCCCCACCAACACTTCGACCTGGTCTGGCGGCGGCCCGTCGCCTGGTATGCCGAACGGCGGGCGCAGCTCTACCGGCAGGCGATCGAACTTCTGGAACAACACGAGGAGTTCACCTTCTCCTTTTCGCAGACCCTGCCGCTGGCGGAGTTCCTGAAAACGGCCCCCTCCATGCGCGCCACGGTCGCCGAACTGATCCGGCAAAAGCGGTTGGAGTGGATCGGCGGGGAATGGAGCATCGCCGACGTCAATTTGTGCTCTCCCGGCGCGCTGGTGCGCAACATCGAAGAAGGGCGCGGTTATCTCAAGAACGAATTCGGGTACGAGGTCCGCGTCGGCGCGTTCGAAGACGCCTTCGGGGTCTCGGCGCAACTGCCGCAGCTGCTGGCCCTGAGCGGTTATGACTTCTACAAGGCGGGGCGGATGCCGCGCTACGGAGCCCCCGAACCCACCGGCGCGTTCCGCTGGGAGGCGAAGGACGGCACCCGCGTCCGCTGCCTCGCCAGTTCCCCCGACGGCCTTTCGTGGGGCTGGGGGAACCTGGACAATCCGGACGAGCCCGCCGCCGGAATGCGGGAGCGCCGCATCCGGCTGGAGCAGGAGCTCCGCGCCGCCGTCGCCGGGGCGGAGCGCTCCGGGGCCGCCCACGCGCTGGTCACGGTCATGGGCGAGGAACACGACATCCTGCCCGACGTGGTGGAGGTCGTGCGCGAACTCCGGGCGGAATACGCCGAACAGGGCATCCAACTCGGATTCAGCACCCACGAGGCCTGCTGCCGGAGCATCGGCGACTGGGAGGCGACTCCGCTCTACCGCGCCGACGAGGATTTCTCCCGGATTTTCACCGGCTGCTACACCTCCCGGATCGACAGCAAGAAAATGCCCCGCCGCCTCGAATCCGAATTGTT
>Ga0209373_10004508_pt1 | contig 11958 bp, 9 predicted proteins | sample Higcelweek5metaG_FD_187173 | JGI IMG/M metagenome (GOLD analysis project Ga0209373, IMG submission 187173) | Freshwater pond sediment microbial communities from the University of Edinburgh, under environmental carbon perturbations - High... | ecosystem: Environmental > Aquatic > Freshwater >... | reverse complement strand
CGGCATGGAGTTCGCCACCGCCGCCGGCTTTCCCGTCGCCTATGGCACCTCCCACCTGGCCCTGACGGACCGGGCGCAGTTGAAGGCGGGGGAGACACTGCTGGTCCTGGGCGCGTCGGGCGGGGTTGGCCTGACGGCGGTGGAGATCGGCAAGGCCTTAGGCGCGCGGGTCATCGCGGCAGCGTCATCGCCGGAAAAGCTGGCGGTGGCCAAGGCGCATGGTGCGGATGAGGTGATCGACTATACGGCGGAAGACCTGAAGGCCCGGTTGAAGGAACTGGCACCCAAGGGCGTGGAAGTCGTGCTCGATCCGGTGGGCGGGGACTATTTCGACGCCGCCTTGCGCAATATGGCCTGGTGCGGGCGCATCATCACCATCGGCTATGCGGCGGGACGCATCCCGCAGGTGCCGGCCAATCTGCTGCTGGTCAAAAATTGTGCGGTGCTGGGCCTGTTCTGGGGGGCCTATCGCAAGCATAACCCGCAACGCCTGGGCCAGAGCCTGATGGAACTGCTGGCCATGTGGGGGGAAGGCAAGCTGCGACCACATGTGTCGCACGCCCTGCCCATCACGGACTATGCGCAGGCCTTCCACCTGCTGTCGGGGCGCAAGGCGACGGGCAAGGTGGTGTTGACGTTGGGGTGATACAAATCCGCTGAAGGTTTGACCTTTGGCGGATTGGAGGCTGGCGACTGCCAGCCCGGCGCTCGTGCGCCGTGAAGCCAAGCGGCATGATGGCAACGCCCGGCGACTGAGGGAAAAACGAAGACTTCCCCAAAAGAAAACCGCCGCACCGGGCGCCCGGTGCGGCGGTCTTTCATTCAGGCCGGGGCCTGGAACTTACTGGATGCTCTCGCCATGCAGGGCCAGATCCAGACCGTCACGTTCCGCATCCTCGTCAACGCGCAGGCCGGTGATGGCCTTGACGACGTAGAGGATGATGGCGGTGGCAACACCGGACCAGACGACAGTGGCCAGGATGCCCCAGAGCTGTGTCCAGACCTGACCAATATTGCCTTCCAGAGCGCCCGCAGTTCCGCCGATGGCGGCCTTGGCGAAGACGCCGGTCAGGATGGCGCCGACGATACCGCCAACACCATGCACGCCCCAGACATCCAGGCTGTCATCATACTTCAAGGCATGCTTCAGCGTGGTGGAGGCGAAGTAGCAGATGATGCCGGCGGCGACGCCGATGCCAAGCGCACCGTCAACACCGACGAAACCAGCAGCCGGGGTGATGGCGACCAGACCGGCCACAGCACCCGAGACGGCACCCAGCACGGAGGGCTTGCCCTTCACACCCCATTCCACGAACACCCAGGCCAGCGTGGCCGTGGCGGCGGCGACCTGGGTCACCAGCATGGCCATGCCCGCACGGCCATCAGCGGCGACCGCAGAGCCGGCGTTGAAGCCGAACCAGCCCACCCACAGCATGGCAGCGCCGATCAGCGACAGGACCAGGTTGTGCGGCTTCATGTCCGACGTGCCATAGCCCTTGCGCTTGCCCAGGATGATGGCGGCCACCAGACCGGCCACGCCGGCATTGATATGGACGACGGTGCCGCCAGCATAGTCCAGCACTGCATGGCCTTGCTGCATCAGGAAGCCGCCGCCCCACACCCAGTGGCAGACCGGGCTGTAGACGATCAGCGACCACAGCGCGGTGAACAGCAGCAGGGCCGAGAACTTCATGCGATCAGCAAAGGCACCGGTGATCAGTGCCGGGGTGATGATGGCAAAGGTCATCTGGAAGGTGATGAACACCGATTCCGGGATGGTGCCGGAAAGGCTGCCAACCTCCAGGCCGGACAGGAAGGCCCGGCTCAGGTCACCGACATAGGCATTGCCGGGACCGAAGGCCAGGCTGAACCCGACAACAACCCACAGCACCGAGACCAGCGCCGCGATAGCGAAGCTCTGCATCGCCATGGTCAGGACGTTCAGCTTGCGGACCATGCCGCCATAGAACAGCGCCAGACCAGGAATGGTCATGAACAGCACCAGCGCCGTCGACGTCAGCAGCCAAGCGGTATTGCCGCTGTCCAGCGTCGGGGTCGGTGCCGCGTCCTGAGCGAGGGCCACGCCCGGAACCAACGCCAGGCACGCCGCGAAAAGGGTCTTCAACATACGATTCATCTGGCTCCCCATTCTTGTGGGCACGGGGCCGACCGGCCGCCGCACACGCCGCTACTCCCCTATTCAAAGTCCGTGCCGTTGTGCAAAGCGGCGGAATCCCTACGCTGTTCGGGGCCGTCGCCTGAATGGAATCCACCCCGCAGACCCGCGACTCCGCCCGAAAACGGGCTATATGCACAAAAATTATGCTGTTTCTGGCGACGGCTTTTCAGGAAAATCTTTTTTAATTCAATATGATGGTTGGGGTGAACCCATTCGAGGCACCCCGATTCAGCGGCTAAAAATGTGACAGATTAAAAAATAGGCAGGCATTCGGGGGCATGCCGTGCCGCAACGCCGATTGGTGCCGATCCGGGCCTTTCGCCTTTTCGTTGTCTGCCTTGCCCGCGATTGCGCACGCAACATACGTATCCAGACGTGACCCCGGACGCAGCATGTGACACCATCCCGGTTGAATATAGCCGCCGGTCGAAGCGGTCGGCAGCGCGCGACGCGCGACATCAGGGAGGATGGGGAATTGGTGAGCAGTCAGTCCGAACAGCGTCTGGACCGTGACCTGCGGCAGGCGCCGCGCCATGCACTGGCCCTGGTGCTGGCGGGTGGGCGCGGCAGCCGCCTGAAACAGCTGACCGACCGCCGCGCCAAGCCGGCAGTGCATTTCGGTGGCAAGTTCCGCATCATCGACTTTGCCCTGTCCAACTGCATCAATTCCGGCTTCCGCCGCATTTCCGTGATCACGCAGTACAAGTCGCACTCCCTGCTGCGGCATTTGCAGCGTGGCTGGAACTTCCTGCGTGGTGAAATCGGCGAATTCATCGACCTGCTGCCCGCCCAGCAGCGCATCGATGAAACCAGTTGGTACCAGGGCACAGCCGACGCCGTGTATCAGAACCTGGACATCCTGCGGTCCCACAAGGCGGAATGGGTGCTGATCCTGGCCGGCGATCACATCTATAAGATGGATTATGCCAACATGCTGGCCAGCCATATCCGTACGGGCGCGGATGTGACCGTCGGCTGTATCGAGGTGCCGCGTCTGGAGGCCACGGGCTTCGGCGTCATGCATGTCGATGGCGACAACCGCGTCGTCAGCTTCCTGGAAAAGCCGGCGGACCCGCCGGCCATGCCGGGCAAGCCGGACATGGCGCTGGCCTCCATGGGCATTTACATCTTCAACGCCGATTTCCTATACAGCCACCTGGAACGCGACGCGAAGGACCAGAAGTCGAGCCGCGATTTCGGTAAAGACATCATCCCCTATCTGGTGGAGAACGCGAAGGTCGTCGCCCACCATTTCAATGAAAGCTGCGTGCGCAACAAGGCACAGCCGGGCAATGCCTATTGGCGCGATGTCGGCACCGTCGATGCCTATTGGGAAGCCAATCTGGACCTGTGCACCGTCTCCCCCGATCTTGATCTCTATGACCGGGAATGGCCGATCTTCACGTACCAGGAACAGCTGCCGCCGGCGAAATTCGTGTTCGACGATGATGGCCGCCGGGGCATGGCCATTGACAGCATGGTGTCGGCCGGCTGCATCACGTCGGGCTCCGTTGTCCGCCGCTCGCTCCTGTTCAACAAGGTGCGTATCCATTCCTACTGCGAGGTGACGGATGCCGTCATCCTGCCGGAGGTGGAGGTGAACCGGAATGCACGCCTGACCAAGGTGGTGGTGGATCGCGGCTGCATCATCCCCGCCGGTCTTGTGGTGGGCGAAAACGCGGAAGAGGATGCGCGCCGCTTCTATCGTTCCGAAAATGGTGTGGTATTGATCACCCAGGAGATGCTGGACCGTTTGAAAGACTGACGGGACGGCATCGGGACTAAGGCAGCGGCGCGGGGGCAGATGAAGACCTATCCGGGTAATTTCGTGCTGGACCCGCTGGGACGGCGGGTCACCCTGCACGGCAGATCGGCCTTCGCTGCCCTGCACCGGGCCGGCGCGGTGGCGGCGGCTTGCCTGGACCATATCACGCCCCACATGCAGCCCGGCGTGAGTACGGCGGAGATCGATGATCTCGTCGTCGCCTTCCTGAAGATGAAGGGCGCCTTGGCGGCTACACTCGGTTATCACGGGTTTCCCAGATCCTGCTGCATCTCCCCCAACTATGTCGTCAATCACGGCATCCCGTCGGACCGGGTGCGGCTGAAAGCGGGTGACATCGTCAATGTCGATGTCACCGCCATTGTCGATGGCTGGTACGGCGATACCAGCCGCATGTATTGCGTGGGCGATGTGTCGCCCAAAGCGGCTCATCTGGTCCGCACCACCTATGACGCCATGATGGCCGGCATCGGGCAGGTAGCGCCCGGCAAACATCTGGGCGATATCGGCCATGTCATTGAGCGGGCGGCCAAAACCGTCGGCTATTCCACCGTCCGCGACTATGTCGGCCATGGCATCGGCCGCGTCTTTCATGACGCACCCGACGTCATGCATTTCGGCAAGCCGGGGCGCGGGATGAGGCTGGTGCCCGGCATGGTCTTCACCATTGAACCCATGTTCAACCAGGGTGGTCCCGGCGTGCGGACCCTGGCCGACGGCTGGACCAACATCACCCGCGACCTGTCCCTGTCCGCGCAATTCGAGCATACGGTCGGCGTAACCGAAGACGGGGCGGAGATTTTCACCCGGTCGCCGGCGGGGTTGGATTGTCCGGTGGCCGCCGCACCCCGTCCCTGATCCTTTCTGATCCTCAACAGCCCCCGGACCCGATCATGCGCGTTCTTTTCGTTACGTCGGAATGCCTGCCCTATGTGAAGACCGGTGGTCTGGGCGATGTGGCGGGTGCCTTGCCGGCGGCGCTGCGGGCCGAAGGGGTGGATGTCCGCACCCTGATCCCCGGATATCCGGGCGTTCTGGACCGGCTGGAGACTATCAAGGTGCTGCGCGATCTGCGCGGGCTGCCGGGTTTGCCGTCGGCGGCCCCGGCCCGGCTGGTGGCAGGCCGGGGCGTGGATGGGGGCACCGTCTATGCCCTGGATATTCCCAGCTTTTTTGGGCGTAAGGGCAATCCTTACCTGGGGCCGGATGGCAAGGACTGGTCCGACAATCACCTGCGCTTTGCCGCCCTGGGCCGTATCGCCGCCCTGATCGGGCTGGCCGGTGACGGGGTGGCCGGTCGGGCGGGGTGGAAGCCGGATGTGCTGCATGGCCATGACTGGCAGGCGGGTCTGGCGGCGGCGCATCTGCATTTCCCGCTCTGGCCGCTGGCCGGGCTGAAACGACCGGGTACGGTGTTCACCATCCATAATTTGGCCTTCCAGGGCCTGTACCCCGCCGAAACGGTGCCCACCCTGGGCCTGCCCTGGGACGGGTTCACACCGCAGGGCTTCGAATTCTACAGCCAGCTTTCGTTCTTGAAGGCGGGGCTGGTCTATTCCGACCGGTTGACGACCGTCAGCCCGACCTATGCCACCGAAATCCAGGGGGAGGTCTTCGGCTTCGGCATGGACGGCCTGCTGCGCGCCCGCGCCGACGTGCTGCACGGCATCCTGAACGGCATCGACACGCAAGCCTGGGACCCCGCCCGCGATCCGCAGTTGAGCGCGCAGTATGACGCCGGCAGCCTGCCCGCCAAGGAGGTGAACAAGGCCGATATCCAGCGGGCCTTCGGCCTGTCCCCCGATATCCATGCGCCCCTGTTCGGCATTGTCAGCCGCCTGACGGATCAGAAGGGCATCGATCTGGTGGTCCACGCCATCCCGCATATCGTGGCGCGGGGCGGGCAGTTGGCGGTGCTGGGCACCGGTGCGGCGTCGCTGGAGCAGGCGCTGGCCGGTGCCGCGCGGCATTATCCGGGCCGGGTCGGGCTGGTGCTGGGCTATGACGAGGCCCTGTCCCACCGGTTACAGGCGGGAGTGGATGTACTGATGGTGCCGTCGCGGTTTGAACCCTGCGGCCTGACGCAGATGTATGCGCTGCGCTATGGCACCCTGCCGCTGGTCAGCCGTGTCGGCGGGCTGGCCGATACGGTAACGGATTGCACCGATGATGCGCTGTCGGACGGCACGGCTACGGGTTTCACCTTCGGGCCTGTCACGGTCCCCTCGCTGCTCAACGCCATCGACCGCGCCTTCGCCCTGCATGTACAGACCGACCGCTGGCGCGGGGTACAGCGCGCGGCCATGGCGCGGGACGTCTCTTGGGGTGCCTCTGCCCGGCATTATGTGGAGACATACAAGGCCGCGATGGCTGTGGCGGAGCGTGCATAAAACGTAGGTCAGGTCGAGGCGAAAGCCTCGCCCTGACAGCAAAGGCCTTCAATCCTGCCCTGTCAGGGCTCGCGCGCTGCGCTCGACCTGACCTACAATTATTTCTTCCCCACCAGCGTGCCGGCCCCACCCTCGGTGAAAATCTCCAGCAGGATGGCGTGCGGCACGCGGCCATCCAGGATCACCGCGCCCTCAACCCCGCCGACCACGGCGTCGATGCAGGTTTCCAGCTTGGGGATCATGCCGCCCTGGGCGGTGCCGTCGGCAATGGCGGCGCGGGCGTCGGACACGGACAGTTCCGGCACCAGTTCCTTCTGCTTGTTCAGGAAGCCGGCGACATCGGTCAGCAACAGCAGGCGCGAGGCATCAATGGCGGCGGCGATGGCGCCGGCGGCGGTGTCGGCGTTGATATTATAGGTCTGCCCATCCTCGCCAATGCCGATGGGGGCGATGACGGGGATGAAGCCGGCATGGCGCAGCTTGTGCAGGATCTGCGGGTTGATGCGGAACGGCTCGCCTACGAAGCCCAGATCGATGACCTTTTCAATATTGCTGTCGGGGTCGCGCTTGGTACGGGTGGCCTTGCGCGCTTCGATCAGATCATCATCCTTGCCCGACAGGCCGATGGCGTCGCCGCCGGCATCATTGATCAGGGCCACGATCTCCTTATTGATGCTGCCGGACAGCACCATTTCGGCGATCTCCATCGTCTCCTTGTCGGTGACGCGCAGGCCGTCGATGAATTCCGACTTGATCTTCAGCCGGTCCAGCATGTTGCCAATCTGCGGCCCGCCGCCATGGACCACGATGGGATAGGCCCCCACCTGCTTCAGCAGAACGATGTCGTTGGCGAACTGCCGCGCCAGTTCCGGGTTGCCCATGGCGTGGCCACCATACTTGACCACGATGATCTTGCCGTCATATCGGCGCATATAGGGCAGCGCCTCCGACAGGGTCTGGGCCTTGGCGAGCCATTCCTCGCGGGTCAGCGTCGGCGTGACAGAAACGGTCATGGGCGTGGGCTCCGGTCGGGGCAACGGGACGGCAAATGTGAGGGGCAAACGGCGTCGTGTCTAACACCGTGGGCGGGCGGGGGCAATGCGCTTTCCCATGCGATGGCCCCATTGGGCGCTTGCAGGATTGTTCATGATGTGTTCTCATCGGGCAACGCTATGCCTGGAGGGCGATAATGTCGGTCAAACCGGTGCTGTACGGGGCCACGGGCTGCGGCTCCGCCGTTGTGGAGGCGGCCTTTATCCTAGCGGGCGAAGATTACGATTATGTGGAGGCCAGCCCGTGGGAGCCGTCGGACGGGCTGACCGCGCTGAAATCCATCAACCCGCTGGTGCAGGTGCCGACCCTGGTCCTGCCCGACGGAACCGTGATGACGGAGTCGGTAGCCATCCTGCTCTGGCTGATGGACCGGCATCCGGGCCGGCTGGGTCCGGCGGCGGGGGACCCGCTGCGGCCCGTCTTCCTGCGCTGGCTGGTCTATCTGCCCGCCGCCATCTATCCCATGTATACGGTGCGCGATTTCGTGGATCAGTTTGTGTCGGGGGAGAAGGCGACGGGAGAGCTGAAACAATCCACCGTCAACCGCATCCTGCTGTGCTGGAAGAATATGGAAGCCGCGTTGAAGCCGGTGCCGGGCACCTGGCTGCTGGGCACACCGGACCTGACGGCGCTGGACCTCTATATCTGCATGATGACCCGCTGGACGCCCCGGCGCGACGCCATCCGGGCGGTGGCCCCGGGCATCGTCGCCATGGCCGAACGGGTGGATCATGATCCGCGCGTGCTGGCGCTGTGGCGACGGCACTTCCCGGATGGGTACACGGATTTGTGATACCAATCCGCCGAAGGCTTGACCTTCGGCGGATTGGAGGCCGGCGACCGCCGGCCCGGCGCTCGTGCGCTCGCAAAGCCAAGGGTGCGGATGCGCCCGCCCGGCTACTGAGGGAACATGAAATCCCCCTTGATCGTAACCGATCAAGGGGGAAAACATGTCTAAGCCGTCACATACTGAACAATGGGAACGGGCGACAGATCAGCCGGAAAGCTGGCCAGTACCACCTGTGACGGGTTGCCCCAACTGGTGAAAGCCAGTGAGACAGCAGGGCCGTAAAGACCGGTTTCGTCATCCCGGACCAGGTCAGCATGCGCGAAGATACCCGATCCCGGCGGCATGGCGTTCGCCAGTTGGCCGGAACAGGCAGGATCGGGGTTCAGGACCCACTCCCCATTGGCATTGACGGCAACCTGTTGAAACGCCAGCCGCTCCCCGCCGCCCTGCGACGCCCACAGCATATAGCCGACCCGCGCGCCGAACGGCACGAAGGCACAACCATAGGCGCTGGTATATTGTTCGAAGCTGAGCTTGGCATCGAAATCGAAACTGACCCCGCCCGCCAGATCCATGGCCAGGTTCAGCCAGCCATTGGTCCCCGTCCAGGCGATGAAGCCGACACCACCGGCCCGCGCCAGACAGGGGGCGCCCATCGATTGCTCTCCCAGGGCGCGGAAGGTCAACAGGGGCTGCGGATTCTGCAACTCCAGTTGGGCCAGGGCCAGAGAGTTCAGCTTCCCATCCATCCACACGATGTTCAGCACCAGCTGACCATTCTGCTGACCGACACGCATGGTCGGGCCGGAATTGGCCTGGGAAGCACTGTAGATAGCGACCAGATTGGTCAGCACCCAGTTGCCGCCCACAACGGCCAGGGCATGGATTTCGATCTGCTGCGCCGCGTTGACGAAACCCAGATAGCCGCTCTGCTGGTCGGGCATCAGGGCCAGGCAGGGCGCGCTCACCCGATCCTGGATGCCGGCATTACTGCTGTTGAAATTGGCCAGGTTGGTCACCACGACCTGGAACGGTTCCGGTCCTTGCGGGGTGATATTGGCCTGGTCAAGCGCGATGTGATTCTGCGCGTCGCCGGTGCAATAGGCGATCAGAACGGCCCTGTCGGTCGTCGCGATGGCGGGGGTGCCGACAGCGGTCAGGCCGGTCTTGATGACCTGTGCGTCATAATAGTCGGGAAGAATGCTCATCGCCTTTCTCCTCTCGGTTTGGCGGTCCGGCTCAGGCCTGGACGATGGCGATGGGGGAGAAGTCGGGCACGAAGCCCGCCAGTCGGATCACGCCGTTCTTGCCGGGCACGGCGACCAGTATGATGGGACCCGTCGCTTCCACCGTTTCCGGCAGCAACTGACCCGTGGGAGCCGCCGTTGCCGCGATAGCCAGACTGCCGCTGGTGGCCGGATCGCTGTTCACCTGCCATTTTCCATCCGACCCGATGCCCAGCTGCTGGTACTGCACCTGGGTGCTGGCTGCCCACACCAGATAGGCGGTGGTCGGGTTCAGCGTAACCAGACAGGGGCCATAGGTGCTGGTCATACCGGCCGGCAGGAAGGCGTTGGCATAATCAAAATCCACGCCACCCCGCAGATCGCAGACAAGTGCGATCTGCCCATCGGTGCGGGTATAGGTCAGGATGGTGCAGATGCCGTCGCGTTCCAGGCAGGGCGTGTCCAGGCAACTTTCCCCCAAGGGTGCAAAACCCAGGGAGTTCTTCACATTGGCCGGATTGATCTGGGCATAGACCATAGAGCCTACCTTAGCGTCCTGCCAGATCAGCGTCACGACGGGAAATCCGTTCTGCTGGGTCACACAGCCCGTGGGGCTGCCCGCCGCCTTGCTGCCGGGAATGGTGAACGTGCTGTCCAGCGACCATCTGGGCGGGTTCGCGCCACTGGCCTTGGCGATGCCCACGGTGACCAGTTGCTTGGCATTTACCCAGGCCACCACCGCCGTGCGGCCATCGGGCAGAACCGCCATGGTCGGGCCGCAACCCTTGGTGCCGGTGCCGGCACTGGTCACGGTCGTGGGCGTGTAGTCGCCCGACTTCGCGGTGCCGAATGTCAGTGGATAATCATTGCCATTGGCCATCCAGGCCATCGCATAGTAATGCGTGCCTTGCTGATTATCAGTGGGATTGTCGAGAACGCTGACGGCGACCCGGCCGCTGGCATTCTGCTTGGTGCTGACCGGACTGGTCGGGACGGTGGGGTTGGGCATGGCTTCCTCGATCGTCTTCTGCATTGCGGAACAGGCCGGGGTTCACCCCACCGGTATCGGCATGGCGGGCGGCGCGAACAGACTGACAACGATCTCGTTCGGCTGGCTGCCCGGCTGCTGCTCGGGCCAAGCCGTCACGATCCGGGGTACCTTCATCCCTTTCTGATCCGTGAACAGGCATTTACCGGCAAAGACGGTGGCCAGCGGGACAGTGGTGGTGACGCTACCGCTGGCACCCTTGGCATTGTTGCGTGTCCAGACATGGCGGGCATTGGGCCCGAACCCGTCATAGAAAACGCCGCCCGGTCCACCGCGCAGGGCAATGGCATAGGAAGGATTGATACCCACCACAGCCACACCATCGGCACAGTTGGCGCCGCTGATCGACAGTTGCTCCGTACGTGGACCTAAGCCCACGACATGGCTTGTCGGAGAGATGGAGAAGGTCAAGGTCCCCGATCCGTCAGCATTGGCCGCACTGGACCAGGCCAGACAGGACCGGGTGCCGATCCGCGCCAGTTCCGGGGCGCCCGCGGCACAGGAAGCACCGGCCAAGGCCTGGAATTGCAAGTTGGGGCTGGGGTTCAGGTACTCGATCTGGGCCTGGACCAGACCGCCTGCTGCCTTGTCCTGCCAGATGAGGTTGATGAGGACACCCTGCGCCGAGCCTTCCACGCCAAGGACGGGCGGGCTGGCGGGATTGGAGGCCGTGATGACGGTCGGTGTACCAGACAGGGCCCAGATGACCTCCGTCCCCTGCACGCTGCGCTGCAACTGACCCAAAGTGATCTTGTTATTCGCATTGACCCAGGCCAGATAGGCCAGATCAGCGCCGATAGAACAGAAAGCTGGCCCGCACAAGGCCGCATCCGGGCTGCCCGCCTGCCCCGTCGATGCGGACGGAAAGGTAAAACTACCCGGTGATGCTGTCGCGATATTGAGACTGTGGTCGTCGTCGGTACCGTTCCAGACCATCAGATTGTGATCGTCGAAACAATAGATACCGACCCTCCCGACAGCCTGTTGCGAGGTCAAGTAACGTTGCACATCCATAACCCGATCTCCATTGAAGTCTGACTGCATTCAGACAAAGCAAGACCATCTTCGACAGGCGCATTGGCATGGTCAAAGCAGGCATCAGCGCGAAGCCGACGAATCAGCTTCGATTAGACGGGGAAACATAAGAACAACGACTGGATTGGTGACTATCGTATGATCAATTTTCTGGGAAAACTTTCAAGATATTTATCTATTAACACTTACCTATAGTTATATGCGTCATCTGACTGCCCACAAAGGTTTCCAGGGTCGAAGCAAAGAAACAACCATCTAATCTGAACATTGATTCAGATTTCATTCCGCTTGCTTGCCGCCGCCGGTTTCCACATGCTGGGTGCCAACAATGCGTCATGGGGAGGGATCGAGATGCGCCTGTTGGGAAAAATCCTGTTGGGCCTGCTGCTGCTGATCGCAGCAGGGGTGGGTGGCTTTGTCTGGTGGGCCTGGACGCCCGACCTGTCACGCGCCG
>Ga0209373_10004507_pt1 | contig 11961 bp, 7 predicted proteins | sample Higcelweek5metaG_FD_187173 | JGI IMG/M metagenome (GOLD analysis project Ga0209373, IMG submission 187173) | Freshwater pond sediment microbial communities from the University of Edinburgh, under environmental carbon perturbations - High... | ecosystem: Environmental > Aquatic > Freshwater >... | reverse complement strand
TTCTATGATGAGTTTTTCATATTATCCAATTCGTTTTATGTCAGGGGTGGGTGTTATCTGTGCCTTAGTTGCTTTTCTATGGATTATAGAAGTAATTTTGGAACGTTTTATCGTTGGAACACCGATAGCTGGCTGGGCTTCACTAATGTGTCTGGTACTATTATCAACAGGATTGATTCTTTTAATGCTTGGTATTTTGGGAGAATATCTGTGGCGCACTTTGGATGCAAGTAGGAACAGACCGCCATTTCTGATAGACAGGATCAAGGAGAGCAGAAACAGTGATGGAAGAGAAGAAGAAAAAAAGTAATTTAATGCAGAGTTTTATTGAATATTTTTATGGCAATTTTGTTGTATTATTGCTGGGCTTTATTTCACTTCCACTGATTACCCGTGTTTTAGATCGTTATGAATATGGCAGAACCTCCATGTTCACATCTGCGGTCACAGTTATATATATTTTTGCAATTCTTGGCTTAGATCAGGCATATATCCGCTATTTCTATAAAAAAGAAGTCAATCGTCACAGGTTGCTGTTACAATGCCTATTACCACCTGCAATTATTGTCATGATATTAGCAGCGATTTATGCGATAGGAGCGGAAAGCTTTAATAGATTTTTATTCGAAAAGAGTAGCCTGGATATTACTATATTGGTAATTGCATATACTGTCATTTCTGTTTTTGAAAGATTTTTCTTTTTAAACATCCGAATGGAACAAAAGGGGAAATTGTATTCAAATCTGAATATTTTATCAAAAGTACTGAATATTTCTTTTATTATTCTATTTGCGTTACGCTTAGGAAACGACTTTAGGGTAGTATTGTATGCAATGACATTATCACTTGGCATCGTGACGCTAATTGTCGTAGTCAGATACTGTTTCCGCAAAAATCAAGTCGATATGGGGTCGGTCACGGAGAAAGAATTACTGCATTATGGTGTTCCATTTATTATGATGCTTATGATGGAGTGGCTACTATCCTCTATGGATAGGTGGTCAATTCGTATTTTTCATGGATATGGTGAAACTGGAATCTATTCATCGGCGATGCAGATTATGACGATTCTTTTGACATTTAAGATTACTTTTGTGGCATTTTGGTCACCAGTCGCGATGGAAAAGTATGAAAAGGAAACGGATGAGGCAAATAAACTGTTTTTTATGGACATATTTAGAAAGGTACAATTTTTGTGTATGGCAGCCGCCTTTGGTTTGACAATCTTCAGAGGCCTAATCGTCTTAATCCTCGGAAGGGATTATCGAGAGGCAATCTCAATCATTCCGTTTTTAACATTAATGCCAGTTCTGAGTATATTGTTTGAAATGGTATGCCAGGGCATTAAATTTAAAAATAAAGTCAAGTATATTAATTATGCTTCAATAGCGGCTATTATTTGTAATCTTGTGGGGAACACCTTATTAGTGCCAAGAATGGGTGGTAGGGGAGCAGCAATGGCCACAGCCTTCACATATATTTTATATTTTGTTTTAGGTGCTTATTTTGCAGAGAAATGTTATTATGTTGGGTATCAATTTAAAACATTGGCAGTAACATTAGTTTTGTATTGTGTATATGCAGTGTATGCGACCTTTTGTACAGCAGAATGGACTAGTGTTATAGTGGGAATCCTGCTATTACTTTTTGTCTGCATACTTAATCGAGTTGTCATAATGGATTTGTGGAAATATGCAAGGAGTTTCAGCAGAAAACGATAGGTTTTATAAATTATGGTTTTTTATAAATGGTACCACATGCTGCATCGATTATTTCATAATGATGGTCTGTTACATAGTCAAGTAGAAAGCCACCAATCTCATTTGTATTTGGCTTTGGATCTGCTATGACATCGCCACAGGTATCATAGGAACCATACTGTTCATCAAGAACAAGAATGATATCAGGATAGCGGTCAGGATTTAAGGTATAATAATCCGCAAGCCGATTGCTGTTAAACTTTGTTCGCCAGGAGGTAGGTGAACCACATTTTAAATCAGTGCACAAATATCCCCAAGGCAGCAGTTTTGTAAAAAAGATGCTGTCTTCTGTGTTTTTTGTAGACAAATTGCTGGCCTGACAGTTTTCTTGTATTGTCTCATAAACAGTATGATACAGTTCCTTGTGTGCAGGAGTTGTATATAGCCCCTTCGCTGGTCCTGACTCTATTTCTTCAGTCAGTTCAGAAAGAGGAGCATCTCGGTATATATTAATAAAACGAAGTGTAATAGTCTGCATGAGCGTGACTAGAAGAACACAGGTACATAAAAGAGATAAAATAAAGACAAAATTGTCTGATATAGATATATGATCAGCACTTAAGTCTTGCTTAAAATCATAAATTAATAATATGCTTCCAATAGCTGCAATAGAATGTCCCATAGATAGAACATATAAATAGCCATTCGAAGAATAGCTGTATACAAGAGAAAATAGCATGCCAGAAACATATAATAAAAAGAAAGCAGTCCAGTTTTTTTTATCTGTCAGAAAAAACAAAGGCAATGCAAATAGACAGACAGCCGTCTGAATATATCCGGTATGTCCAATGCTGAAGATGAAATAAGGAATGAATAATATAATATCAGTATAACCAAGTAATAATTTTAAACGGCGACTAATGCGAAAGCCAAAAGAGTTTAAAAGCGCCAATATGGCCGTAATAAACACAATTAAATAGCCAAGATAGGCAGCATATCCATAAACCTCGTTGATGCTTATAAAAAACTTTTTCAGAGGATAAATCAGGCTGGTGCCGTGTTCTTCATCTGAAAGCACATAGGGAATCGCTTGTATAAAGTCAGAAAGAGGTACATTTGTCAAAAGGAAGATAATGAATATAAAAGCTGGAATGCAAATACCAATAAAAGTATATAGGCAGACCTTTGTTGCTTTTGAATCATGAGCAAAGTTTTTGAACCAAACAGGCAAAGGGAGAAAACGACATGTAAGCAATAAAATTATAACAATCGATAAGACTAAAATATAAGCAACTGTCATTGTAGGTAGCGCCAATACGCATAATGCAAATGAAATGCCACTCATTACCAAAAAGCAGGTTTTTTTAGTTTGATAAAAATGATAAATAAGAAGCATTGAAAGTAAGAAAAAAGCCACTGACATGGTGTAGTAGGAAAGAGTGGCGATATTTAGGTGTGTATAGAATAAATATAGTAAAGAGCAGATTAGAGCCACCCAGGTTGGATAAGCGTATTTGATAATACGATAGATAACGATACTACATATAAATGATAAGACTACGAAGCAGATACGAAAGTAAAGTATAATGCCGGTAGTACTTCCTACTATTTCCATAAATAGAGAGAATAAGGGCAAGAGCATAATAGAGGAAAGCTGTGTGGGAAACCAGTCATGCATAAAAAGACTGTCACCTTGATAAAAGCGGTAGGTTGTGGAAAAATAGAAAGTTTCGTCCGACCAGCAGAAGCCAAAAAAGCTTTTAATAAGTAGTATAATGGCAGCTGAAAAAAGGATAAAATATGGATAATCGGATTTGATTTTCTCTTTCAGGAACATAGGGGAACCTCACTTTCAATAATCTACATTATAGTATAATCTATTGCTAAAGACAAGCAAGTAATATATAATTGAAATCGGCAAGAAGCCTAGTAAAGACACATTGGAGACAGCATATGCAAGAAGATGTAGCCCTGTTAAAAAGTGATTATTATATAAAAAAAATATTGAGGCAATTGAAGGTGGAGTACAAGGAGTATAGTTCTCCAGAGGAATTGCTTGATTCAGACGCAAAGGTACTTTTTTGTGATAAAAAGACAGATGTAAAGAAGGCAATTGCTGATGGGAAATTTGTAATTACTAATCATGAAGTTCTAATGGATGTTATGGGTAAAACTGCAGTAACAACAAAAAGTTACTATTATGTTATGCGAGACTTTTTATTTGGGGAGAGAAGTTTCTTGATTAACCATATGGTATATTGCTGTGACAGCAGTGTCGACTTGGTTGATATAAAGACGCAGCAATTTATTAAAGAACAGGATTTATTTGACGTAGGGCTGACCTACGATGAGGATAATAAAGCAATGAAAGGGGCATGTGTTTTGGTTGGCCGGCAAATGATATCGCTACCCTGGAGGTTTAAAAAAACAGCCTGTTTTAGTAGACTGAAACTCTATCCGCATTATAATGCAAAAAAAGATGAGTATGTGACAAAAATCGGATTCAGTGTAGACTATAAAACCTTTTCGGGATTACTATTTGTTCTGCTAAGATATGCATACCAGAGATGCGAATTGAAAATGCCAGATACGCAACCAATGACAGATTCCATGGGGGAAAAGGAAATCGCATTTATATATCCACACGAGGAGTATATGAACAGATGGCGGAAGGGGATTGTTAAAAAAAGAAAGCAGTGTATGTTGTTTTTTTCGGCTATATTTGCAGTTGCAATGATTCTGTTGAATTGTCTATTTAATATCCGCTCTCTCCCTAATATATATCCTCTATACAAAAGCAGTACACAAACAAGATATATGGCTGATTTTATGAAAGAACAGTTATACCCAGATGCTTTTTTGCAATTATTAGTAAAGGATAAAAACGTTATTTTACATGATAGTGGAGATGAATATGAGCACATGGCATACCCCTATACTGACGAGACAACGGGTGAAACAAAGTATGCTATATCATATGATCCCAGATACTATTATGGAAGAGATTACTACCGGTATTTCAGTCAGTTTAGCGAGGATATTATCATAGACGATTCTGTGCCTGTCAAAGATGAAGTTCAAAAGCTTAATCTGGCAGAGAGGATGACATGTCTTGGTTATGTGAATGATATGCAGCGTTATGTTTTTTTGCTAAATGAGGATCAAATTGAACAGGCCTCTTATTTTTGGTATGATTATGTATATAGAAATGATTCAGCGCCGATGTATATCTATCTGGAAAATGATATCAAATTTGACTGCAGTGACGTAGTGGCATTGTGGGATGCACAGAACAATCTCTATATCATGAGTAAAGAGTATTATGAGAAGGAGGTGAAGCTCCTGTGACCAGTGAATATATGGAATTATTATTGAGTGGACTTTCCTCTGGATTTTTCATAAGACAGGTACTTACGATTTTAGCCTTATATATAATTGGAATCGGTACTATATATATTTGCCGTGCCAAAATGGAGAAACAATGGATTTATCTGCTGGCATTTCCTATTGGAATGGCTGTCTTTTGTATCACGGGTTTTTTACTTCTGGTTATAGGAATTACGTATTCTGTTTTAACCATTAGTATCGCTATCATCATCGAATTTATAATAGTAAGATTCAGCATTCGAAAGGAGAATGCTTTTGATACGGCAGGTGAAAATGCTACGGTACGTGTTGGTAGACTTATATTTGTGCTAATGACAACATTCTTGGTGGCGTGTATTGCTACAAGTGGAGTTTTTTCATTAAGTGCTTCTAATGATACAATGTATTATTATATGTATTATCCAGAGGTAATAGTCGAAAAGGGTAGATACCTAGCTTCTTATGATGTGTTCTTAACGGATGTCGGACCAATGACGGCGATGATAGGAACGTTACCATCTTTGTTTGGGTTTGATCAGATATATGGAATCCATCAATTCTTTAATATTAATTTTTTAGGTATTTTTGGTCTAGCTATATATGAGCGGGCATGCAAATATTTCCTTAGAAAGTATGCGTTAGCAGTGGCGTTCATAAGCACAATTATGCTATTAACTTCAACACCATATTTAGTTTTAACAAAGTGGGTGATAGCAAATACATATGTTATGTATTATAGCTTTATTCTGATTTACCTGGCATATAAATATAATCCTGTTCATAAAGAGGAGGAGAGCAAAAAGGGTGGCTGCATGTTTGTGATGGGCATCCTGATTGGTGTAATTTCTATGCTTCGTATGGAGGGAATTATCATCGCCTGTTTTATTATTATATGTATGTCAACGTTACGCTATAGTAATAAGAGATTAATCATAACGCATATGTTACCAACGATTTTATTGCCAATACTATATTACAGTAGATGTTTTTTTGTCTTAAAGGTTTCGCCACTTTATAGTTTTTTGACATGGCAAAAAGCTATGATTGCGGTATTGATGATGTTTATACTATTTTCATACCTTTTGCTTATCAGGGGAAAAGTTTTTTTAAGAGTGCAGGAGAGAATGGGGCTGTTGATTGTTTTCATGTTGTTAATGGGGAATGGTGTTTTATATTTTGTATCTCCTTCAAATTACCAGACAGTAATCAAAGCATTTTATGATAATATAGCAGATCGTCAAGGCTGGGGATATACCATCAGTATCATGGCAGTATATTATGTGTTGGTATATGGGATGATTTTTCTATTTAGAAATAAACGTAGCAAGCATAGAGATATCAGATATGATGAGCTAGTTCTCGTGGGTTATATTTTGCTCACCGTGGCAGTAAGTTTTGCGAGAGGTGGGGGACTCCGATATGGAATTGGTGACTCAGGTAATAGAGTGATGTTACAAGTCATTCCATTTGCTTTCTATACTCTGATTTGCAGGGCGGTAGAATTATATGGCAGATTAATGGCTGAAAAGGGTGAGCAGGGAGAGGAAGTACAGTAATGTCAATCGTAATAAATGCAGATGATTTTGGAAAGAATGAAGAAGTAAACCAGGCTATTTTGGAATGCTTTTGTAAAAGATATATTGACCGTACAACATTAATGGTCAATATGCCCTATGCTGAAAAAGCAGTACAACTTGCAAAAGAAAATAATTTTTTTGACAAAGTAGGTATTCATCTGAATCTGACTTCTGGGGAACCATTAACAGTAGCAATCAGAAGTAACCCACTGTTTTGTGATGAGAGTGGACAATTTCATGCACAGTTTCATCAACAGTTGAAATATAGGCTGTATATGAGTGATAGAGACATAATGCAGATACAGGAAGAGCTTATAGCTCAGATTCAAAGGTATTTAGGGTATGGTGCGACACTTAAGCATTTGGATTCACATCATCATGTACATACTGATCTACCAGTTTTAAAAGCATTGGAACCGCTTTTAAAAAAATATGAAATAAAATCGATTAGGATAGGAAGAAATCTATTCCGCAAAGAATCACTTGGGAACTGCTTGTATAAGCGATATTATAATAGCAGATTAGGCACCTTACATGTGAGCGTGACGGATTACTTTGGTTCTTATGATGACTATGTAAAATACTTTGAAGTACCAGACAAAAAGAATACAGATTTTTGCAGAAATTATTCGGTTGAGATTATGGTCCACCCCATGTACGACGAACAGGGAGTGCTTGTAGACACAGTGATTCCGATGAATGAAAAATACATGAAAGTATTAAACGATTATAGGGAGAAATAGATTTGAAAGATGCCAGAACAACATTGATAAAGTATAGTATACCTCCATTTGTGACAATATTACTTCTAAGCATGGTATTATATTTGAAAAAAATATTTCCATTTGGCGCGAATACGATCGATTATTATGATATGGGGCAACAAATTGCTGCATTTTATTATCATGTGTATGATGCACTTCATGGAACAAAATCGTTATTTTTTGATTGGTACAGTGCACTTGGAACAAACATGACAATGAATACATCAGGCTGTAGTAGTATCAGCATTTTTAATTTACTTCTTTATTTTGTCCCACGTGATATGATTCTGCAGTATTTGTCAGTGTTTACTATGATTAAGATGGCATGCATGTCTTTGACTATGTACCATTTTCTTCACAAAACAATAAAGGCGGACTACCTGTGGGAGTTTTGCTTTTCAATTTGCTATGGAATCAGTGGTTTTGCTATGATGTATTATATTACCAACCAATGGTTAGATGTAGCAGTATTTTTGCCGCTTTTAATGTATGCTCTCATTGAGTTGTGTAGTGGGAAAAAGATAATTCCATATGTTGTGTATTTGGTAATTTGTTTGACGGGTAGTTATTATCAGAGCTTTATGATTTTAATATTTGTGATTCTATCTGTGGGCACTTACTATATGACCGTGGGACGAGAATATTATTATAAAAACAGAGATATCGTAATGAGGCTGGGACTGGCTACGTTGGTGGCGATGGGCCTGTCTGCATTTATATTATTTCCGCAGCTAGTGCAAACCTTTGGTTCAACAAGATTTAGTAATAATGCAGAGGAGGGCAATTTCTATCTAGGCATCTTAAAGCAGGTAAAAGGTGAATATACAACTAGATGGTGGAGTCTACTTGGTTTATCGCTTTCATTTGCTGTTATCGTCAGAGGCTTCATAAAAGAAAAGAATAAAAAGATAAACATCTTTTTTGTTAGTATGCTGGTCATGATGTGCTTGGAATTTTTTGTTGAAAGTATCAATCTGATGTGGCATTTTGGTTCTTATGTCGGATATCCAATTAGAAATGGATTTATTATTAATTTCTTTGTTTTAGCGACGGCTTGCTATTATGCGAAATATCAAAAGATACAATCACCACAAAACGGAACAAGAAAGATTTATGCGATAGTATTGGGGATTGTGTTGGTATTTGGTACGTCAGGAAGCATTATTGCATATTATGCCAGCAGGAAAGATATGGTTTTGAGACAGGTGTTTCATATGACAGCAGGGATATGTGCGGTTACATTTCTTGTATATCTGTTACTACTTCTAAAAAATAGCAGATGGGTTATGAATCTATTACTTGTGGAATTAAGTGTATTTTTATTTATTATGATTGGCAAACCTAATTATATCACTGGATATTCAGAAGCGGCTGAACAAAGTGGGACTTATATCGCGCTCTCAAACCAGTTGGCAGATCAATTGGAAATTGAGACTTCCAAGGTAAAAAGAATTAAGAATTCTGACACAGAATTGAATGCAAATTATGCTTTTGTCCTGCAGCGGAGTGCCATTAGTAATTGGACGCATATGATATCCCCTTCTTTTCAGATTGGCGCCGGAGATTGGGGATATAGTATCCAGTACATGCGTGTTTTAGATGCAGGTGGTACGGCTTTTTCAGATGCTTTAATCGGTATTACACAAACACTCAGCCAGACAAAGTTGCCAGAGGAGTTATATCATTTTAGTGCAGATACAAGAGTAGAGGCAGATGGCAAAGTATATCATTTTACATTATACGACAATCAATATAGATTGCCTTTCGGAGTAGTGATTCCAGAACAAAGTATGGAATATATACCAGGTAATGCAGATAGATTTGCCACACAAAATGAAATTTTTGCATTATTGGCTCCAGATGAAAAAGCACCGCTGATTGAGACGGTGTGCAGAGGAAACGGTGTATTAGATGGAGAGCAGCAGATTCAGGTCGATGGAAAAAAAGTATTGTATTTTACCGGAGAGACAAGAGATAGTAGTCTGAGAAATATCAGTCTTTGTGTAAATGGCGAGATGATAAAGATTCCTACCATTGGTGATGCCAGCAACGAAAAGTATCCAGCATATTTTGATAATAGCATGATTTGTCTTGGTGTATTTGAAGATGAAACCGTTAGCATTTCTCTTGTATTTGATGAAATAGCGGAGGAATTGCACATAGAAAATGATGAAAGTTTTCAAATAGGGGCATTGGATTTATCAATGCTTGAGAGACTGTGTGATTCATATCAAAATAGCGCATATGATGAAAAGATAGTGATTGGCAATAGCAATCTATCTTTAGATGTGGAAGCGGACAGTGACAAAGCATCGTTGTTGCTCCCGGTCCAATATGACAAAGGGTTTTTGGTTACTAACAACGGCGTAAAAACAGAATGTAAGTCTGCAAGTGGAATTTTTACGCTTATTCCACTTTGGAAGGGAAGTAATCATATTGAAGTCGTTTTCTTTCCTACGGGAATGAAAGAGGGAATTATAATTAGCGTATTCTCATTCGTATGTATGGGAGTATGGTTTGCCATTCATAAAAGACAAAAAGAAAAAGCATCCTCAGAATTTATGAAAAAGGCAGAGCGGTTCTGTTTTTATGGTTTCATGTGTTTGTGGGGACTTATGATATTATTTATGTATATTATTCCAATTCTATATATTCCGCTTGCCTTGTTTTTGTAAAAACAAGGTTTTGCAATTGTACTTATTGTGATAAAATGAAAAAAAATGTTTATGAGGCAGAAGGAATGGATAAACAAAAGATTAAGAATTGTTTTAATAAGCCGATTTTATTTGCGCTGTTTAGCAACGCAATTTTTTTGTTATTGTCATTACTACTGTTTCATCCACATTTTGAGACAAATGATGATGCCATTATGGCAATGATAGTGGAGGGAGCATACGGAGAATCCAGTCCGTTTTTAGTAAATATTCATTATGGAATAGGAGTTTTTCTACAATTACTTTATCGTATCACACCAGGTATTAGATGGTATAGTATCTTATTATTTGTTTTTACTTTTTCTTCCTTTACAGCAATTGTATTTGTGATTGTTAAAAAAACGGGGAGTGTGGCACGCAAGTGGCTTGCAATTTTATTTCTACTCAGTTTTTTTTATGAGGGATACGTATTACTCCAGTATACGAAAATCGCAGCTTTTTTAGCGGTTGCTGGATTTATATTACTTTTTGATGGGATGCGGGACAGGAAATATGTGCAAAGTGGAATAGGAAGTTTGTTTGTTGTGATTGGAAGTATGCTAAGGTTTCCAGCTTTTTTAGTGGTGGTAGCATTTATGTTACTTGCAGGTTTGTGGGAGCTTTGGTGTCTGAGAGAGAAAAAAGTATCATATAAGCATATTGCAAGGTATGTGTTGTGTTTTATCCTTTTGCTCTTTGTAGTCTTCGGAATTCGAGAGATTAATAGTGTTGTTTATAGTGCGCATGAAGATTGGGGAAATTACTTACAATTATATCATAAGAGACAGCAAGTGCTGGATTATAATAGACTGGATTGGAGCGCTTATGAGGAGCGTTACGTAGAAGAAAATATTTCTGAAAATGATGTTCTTTCTTATGTGACGTGGCAATATGCGGCACCTGATGTCTTTACACCGACACTAATGGATAAATTATTAGAAATAGCAGATGGAAAAAAGTTAGATGCATCATTTGCAAAGGGCTTTATTTCTATGCTGTATGAGATTATTTATTCGCAGAGCAATTTTGTGATTGGAGTAATTGCTTTTTGTATCTTTTATTTATTATTTACAAAAAAGGAAATTAAATTTATATTCTTGGCTACTTCAATTATGCTTGCTGCGATACATGTATATTATTATTATATTGGCAGATGGACAGACAGGACAGTCACGTTAATCTGGTTTGCGGCATTTGTAATACTGCTATATTACTTTAGCGAAAAAGAGGAGGACATCAGACCACTTATATTTATAGTAAGTTTATGTTTGGTAAACATGCTAGGACTTTTCCTTGGCGATATGACTGCTTACCAAAAACAAAAGCGGGAGACAGCTGATCATATAAAGCAGTTTTATGATGTGGTAGAAGCAGATAAGGAATCGCTGTATATATTTGATACTTTTACAGACAAGTCGTCATATGAGTATAGTGTATTTACGCCTTGCCAAGAGGGATGTTATGAAAATGTAAGTTCTTTTGGAAGCTGGTTGGTAAATTCACCTATTTTTGAAAAGGTGTTAGATTCCTATGGTGTTACTAATCCCTACTTAGCATCATTTGAAAATCCCAATATCTATATCGTTGATAATTACAATATTAACAACAAATTGCTTTTCATTAAGGAGCATTATGGAATATCTGCATCCGAGCAGAAAGTGGATGAAATTTACGGTTTTTGTGTTTATAAAATAGAGGCAGAGTAGGGTATGGCGAAAGGGGATTAAAGATGGAGATATACAACTATGTTCTGGTATTGCTTTGGGGGGCTATAGTACCGTTTATAATAGGATGTCTTTGGACAAGAAAAAATGACTTATATGAAGATTCGTTTGCCATGGCAATCATAATGGGATTTGTT
>Ga0209373_10004506_pt1 | contig 11966 bp, 4 predicted proteins | sample Higcelweek5metaG_FD_187173 | JGI IMG/M metagenome (GOLD analysis project Ga0209373, IMG submission 187173) | Freshwater pond sediment microbial communities from the University of Edinburgh, under environmental carbon perturbations - High... | ecosystem: Environmental > Aquatic > Freshwater >... | reverse complement strand
GATAGTTTCAGATCATTGCTTAATAGGTTTGATGTTACTGTTTCAAGCTGGAAAAGCTTCAATTACATGGCATTTATGATTATATTACTCAAGAAAATTAAAACTAACAAAAAGTCAAGATGACTTCAATTATAAAAAACAGCTACAAAATAGCAAATTAAAATACTCCAATAATGAAAAAACTATTTTTTATCGCCACTCTCGTTTTCATCATATTAGCCATACAAACAGCCAATGCTCAAAATCCGATTACCACTTTGGAACATACAGGAACTACTACCGTGTTTTATGGACAAAACTCATTAGTAGATGCTTATACTGCATCTGTAAATGGAGATTACTTATACCTTTCTGCAGGATATTTTACAGCACCAACCTCTATTGCTAAGGGTGTAAGAATTATAGGTACAGGGCATTTCCCTGATTCGACTAATGTGGCGAAACGCACTAATATTCTAAGTGCCCTAACTATTAATGCAGGAGCTGATAGTTTACATCTGGAAGGACTATATATCAATGGAGATATAAATTATGCAAATAGTTCAACTAATTATGTAAAAGTGAAAAGATGTAATATAGGACAAGTAAATTTTATGTCATATTCTGAAGGAGCAAGTAAGAATTTTTGTACTTATGAAGAGTGTTTTATTCGGGGAAATATTTATTTTAATGAATTTGGAAATAATCTTCTTATTAAAAACAATATAATTAATGGCACAATAAACAACATAAAAGGTAGTGCAGTAATTGATGGAAATATTTTTTTGACAAATGGATATCCACCTTTTAATGGTGTTTATTCTTCAGTAATTAAAAACAATATAAGCGTTATGACATCAAATACTATACTGAATCAATCAACAGGAAATACTCTTTCAAATAATTTGTTCTCAAAAACTTCAGTTGATTTTTCAAATAATTTCTCCAATAATAATTATACAGGAATTGCCCAGACTAATATCTTTGTTAATCAAACAGGCAACGCTATCGACTATACTCAAGACTATCATTTAAAAAGCCCGGCAATCTATATTGGCACTGATGGCACGCAGGTAGGTCTTTATGGTGGAACTACACCGTTTAAAGACAAAGGAGCACCTTCTAATCCTCAGATACTGACGAAAACGGTGGGTGATCAGACAGATACGAATGGTAATCTACAAATTAATTTCAAAGTAAAAGCACAAGATAATTAAACTATTATGAACAAACGACTCATTATACTTAGTCTGTTTGTAGGGTTAATAGGGAGTGCTTTTGCACAAAAACAAATAGCGCAATACGAGTATTGGTTCGATAAAAATGATGTTGCCAAAACTGCAATATCAATTACTCCTGTCGCCTCGTATGCACTGAATACCTCTATTCCTACAACAGGATTGCCCGCGGGCTTACATAGTTTTCAGATACGTTTCAAACAAACGGCAGGTTTGTGGAGTGCCACCAGCACGCAGTTCTTTGTGAAGATACCGAATATATCTGCCGGACAAAATCAGGTAACGCAGTACGAGTATTGGTTCGATACGGATTACAGTAGCAAAAAAATACAGTCTGTGAGCAATCAAACCAATGTATCGCTATCAACATCCGTTTCAACAGCACAGCTTCCGGTCGGGTTGCATTCGTTTCAGCTACGATTTAAAGATAATACGGGCACATGGAGTTCAACCACTACCCAGTTCTTTGTAAAACAACCTTCATCTTCGACAGAAGACACTAAAATATCCAACTACGAATATTGGTTCGACGATAACTACTCGGGTAAAACGGCTCAAACCATCACTTCCCAGAGTGATGTATCACTCGTTACATCCATTGCTACAGGCAAACTTCCGGTAGGTTTGCATAGCTTCCAAATGCGGTTTCAATCTGCTTCAGGTAAATGGAGTTCAACAACAACGCAATTTTTTGTAAAGCAACCGGCTTCTACCACCGAAGATACCAAAATATCCAACTACGAATATTGGTTCAATAATAACTACGCCGGTAAAACAGCACAAAGCATCACTTCCCAAAGTGATGTATCACTTGTTACATCCATTGCTACCGGCAAACTTCCGGCAGGACTGCATAGTTTTCAGATGAGGTTTCAATCGGTTTCGGGAAAATGGAGTTCTACTACCACGCAGTTCTTTGTAAAACCCAATGCTGCCGGAATAGGCAACAATAAAATTGTAGCCTATGAATACTGGTTCAACGATTCCATCAACAAGCGAACAAATGTAAAGATTGATCCCATCGATCCGTTGGAATTGAAAAACAAAATTGTGCCTGTAAATAGTTTAAAAACTCAAATCACCAAGGATGCATATCAGATGGTGAAGGATGCTGACGGTAATTATAAATTTGCTACTGTCAATCGGTTCTATATTCATTTCAAAGATATTAACGGTCTTTGGAGTTCAGTTACCGATACCACTTTTGCTTCGATAATAGATAATGTCGATTTAAGTCCGTTTATCACCAATCCGGATGCCAACGATGACAGTAAGGGGTGGACTACAAGTGGAACTATCTCCACTTTTGTGCAAAATACCGCACACTGGACAGGTACAACAAATCCTTATTTCAGTTTAGGCAGTACCACTAAAACGGGCTGGACAGCTTCTATGACGCAAATCATAACCGGGCTTCCGGCAGGAACTTATACGCTCAATGCTACAGGACGCTCGGCAATAGATACAAAAATGACGCTGACCGTGGCGGGTGCATCAGTAGATTTTCCTGCTAACGGTGCAGTAGGAGGAGAAATATGGGAAGATGCATTGGCTGGAAGTGCGGAGAAAAAGTGTAACAATGGAACGGGATTCGGTTGGAACAGACGCGGTATCACCTTTACAACGGATGGAACTCCCGTGGTAATTCTGGTAAGCGGAACTACAACTAAATCCAATCAATGGTGTAATATCGATAATTTCACCCTTGGGTTGGATAATTCATCCACACTGAATGTTTCGTTACCCGATAGTGCAAGCGCTGTACAATATAAAGGCTGTACTTTGCAACTTATAAATAAAACATCGGGTTCAAAAATTGCCCTCACTACCACCGGTAAACAGACTTATACGTTTAGCGGATTGGTTGCATCCAACTATTATCATGTGGATTTAACCACAGCAAAAGGGACTTTGATTGGCTCAATTGATAGTATTAAGTTGAATAGGGGTAATAATGCCGTTAAGTTCAGTGCGCTAAAGGCCATTGTACCCGTTGTACTGCAAGTGTTTACTCCTGCAAAAAAGAACGTTACAAACGATGTTGCCATACAGTGGTATGATGCCGGTAAGCAATTTCTTTTACAAAATGATACATTGCCAGATATGACGGTTGGTACGGTGATTTATTATTCGGTAGGTCTGAACAACGAATTAGGTTTGCAGTTCAAGCAACCTGTTCAGCAGAAATATACTGTCGTAGCAGGAGCGAATATTATTGTTTACACCCTGCAAGCAATGGACTCTGTGACTATAACAGGCACGCTGAAGGATGAAAGGGGAAATGCTTTGTCAGATGGATTGATTGCCATCAAGCAATTCCTGAATGGTAAATATGAAAAGAATTTCTCTGCTCATACCGATAATACAGGTAAATATTCAATAACAGTGTTGAACGATAGCAGTATAATTAGTTATTCATTTTCGGGTTATATCACGCAGACGCGTGTTTTCTCTAACTTCAATGGAACGACAAATCTGGGAACTACATCGTTGCAACCCATTACAGGTTTAACTGTGAATGTGAATTTTAATTATACTAAAAGCGTTGCAGCAGGTGAAACGGCTGTGCCCGAAAACTATTACTCAAATTATGTAAATGTATCCTATCAGGCATATAACCTAACGACAGGCAAAGCGATAAGTAAATTGAATGTTCAGTATCCCGATTTGATTATACAGGACTCTACTTCTGTCAGCGATCAGATAAGGATTACAGCTTCCAGCAAAACGAGTGAATTTAATCCGGTTTCTTCTGTGATTGTTGTATCAAAGAATTACAAAGATACGGTAACGTTTAACCTGAAAGAGTTGGGGGTCATTAAAGCTACTTATTCGGCCAGCAGCAACAGTTCGAATGTGGGTGTTCTTTATAATGCTCAGGGACAATTGGTCAAAAAAGATACATATTCAGGTGGAACGATTACATTCAGTAGTCTGCCTGACGGTAATTATTCCTTAGTATCGATAGCAGGAAGTACATTCTATAGTGCGGTATCGAATCTGACAGATCTTTCATCCTCCGGTCTGACCGAAGGAACCGATTATGTGCGAAACAATGTGCAGGTACAAAGTGGCGTTATTTCCACTGTAGGTATAACTTCCATCCCTGCTTTGAACGAAACGATGTTCTATTACACAGGAACGAATACTTCATTCTCTGTGAACAAAACTTCTGTAACATCCGGAAATTATGTCACACTCCGCGCTAAACTCGATTTTAAAAATCAATATACCAACAATGTAAGTAACATCAGTCTGATAGTGGAAATACCTGCTGGATGCTCGTTTGTAAAGAACTCTGTTATGGTTGGAAGCGGTGTTTCCGCTTATGTTCAGGAAGGCAGCCGGGTAACTATTCCTTTGAATAGTAATTATATCGACCCGATCCGTTTCTGCGTTATACCGACTGTAGGGGGTAAGTACTATCCCACAGCTTTTGTGAAATTCGATAGCAATAAGAAAACAATTACACAACCCATTGGTTCGGCTTCGTTTACAGCCGATGATATGAGTATTATCGTTCCGGAACAGACGGCAAAGAAAACCATCCCCGTAAGTGGTACGGCTCCTGCATATTCTACTATAAGTATATACGATGGAACAACTGAAATTGGACAAACCACCGCTTATGCTACCGGAATGTGGATGATTTCGTGTGAATTGTTTGAAGCATATAACCTCACAACACACAATATTTCAGCACATATTCAAACACCGGCAGGGATTACGATACTAACAGAAACCAAGAAAGTGGAATACAATATCTCAATGGTTGAAGTTAAAACCGTTACCATGATTAATACAGCACATGGTCCGGAATCTTTAAATCTGAAAGAGTACAATACTGTATTCGATTTCCAGCATCCGAATGCCACTATGCCTCCATATTGGTACTGGCCAAGTTATCCCGACTTTACATTTAAAATAGACTTTACAAACAACGATACGGCTTATGTGTCCAATGTAACATTGTATGTAAAAACATCTTCAAATGATATTGTTCTGTTAGCTGCACATTATGATAAAACGAAGGATATTTGGGTGGCAAGCAGGAAATTTACTTCGAATAGCTTGCCGGTAAATTTGAGCGTGGATTATACAGCGAACTCGGAAGCGTTGTTGGATGATAATTGTGCTTCAGACATAAGAAACATATTTGATACAATTAATGATTCATTTGCTTCTGATGCTTATATAATCAATAATATTAATTTTTTAGATTCTACAGTATTAATTGATTCGTTGTATAGTAAAATGGATCTCAATAATTTAGTTGAAAATACTTTTGATAAAAGTTCCTATTTTCAATATCTTGATTCCCTCTCAAACGAAAATATTCAATTGAAAATTGATAGTTTAAATGAATCTATTTTAAACATGAGTTCTTACATTAGTAGAATGCAAAACTTTTTTGCTTCAAATAAATACTTTGATATCACATTAGATGATAACACTCATATTGTTGCAAAAACTTGTGAGGGTTATACGGAATTAATGTTAAAAAATTTAGGTTATAACAATATTAAAAAGATTGATGGGGAAGAATTATATGTAATTGAAAATAGCTATCAAACGGGATATGTTGATTTTTCAAATAATATATTTGTGTTAGTTGAGAATGATTCAAATATAACTTCTCATTCATTAATAAAGAAAGCTATATCGAGTGAAAAGACTTTCCCAGAAAAAATGCACGATGCATTAGATAAAATAAAAAATTCTTATAATGAACTAGAGAAAAAAATTGGCAATTTAACCGAAAAACTGACGGATGAATTGTGTAAAGCGACCGAAACATATAATGAAGCTAATTCAATTTATGAACAAAGAAATATTAAATTAAAATTATTTGAAGAAGAGCTGAGTTCAGGTAATTTAGATCCCTGGCAATATAGCGCAAAGAAAATTGAAATTCAAACATTGAAATCTGAAATTTCCGAACTTAGCAATGTTGTTAATAGTGCAAAAAAACAGAAAGGTTTAGCTGCTTTATGTCTAAAATCAGTATTACCTTTAAAAAAGACTCTATCAAAGGTACTACCAATTACAACATACATTGTGTATGTAAATGAAGCTATAAATAATTATAGAATGGTTGAAAATTTAAAAAGTCTACTTCCTATCATAAAATGTCCAGAATATGAAAACGAACTAAAAGAATGTGAACTTAATATTGATAATTTACTAGGAGAAGTTGCTACGTATTATACCCTAAGAATTACTTGGCAAGCAACAACAGATTTGATGACAGCTGGAGAAATTGTCGTTGCACCTGAAACTGCTGGAACTTCTTTATTAGTGGCATTTGCTACAATAATAGGTAAAATGGCTTTGGATTTTGCCATAAATTCTGTTTATGATAAACATCTTGAAAGGTCAATTTCAAACATAAAAAAACAAATTCACATATTAGAATATAAAATTAGCAAATCTGATTGTGATGGTAAACCTGATCCTAATCCAGGCAACAATGGAGAAGATGGATATGATACCGGTGGACTAGGTGGTAACGGTGGTGGGACAAGTGGAAATTCAGGGAGTGGAAATTCTAATGGTGCCATGGATCCTTCTGGCTATGTTTTCGAAGCAGTTTCCAAAAACAGACTGGAAGGAGTCACTGCAACCATTTATCTGAAAACAGTAGAAGAAGATATGTATGGTGAAAAACATGATGTAATTACCAAATGGGATGCTGCTCCGTTTTTACAGGTTAATCCGTTGATAACTGACGAAAATGGAATATATGCTTGGGATGTTCCCGAAGGCTTGTGGCAGGTGAAATATGAAAAAGCAGGATATGAAACTGCCTATAGTAGTTGGTTACCCGTTCCTCCACCTCAATTAGATGTCAACGTGGGTATGAAACATACCATTCCTCCTATTGTAAAGAAGGTTCGTGGTTATGAAGAAGGTGTTAATATACAGTTCGATAAGTATATGAGACCAGTCACTTTGACTAACAAACAAATAAGCCTTGTGAAGAACGGTGTGAATGTGACCGGTACAGTCAGGATGTTGAATGAAGAAGAAGGTTATGCCAGTGATACTGCCAAGTATGTATCAAAGGTACGCTTTGTCCCTGATCAGATATTTTCAGAAGGCGATAAAGTAACCGTAACTGTGAAATCAGCAGTAGTAAGTTATGCCGGAATGAAAATGGCAAGTGATTATACACAAGTAGTTGAAATTGAAAAAGAAGTAAAAACCATTACTTCCGATTCATTGGCTGAGATGAATACACACACCAACAGAGCGATAACTGTAAGTGTGTTACCTGCTGCTGCAGCTAAGGGTAAAACCATTATGGCAAATTCAGCATCATCTTCAATTGTATCGTTAAGCAATACACAGGCGGTTCTGAATAACAACGGAAAAGCAACATTTAATGTAAATGGTGATTTGCCTGGTGGAACGACTGTTCAATTCAGCATAAGTGATGTAGATGATTTGTCGTCTGTAACCAAAGTAAATGTTTTGGATGCAACTCAGGTTTTTGCTCCAACTGCATCTATTGCTTCAGGTACAACAGTGCCCAAGGATACAACGGTAACATTAAGCTCAGTAACTCCAGGTTCAACAATCTATTATACAACAGATGGTACATTACCTACCGAAGTATATAGTACGCGTCAGATTTATGGAACACCTATCTCTATAAGTAATAGCGTTACTATAAAGGCAGTAGCAACCAAGACTGGATTTGTCGATAGTGATATAACCCAATTTACCTATAAGGTGAATTCTGTTAATACTAGCGATTCAGTGAATTCAGTTGTAGCATCAGTTGCTTCCGGTTCTACTGTTTTGAGGAATTCATCTGTAACGCTTACATGTCCAACAGCGGGCGCTACCATTTATTTTACAACTGATGGTACATCACCTAATAACGAAGCTGGTACTCGTCAGGTTTATACAAATCCAATATTGATACCTAAGAGTACAACCATATTCACGAAAGCAATCAAATCAGGATTGTATGATAGTAAATTATGTCAGTTCACCTTTAAAGTGGATACTGTGAAAGCTGTATCAGCATCTGTTGTGTCAGGCGCTACGGTTGCTAAGAACTCAATTGTAACATTGGCTTGTCCAACTATAGGTGCTACTATATATTACACAACTGATGGTACATCCCCAGCTTTTGATGGTGGTACTCGTCAGGTATATACAAATCCGATATTGATACCAAAGAGTATGACAATCTATTCGAAAGCAACGAAAAATGGATTGTACGATAGCGAGATAACTCAGTTTACCTATAAAGTGGACACCTTGAATAATAAAGAGACAGTAAAAACGGTTACTGCATCTATTGCTTCGGGTTCTACAGTTGTGAAGAACTCAACAGTAATGCTCACTTGTCCTACAATAGGTGCAACTATATACTACACTACAGATGGTACTTTACCAAATGAAGGCGGTACTCGTCAGGTTTATACAAATCCGATATTGATACCTAAGAGTATGACTGTCATTTCCAAAGCAATGAAAGACGGACTGTATGATAGTGAAATAAGTCAGTTTGCGTATAAAGTGGACACTGTGAAAGTAGTTTCCGCCTCTGTTGCCACGGGTTCTACAGTTTTGAAGAACTCAACTGTGACGCTCACTTGTCCAACATCAGGTGCGACCATTTATTACACAATGGATGGAACTTTACCTAATGAAGGCAGTACTCGTCAGGTTTATTCAAATCCGATATTGATACCTAAGAGTATGACTGTCATTTCCAAAGCAATGAAAGACGGACTGTATGATAGTGAGATAAGTCAGTTTACTTATAAAGTGGATACTGTGAAGGCAGTTTCCGCCTCTGTTGCCACGGGTTCTACAGTTTTGAAAAACTCAACTGTAACACTCACCTGTCCAACATCAGGTGCTACCATTTATTACACAACAGATGGTACTTTACCAAATGAAGGTGGTACTCGTCAGGTTTATACAAATCCGATATTGATACCTAAGAGTATGACTGTCATTTCCAAAGCAATGAAAGACGGACTGTATGATAGTAAGATAAGTCAGTTTGCATATAAAGTTGATACTGTGAAAACAGTTACTACTTCTGTTGCTTCTGGTTCAACAGTTGCCAAAAATTCAACAGTAATGCTTAATTGTTCTACATCAGGAGCAATCATTTATTACACAACGGATGGAACATCACCAAATGAAGGAGGTACTCGTCAGGTATATTCAAATCCAATATTGATACCAAAGAGTATGACTATCATTTCCAAAGCAACAAAAGATGGATTGTATGATAGCGAGATAACACAGTTTACTTACAAAGTGGACACTGTGAAAGCTATAATGTCATCTGTTATTTCAGGTTCAACTGTACAACAAAACTCTACTGTTTCATTATCATGTGCAACATCAGGAGCTACTATTTATTTCACAACAGATGGCACATCGCCCGGCATTGAAAGTGGAACCCGTCAGTTATATATCAATCCAATTAAGATTACCAAAAGCATGACTATACTTGCCATAGGTGCTAAAGAAGGATTTAATAATAGCGAAGTAGCCAATTTTGTTTACAAGGTGGATGAATTGAATGTTTTGATTTCAAAGAAATGGAATGATGTGTTGGTTTGTAACAATACTGGAAAACTCTTCAGTAGTTATCAGTGGTACAAAAATGATGCAGTATTATCAGGTGAAACTAAACAATACTATCAGGAGACTGGTGGTTTGAATGGAAGCTATTTTGTGAAGGTAATGACTACGGATGGGAAATCAGGTGTTTCAAATACGATCGATGCTACTGCTTCAGCAAAATCAATAAAGGTTTATCCAAATCCTACTGAAGATAATCAAAGTTTTAGGTTAGAAATAGAAGTTACAGAAATGGATCTAAAAAATGCGTTACTAAGCATAGTATCACTTAACGGACAAATTTTGTATAAGAATAATAACTTACAATCCTTGATGCAACTGACAGGTTTACCAAAAGGATGTTATATAATTCATGTGCGTCTATCAAACGGGGAACAGCTAAACGAAAAATTAATAGTCAACTAAAAAACAAGAATATGAAAACAAAACAATTTATATTGATTATTTCAGTTTTCTGTTTGGCTATTAATATTTCCAATGCACAGGAATCTAAGAAATTTGAGTTTGATATCAATGGTTTCTACGGTCTTTCGGGGTTCAGTGGGTCAATAACTAACGGTAGTATTAATCCGGGTCTTGGTTATCAGTTATTAATAGATGGCAAGTGTTTTTTTACACCTAATGTTGGTGTTGGTATTGGTGCAGGTTATGCTACTTATACATCAAAAGCAGACTTGGGCAATTATATATCAAACACACCGGCAGTCGATGATGAAAATGAGAACTTTGAATATCGCGTAAGTGCTTCCGGGATAAAGGAAGAATTGCACCTATCGGTAATCGAGATTCCTGTTTTTCTGGCATATAGAAAGTCTTTGTCCAAAAAATTAAGATTATTGGTCCATGCGGGTTTTAAAGTTTCATTACCGCTTACCGCCACTTATAACTGCTCCGAAGGAATGATTGAAACAAAAGGTTATTATTCTGTCTACAATGTAGAGTTTTCGGATATGCCGAATCATGGTTTTGAAGCTATTAATAAGATTAGCTATTCAGGTAATTTAACCACTTCAACGGCCCGCTCACTATTTGTTGATGTAGGGGTATCATTCCCCATGGGGAAAATGGGATTGAAACTGAGCCTTTATGGATCTTATGGACTGAACTCAGTATTGAAAGCACAAAGCGATCTTTTAATTGATTATCCCGGAAGGTATAATTCATTAAGTTCGCTAAGTGAAAAAGTTTCGTTAGTGAGTGGAGGTCTGAGACTGGGTTTGAATCTATGAGATATTGCAAGTCTTGATTCGTGGATTTGGTTAAAAAAAGATAATGATAACTTGATTGTCAATGAAAGGGCTGTTCTTGTGATTATTGAATAAACTCAAATCAAACAATTTTAGCAAAAATAAATTTCCAAGTGCAAGCATTGATTTATTTCCTTTTAGAAAAAACGCTGTTGATAAATGTTAAGCAAGCAAACAAAAACAGCTTCCAATTGGTTTGAGAAAGAAAAAACTGAAATGGAATTGAAGATAAATAGCTATCCGGTGGGGGCGCGCCCCGATGTTAGCAAGCCACATCCTGATTTTTTGAATGAATTGGGTGAAGAAGGTATCCGGAAAATGGTGAACAGGCACTATGACCTTATGCGCGAAAGCGATATAAAACATTTGTTTCCGGAAGATGATGAGGAGTTCGAAAAGGCCAAAATACGTTCGGCTGATTTTATGATTCAGATCTGTGGCGGTCCCGATTATTTTAATCAAAACCGCGGGCGCCCTATGCTGATCAACCGTCATAATCCTTTTGAAATTACACCCGAAGGCAGGATTGTGTGGCTCGAATGTTATCGTATTGCTTTGCTTGAGACCAAACTCCCCGAACATTTAATTATGTCTTTCTGGGATTATATCCAGGTTTTTTCTGCATGGATGATGAACAAAAGGGCGTAAAAAGTGTCCTCTTTAATGCATACTGTTATTCCTTTTTAGCGGATAATGAAGTGGTGCATACCGCAATGAGGGTATAAATTTACCTCTATAATGTGATTGTATTCAATCGATAAAAAGCCGATTTTTGTATCTTAAAATATACAAAACCTTTTCGTAGAATGGATACAACGCATTATCTGATAATACCCGGACTTGGAGGCTCCGGTGAACTGCACTGGCAAAGCTGGCTCGAAAA
>Ga0209373_10004505_pt1 | contig 11973 bp, 14 predicted proteins | sample Higcelweek5metaG_FD_187173 | JGI IMG/M metagenome (GOLD analysis project Ga0209373, IMG submission 187173) | Freshwater pond sediment microbial communities from the University of Edinburgh, under environmental carbon perturbations - High... | ecosystem: Environmental > Aquatic > Freshwater >... | reverse complement strand
CGGATAAATTGTACCTTGACCTAACCATTTTACATCGGTTAATTGGTGTGCTTCATCATCAAAAACTTCAATGAACGCTTTTCCAATGGCTTTACGTTTTGCTTCTGGATCATCTAACCCAGCTAATGCATCCAAAAAGCGTGCCGAAGCATCAACTCCTTTTACATTTAAGCCCATTCCTTTGTACTGGTTTAGTACATTTTGGAATTCGTTTTTACGTAATAATCCGTTGTTTACGAAAATACAATATAAATTTTCTCCAATTGCTTTGTTCAATAAAACCGCTGCTACTGTTGAATCTACACCACCCGAAAGTCCTAAAACAACTTTATCGTTTCCAATTTTTTCTTTCAATTCGGCAACCACTTCTTCTACAAAAGCATTTGGTGTGAAATTTTGAGGCACTTGAGCAATTTTCACTAAGAAATTCTCCAACATCTGTTTTCCATCTGTTGAATGATATACTTCTGGGTGAAATTGGATTGCATAAGTAGTTTCGCCTTCAATTTTATAAGCCGCGTTTTCAACGTCTTTTGTGCTGGCAATCTTAACTCCGTTTGTTGGTAATTGTTTGATTGAATCTGAATGCGACATCCAAACTTGACTATTTTCAGAAACACCTTCCAAAAACACTTCGTTTTCTTTGATGTAAGACAAATTTGCTCTACCGTATTCTCTTGTGTTTGAAGCAGCTACTTCTCCACCTGAAAAATGGGCTAAATATTGTGCTCCGTAACAAACGGCTAACATTGGCATTTTACCTCTAATTTGAGATAAATCTGGGTGAAGGGCTTCTTCTGAACGAACTGAACATGGACTTCCTCCTAGGATTACCGCTTTATATGATGATAAATCTGCTGGAATTTTATCGAATGGAAAAATCTCGCAGAAAATGTTTAATTCTCTTACTCTTCGGGCAATTAATTGGGTGTATTGCGAACCGAAATCTAAAATTAATACGTTGTGTTGCATTTTATTGTTGTTGTGTGTTTTTTGTTTCAGGTTCCAAGTTTCAGGTTATTTCTATTCAACTTGAAACAAAAACAACTTGAAACTTGAAACAAATATTTTAATATTCAAATGTTCCGTACTCGGATGTAATTGTTAATTTCTTGCTATCTGATTTTTCAACTCTTCCTACGATTTGTGCATCGATGTTGAATGATTTTGAAATTTCAATGATGTCTTGCGCTACTTCGGCAGGAACATATACTTCCATTCTATGTCCACAGTTGAATACTTGATACATTTCTTTCCAATCGGTTTTTGATTGCTCTTGAATTAATTGGAACAATGGAGGTACTGGAAATAAATTATCTTTAATTACGTGAACGTTGTCTACGAAGTGAAGCACTTTGGTTTGTGCTCCTCCACTGCAATGCACCATTCCGTGAATTTGATTGGAATTGTATTTTGATAAAATCTTTTTGATTACCGGAGCGTATGTTCTCGTTGGAGAAAGTACTAATTTTCCAGCGTCAATTGGACTATTTTCAACAGCATCTGTCAATTTGGTTTGACCTGAATACACCAATTCGTTTGGAACCGAAGCATCAAAGCTTTCTGGATATTTCTCAGCCAAATATTTCGCAAAAACATCATGACGAGCTGAAGTTAAGCCATTGCTTCCCATACCGCCATTGTATTCTTTTTCGTAAGTAGCTTGACCGAAAGAAGCCAATCCTACAATAACATCTCCAGCTTGAATATTTGCGTTATCAATTACATCAGCGCGTTTCATACGAGCCGTAACGGTTGAATCTACGATGATAGTACGAACTAAATCACCTACATCTGCAGTTTCTCCACCAGTTGAATGTATGGTAACTCCGTGACTTTTTAAATCTGCAATTAATTCTTCTGTTCCGTTGATGATGGCTGAAATAACTTCACCTGGAATTAGATTTTTGTTTCTTCCGATAGTGGATGAAAGTAGAATATTATCGGTTGCTCCGACACATAATAAATCATCGATATTCATGATTAACGCATCTTGAGCAATTCCTTTCCAAACCGAAATATCGCCTGTTTCCTTCCAATACATATAGGCTAAGGAAGATTTTGTTCCTGCACCATCCGCATGCATAATGATGCAATATTGGTCGTCGTTTGTTAAATAATCTGGGATGATTTTACAAAATGCTTGTGGAAATAAGCCTTTGTCGATGTTTTTGATAGCTTGATGCACATCTTCTTTAGAAGCCGAAACTCCTCTTAAATTGTAGCGTTTGCTCGTATCAGAACTCATGAATGTAGTGTGTTGTTGTTGTGGCGCAAAGATAGTTCTAAAATTTAGAATTTAGAAGTATGAATTTAGAAATTGTTACATTTTTATCACATAAATTCCATTCACTAATTCTGATGAATTATTTGGCACTTGTACATTTTCAATTTTGTAAGTCGTGTAACATTCTTCATTGGTAGCCGAAACATCATGTGTAATTGTAATTTCCTCCATTGTTGAAGTCGTTTCATTATTTAGTGTAATGATGAACGTGTTGCCAATTGGATTTTCAGTATTTGGAAACAACTGAATTAAATTATTATTCGGAATAAAATTAAACGGAATAAGTTCGTCTTCTAAATCTTTAACCGAAATTTGTGCTGCTGTAAACGTTCCATTTTCAAAAACATTTTCTAAGGTTGTTTCATCAATAACCTCAACAAATATAGATGCTGGAGTTGCTTTATCACCTTCGTTACATTTGTCGCAACTTGAAGTTAATAAAGTAATAGTTAACAGTAAAAACGGAATATATTTTTTCATTGGTATAAATTTATTTGCTTAAAATTTCAATTTCAACTCTTCTGTTGGCAGCAGCTTGTTCTTCACTAGCTTCAGGAATTGGATAAATAGGTTGCGAAACACCAAAACCTTTGGTTTGAATGCGATGTTGCGGAATGCCATTATACACTAAAAAACGTTTGATTTGCTTTGCTCTATCGGTAGATAAATTTCGATGATCTTTATCAATACAGCAAATATGTCCTTGAATTTCGATTTTTAGGTTTTGGTTATTTTGCATTATAAACAACAAATCATACAATGTTGCTTGTGATTCGGGCATTGTTGCAAAAGTATTTTGGTAAAAGTTAATGTTTTTTAAAACAATTTTTGTTCCTACTTTAGACAACTTTACTTTTTCTTCTAACGTTGCATTTTCCGGAATTATTACTTCGACTGCTTCTTTAATGCCTAAAATTTCATTTTCTTTTGCCAAATCTTTTTCAAGCAAATAGTGAATTATCGCTTTTCGATTTTCTGCTTTATTGGTTGATGTTGCTCCTTTTTCGCCAAGAGAAATACTTTTAAAATCGGGTCTGATGTTGATTTTACCATTGACTTGTTTAAAAATATAACTCACACGTTTTTGCGACAAGGTATCGTTGTAACCCGAAGTTCCTACTTCGTCTGTAGAACCAGTAATGGAAAGGATTTTAGAAGTGGTATTTTCTGCAATCCACTTTTGAAGTTTGGCGGCTTCTACTTTGTTTAATTCAAATTTATCGTTGTCAAAATAGAACGTAACCTGTTCTTGCGAAAAGGCAAAATAGCCGAACCAGAAAAATACTATTGAAAATACAAACTTCATTTTTTTACTTTTTACGAAATAACAACAAATATACTACATACAAAAGTATGCCAAAGTTAATTTTCAATAATTTGAATTTCTACTCTGCGGTTTTCGTTGCGTTCTTCTTCTGTTTTTTCTGGAATTTTATGAATTGGTTTTGTACTTCCAAAACTTTTAAAACTCAATCTATTTACTGCAATTCCTTTGTTGATGAGATAATTATAAACCGTTAACGCTCTTGTTCTTGCTGTGTCTTCAACATCGGTTCCTAATTGACAGCAAATATGACCTTGAATTTCGATTTTTAGTTTTGGATTGACACGCATAATCGCTAATAATTCTTCTACAACTGGCTTAGATTCTGGTCTAAGAATTCCGGAACGATCATAAAAATAAAGGTTTTTTAAAATGAGTTTATCACCCACTTTTGCATTTGAAACCTGATTTATTAAATTATTTGTTGCTACTTTTTCAACAACTTCAATTGGGGTTTCTTCGTAATAAATTTCAACTTTTCGGTTTAAAGCTAAATCGGAGTTTTGTTCGAAATTTTCGCCTTTACTTTCGATTTCGATGTGCTTTTGGTCAGTAACTTTTTCGATAATTTGCGATACAAATTTAGCTCTATTGAACGCCAAGGTATCGTTGTAACCATTTGATGCACGATAGTCGCAATACCCAATGAGTTTAGTGAATTTAACCTTTTTATTTCTAAAAAAATCATCAAAACGAGTTAGTTCATTTAATTTTAATTGGTCAGAATCCGTATCAAAATACACCGTAAACTTGTTTTGCCCAAAAGAAACAGAACACAGCAATAAAAACAGAAAAAGTTTTTTTTTCATTAGGTAGGTTTTAGTTTATCGAAAATAGTAAAAATTGTATAATTACTATGGTTTTTGTACGCTTTTTTTTTATATTTTTGAATGAGGCCAAATTGAAGTTTGTCTGACATAAATACTATTTGGTAATTAATTTAGTTACTATAAATAAAACATATATTATGAAAACAAATTTATATAGTTTAGAAGATTCAAAGTGTATTATAAATCATTATAAGGATATTTTAATTGGTAAAGAAATTGGAAGTTCAACAAAACTAAAAATATCAGAAATTGAAAACATTGAATATGAAAATAAAAAATACAGAATCATTTGTAAATTCAAAATAATATATGGCAATGTTAAACCATTTCAAAGCATTGAAAATGTTTTGGAGGAGCTTAATCTTCCACAGCCAAATGAGATTCTAAGAAATCTAAATCCATAGTTAGACAACAACTATTTTCTTTATAATAAAGAACTTAAGATGAATCTTGATAATATTAATTTGTAAATTAATTTTTATGAATTACTTCCAATATTAATTTTATTTTTAGATTGTTTAATTAAGAAAACATAAATAATTAATTTAAATTTGCTTAATGAGGCTTAATTAATTTAACCACTTAAATAATTTATTTTATGAATAATAAAAAAATAACATTTATTTTAGGTATTTATCTGTCATTTTCTGTATTGATTTCTGGTTATTTTTACATTAACCCAAAAGAAGTTTGGAGATATTGGGACGGTTTTAGATATCAAAATTATAGGTATGCAAATTATGATTTTACCAATTTCAAATATTCTGTTTTAATTTCAATTGCTGGTTTAATTCTGCTTTTTTCTTTTTTACAATTATTAAAAAAAAAAGAATAAAAAATCCAAAACCTTTAACCAAACTTCAGAAGGAAGCGCTGATAGTTAAGATAATAAGAAACGCAGAAAAAAATCCTGAATACAAAAAACTCGTTGAAGCTAAACTCCAAGAGAATCAAAAATACCTAACGGAAGCTCACAAGCAGAATTCTGAAGCAGCAATGAAGCAAATAGAACAATGGCAACAAATCCCTGCCCCATTGAACGATATTTTAGAAAGACAAAAGAAAAGAAATCAAATGAATCTTGAAGCGGCAATTAAACACATAGCCGATAGCAAGTCACGTAAAATAGATTGGGATATAGAATCCGAAAGGCAGAAAAAAAATTCCCGATAGCATAGAATTACAACCCGAAAGCACAGAATTCCATTCCGTACCCAAAATCATAAAGAATTAACCTCAAGCTTATACCCTTTTCCACGAACCACTACAATATTAATATTCGGGTCAAGTTCTAGTTTTTTTCTAAGTTTTGATATAAACATGTCTAAACTGCGTCCTACAATTACGCCTTCGTCTTCCCAAATCTCTTTTTGTAGTCGGCTTCTTTCTATTGTTTCATTAGGCGATGAGGCAAAAATGAGCAATAAACGTGTTTCGGTTGCTGTTAAATCTATTGTTTTTTCATTACTTTCTAATTGACGCTTTTGCGCATCAAACACAACTGAACCAAAAGTGAATTGTTTGTTAGACAAATCTTTTGGTAATTCTTTCTTAGGTTTTAATTTCCAAAAAATGAATCCTATAAATGCCAAAAACACTAAGCCTGCTAAAAAATATTTATAATTTGCTGTAACTACATCGCTTGTTTTAAATTTGATATTTATCTTGTAACAAGCAATAGGTTGCTTTCTTCCCACACAAGCTAAAATATCCTCTTTCTTGTTTTTGGAAATAACATATCCATAAGCAACACTCGAATTATCACAATTAATTACATTTACAACATAATCCGATACCTGATAATCTTTGGCTAACAAACGTTTGGTAGTATTTACTAAAGAATCGGTTACAAATGAAAATTCTTTTTCAAAACTAATTTGGTATTCATTTTCAGCTATCTTTTTTATCGGAAGCACTCTCGAATTACTATCACCAGATTGTAAAAGTATTTCATGACCTATTCTACGCAGTAAAACTTCTCTTCTGGAAAGATCAAAATCGCTATTCGTATTTACAAAGAAAACCAATGAGATTAACACTAGTAATAACAATGCAAATATATATTTATGTTTCCCAGAAAGGAGTTTTTGTCTACTATTCATAGTGTCAATTAATTATTTACAAAGTTTACATTTTTATTTACAATCCCAATTGTTCTAACAAAAAATTATGAATGTAAATTCGTGTAATCAATTTAAAAAAATGAAAATTATGAAAAAAACAATTTATGTTCTAATCTTATCGCTGGTTGTGATAAGTGGATTTGTATTTAGCTTTTCAACTTTTGCCAATGGCTTAGGCGCCAATCGTGAAATTAAAAACGAAACTAAAATTTCTTCAAAACCGTTATCCAATTTAGAGAAAAGAAAAAAATGGGAAGCTTCACCAGATGGCATAAAATTTAATGAATGGAAAGATTCTCCCGAAGGCAAAAAAGTACAAGCCAGCTATGAGAAAATAAAAAACGAAATAAATGCTTTTGCTGAAATGGAAGCCATTGTAACATCAGTTACTTTTCAATTTCCAACCACAAACCCATCAAGTCCAAAATGGCTAGTTGTGAAGATTAATGGCGAAAATTATATGATGCAATTTATTCCAAATGATTTTGAAAAATTGAATAGTCTAAAAGTTAACGATAAAATAATTATCAAAAGCCGAAGCGCTGGCTTTTCCAACAATCATCCTTATTTGATTTTATCAAGCAACTATATTGAACACAACAACAAAGTGCTTTTTGAACGCGATTTAAGTAAAAATGACAATTGTTAAGGAATAATACTGATTTATATCAAATAAAAAATCCCAATCTTTGGATTGGGATTTTTGCTATACTCAATTTTCTAAATTTGTGTTACATATTCAGAAAAGTTCATTTAATAACTAAAATTTCACAAACATTAAGATAGAACATATTTAAAGTCCATAATCAAACAATAAAAAGTTTTAAAATATTTTATATTTTTTTTATTAAAATTCTTTTGTCTATCTTTAAATAAAAATATTGTATTTTTTTTGTTTTTTCATCATAAACAGATATCTCTTTAGACAATGCAATATTTTTTTTATCAAAATTTACTATTTCACCAACAAAACTGAATAATATTTCATCAACTTTAATTGTTGTTAAATTTGAAACTTTAATAATTTTATTATTCTCATCCATTTCAACTTTTACTGGAACATACTCATTATAGAACATCGATGAAAAACTACTCGATTCTGATTCCTTTTTAATAACCAATTTTGCTTCATAAAATTCACTATTTCTTTTATTTGAGTCCCTATTTCCAAAAATTGTAAATGAACTAAGAGAAATAAAAAAAATTAAAATTAAAAATGTGAGTTTTGTTTTCATAATTAAGCAAGTTTAAAGTTAATAAGATAAAACATATCAAACATTATGCCAACGATTGAATCAATTTATACAAAAACGGCACATAAATCTAAAAAAAACTTAACAAAAATCCCAATCTTTCGATTGGGATTTCTATTTCTAATTACTTCGTAAATAACAATTCTCTGTATTTTGTTAATGTCCAAAGTTCGTCGTCTACTAACAATTCTAATTTGTCAGCGTGGTAACGAATTTCTTCGAAGTAAGGTTTTACTTTATCACAGTATGCATCTGCCATTTTTTCTGTGCTAGTTAAGGCGTTTGCTTTTTTACGTTCTTCGGTCATTTTTTCTACTTTCGTATTAATGCCTTCGATGTGTTCTGAAATTTCTTTGATTAACGAAATTTGCTCTTTTGCAATTTTTTCAAAATCTTTTCCGAAGATTTCTTTTAATCCTTTTACGTTTTCAATCAACACATTTTGGTAACGAATAGCCGTTGGAACCACATGATTACGTGCAATATCACCTAAAACACGACCTTCAATTTGGATTTTTTTCACGTATTCTTCCAATTCAATTTCGTAACGTGATTCTACCTCAACATGATTCATTACGCCCATTTCACCAAACAAATCAATCGCTTTTTTAGAAACTTTTGCTTTTAATGCTTTTGGTGTAGTTTTGTGATTGCTTAAGCCACGTTTTTTAGCTTCTTTTTCCCAAGCATCGCTATAACCATCACCTTCAAAAAGGATAGCTTTTGTTTGCTTGATATATTCTCTCAATACATTAAAAATCGCTTCGTCTTTCTTTAAATCTTTTTTCTCAATTAAAGCATCAACTTCAATTTTGAAATCTTTTAATTGTTTTGCAACGATTGTATTTAAAGTCGTCATAGAAACCGCACAGTTTGCAGAAGAACCAACGGCTCTAAACTCAAATTTGTTTCCTGTGAAAGCAAATGGTGATGTTCTGTTTCTGTCTGTATTGTCTAATAAAACGTCTGGTAATTTTCCTACTACGTTTAATTTTAAATCTGTTTTTTCTTCTGGAGATAATTTCCCTTGAGAAACACCTTCTAATTCCGCTAATACTTTAGTCAATTGTTGTCCGATAAAAACCGAAATAATTGCTGGTGGTGCTTCGTTAGCCCCTAAACGGTGGTCGTTACTTGCCGATGCAATTGATGCTCTTAATAATTCTTCGTAATCATGAACCGCTTTAATTGTATTGATGAAAAACGTTAAGAATTGTAAGTTGCTCATTGGCGTTTTTCCTGGAGATAATAAGTTAATTCCAGTATCTGTTGCTAATGACCAGTTGTTATGTTTTCCAGAACCATTAACTCCTTTGAATGGTTTTTCATGGAATAATACTTTAAAATCGTGACGTTCAGCCACTTTTTGCATTACATCCATTAATAACGAGTTATGGTCTACCGCTAAATTTGTTTCTTCGAAGATAGGTGCTAACTCAAATTGGTTAGGAGCTACCTCGTTATGACGTGTTTTAACTGGAATTCCTAATAACATACATTCGTTTTCTAAATCACGCATATACGTTAAAACTCTAGTTGGAATCGAACCAAAATAATGGTCGTCTAATTGTTGTCCCTTAGCTGCTGTGTGACCTAATAAGGTTCTTCCAGTTGCTAATAAGTCTGGTCTTGAGTTAGCTAAAGCTGTGTCAACTAAGAAATATTCTTGTTCCCAACCTAAAGTTGGTGTTACTCTTTTTACGTTTTTATCAAAATATTTTGCTACGTCGATTGCAGCTGAATCGATAGCATGTAACGCTCTTAATAAAGGCGTTTTGTTATCTAATGCTTCTCCTGTGTACGATACGAAAACCGTTGGAATACATAATGTAGTTCCGAAGATAAATGCTGGTGATGTTGGATCCCAAGCCGTATAACCTCTTGCTTCAAATGTATTACGAATTCCTCCATTTGGAAAAGAAGACGCATCTGGTTCTTGTTGTACCAATTGACTTCCACCAAATTTTTCTACAGGATCACTTCCATCAGGAAATGTTTCGAAGAAAGCATCGTGCTTTTCCGCAGTGGTTCCAGTTAATGGTTGAAACCAGTGCGTGTAATGAGTTACTCCTTTAGATAATGCCCACTCTTTCATTCCCAAAGCAATATAATCGGCAATTTTTCTGTCGATTTTTACGCCTTCTGCTGCCGCTTTAACTGCTTTATAAGCTTCCGATGTTAAAAACTGTCGCATGGCTTTATCGCCAAAAACATTACTACCAAAAATAGCTGATTTTCTGTCCAATTCTTCTACATGAACTGGTTTTCTGTCGGTTGCTTTTCTTAAAGCTTGAAAACGAAATGTTGACATAAGTTGTGTGTGTTTAAAGTTATACCCTTGAAAAGTTATGCAAATATATAAATTTTTTAAATAATTTTACACATACCCCTATTTTTTTAGGGGTAAAAATATTTTTTATTATATTTACACTATGAAAACAGTAAATTTACATATGATTATGTTGGGTTGCACCCCAAAAGGACGTTTTACCGAACAACATGATATCTTTTTTGGTATTGGAAATAGTTTGAAAGAATTAGTTCCCGACATGAATGCATTTTGGCCCGAAGCGAAAGGAAGAATTCATATTGATGCTTGGCAAAAAGTTACTTTTGTTGACGGATTTACAATTGAAGTAGTTGCCAATAATGAAAATTTAGTTCAAGAAGAACAATTATTCTTTTTGAATTTGGGTGGATACAAAGAAGGAGAATTTGAAGAATACCATTATAAAGTATTAGTGGTTGCCAAAACAAAAGCGGAAGCCATCAAAAAAGCAAAACAAACAACTTTCTACAAACATTGTGGTTTCAAAGGAGCCGAATCGCACATTGATGATAAATATGGTATTGATGTTGATGATATTCACAATATTGAAGATATACTTTCGGATAAATTCAAATCGCAGTATCGTTTAAAAATAACAAAAACCAATGCAATTTCAGAAGATGAAAAACATATTGGTTATTTAAAAATAGATAAAATATCGGTATAAAAAAAGAGCTATCGGGTTAGATAGCTCTTTTAGTTATTATTACATTTCAACCTTAGTTACTTTAGCAGTATCTAATTTGTAATGTTCTTTTACTGCATTATAATCTTTAAAATCTAATTTATCAGTAGCTGATTTATTTCCAAAATAAGCTGGAATAACTACTACTCTAAATACTTGGTCTAATTTGTTAGCATTGCTTAATCCTGGTAAATCATACCCAAATAAACTTACTTGTGCATCATATTGAGTAAAATCACTATCATAACCAAAATCTAAAGTTCCATCATCAAAATAGTAGGTTTCTGGCAATAATTTCCAAACATCACCAGCGCTTCCACCACCAACTAATCGATATACTAAAACCATATCAGATGAATAAATGGTATGAGGAAAATCTAAAATTTGATTGTATCCGTTTCCAGAAGTTAAATCGACATTTGAGTATTCAAAAACTTCGCTAATAGTATCGTTATCATATTCATCTCTTACCTCATTAACTGTACAACTTTGTAGTGTTATCATCCCGATAAAAACCAACAATAAAGTAATTTTTTTCATAATCTTAAAGTTTTAAATTATTTACTTACTTATACATTATCCAATTGTTGTGCCAAAAATTATCCAATTATATTTTCGTATCTTTGAAACTTTAAAAAAGCTTGTAAAATGGGAAGAAATAATCCAAAAAATATTAAAGCGCATAACGATAAATTACACAAAGAGCAATCGAAAGAAAAAGCTAAAAAGAATGCTCGTGCCGAAAAATTAAAAGAAATTCAACGAAAATTCAACGAATCTAAATCGTAATTTATGCTAGGTTGCTACTGCGGAAATTCACTTTCTTTTCAAGATTGTTGTGAACCTTACATTAAGGGAACCAAAAAAGCACCAACGTGTGAAGCATTAATGCGTTCGAGATATAGTGCTTATGCAACCACTGAAGTCGATTATTTGGTAGCAACTACACACCTCACAACCCGAAAATTGTATAAAAAAGCCGACATATTAACTTGGTCCAAAAATAATAAATGGTTAAAATTAGAAGTTATAACTTCAACTGAAACGACCGTTACTTTTAAAGCGTATTTTTTAGACGAAAATTTAAAGGCTCAAGTTCATTATGAACATTCTACTTTTAAATTTGAAAATGGAAATTGGTT
>Ga0209373_10004502_pt1 | contig 11981 bp, 9 predicted proteins | sample Higcelweek5metaG_FD_187173 | JGI IMG/M metagenome (GOLD analysis project Ga0209373, IMG submission 187173) | Freshwater pond sediment microbial communities from the University of Edinburgh, under environmental carbon perturbations - High... | ecosystem: Environmental > Aquatic > Freshwater >... | reverse complement strand
AACAAGTCCGATCGCGTTGGAGATCATCTCAAACTGAGACTGGAAGGGGAGAGAAAGCAACGAAGCCGATGTGAAAAGAAACGACATCCCAAGGCCGGTCCGGGTAAGTGCGGAGGGCGAAACGGTTGTACCGATTATGCATAATCCGAGGACCAGCAACTGGAGAATAACGTGATTTCCGGGCATAGATGAATACTTTAGATAGACGTAAAGGATGATGCCGATCTGGGCAAAAAACATGGGTGTCCCCGCGAGCGAGAAGAAATGACGGGAAGATATCGAATGATAGATGAGGAGCGCCATCGCAGAGAAAATAAAATAGATCAGGAAGTCCCAGTAGTTGCACATGGTGCAGATGCTTAAAAGAACTGCGACAATTAGGATTTCAGGCGACAGAAGTCGCTTGAGTTCCGTGCGAAGGCTGTTGCCAAAGGGCATGCTGTTTTCCGAGCCAATAAACGTGCCCCTCTGCTTCTCTTCGGCGTCCGGCGGCTTTGCTCGAAAAACAAACAGAAAGAATACGGCGATAATCAAAAGGACGATCATCATACTGACGACGTGCGCGTGAAGGTCTCCGATGAGAAAAGAGTAGAACGGGAATTCATGAATCGTATAGTCGCCGGGGTGAATGAGATTTCCTAAATCATCGATGACCTTCACATCCGGGTTGTGACCGATAAATCTCGTAGAGTCGGGGTAGAAGAAGCCATCAATTCTGCCGGTTTTCACGCCGGCTGTCTCGAGGAATTTCAGAAAACTGTTGCCGCCACCTTTCTCGTCATAGAAAAAGGAATGCGAATTTCCCATGATACAGACTGCGAAAGCAGTAAGGAGTCCGGCGAAAATCCTTACAGGAGAGGGTGCCTTCAAACCTTTTATAATCGCGCCTTCCAAAACCAACGCACCGATGGAGTATGCCATGGAAAAGGCGATCGCGATGCTGGTACACATGGAAAGAACGTACGCGATACCGGTCTTTACACCGCTCATTTTGGAGAGAAAAGCGTAAATGTATTGACCGAAATAATAGTAATTTATACTTTCTCCCGCAAGCCACGGATCGGGCGCCGGCAGCACATCGGTTCGTATAAGCGAATTCAGGAAGGCAAAATCCATGAATTTTTCTTCGCCGTTGATCTCCGGACTAATCCCCTTGATAAAGCACAGAATCAGAAGAGTGACAGCGAAAAGTGCCTCCGACCAGGCAATCTCATACACATCGCTTTTACTCGATAATGCTTTCAGTGCTTCTTTTCGCGTCTGTGGAATTCCCCAACAGACAACGGCGAGAAGAAACAGCGAGGCAAAAACCCATGTTCCGGAAAAAGAAAGTATGCGCAAATACGTAAAGGTCCAGATGAAAAACGACGCGAACAGGATTCCGATTGCTTTGGAAAAGCCGTAACCCTTCGTGCGGAAATTGCGAAAAAGGAGTGCGGTAAAAGGAAAAGCGGCCGCGCCGAATGCAAATAGCGTCAGCCACCAGACAAAATAATCCGATGCATTTTTCCCGAGTATAAATGAAATCAGCAGTACAAAAACAGGTACGCACGCGAGGATCACGAGTAGTGCAATGTTGACAGTGTTCTTACGGACAGAGAAGGTTTTAGAAGCGCCTGATATCGACATGTACCCTCCAAATCAGACTGCGAATAGAAGATCTGCGAGGCTGGACAGATATTTGTTTCGGGTACATTTTACCATTTGTACAAGTGAAAAGGAAAGGTTAATATATCCGCTCGACCGTCGCTGTGCCCGTGTCGGGGAGTGGCTGCGGCAATGATGACTCCTCAATGGTTCTGGCCATATTATTGGCCATCGCGATGCATGGATCCATACGGTATTCCTCTGTCCCCAGAGCGTTGTCGATCATCGCCAGGCTGCATACATACAGACCGGGAAGCGGTGTGATCAACGGCAGGCCGGGCGACGATGTCGGTAAGGCGTATCTTGTACGTGTTAAGCGCCATGTTCGGATATCGCCGCGGACAATGGACGGATTCAGTTTTTGCAGGTACTTGAAAAAATCCTTAAATACCTCTGCATCGGACTGTGTCCACATCGGGTGTGCTGTTTGAAAAGCGCCTGACAAATAGAGAACATGACCGCCGTAGCGGCGCTCTCCGACCAGATTGGTATGCTGAATGATTCGCTGGAAGGGGAAGTCGTCCGCCAGTGGCCTTGAAAAGCACCCGGTGAACTGGGTCTTCATGACCAGTAGCATGCTCATATTGGCCTTATACGTGATATCCATCAGCGAGTCTCGAAAATCGGTCGGAATATCCAGGTTATGGGTGATGTGAGCGAGGTTTCGGCATGCGCCCGTAAATAGTATCGTATCTGCATCCAGGACAATAGTCGTGCAGTCGGAAAGAACGCAGGAAACATGGTATTGCCGCTTGCCTTCTTCCGTCACATCAATATCCATAGCGGTATATCCGTAGTAAATGATACCTTCACAATCCGTGATTTCCTGCGCAAGCGCGGTGATCAGCGAATGAAAACCCTTTTCGAGATAACCAAGCTTCTTGCGACCGGCGCGTCCGTACCAGTAAGAATCAAACCAGGAAAGCTCTTCAAGGAGACCCAGTTCCTTCAGCAGCGCCAGCATATTACGGTCGCTTTTACGAATGTGGTGAGGAATCAGTTCGATATACTCGTGGCCGATACGCATGGATGAAAGCATTCCGCCGGAGGTCGAGTGTTGCTCAACAACCTGCACACGAAAACCGCTCTGTGCCAATTTTCTTGCACAGACCAGACCGGTCAGGCCGGCTCCGATGATGCAGATCGACGGACGGTTCGGCATCAGACATTTCCTCCGCGCGGGTTAGCAACGATCATTTTGGCTTCCAGATAATATCGTTTCTCCTGCGCTTCACCCATCGAAAAGGTTTTGCGCGGAAATACGCCGGACGTTGATATCGCTTCAAAGAACGAGTTTTTCGCGACCGGCGGCAACAGAAAGCCGAGTGCTTCCGGGCCGGACAGCATGTTCACAGAGGAAGCGCCGTGGATGTAGTCAATTCGAAGATCTGTATACTTGGTCTGAAGAAAATCAAGAAAATTCTGGAGCGATCCGACTGCCAGGTGGTGGACCGGCTTGGTAAGCGTCATGCGGAAGATATCGGATCCATCGGTGATATCGACCGTTTGAGTTACCGTATCGTTGCTTGCGTCATGTGCACCGGAAATTTTCTCGAAAAAGAATCCGCAATCTTTATAATACGCTGTCGCTTCCTCGTGGAAAATGGTCTGCGTCAGCCCGAAAACGATGCGGTGGATCGGCTCGAAATCAAGCCCCGCGTCATGAATATTGACCACTTCAACCAGCGCATAGCGAGCAGGGTGGGTGTCTTGCTGATCCGCAGGAATTCCGTTGCGAACATTCTCCCAATGTGTTTTAGCGGTGGCAAGCGAGTGATTCCCGTCACCGACCGCAAAAAGGAAACCATCTTCGGAATTAGAGAGCAGCCGCGAAAGTGCCGAGACAATCTCTGCCGCTTCGCCGGAATCCGTTTTAACTTGATACCCGGTGACATGACCGCCGCCCATCATCAGATCGGTGTCATAAAGAAGATTCGCGGGATCCTTGGACAGTGAGTTCAGCGCCGGGTCGATCACCGTAAATTCCGGGTCGTCAATCAGCACCATGATGTGCGGAAGTTCGAGCATTGCATCCTTGCGAATGCTGACGCGAGGCGGAATTCTCGAAAGTACCGTTCCCTCAGTCGGCCTGACTTTGCTTGTACTTCCCGGCATGAAATCATACTGCTCGAGATCGATTGCAAGCATCAGCCCTTTCCGCGAGGGATGGAGAGCGGTCGACCGGGCAAGGACAATGAATCCGGGGGGAAGAAGACGGAATGTATTGCGGTCGATATACTTGGAAATAATCAAATTAATGTCTCTGATTTTCTCATCGATTTCGTCCCGGTTAAGGCTCTCAAGGAAAACCTCCGGCAAAATCATCCGAAGCGTCGAGGGCGCGTCGCCGACTTGTTGATCGACCTTTTCCCAATATTCAGGCTCGGAAGTATATTGGTCACAGGCAATGACAGACCAGTTGGAAAGACTGATATTATCCGTCGGGAGGAGTATTTCCGGCGCAACAATCGCCAGTTCTGAATAGATGCGCAATCCCATGAAAACCCCTTTTATAGTAAGAATGTACTGCGTATTGTATCACAGAATGCGGCGCTTTTCACGGGTTCAGGGGAGATCAGAAGCGTCAATTTTCAGTAGGTGCTACTACCCGTCCCAGTTTTTCGCGGAAGAAAATGAAGGCGATAAAAAACACAAGAGCGAAGATCGGAAACAGCCAGAGCGTCGTTCTTTGGGCGATCAGTGCGACAAGAATCGGCAGGCCGGTATACCCGATGTTGGAAAAACCCATTTGATAACCAACAGCGATCTGCGAAAAAGATCCGAAACGCAGCGGCGTCTCCTGCATCACACAAGGATACATCGGCGCAAATCCGAGTCCGATCAGGCACATGGCAATCGGGCAGAGGATCGTTGACTGAAGTGGGATCAGGAGAAGGATGAAGCCGATAATACTGACGACGCTTCCTACTCGCAGGACAATGCGAATTCCGGTTTTCTCAACGAAAATACCGGTCACAATTCGTCCGATGGTGATACAGCTGTAGTACATGAATACCCATACACCGGTGTTTTCAATGGACACACCCCGCTGGAAGCGGAAAAAACTCGGGCTCCAAAGCCCGACGGTCACTTCCGCACCGACGTAAAAGAAAAAGGTCAGCATCGCCGCAGAGAGACCCTTGCGATGGAAAATTTCCATGACGCCGGCGGACATCCGTTGCGGCAGACTCTTTTTCTCGCAGGGAGGATCTTTGGGCCCGCACGCGACCGGAATCGCAGCATGGATATCCGCCTTGTTGAGCTTCTCCTGTTTTGTCCAGAGGCTGAGTGTGAAAAGAAAAATCACCGCAAGCGTCAGTTGCACGCCGGATACAGTCAAGTATCCGTTGCGCCAGGTATCGGTGTATGCGATTGCCGCGGTCATGATGAGCGGACCAATGGATGCGCCGATGCCCCAACATGCATGTAACCAGTTCATATGACGGGACGTGAAGTTTTTGGCGACATAATGGTTGAGGGCGGCATCCACCGCACCGGCACCGAGCCCGAAAGGAATATTCAGGGCAACCATGAAATAAAAGTTTTGAGAAAGCCCGAAACCGAGAATTGCAAAACCGGTGAGGCAACAACTGATCAGCACCAGTGGTCCGGTGCCGATTTTCTTAAGGATGTGACCGCTCGAAAAAGAAGAAATAACGGCGCCGATCGTTCCAACAATCGTCATATAGCCGGCACCTGCCAGCGGAATCGAAAATACCTGGCGAATTTCCGGCCATGCAATACCGAGCAGTCCGTCCGGAAGTCCCAGACTGACATATGCCAGATAAATGATAATCAAAAGCAGTGTGGTAACCATGATGTCAAATCCTCTTTTCGCTATTAGTTTTCTGTCAAATAATCCATCGCGAGCATCTGCAAGCCCGCCATACTCAGTTCGTGCGTGTCATCGACGATGTGAAGTTCCATAATTCGCGCCTCCGGTGCCAGCAGAGCGGTTTCGGCGCGAAGATCATGAAGATCGCTGTCCGTTAGCCCAAAGCCCGATAAGGCGGCGTCAGAAGGGTTCAAAATGCATATATATGCACAGAGAACCTGGGCCAGTGTAGAAATAGTCTCTTTCTTGCGGTCGGAGGCGTCGGAAATCCCGGCGATTTTGCTCATCTTTTTCCCAAAAGCAATCGTGCCGTCGGCGTCGCGGACCTGTAAAAACTCCACCTCTCCGGCAAATCCGGAAGTGCCTCCGACCAGGTTCGCCCCGACCAGCACGCCCGCTCCGGGACCGTTCCCGGTATGAAGAAGATGAACAAGACTATCCCAGCGCTCTCTTTCAGCATATACAAAGACATTTACGTCATTTTCGAGAATAATATGGACGTTCACTTTATCTTCGATAATCTTCCGGAGGCAAATGCCCTCAAGATTCGGATAATCAGGTATGTACAGAATAGTTCCGTCCAAAACGGCCCCCGGAACGCTGATCGAAACAACATGAAGGCCCGGATAGTCATTTAGAACTTTCTCAATCCGGTCCGTAATTGCCTCCGGCCCGCTCGTCTGCAGAAAAGCCTCTTCGCGCTCGAAAATAATGTTGCCGCGTGCGTCGCAACAGCGGAGAAGTAGGGAGGCGTTCTGAATCGCAAGACAAAGGTAAACCGAAAACATCGGATTCAGTGCATAGAGCTCTGCCGGACGCCCGCCCGTGCTGACTGACTCCGGGATGACCATAACCTCGCCGGAATCCAGAAGCTCGGAGATGAGGGAGGAGACAGTCGGAATACTCAGGCCGGTAAGCGAAGCGATCTCGCGCTTGCCGATCTTTTCGAACGGGCGAATAATATTCCTTATATCCCTGCGGTTATCATAGCGGATATGCTCGCAAGGGTGTGAAAAATCACGATCAGCCATACTTTCTCTCTTCGTTTGCTTAGTATGCCAAAGCATTATGAAAAAGACTTTATAAAGACACTTTAATAAGTGAATTTTACATCGTTACCAGCGATTCGTCAATGAGGGATAAGCGAGTTGGCAGTAGGTCAAGTGAAACCGGACTCTGGGTGGCGGAAAAAGGAAGTTGTGAAATACTATCAATAGCAATGAAGCCTTTGCGGTGACGCGACTTATGATTCGTCCGCGATAATGATGGCGGGGCAGTTTCCAGGGGTTTTGCCTATAAAATAAGCAAATTTCAGGGTTGAGAGATGAGGTAATGATGGTAGTTGTTTTGTCGCCGTCATTATCTAATAAATAGCCCTGTTCTAGGGTGATACATATAAAAAGCCACAAAAGGTCGGATTTATATGTATTTTTCGCCTCGCCAGAGTACTCGCACATCTAAAATTACATATAAATAGCGGCAAATCAGTCCATTTTATATGTAATTCACACCTCGACGGAGGGTCTGCACAGCTAAAATTACATATAAAAGCGGCAATTCGATCCGTTTTTATATGTAATACGCACTTGGCTGTATAGCGGCTAAATTCAAGTTGTAGATTTAGCGTCCAACATAAAGGCTTCCCCTACTGTGTATCTCGCGGAGAAATCGCACTAATTGCTACGGGTAAAGACTTGTCCAACAGTGGCATCAACATATTTATACTACTAAATCACTATGTCAGTTTACACGTATCACGTATATCTTTCGGATTGTAAACACTTGCAAAAGCGGCTCGAAAAAGTGAAAAACTGAAGGCAGATCCGGGGCAAAGGCCGTACAATCGCGATAACTGTACATAACATGGGACAGGCATAAATGGTAAAATAACAAATAATGGCAAATAATGGATAATAAGGGCTGATATAGACAGATTTATACCGGTTTTAACGTGAGGAGGCAACTATGTCCGGAATGGAACACTCCCGAGCCAAACTTCTTTACCTGATTGAGTTGTTGCGCGAACAGTCCGACGATGAAAGAGGCGTCACGATGACCGCGATACTGGCATATCTCGATGCAAGAGGCGCAAAGGCGGAACGCAAATCCGTGTACCGTGACCTGACACTCCTTAAGGAATGTGGATTTGACATCGAGAAGAATAACCGAAAACCGGTAGAGTATTGCCTTCTCAGCCGTGACTTTGACATCGCTGAGTTGAAACTACTTGTGGACGCCGTTCAATCGGCGAGATTTATTTCGGAGTCGATGACCGACAAACTGATTCGCAAGCTCGAGCAACTGACCAGCAAACGAATGGCAGGTAAACTTCATCGTCAGGTTCATTTCACGGAACGGGTAAAAACCAGTAACGAGCATGTACACTACACGACCGCGACGCTTCATGAAGCTATTCATGCCGGCAAGCGCGTGCATTTCAAATACGTCGACTATGATCTATCCAAAGGGATTTGTCAGCGCAGAGAGGGCTCGATGTATGAGCTGAGCCCATACGCACTGGTCTGGAATGACGATAATTACTACGTGTTCGGCCATTATGAGCGGCGTGGTTGCGTGAGCGTTTTTCGAGTGGACCGGATGAAGACGGTGGAGATGACCGATATAAATTCCATCGAAATGTCTCCGGATTTCGACCTTGCGGAATACATCAAGACCCAATTCGGGATGTTTTCGGGCGAGCAGGTCAGCCTCGATATCCGGTTCACTAACGATCTGATTAATCCGGTTATGGACCGGTTCGGGATGAAAACGCCCATCATCATTGACGGCGACCGGCATTTCATCGCCCACGTAAAAGCATCCGTCAGCCCTGTTTTCTACTCGTGGCTGTTCCAGTTCGGAGAGCGTGCCCAGATCCTGAAACCCGAAAGAATCGCCAGGGACTACATCAAGCAGTTAAGTGATGCCCTCTCGAAAATGAACGAGAGCGAGTCTCTGTGATATCCACGCAGCAATTGACATAAATAAAAGTTATTTTATTACTTTTGCAAAATATCCGATGTGTGTCATAATGTGTTAAGTTATCAAAAAATGGAGGGAAAATGAAGTGAAAAAACGCTTATCTATCATTATCTGCATGATCATCTCGATTTCTATGTTTGTATCTGCCTGTGGAATATTCGGTGCAAAAAAGTATCCGGATCCGCAAGAGACAATTGATGCCCTTTTAACGGCACTGTCCGAAGGAGATATAGAGGCGGCAAGTGAATTAGTAGCAGATAAAATTGACTTTGACATGTCCGGTTATGATGAAATGACACAAGAATTTGTCTCGAATTATTTTAATCAGATGACGATTGAAGTGGACGGAGAACCCGAGTACAAAGGCAAAAAAGCAGATCTCTCCATTACGGTTACCGCACCGGATTTGAATGCTTCTTTGGCAGCTGCCGTCGACGGCGAAGATAACGAATACATTGTACTTATGGTAAAAGATATCCTGCTTGCATCTTTAAACGGTGAAGATACGACCGTCCTGCAAGAGGATATGCTCAATAGTTTTCTGGAAGAAACAAAAAAACAGATGGCAGATCCCGGTAACCAAACTTCAACGGATTCAACGATGAAAATGATTCTCAATGAAGATGGTGACGGTTGGATTATTGACGAAATGTCCGACGATTTTATCGACCCGGCAGCTGTTGATGTCGATTCGGATGAAGTTGCCGCGGCGGTTGAGAAGTCGATTACCGACGTCATTCCTGCAGCCTTGGACATGCTCCTGGAAGAAGGATCTATCGACCAGGCCACATATGATGCTATGCTTGCATCAATATAAACTTCGCTAGAATTTGCGAGAATATCTCCCGAAAATTGAGCAAGATGGGGTCAGTATCAATGATGCTGACCCCATTTTTGTTGCGCTGAATCGGCTGGTGATTATTCTTCGCTCCAGATAAGCACGGCATCACTCTTGTCGGCAGGCAATTGCCCATCATTGCCCAGAGGAAGATAGTAAATCGCCGTTAACCTTGAAAGGTTTTCACAACCGTCGATTCCTGAAGAATAAATCCAATCTGAACGCTGATCACCATTTTGATCTAAATCCAGGCGGGGGAAAATGTCTTTCTGTATTTCGATCATCGGCGTCGTTAAATAACCAACATACTTGATATACGATCTCACACCATTTTCATCCTCAAAAGCAACCGAATTCTCTCTAATCTCATAGTGACGATCCATGGTTGCTGCGATCGTGAAAACATCACCTTGCTTCAATATATTAAAATCCACATCAAGATCCTCATAAGCCATCGGGATATGATAGCATGTCAGAAAGATCCCAACCACCATAGTAATCAAGATGCTCAAAAGCATTGCACCCAATACGACAAACCTGTGCTTTGCCTTTTTGGACATCGTAATCTGAATATTCATCAGTGCCTTAAGTCCGGTGTCCTTGGGCAGCTCAATTTCTCCGGTCATCTTGGCTTTTTCGGCGGTGCACTCCTTGCACTGCTTCAGGTGCTCCTCAACAAGTTCTTTACTCTCGGCGCTGCATACATCATCGATATAGAGCGGCAGAAGATCTTTGACCACGCTGCAATCTGTTTTATTCATGTTTGTTCGCCTCCCAGTCCATCCTTGATTTTTCTCTTTGCGCGATAGAAAGTAACGCGCGCCCAACTCTCTGTTTTTCCAAAGATCTTTGCAATATCCGCAAAGGCCAGTTCGCTGAAGATACGCAGCATAAACACTTCCTTATACGGATCACCCAGATTGTGAAGCACACAGTAGAGTGCATCGGTCTGATCCTTCATCAGCAGAGGCGCAAAACAGTCCATATCGTCAGTGATCTCGAGGTCCGAAATGTCTTCCGAAAACAGGTGCTTTCCTTTGCGTAAATGCGAAAAATAGGTGTTCTTCGCAATCTGGCATAGCCATACACTCATTTTCTTTTCGGGATTATACAAATGAAGGGATTTCAGCGCTTTGAAAAAGGTCTCCTGCGTAATCTCTTCGGCTACATGTTCATCATGCGACAATGCGCGAACATACATGTATACTTCTCGAAAATACAGATTGTAGACTTCTTCAAAGGTGATATGGCTGTCATCTGAAGTCACATAACCACCTCCTATCTGTAATACGCACGAGAAGAACATTCGTTACAAGGAAGAGGTATAAATTACATCCGTCGGAGCATCCCACAGATACAGGTCCTAACTGTTACTTATGTTATTGACGAACTTGCGGCGGCACTGCTTTGCGCGGAAATGACACAGTCAATCGCCAGTATCGTGGCGATGACAAGTATTTCGTCCGCTCCGCCTTCGATATTCATCTGATAGCTATCGCCCCAAGTGAAGTATGCCTTACTGACAGAGGCAATGATTCCCGAAGGACAAGAAATCTCGTAATTATGTCCCCAGAAGTCACCGTCAACAGTCCAATCCGTACCGTACAGTGAATATTTAGGCCTGAAGAAAGTTAATTCCTTTTTCACTTCAACGACCAAACGGTCTTCAATATAGACTTCAAACTTGGGAAGAAAAGTGAGAATTACCTGCTTAATGAAGGCGACTTCCTGATTTGCCATATTAATAACATGCAACTTATGTCCCCAGGAAAACAGTTCTCCTTCGACATAATACCGGTCGTTATCCAGTGCATCCTTGATGGTGAATTTTTCAGACCATGAAAAAACTTTCTGCTTCATATAAAGTATCATAGTATCCCCCTTGAATGCTTCCTGTACCTCACCGAATGATCAGAGCGAGCGTACAGAAAAATGCTTCTGATGATAATAAAACAATAAAGCAATTAGTATTGAATTACAAACGTTAAAGAGAGACTTGAAAACGTGGGATAACCGACATGGATCAATCGGAACACCTGCTGCACGTTTTACAATACACTTGCCAAGCAAAGCCATCAATATGATAAAAGCGAAACTTCAATTCCCCCTTGCGCCGCCCCGACTTTTCCAATCCTCGAAAATGTGATAACATGAATGTCATAAAAATTTTATTGCCAAGTGCCCCCGCACTGCGCCATGGAGCCATCATTATGAATAGTAGAAAAATACTTGCCCTGCTCATCGCCGGAGTTATTTTTGCATCCGGCTTATCCGCTTGTTCCGTAAGAAAAGTCACCGAGGAGTCCACCAAAGAGACGATCGGTTCAAGCACGTCTGACTCCGTAACTGTCGAGACTACCGCGGAGCGAATTCCCGAAAAACACACGGAAATCGTATACGACGACGGGTTGAACCCTGAATTTCAGCCGGGCGCCTGGGGCAATACGACCTATGATATTGCATATTCCTGGACGGATTTTTCCGAAGACAGTGCGATTTACGCGAAATGCGGTCCCTGGGAAGCGTTCGAACTTTTCAGGAGAAGCGAGGATTGGTCTGAATATTATGATATGTATCCGAACCAGTATGAATCCATTACGTTTTCCTTCAATTCGGGCACAGATCTCGCCGATGACATGAACTTGTCTTTTACGATAGATAAGGGAGCCGAAGTTAAGG
>Ga0209373_10004501_pt1 | contig 11981 bp, 5 predicted proteins | sample Higcelweek5metaG_FD_187173 | JGI IMG/M metagenome (GOLD analysis project Ga0209373, IMG submission 187173) | Freshwater pond sediment microbial communities from the University of Edinburgh, under environmental carbon perturbations - High... | ecosystem: Environmental > Aquatic > Freshwater >... | reverse complement strand
CGACAAATACGACCGTAAGAAAGGTAAAGTTTACCTTGGCGAATACGCATCGTGGGGCAACAAATTAAAAAATGCCATTGCCGAAGCGGCCTACATTACGGGCATGGAACGCAATGGCGACGTTGTTCACATGGCCTCTTATGCACCAATGCTTGCCAAAAAAGGGTTCACCCAGTGGACTACCGACATGATCTTTTTTGATAATGTAAACATCTGTCTTACGCACAATTACCATGTTCAGAAAATGTTTATGACCAATCAGGGCGACTACTATTTCGACAAGGTGATTACCAAAGATGAAAGCAACAACCTGCTGGCTGCATCGTGCGTTCAAGACAGTAAAACTGGCGACGTAATTGTGAAGCTTGTCAATGCCGGTAACGATGCCAAAATCATGAAAGTTGATCTTTCGCGCTTCAAGAACATGTTGTCCAATGCTGAAATAATACAACTTTCAGGTAGTGCCGATGTTGAAAATACCTTCGACAACCTTCAGAAAGTAACACCAATCAAATCGGCATTTAAGGCTAAAAGCAAGTTCGATTACGAAGCTCCGGCCATGTCGCTAACTGTAATTCGGATTAAAACAAAATAGCAGTTTAAAAGAATAATTTTCATAGAGGCTACTTCGTCGAGGCAGTCTCTTTTTTTGCCTTAAATTTTGACATTTTGACTAATTATTAATCGAATTGTTCTTCATGAATTGAAAAACAGGTTTTTGTCTCTATTGATTTTTATCTAAAATTAGAAATTCAATATCCTAAAATTAATATCTACCAATATCGATTGTTTTACCTTTCACACTAAAATATTCTCAATGACTGAGATAAAATAAAAAACATATTTTTTCAGTTGTTCTGATTTATAGTGTTGGAAATGAACATCTTTTTGCAATACCTGTATTCGTGTATTTTGGAGGCTAAAACATTTTGAGTGAATTAATAATTAATATAAAATTTGAGATGAAGAATTTGGAATTTGATTTAAAATTTGTCCGTAAGAAGCAAATTATTTTGTTAACCGTTCTAATGACCATGATTTCTGTTGTAGGATTTGGTCAGAACAAAAAGAAAAAAGAAAGTCCGGTTAAGAATGCCCCTGTGTTTTCAAAGTTTGTTTATGAAGGCAACGATAAGGTCTATAACGACAATCCTTTGAAACCCGACGAGTTTTACACTCCAATATTGCAGGGTTGCTATCCCGACCCAGCCATTTGCCGCAAAGGAGACGATTTTTATATGGTTTGTTCATCCTTTGCTATGTTCCCAGGGGTGCCAATTTTTCACTCGAAAGATTTAGTGAACTGGACTCAAATTGGTCACGTGCTCGACCGTGTTTCACAATTGAATGTGTTCGACTGTGGAATTAGTGCAGGAGTTTATGCGCCGGGCATCACCTATAATCCGAACAACGACACGTTCTATATGATAGTAACTGCGTTTTCAGCTGGAGGTGGTAACATTGTTGTAAAAACCAAAGATCCGTTAAAGGGTTGGAGTGATCCTTACAAACAGAATTTTAATGGTATTGACCCTGCCATCTTCTTCGACGATAACGGGAAAGCTTACATTGTACACAACGATGCGCCCGATCAAGGCAAAGAACTTTATAGCGGTCACCGTGTGATCAAAGTTTGGGAATACGATGTTGAAAAAGACCAAGTAATTGCCGGTACCGATAAAATTATTGTCGATGGTGGCGTTGATTTGGCGAAAAAACCTATCTGGATTGAAGCTCCTCACATTTACAAGAAAAACGGAAAGTATTTTTTAATGTGTGCCGAAGGAGGTACAGGAGACTGGCATAGCGAAGTGATTTTTATTAGCGATAGCCCCAAAGGTCCTTTTGTTCCAGCACCAAGCAACCCAATTTTAACACAACGCCATTTTCCAAAAGACCGTGCAAACAAAATTGACTGGGCAGGTCATGCCGATTTGGTTGAAGGTAAAGATGGAAAATACTATGGTGTGTTTTTGGCCATTCGTCCCAACGATAAAGACCGAGTGAACATTGGTCGCGAAACCTTTATTCTGCCTGTAGATTGGTCGGGTACATTCCCTGTTTTTGAAAACGGACTTGTGCCTTTAGAACCAAAATTGAAAATGCCTAAAGGTGTTGAAAATAAAACAGGTAAAGACGGTTTCTTCCCCAATGGCAACTTCACTTTCACCGATGATTTTACTTCTGAAAAGCTCGATTATCGTTGGATTGGTTTAAGAGGACCACGTGAAGAGTTTATCTCTATTACTAATAAAGGATTGCAAATCAATCCTTTCCAAACCAACATTAAAGAAGTTAAGCCAACTTCAACACTATTTCTCCGTCCGCAACACAGCAACTTTTCGTATAGTGCAACAATGGAATATACTCCTGCTTCAGAAAAAGAGTTGGCCGGGATAACCTGTGTACAGAGCGAAAGTTTCAATTTTGTGTTTGGAATAACCAAGAAGGCTGATAGTTACTATTTACTGCTCGAGAAAAACTCGAAAAAAGGCAGGTTCACACGCGAAATTACCAGCGAAATTCTTGCAAGTACTAAAATCGATGTTAAGAATCCTATAAGGTTGCAAGTTAAAGCCGTTGGCGACGATTATGAATTCAGTTATTCGACAAACGGAACCGACTTTGTAAAACTTGGCGAGACTGTTTCGGGCGATATCCTTTCAACCAATGTAGCCGGTGGTTTTACCGGTAGCTTGATTGGGTTATATGCCACAACGTCTAACGATGCAAAACCTTAATCTTAAATCAATGAAACGAGCATGGTTGACGGCCACAACAAGGATCTGTATAATGTTTGCGAGTTCCATGAGTGGAGGCGTAGATGTTCGAAGTGATAGTTTTGAATCCAACAGATAAACAGCAACTTAATAAAGATATATACGAATGAAAAAAGATAAGCTTGTTCTAATAAGTATCTTGGGGGTCGTTGTACTTCTGGGTATCCTTATTGGAACAGGCCCTTTAAAGTTTAGCTTATATACGAGCAAGGTTTCAAGTAACTTAACGAGCAACTGGAAAAACTCGAAATCGATTGGCCGATTATATGACTCTTCGGAAGAGGTTTCTTTTTCGTCCGTTCCGGTTATTGTCGTTTATAAAGCAAAGAGGGTAGGAGATATCCATGCTGAAAATCCACTCATAGTTGATATTTCCGATAAAGACTTTGGCCAGCTTTGGGTTCCTTTGTTTAAGAAATCAAACTACAATTTTACTGTTGTCTGTAGCCATGCAGCCGAAATTAAGACAAATTCGGTTCAAGGTCAGTTGTTTATCAATGGTGAAATTTGCCTTTCGGGTCATTATTCAATAACTGGGATTTGTTCTTCAAAAATTGCCAGTAATCTCATTATTGATAAAGCAATGAATGACATCTATTCCGAGGTGAAAAAGAATGTAAAATAAGTTGTGGGTAGCCATTCTATTCTGCCATGATAAAATATTCATAGAGAATTTAAACGATTAAAATATAGTTAGAATGAAGGTTCGATATCTTTTTTTAATTGCAATTACAATATCCCTTTTGGGGAATATTGTTAAGGCACAAGACAGTATAGCCATGAGGCCTGTCATATTTGAAGCCGAATCAGGAAACCTCGGAAGTGGTTTTTCGGTTTTAAGTCAGGGTAACATTACTTATGCAACAGCTAAAGCTAATTTTACAGGAGCCGCTTCTCCCGAAGATACTATCAGAATGATAACCTATCAGGTTACTTTTCTTGATTCAGGTTCTTACAATTTATTTGCCCGCGTTAGGGTAGGTTCAGGAGGCTATAACGACGACAGTTTCTTTGCAGGTAAAGGTTTTGGTGAAAAAGATTTTACAAATGGTGCCGACTGGGTATTTGTAAACGGGCTTGCCGGAACAGGTTATTCTTCTTCAATAGATGTAGTAACCAATCAGGGCACTGTTGGTTCTGAGGTCTGGAAATGGGTAAATCTTTCGTTGAATCCGATTTCTAGCAGTTTAGGAGCTTTCAATATAAGTTCCGATAACCTTACCCAAACGTTTCAGATCGGCAGCCGTGAAGACGGATTGCTGTTCGACAAATTCGCCTTTGGAAAATCGAATTTATATTTCACCGTCGGAATGCTCGACAAAGGGCTTCAAGGTTCAGTAACAATTCCCGGCCCCGACACAACCAAATACTACCAAGGCCCACCGTTAGCTCTGGGTTCGTCAAAATTTCTTGGTAATGTGAAAGATAATGGCGATAACTACTTCGCTAAGCATTGGAATCAATTAACTCCTGGAAACGAGGGGAAATGGGCTTCAATTGCAGGTCAGCAAGATACAACGAAGTGGAACTGGACTGGTCTCGACAACCTTTACAACTATGCAAAAAGCAATGGAATGCTCTTCAAGGATCACACACTAGTTTGGGGTGCTCAACAACCTTCGTGGATAAACAACCTTTCTAAAGAAGAACAATTGAAATATATTGAAATTTGGATGAGACAAGTTGGAGCTAGATATCCCGATATGGATATGGTCGATGTTGTTAATGAAGCAATTGCAACGCATAATCCACCCGATGGAACTGGCGATAGGGCAAACTACAAATTTGCTCTTGGTGGCGATGGTGTTACCGGGTACGACTGGGTTATTAAATCTTTTGAGTTGGCTCGAAAATACATGCCAAAGCAAACGAAATTAATACTTAACGATTATGGTATCATTAACGATGATAATGCCACTTCGATCTACTTAAAAATGATTTACTTGTTGAAAGAGCGAGGACTAATTGATGGAATTGGGGTACAATGCCACCGTTTCGAAATTCAAAATGCAGGTTTAACTACACTGAAAAAAAACCTCGATAGACTTGCTGCAACCGGACTTGAAATATACATATCGGAAATGGACCTTGGCGATGCTTCTGGTGACGATGCAGCTCCTTACGATGATCAGCTTCAACTTCAGAAATATCAGCAAATATTCCCTATTTTCTGGGAACATCCATCAGTTGTAGGGGTTACGCTCTGGGGTTCGCTCGAAGATAAAATGTGGCAGAAAACTACCCACCTTATTAATAGCGATGGAACTTGGAGACCAGCATTAACATGGATGGCGCAATACATTAAAGATACTCCTGTTTCTATTGATATTAAAGAAGTTAAGCCTTTTGTTGAATATTTCGAAGCCGAGTGTGGTAACGTTGGGTCTAAGTGGATATTTACTAACGATTCATTAGCGTCGAACAACTACTATCTTACTGTTGACAAAGGTGTTGAAAGTATATCTTCAGCCTCGTTCGATACCGAAAGCCATATTGAAATTCCTATCTCAATTGATTCTGCTGGAACTTATTCTATTTATGGAAGGGTGAATTGTCCAACAGTTAACGACGATTCGTTTTGGTTGAAAGTTAACACCGGACAGTTCAAGAAAATAACCAGTTTATCAACTTCTGGCTGGAGTTGGAAACTTCTTACCAATGTTGCACTTAATAAAGGAGACAATTTACTTACAATTAGCTATTGCGAAGATGGTGCTTTACTCGACAAGATTTGCGTTTCAAATTATATTTTACCTCCGGTTGATATGGGTAAGGAAGCTTTGAATAAATGTGATTCAATATCGGTTAGCAATCCTTTAATTCCTTCAGCTGAATCAAAATTGGGTCAAAACTACCCAAATCCTTTTTCTGAACTAACTCAAATTGATTTTTCATTAACCGAAACAACCAATGTTTCGCTCAAAATTTATGATGTGGTTGGAAAAATGGTTTCTACTTTAGTTAATGAAAAATTGGATGCTGGCAATTATAATGTTACATGGTATGCAACAGATGATAATGGAGCTAAATTAGAAGGAGGTATCTATATTTATCAATTAGTTTCGGGAAATAAAACAGTAACTAAAAAAATGCTATTCATTAAATAATGAACATTTCTATAGTTGAAACGAAGAATTAATTAAATATATACGAATGAAGAAATATTCAATCATTATTCTGTTACTTGTATTGATTGTCAATACAATATCAGCTCAGAAAAAGCAAGCTCAAAACCCAATTATCCATGCCGATGTACCAGATATGTCGATGATTCGGGTTGGCGATACTTATTACATGGCAAGCACAACTATGCACTTATGCCCCGGTGTTCCCATTATGAAATCGAAAGATTTGGTCAACTGGGAAATGCTCAACTATGCTTATGATAGGCTTGGCGAGGATGATGCCTTGAGCCTTGTGAACGGAAAAAGCAATTACGGCAAAGGAACCTGGGCAAGTAGCCTCCGTTACCACAACGGAACTTATTACATTGCAACGTATGCTCAAACAACCAATAGGACCTATATTTTCAGAACCAACGATATTGAAAAAGGCGATTGGAAAATGAACTCGTTCACGCCAGGTTATCACGATTGCACCTTGGTTTTCGACAATGACCGTGTTTTCTTGATAACCGGTGGTGGTAAATTGAATATCATTGAACTGAACAGCGATTTAACTGGTGTGAAAGAAGGCGGTTTAAATCAGGTTTTGATCGAAAATGCAAGCGCGCCAACGGAGCCCAACATGCTCAAAGCCGAAGGATCGCAGCTTTTCAAACACGATGGCAAGTTCTACATTTTCAACATTTCGTGGCCACGTGGTGGAATGCGCACCGTTCTTGTTCACCGTGCCGACAACCTAATGGGGCCTTGGGAAGGCCGTATTGCGTTACAGGATCAAGGTGTTGCACAAGGTAGCATCATCGATACCCCCGATGGCAAATGGTTTGCTTATTTGTTTCAGGATCATGGTTCGGTTGGTCGCATCCCTTTTTTAGTGCCGATGAAGTGGGTCGATGGCTGGCCTGTAATGGGCATCGACGGCAAAGTGCCTGGAACATTGGATTTACCTGCCAGCAAGGGCTTAATGCCCGGTATTGTGGCCAATGACGAGTTCAAACGTAAAAAGGGCGAACCTGCATTGCCATTGGTTTGGCAGTGGAACCACAATCCCGATAATTCACTTTGGTCGGTTTCTGAACGCAAAGGATTCCTTCGCCTGAAAACCGGGCGCATCGACAGCTTGTTCCTAAAATCGCGCAATACTTTAACACAGCGCACTTTTGGCCCCGTATCTTCGGGTACTACTTTGCTCGATGCTTCGAACATGAAGGAAGGCGATTTTGCCGGATTAACTGCTTTTCAACGTAAGTTTGGTCAAGTGGGAGTAAAAGTGGTCAACGGTCAGAAACAGCTCTTTATGGTGAGCAACAAAACCGATGTGCCTACTGAATTTGAGAGTATTCCACTTTCTCAGAACAAGGTTTACCTGAAAATTGAATGCGATTATAGAAACAAAATCGACGTTGCAGAATTCTTCTACAGCCTCGATGGAAAAACATGGAAAAAAATCGGTGGCGAACTGAAAATGGAATACACGCTCATGGAACATTTTATGGGCTACCGTTTTGGTTTGTTCAACTATGCTACAAAAAATGTTGGAGGTTTTGCCGATTTCGATTACTTCCGTATCAGTGATCAAATTTCAAAAGGCAATTAATATAAAGTATTCATTATGAAGACATTTAGTTTATTACTTTTAATCTTTTTCTCTTTTGTCTGCATCTCAAAAGCTGCCGAAAAAACCGTCAGTAGTCCCGATGGGAAACTGGTTGTGAAACTTGCCGAGAATGCTGGCGTTGCAACGTACAGTGTTACTTTCAACGGAAAAACCTTCTTGCAACCGTCGCCAATTGGCTTGAAAACCAATGTGGGCGATTTTACTTCGGGATTGGCGTTGAAAGAAAACGTTCAGTTTCGTAAAGTTGAAGAAAGCTATTCCTTGCCCAACATCAAAAAAAGCAAGGTGAATTATGTGGCCAGCGAGGCGATTTTTTCTTTTTCGAAGGATGAAAAAGCTGCCTTCGATGTCATTTTTCGCGTAAGCAACAACGATGTGGCTTTTCAATATAAAGTATATCCACAGGGCGAACGCAAAAGTTGCGTGGTGAACGAAGAGGCCTCAGGCTTTGTGTTTCCGCAGGGAAGCACCACGTTCCTTTGTCCGCAAAGCAAGTCCATGGTAGGTTTTGCTCGCACCATGCCCAGCTACGAAACCTCGTACACGCTTGATGCTCCAATGGGTTCGAACGGTTGGGAAAACAATGGTTTCACCTTTCCTTGTCTGTTCAAAGTGAACAACGACGGATGGGTGCTTATTTCCGAAACAGGAGTTGACAGTCGCTATTGTGGCAGTCGGTTAATGGGCCATGCAAATGGTTTGTACACAATTGGATATCCCATGGAAGGCGAAAACAACGGAAACGGAACCTCGGCTCCGGGCATTTCGCTTCCGGGCAACACGCCTTGGCGCACTATTACCGTGGGCGAAACGTTGGCACCCATTGTTGAAACAACCGTGGCTTTCGATGTGGTAGAACCGCTTTACAAAGCATCGCAAACTTACGAATACACCAAAGGCTCGTGGAGCTGGATCATGAAAATGGATGGCGGCACCGTTTACGATGTGCAAAAACAGTACATCGATTTTAGTGCGGCCATGGGCTACAAAACCATTTTGGTTGATGCTCTTTGGGACACGCAAATTGGGCGTGATAAAATTGCAGAATTGGCCCAATACGGTGCAAGTAAGGGCGTTTCTTTGTATTTGTGGTACAACTCAAATGGATACTGGAACGATGCACCTCAAGGTCCGCGCGGCATTATGGACAACACCATTGCTCGTCGCAAAGAGATGGCTTGGATGAAAAGCATTGGTGTTAAAGGCATTAAAGTAGACTTTTTTGGTGGCGACAAGCAAATGACCATGAAGTTGTACGAAGATATTTTGTACGATGCCAACGACTATGGTATCATGGTAATTTTCCACGGTTGTACCCTGCCACGCGGATGGGAACGCATGTACCCTAATTATGCAGCCAGCGAAGCCGTTTTGGCCAGCGAAAACCTGTTTTTCGGGCAAGGCAGTTGCGACCGCGAAGCGTTCAATGCATGTATTCACACATTCATTCGAAACACCGTGGGCAGCATGGATTTTGGCGGAAGCGCACTCAACAAGTTCTACAACCACAATAATACTCCGGGTCGGGGATCGAAACGGGTTACGTCTGATGTTTATGCATTGGCTACATCGGTTTTGTTCCAAAGTGGTGTTCAGCATTTTGCCTTGGCGCCCAACAACCTAATCGATGCGCCTGATTGGGCTCTCGACTTTATGAAAAACGTGCCAACCACTTGGGATGAAGTGAAGTTAATTGACGGATATCCAGGAAAGTATGTAATTATGGCGCGCCGCAAAGCCGACAAATGGTACATTGCAGGGGTGAACGCACAAACCGAAACCCTGAAGTTGAAGCTGAAACTGCCCATGATACTTGCAGGTGCTGATTTCAAACTTTATTGCGACGATGAAAAACTTAACGGCAAAGTTTCAATTGCTAAAATGAACAAGAAACAAGAAATAGCATTGGAAATACCTGCTAATGGAGGGGTGTTGATCGTTAATTAATTGAATTAGAACTTGTAGTACAGAAATATTGGGATTATAATACAATTCATTTGATTTAAAATTAATAGTATTTGTATCATTTTTACTATATAATAGGGTAGGAAAAAACAATATTTGTAGAGACCGTAAAAAATAAATAACTAATCATTTACTTAATAATTAAATTAGAAATTATGAAATTTAAAAAATTTACAATGCTTTTTTTACTGTTGACATTTTTAGTCTCCAGTAAAATTCTTTTGGCTCAAATGCCTGAAGATTACGTCTCGATTTATACCGTAAAAGGAGAAGCAGAAAAAGCTCCAATTGAGATTGGTTCAAAAGCAAGTCTTCAACTTGCTGGTCCTGCAAGTGGCTGGGGCAGTATGGCCGATTACGATTTTTCTAACTACACAAAACTAGTTATCAACCTTACATTTGATGCTGCCGATGCAGGTAATCAGTTTGCTATTCGCTTTAACGTTAATGCTGATGCCGTAAATTCTAATGTGCAACTTGTAAAATTTAATCTTCCTACCAGTGGAACAGAGTTCTCGGCTGAGATTGACCTTGAACAATATGCCCTAGATGGTAAAGTTGGCGTTGGCGGTATTGTATTTTACAATGGAGCAACTCATTGGAGTTTCTCTTATGATTCAACCTCTTCTGCAACATCAATGCCTGTAACTGTAAATTATGTAGCCGTTGTTCCTAAGGTTGATTTAACCAAAATGCCTAAAGATTACGTATGTATTTATGAACTTAAGGGGGTAGAAGAAAAAGCTCCTGTTGAAGTTGGTGCACAAGCAAGTTTCCAACTTGCCGGACCAGCAAGTGGTTGGGGTGATTTAGCCGATTGGGATTTCTCTAAATACAGAAAATTAGTAATTAACCTAACTTACGACTCGGCAGATGCTGGTCACATGGTTGCTTTCCGCTTCAATGTAAATGCTGTTCCTGGTGCATCTAATGTTCAACTTGAAAAATTTGTATTGCCTGCTACAGGAAATAATTTTTCGGCGGTTATTGATCTTACAAAATATGCTCAAGATGGTAAAGTAGGTGTTGGTGGTATAATGTTTTATAATGGAGCAACACATTGGAGCTTTTCTTATGACTCTATTGCTACAGCAACTACAATGCCTGTAACAGTAAATTATGTTGCTCTTGCTGACGAAATAATTGATTTGACCAAAATCCCTAAAGATTATGTGTCAATTTACACTATCAAAAATGAGACAGAGATTGCACCAGTAGTGGTTGGAGCACAAGCAAGCTTACAACTTGTTGGTCCTGCTAATGGTTGGGGGAGCTTAGCTAATTATGACTTATCTAAATACAACAATTTGGCAATCAACTTTACTTTCGATTCTTTAGATGCAGGTCACATGATTGCTGTTCGCTTCAATGTAAATGCTGATGCTACAAATTCAAATGTTCAACTTGAAAAATTTGTTTTACCTACTACCGGAAATAATTTTTCGGCAGTAATTGATCTTACTAAATATGCTCTGGACGGCAAAGTTGGCGTTGGTGGTGTTGTGTTATACAATGGAGCTACTCATTGGAGCTTTTCTTATGATTCTATCGCAACTGCAACTACAATGCCTATAACTGTTAACTATGTAGCAGTTGGCCCAGTTGAGCCTCAAACAGAGAAACCTACTACCGAAATTCTTGTTAATAGAATTGTAGATGGTACAGTTACCGATGATGTTGATTATAAATGTGTTTCTAAAATGCGTTGGGATGCCGACAGTATTTATATTGCTTTTGAAATAAACGACGATAGTCTTTACGATGGTGCAGCTGATGTATGGGTTAACGACAATATTGAGATTTATTTCGATATGGACAACTCGAAAAACCCAATTTGGCCAAGAAATGCTGGATGGCCTGCAACATCTTACGATGAAAACGACTACCAATTGAGAATTCTTCCAGGAAAAGCATGGGAAACTTACAATACCACTGTTAATGGTGCAATCCTTGCAACAACAATGAAAGAAGGAGGATATGACATTACCGTTAGTATTCCTTGGGATTCGTTACTTGTAGACTTTACTCCTGCTGCTGGAACAAAAATTGGATTCGACATTTTGGCTAGCGATAACGATAGCGATAAAAGGAACCAACTTACTTGGAATGCAAGAACTCAAATGCCTTGGAATGATGCTTCGTTGTTTGGTACCCTTGAATTTCTTGAAAACGGAACTTTCAAATCTATCACCGATGCAACATCTCCTGAAAAAGCTGTTGTGACCGCTACTGTTGCTGGCTCAACTGTTAACTTGGCTTGGGAAACTCCTTCAGATAATAACGCTGTTTTGTGGTTTAATATTAAACAAGACGGAGTTGTTATCATGGATTCAATCTATGCAAAAGAAACCAGTAATACTTTCTCGGTAAAAGGTCTTGCCGATGGTACTTACAAATTTACTGTTGTTAGTGTCGATAACTCAGGCAACTCTTCTACGGCTGCTTATTCTACTGTTGAAGTGAAAACGGTGTCGGTTAATGATATGAGTGCTA
>Ga0209373_10004500_pt1 | contig 11982 bp, 9 predicted proteins | sample Higcelweek5metaG_FD_187173 | JGI IMG/M metagenome (GOLD analysis project Ga0209373, IMG submission 187173) | Freshwater pond sediment microbial communities from the University of Edinburgh, under environmental carbon perturbations - High... | ecosystem: Environmental > Aquatic > Freshwater >... | reverse complement strand
CTGGACGCGGACGCGCTTGCCATCACCGAGGCCGACTGCGCCCTGTTCTTCCGGCACCGGGTGGTGAACCTGCGAAAGCTCTTCGCCTACATCCCCGAGGACCTGAACCGCGTGCTGATGCACTACTCGGCCGGGTCCGAGGTGTTCTACGAAACCGTACCGGAGCTGCTGAACGACCTGGAGCCCTGCCTGGACACCCTGCGCCGGGCCTGAGACACACCCTCACGAGTGAACACGGAGGACAGCATGGACGTGAAGAACATCCTCATCAGCGTGGACGCATCGAGCAACGCCCTGCGCGCCGTGGACTACGCCGCCACCATCCTCGCCGCGACGCCAGGCGTCCGCGTGACCCTTCTATACATCGAGCGCGCGCCCAACCGCGACAAGTTCGAGAACGAGAAGGCCTGGCTGAGCCAGTGCAGACTGGAGGAGGAGCGCGTCTTCGAGTTTCTGGCCGAGGCCCGCGCGAAGCTCGTAGCCGCAGGCATCCAGGAGCAGGCCGTAAGCGAGCGCAAGGTGTTGTGCAGCGCCGAGCCGAGCATCGCCCAGACCATCCTGGACGTGCAGCAGGAGGGCGGCTTCGGCACCCTCATTGTTGGCCGCCGGGGGCTGACCAAGGGCGAGGAGTTCCTCTTCGGCAGCGTGTCCAGCAAGCTGGTGCACAACGCCAAGAACTGCGCGGTCTGGGTGGTGCAGTAGCCGGACGGGGCCTTGGCAAATGAATTGCAATGCCGCAGGGTTTTGTTATCCTTCCTGCAAAATCGTTTGACGAGGTGCTGCCGTGTTCCCGCGTGCGTTCCGCTGGCTCCTTTTCGCCCTCCTGGCAGCAGGGTTGCTGGCCGCGTCGGCCCTGGCCGCGCCAGCAAACGGCGAGGAACGCCACGCCCTGGTCATCGGCAACTCCGCCTACAAGTCCGCCCCGCTCAAAAACCCCGCCAATGACGCCCGGGACATCGCTGCGGCGCTGCAGGACCTCGGCTTCAAGGTGACGCTCTTGACCGACGCCAGCCACCAGAAGATGGATGCGGCCGTACGCGAGTTCGGCCTGAACCTGCGCCACGGCGGGGTGGGCCTGTTCTATTTCGCCGGGCACGGCGTGCAGGTGGCGGGCGAGAACTACCTCGTGCCCGTGGACGCCAACATCGCCTCGGAAAGCGACGTGAAGTTCAGCTGCCTGAACGCCGGGCTGGTGCTGGGCAAGATGGAGGATGCCGGGAATTCGCTCAACGTGGTCATCCTCGACGCCTGCCGCAACAACCCCTTTGCCCGCAGCTTCCGCAGCGCGGAGCGCGGCCTGGCCAAGATGGACGCGCCCACGGGCTCCATCATCGCCTACGCCACGGCCCCGGGCTCCGTTGCGGGCGACGGCACGGGCAAGAACGGCGTGTACACCAAGCACCTGCTGCAAAACATGCGCGTTCCCGGCCTGCCCATCACGGACCTGTTCATGCGCGTGCGCATGGGCGTGGTGGCGGAAACGGGCAAGAAGCAGGTGCCCTGGGAGGCCAGCTCCCTGACCGGGTATTTCTTCTTCAACGGCGCAAGCGCCACTGGCCAGCCCCAGCCGCCGCTGGTCACCGAGCCTGCGGCCCCGGCCCCGGCGCCGGTCCTTGCGCCCGCGCCCGCGCCAGCGGCCCCGCCCAAGCTCAACCCCAAGGCCGAGAAAAAGCGCCTGGCCGAAGAGGCCGCGCAACTCAAGCGCGAAAAGCAGGAACTGGCGCAGCTCCAGTCCTTGCAAGCCGAGAGGGACCGCCTGGAAGACGAGCGCCAGAAGCTGGAGCAGGCCAAGCTTCTGGCCATGAGTTCACGGCCCAAGCAGGCCCCGGCCGCACCCGTCCCTGCCGCGCCCCAGGCCACTGCCCACGCCGCACAGTTCGCGCAGCTGGCCCGCGCTGGCCTGCCCGACGCCCGCGCGTATTTCGAGCAGGCCGTGCAGGCCCGGCCCAACGACGCCGCCGCCCGCGCCGGGCTGGCCATCGCCCTGGTGTTTTCCGGAAAGGAGGCCGACGCCAAGTACCAGCTCCAGCGCCTGGAGGAATCCGGCGCACAGACGCCGGGCATGCGCCTGGCCAAGGGGCTCCTGCTCGGGCTTTCGGGCAATGCGGACGCAGCCTATCAGTTGAACCGCGCGGCGGAGGACGGCGCGGACCGGGCGCTGGTGCTGCTGTGCCAGACGGCGGCCGCGGTCAAGAAATCCGAATACGACAAAGGCCAGCGGCTCATGGCCGACTATGCCGCCCTGGTGCCTGAGCCCGAGCGCAGTGATTACGCCAGGGACCTGGTGAAGCGGACCGACCCTCTCTCGGCCATGACCGGAACCTTCACCTGGACGGCGGCCCAGGGCCTGTGGGGAAGAGAGGCGAGCATGACGCTGACCTTGGCCGCCGACAACGGCACCCTCTCAGGCTCTGGCACCATGGTCCACCAGGGCACGACGATGACCTCGGCCTTGAGCGAGGTGGAGGTCCGCGGCACCAGCATGAGCTTCGTGTTCATTGCAAAGTACCTGCTTTTCATCAGCGAACAGTACCGGTTCACCTGTGCCCTGACCCAGGATTATGGCGTCATCGCCGTGGTCAAGGCCGAGGTGCTGCGCATGGGTTCCTACACGGAGGTGGCGCATTGGTCGAACAGCAGGCTTGTGCGCCAGCCCGTACCGCAGCCCTGAACGCCCGCGCGGCACAGCGGGATTTCACGCCGGACGTTGCACTTTTCCTTGGATTACGTAAGAATTGCGGAAAGCCGACACGGAGATGACCGCCATGCGCAGCGTTACAGCCCGATTCGCCCTGGCCTTGCCCCTGCTTCTGCTTTGGGGCCTTGTCCTGTGCGCCTCGGCCCTGGCCGCGCCCACGGGCGGCGAGGAACGCTACGCCCTGGTCATCGGCAACTCCGCCTACAAGGCCGCCCCGCTCAAGAATCCCGCCAAGGACGCGCGCGACATGGCCGCCCTGCTGGAGTCCCTCGGCTTCAAGGTCACCCTCAAGGTCAACGCCGGCCAAAAGGACATGGAGGAGGCCGTGCGCGAGTTCGGCCTGAACCTGCGCAAGGGCGGGGTGGGCCTGTTCTACTTCGCCGGGCACGGCGTGCAGGTGGCGGGCAACAACTACCTCGTGCCCGTGGACGCCAAGATCCAGAGCGAGAGCGACGTGCGCTACGAATGCGTGGACGCGGGCCGCGTGCTGGGCAAGATGGAGGACGCGGGCAACACGCTGAACATCGTCATCCTCGACGCCTGCCGCAACAACCCCTTCAGCCGGGGTTTCCGCAGCGCGGACCGGGGCCTGGCCGAGATGCGCGCGCCCACGGGCTCCATCATCGCCTACGCCACGGCCCCCGGCTCCGTGGCCAGCGACGGCACCGGCGACAACGGGGTCTACACCAAGCACCTGCTGAAGAACATGCGCACCTCCGGCCTGCCCATCACCGACGTGTTCATGCGCGTGCGCATGGGCGTGGTGGGGGAAACCGCCAAGAAGCAGGTACCCTGGGAGTCCAGCTCCCTCACCGGGTACTTCTACCTCACCGGCGGCGACAAGGACGACCAGGCCCCGTCGCCTGCGCAGCCCCAGGCCCTGGCGCCTGCCCCGGCCCCTGTGCCTGCCCCGGCCCCTGTCGTGGAAAAGCCGAAGCCCGCCCCGGCCATCGACATCAAGGCCGAACGGCGGCGCATGGCCGAGGAGGCCGCGCGGCTCAAGCGCGAGAAGGAGGAGCTGGCGCAGCTCCAGTCCCTCAAGGCCGAAAAGGACCGCCTGGAGACCGAACGCCAGAGGATCAGCGAGGCCAAGCTTTTGGCCATGGGCTCCAGGCCCAAGCAGGCGCCGCCCGCCCAGGCCGCCCAGGCCAGGCCCGCCAGCAGGTCCGACGTGGCCGCCAACGCGCCCTACTTCGCCATGCTCGCCCGCCACGGCATCAGCGACGCCCAGCGCTATTTCGAGTCCGCCCTGCAGACCCGGCCCGAAGACGCCGACGCCCGCGCCGGGCTGGCCGTGGCCCTGCTGCTGCACAAGCGCGAGGCCGACGCCAAGTACCAGGTCCGGCGCGTCGAGGAGTCCGGCCAGACCACCCCCGGCACCCGCGTGGCGCGCGGCTTCATGCTCGGCATGGAGGGCCAGCTCTCCGACAGCTCCTACCAGCTCAACCGCGCGCTGGAGGAAGGCGCGGACCGCGCCCTGGTGCAGCTGGCCATCGCCACCGCCGCGGCCAAGAAGAACGACATGGACCAGGCCAAACGCGCCATGGAGGAATACCGCTCGCTTGTGTCGCCGATGGAGGAGAACGACTACGCCAAGGCCCTGGCGAGCAAGGTCGACATCGTGGGTCGGCTGGTGGGCACCTTTTACTGGACGCTGCTCAGCAAGGAAATCAACTCCATGTCGAGCACCGTCACCTTCTCGCGGCTGGGCGAGGGCCTTGCGGCCGCTCCTGGCGGGTACGCGGGCGGCACCATCACCAACCTGAAGATCTCCGGCAAGCAGCTGAGCCTGACCTGGACAGCGACCGTCTTCCTCATCACCAGCACCTTCGACATCACCGCCGACCTCACAGGCGACCTGGACACCATCCCCGTCACCTACCACGAGGCCGGATCGCCCGCCATGCAGCGCGGCTTCTTCATCCGCCAGGGCAGCATGGCCCAGAACATGGCCTACCACGCCAACCCGGCGGACTGCTTCATCGCCACGGCGGCCTACGGTGGGGTCTTCGAGGACCAGGTGACCACCCTGCGCCGCTTCCGCGACGACGTGCTGCTGCATTTCCCGTGGGGCCGCGACTTCGTGACCGCCTACTACCGCTTGAGCCCGCCCCTGGCCGACGCCATCCGCGAACGCCCCTGGGCTCGGGCTGCGGTGCGCGGCGCGCTTTTCCCGGTGGTGCTTGCAGCCGGGGCGGCCACGGGCGACGTCGAAAGCGCGGCCTGGCTGGGCCTGTGCGTGGGCCTCATGGCTGCGGGCGTGCTCGTGCTGCGGGTCCGGCGCTCCCGGCAGGGCTAGGAACGCCGCCCCTGCCTTTCCCCGCCGCAGGGTCGGCCCTTCGCCGACGGCATCCCTTGCCCGGAGCGCGCCGCCAAAGACAAGCGAAGCAGCGCGGCAGCCACGGCCACAGCCCGCCACGGCCCAAAGCCCTGCGCGCCGGAAGCACCTTCGCCGGAGGGCCTGCGGCCTTGGCCTCGCGGGGGCCCTGGGCCAGGAGCCTGGAGCGGCCTGGGCCATGGGCGTGGCCGGTTGAGCTGGTGAGCCCGCTTTACTCTGAAAGACCTACTATGTTATGGGGAACAATAAGTAGTCGAAGGGGTTGGCGGCAGGGAATGCGAATTCGTTTTCCCGTCCATCCACAGCGGCCTTTGAGACCGTGTTTTTCTGCCGACATGCGGGTGCGTCTTCCCGTGCTCCTGACGACTCGGAGGACCAATGGACTTTCTTGAGCTAGGGAAACACCCCATAACCGGCGCCAACCCGGCGGGCGATGACGCCCGGTACGAACCGGAATATGATGCGCTTCAGCAGCAGATCGACAAGCTCTCCAGCGCCACTGCCGGTGGCGACATCGACTGGAAAAGCATCGCCGCGCTTTCCCGGACCCTTCTCTCGGAAAAGGCAAAGGACATCAAGGTCGCCTCATACCTGGGCGTGGCCCTGCTGCACCTGGAGGGCGTCGACGGGCTCTCCACGGGCGCGCAGGTTCTCCTCGACCTCACCACAAATTTCTGGGACACCCTGCACCCGGCCAAGACACGCCTGCGGGGCCGCTTCAACGCCGTGTCCTGGTGGAGGGACAGCGTCCAGGCCTTCCTCACCGGCTACAACGGCCCGGAAATCCCCCAGGCCGCCGTCGACCTGCTCTCGCAGCGCCTGAAGGACCTGGACTCCGCCCTTTCCGACAAGGCCCCGGACGCCCCCATGCTCAACACCCTGGTGGAGCTCGCCAAGGCCCTGCCCGCCGAGCCCCAGGCCCCGGCCGCCCAAGCCCAGCCCCAGGCGGCAGCGCCCCCTGCCCCGGCGTCCGCACAGCGGGTTGCCCCCGCCGCCCCGACCATTTCGGGCGCGTCCGCCGCGCCCACCCAAGCCCTCGGCTCGGACGACGAGTACCGCAAGGCCCTGGCGGCGGGTCTGGCCGAGCTGGCCGCCGTGGCCGACTACATGCTCTTCAACGCCGGCACGGACCGCCTCGGCTACCGGCTCCGGCGGATAGCCGCCTGGCTGCCCCTTTCGGTCCTGCCTCCGGCGGACAATGGCCAGACCATGATCCCGCCGCCCGAGGGCTTCGTCAAGGACGCCATCGCCCAGCAGATGGTCGGCCGCGATTTCCGGGGCGCGCTGCAGGCTGCGGAGTCCCGGATCGGGCAATACCTGTTCTGGCTCGACCTCAGCCGTTTTTCAGCCGAGGCCCTGGACGGCCTGGGCGTTGACTACCGCGACGCCAAGTTCGCCGTGGAGGAGGAGACCCGGCTTTTCGTCAAGCGCCTGGGCGGCCTCGCCTCCCTGGCCTTTGCCGATGGGACCCCCTTTGCCGACCCCAAGACCCGCGCCTGGCTGCGGGGGCTGGCCGACGACGGCCCGACCCGGCCGATGGAGCCCGGGGACGGGGCCTCCCTTTCCTCCAGTACCTTTGCCGAGGCCTCGCGCCTGGCGAAGGACAACCGCGTCTTCGACGCCGTGACCATCCTGCAGGGCGGCCTGTCCAACGCCTCTTCTGGCCGGGAGCGTTTCCTGCTCCGGCTGGGCATGATACGCCTGCTCACGGATGTGGACCAGAGCGCCCTGGCCCATGCCCACGTCGAGGAGGTCCTGGACCAGATCAAGGAATATCGCCTGGAGCTGTGGGAGCCGGACCTGGCCTTGAGCGGCTTCACCACCGCGCACGATGCGCTCACAGCGGAGGGCGGCGCCGAGGCCATGGCGCTTGCCAAGAACACATTGCAACGCATTGGCAGGGTGAACCCTGCCGCCGCGCTCAAAATGAACGGACTGGGTTGAGCTTCGCCGGGAAGCCGTTTGGAACGATTAAACGGAGGTCGCGAACATGGCGAAAGAAGGATCGGTAGCTCCAAAGGAGCGGGTGAACATCGTCTACAGGCCGGAAACGGGTGACGCCAAGGAAGAGGTGGAATTGCCCCTGAAGCTCCTGGTCATAGGAGACTTCTCCCAGAAGCCTGACGACCGCATGGTCGAAGACCGCGATCCCGTCAATGTCGACAAGGACAACTTCAACGCCGTGCTCAAGGCCCAGGACCTGGAGCTCAACCTCGGCGTGGAGAACAAGCTCAGCCGCGAGCCCGGCGCGCAGATGGCCGTGAAGCTCAAGTTCGAGAGCCTGAAGGATTTCGATCCGGATGAGATCCTCAAGCAGGTCCCCGAACTCCAGAAGCTCATGGAGCTCAGGGAGGCCCTCAAGGCCCTGAAGAGCCCATTGTCCAACGTGCCGGATTTCCGCAAGAAGGTGCAGGACCTCGTCAAGGACGCAGGCGCGCGCGAGCGGCTGCTGAAAGAACTTGGAATCGAGTAGGGGGACATCCATGGCTGAAGAGAAACTCCAACAGCAGCAGGCCGCCGCAGCGACGACCACCGGCTCCCTGCTGGACGACATCGTCGAGGCGACCAAGCTCAAGCCGAGTGATGAGGCCTATTCCGTGACCAAGGCGGGGCTGCAGGCCTTCCTTGAGGAGATGGTCAAGCCCGAGCGCGAGGGCGCCAAGGTTTCCGGCAATCTGGTCGACGACATGCTGGCCCAGATCGACCAGAAGCTGTCCCTCCAGATGGACGCCATCATCCACAACAAGGACTTCCAGCAGATGGAGTCCTCGTGGCGCTCGCTCAAGTTCCTGGTGGACAGGACCGACTTCCGCGAGAACGTCCGCATCCAGATGATGAACGTCTCCAAGCAGAGCCTGCTGGACGACTTCGACGACGCGCCGGAGATCACCAAGTCCGGCCTGTACAAGCAGGCCTACACGGCCGAGTACGGACAGTTCGGCGGCCAGCCTTTCGGCGCCGTCATCGCCAACTTCGACTTCGGCCCCGGCCCGCAGGACATGAAGCTTTTGCAGTATTGCGCGTCCGTGTCGTCCATGGCGCACGCACCGTTCATCGCCGCCGCCGGGCCCGAATTCTTCGGCATCGAGAAGTGGAGCGAGCTGCCCAATCTGAAGGACCTCAAGTCCATCTTCGAGATGCCGCAGTACGCCAAGTGGCAGTCCTTCCGCGAGTCCGAGGATGCGCGCAACGTCGGGTTGACCCTGCCGAAGTTTTTGCTGCGGCTGCCTTACGGACAGGACACCCTGCCCGCCAAAAGCTTCAACTACCAGGAGACCGTGGCCGACGGCGACGACGACTTCTGCTGGGGCAACACGGCCTTCGCCTTCGCCTCCAAGCTCACCGACTCCTTTGCCAAGTACCGCTGGTGCGCCAACATCATCGGCCCCCAGGGCGGCGGCGCGGTGGAGAACCTGCCCCTGTACCAGTACCAGGCCATGGGCGTGGTGCAGAACAAGATCCCCACCCAGGTGCTGCTCTCGGAGCGCCGGGAATATGAGCTGGCCGAGGAGGGCTTCATCGGCCTGACCATGCGCAAGGGCAGCGACAACGCGGCCTTCTTCTCCGCCAACTCCTGCCAGAAGGCCAAGTCCTTCGGCACCAGCAAGGAAGGCAAGGAGGCCGAGCTCAACTACAAGCTCTCCACCCAGCTGCCCTACATGATGATCATGGACCGCCTGGCCCACTACATCAAGGTCATCCAGCGCGAGAACATCGGCACCTGGAAGGAGCGCGGCGACCTGGAGCGCGAGCTCAACACCTGGATCGGCCAGTACGTCACCGAGATGGACGACCCGGTGCCCAGCGTCCGCAGCCGCAGGCCGTTGCGCATGGCCCAGATCGAGGTCAACGACGTGGAAGGCGACCCGGGCTGGTACCAGGTCTCCCTCAAGGCGCGCCCGCACTTCAAGTACATGGGCGCTTCCTTCACCTTGTCTTTGGTGGGCAAGCTGGACAAGGAGTAGCTCCCCCGAGCTTGCCGCATTGGAGAGATGTCCGGCGGGAGCGTCCGGCTGCACGTGGCCTTAACATAGTGTACAAAAACACTAAAAGGAGAACGATATGGCCCTTACCTCGTACATGAAGGTGACCGGGAAGACGCAAGGCGTGATCAAGGGCGATTGCGACCAGGCCGACGGCAAGAAGAAAGACACCATCCTGGTGTACGGCACGGAGCACAATGTCGAGATTCCCAAGGACACCCACACCGGCCTGCCCACGGGACAGCGCATCCACCACCCGTTCACCGCCATCAAGCACAAGGACCAGGCATCCCCGAAGCTGTGGCAGGCGACCTGCAAAGGTGAGCAGTGCACCGTTGAAATCAACTACTTCAGGATCACGGCTACCGGAATGGAGCAGAACTACTTCACCATCAAGCTGGAAAACGCCATCGTGGTCAACATGCGGGAATACAATCCCCTGACCTTCCTGCCGGACAACAAGCCCTTCAGTGACATGGAAGAGGTCAGCTTCACCTACTCCAAGATCACCTGGACCTACACGGACGGCAACATCGAGTACACCGACGACTGGAAAGGCGCCTAGGCCGGTATGCGCAAGGGGCTCCTCCGGGAGCCCCTTCGCTTCCGCACGGAGGACTGGTGAGCGAGCAAAGGCTGCTTGAACGCATCCGGCTCATGGAGCAGGACCCGGACAGTCGCGAGATGGCCGAGCCGGTCCAGGTCGTGGGCTCCATCCTCGAGTACCTGCGCATGATCCTGAACACCCGGCAGGGCAGCGTCGAGATCGCGCCGGACTTCGGCGTGCCGGACTTCACGGACATGGTCGGGGCGTCCGGCCTGGAGTCCGTGCGGGACATAGAGGCGGCCATGACCCAGGTCATCACGAAATACGAACCCCGGATGCAGAACGTGAAGATCGAATTCATCCCCCAGGAGGACGCGCCCCTGGCGCTCCAGTTCAAGCTCCAGGCCAAGCTGATGCTGGAGAACCGGGACATGCCCGTGGTTTTCGAAACCACCCTCGACCCTGACGGCCGCATTACGGTCAAAGACAGCTAGGCCCATGATCGAAAAGTACTACCAGAGGGAACTGACGCACCTGCGTGAGCTGGCCGTCGAGTTCGCCAAGAACCATCCCGCGCTGGCCCCCATGCTCACCGGGCCGGGGTCTGACCCCGACGTCGAGCGCCTGCTGGAAGGCACGGCGTTCCTGTCGGGCATGGTCAACCAGAAGCTCGACGACGAGTTCCCGGAGATCGTCCACGGGCTCATCCAACTCGTGTTCCCGCACTACCTGCGGCCCATCCCGTCCACCACCATCATCAAGTTCACCCCCAAGCCGAGCCTCATGGAGACGGTCACGGTTCCTAGCGGCACGCAGATCGCCTCCATCCCGGTGATGGGCACCCCCTGCACCTTCTCCACCACCTTCGACGTCGACCTGCACCCGCTGAAGATCACCAGGGTCGCGCTGCAGCAGGGCGCGGGCCGCTCGGGCACGCTGACCATCGGGCTGGAGCTCAAGGGCCTGGCCCTGGAGAACTGGAACGTCTCCAGCCTGCGGTTCCACCTGGCCGGGGACGCGGCGGCCGCCGCCGAACGCTACAAGATCCTCTTCAACGGCATCCGCGGGCTGCGCATCGGCGCGGAGGGCGGGTCCGGGGCCCTGCTGGGCACCGGCAACCTCCAGGCCGTGGGCTTCGAGGACGACGAGGCCCTGCTGCCCTACCCGTCCCAGTCCTTCCCCGGCTACCGCATCCTGCAGGAATACTTCATCCTGCCGGAAAAATTTCTTTTTTTCGATGTCACCGGCCTGGAGAACTGGAAGAACCGGGGCGCGGACAAGCGCTTCGAGATCGTGCTGGAGCTGGACAAGCTCCCGGCCGAGCCCATCCGCTTCACGGAGGAGCACCTCTGCCTGTTCGCCTCGCCCGCCATCAACCTCTTCCAGCGCGACGCGGAGCCGGTGCTCCTGGACCACAAGCGGCCGGACTACCAGGTGCGGCCCTCGGGCGACACCGGGGGCGAGTTCCAGGTCTATTCCGTGGACAAGGTGGTGGGGTACGTCCAGGGAACCGTGGAGGAGCGCCCCTACAAGCCCTTCCACATGTTCAACCCCCAGGCCGGGGAGATGCCGGTCTACACCGTGCGGCTCCAGCGCTCGCCCATCCGCGACAAGACCGAGCTCTTCGTCTCCGTGGCCTATCCCTCGCAGCAGAAGGAGCCCAAGCTCGAAACCCTGTCCATGTCCCTGACCTGCACCAACGCGGCCCTGCCCGAGAAGCTCCGCTACGGCGACATCTCCCAGCCCACGGCCACCTCGCCGGAGCTGGCCGGCTTCGAGAACATCCGCCAGCCCACGTCTCCGGTGCAGCCGCCCCTGGGCCGCAATCTCCTCTGGCGGCTCTTGTCGCACCTGTACATCAACTACCTCTCCATGGCCGACGTGGAGAGCCTGCGGGCCATGGTCAAGCTCTATGTCTTCACCGACACCCGCGACCGGGGCTCGGTGGTGGCCAACACCAAGCGGGTGGACGCCATCGCCGACATGCACGTGACCGAGGGCGACCGGCTGGTGAAGGGACTGGTCATGCGCGGTCGCGAGATCAAGATGTCCCTCAACCGGGAAGGCTTTGCCAACGGCGGCGACATGTACCTGTTCGGCTCGGTGATGAACCGTTTTTTCTCCGGCTACGCCTCGGTCAACTGCTTCACCCGCCTGACCGTTGAAGAAACGCTCAACAAGGAGTTGTTTCGTTGGAATGCAATGATCGGCGACCGCCCGCTGCTGTAACGGGCGACCTGCTCGACAACCCGCGGGCCTATTCCTTTTTCCAGGCCATCCGCCTGTTGCGCCTGCACGTCGGCATGTGCTCGGGCGCGGGGCTGGAGGACTTCCTGCGCGACCACCTGCGCGTGCGCCCGCAGCTCTCCCTGGGCTTTCCCGCCACGGACGTCACCCGCATTGACACCCTGCCCCA
>Ga0209373_10004499_pt1 | contig 11983 bp, 7 predicted proteins | sample Higcelweek5metaG_FD_187173 | JGI IMG/M metagenome (GOLD analysis project Ga0209373, IMG submission 187173) | Freshwater pond sediment microbial communities from the University of Edinburgh, under environmental carbon perturbations - High... | ecosystem: Environmental > Aquatic > Freshwater >... | reverse complement strand
AAACTGGATGACTGCCAGAGAAAGCAACCTGTATTCGCCGGTACTCGGTGATGATTTGAAGAAGGTTCTGCCGATCATCGATCAATCGGGATCTGACTCCGCCATACTCGACAATGTTTTTGAATTCCTGAATATTTCCGGCAAATCCCTGGCGCGTTCCGCGATGATGCTTCTTCCGGAACCGTGGGTTCATAATCCCGATATCAGCGAAAAGCTCCGCGCATTTCTCGCCTATCAGTCAACGCTGATGGAGCCGTGGGATGGTCCCGCGGCGATCGCGTTCACAAACGGCATCCAGGTCGGCGCGATTCTCGACAGAAACGGTCTTCGTCCGGCGCGTTATTACGTCACAAAGGACGACCGCCTGATTCTCGCATCGGAAGTCGGCGTTCTCGACATCGATCCTTCCCAGATCCTGCAGAAGGGAAGTCTTGAGCCGGGCAAGATGATTATGGTCGATCCGGAAAAGGGCAGAATTCTCTGGAATGACATCATCAAGGAGGGTCTGGCCAATCAGCTCCCGTACGGCCAGTGGATCGACGAAGAACTCGTACAGCTCGATCAGATCGAAGATCCGGATCAGGCGATGAGAATCAATCTGCTTGAGGGCGAGACATCGGGAACGAGTCCGGCCGCTGCTTCCGAAATGACGAAAGATGCGCTTCTCCAACAGATGCGCAAGTTCGGTTATGTGTATGAAGACATCACGGATACGATTCTTCCCATGGCGAATAACGGCGAAGAACCGATCAATTCGATGGGTATAGATGTGCCTCTCGCCGTGCTGTCGGATCGCCCGAAGCCGCTTTACGATTATTTCAAACAACTTTTCGCGCAGGTGACAAATCCTCCGATCGATGCTCTTCGCGAATCGATCGTCACATCGACACAGGTTTATATCGGAACCAACGGCAATCTGCTGGAAGATACGAAGACGAATTGCCGTCTGATCCGTCTGAAAACGCCGCTGCTTACCGAGCGCGATTTCCGCAAAATCGAGAACATGCATGTCCGCGGTTTCAGCACACAGGTATTCCGCACGGTGTTTAATCGCTCGGCGGATCCTGAGACCGGTCTTCGCGACGCTCTCGACCAGCTGAATGAGAGCGTGCTTGAGGCGGTAAAAAACCACGTCAATGTCATCGTCTTAAGCGATCGGCTCAAGAATGAAAACGAAGTTCCGATTCCGTCGCTTCTTGCCTGTTCGTCGGTTCATCACCATCTGATCCGCGCCGGCATCCGGACACGAGCAGACATAGTCGCCGAGACCGGAGACCTGCGCGAAGTCCACCATGCGGCTATGCTGGTCGGATACGGCGTGTCCGCCATCTATCCGTATCTCTCGCATGAGATGATTAAGAACTTATGCGAAAAGGGGGATATCAAGTGCCCTGAAGATGAGGCGATCGCGAACTACAACGAGGCTCTCGTCCACGGTATTATCAAGGTTATGTCCAAGATGGGTATCTCGACGATTCATTCGTATGAAGGCTCACAGAATTTCGAAGCCCTCGGTATTGACCCTTCGGTAATTGACCGCTACTTTACAAACACGGTCAGCCGGATCGGCGGGCTCAAGCTTCCCGATATCCAAAGGGAAGCCGTCATGAAGTATGATCAGGCGAAGAAAGCCGCATCTTCGGGAATGCCGGATGCTTTGGAATCCGGCGGTGAGACGCATTTCCGTACGGGAAAAGAAGAGCATCTCTATGATCCGATGACCATTTATCTGCTTCAAAAGGCGGTCCGTACGTCGGACTACAAGACGTTCAAGACATATACGAGCCGCTTCAACGAAGGCCGGATCCATGCCACGCTCCGGAGCCTTTTTACCTTCAAAAAGTGTGAGAGTATTCCGCTCGACGAAGTCGAACCGGCTTCCGAGATCGTAAAGAGATTCAAGACCGGCGCCATGTCGTACGGCTCGATCTCCAAAGAAGCACACGAGACCCTTGCGATCGCTATGAACCGTCTCGGCGGGAAATCCAATACCGGAGAGGGCGGCGAAGACATTTCGCGCGAAGTGCTCGAAAGCAACGGTGACTCGAAGCTGTCGGCGATCAAGCAGGTTGCGTCGGGCCGCTTCGGAGTAACGTCCCGTTACCTCAATTCGGCACAGGAAATTCAGATCAAGATCGCTCAGGGGGCCAAACCCGGCGAAGGCGGTCATCTGCCCGGCAAGAAGGTCTATCCCTGGATTGCCAAGACCCGTCAGTCCACACCGGGTGTCGGCCTGATCTCTCCGCCGCCGCATCATGACATCTATTCGATTGAGGACTTGGCGGAACTGATTTACGACCTGAAGAACGCAAATGACCGCGCCTCCATCACGGTTAAACTCGTATCCGAAGCCGGCGTCGGTACCGTTGCGGCCGGCGTAGCCAAGGGCGGAGCGGATCTGATCCTGATTTCCGGTCATGACGGCGGAACCGGTGCAGCCCCCGGGAACTCGATCCGTCATACGGGTCTTCCGCTCGAGCTCGGTCTCGCCGAGACACAGCAGACTCTAATGAAGAACGGCCTGAGAAGCCGTGTCCGGATTGAAGCGGACGGCAAGCTAATGACCGGACGCGATGTTGCCGTGGCCTGCCTTCTCGGAGCCGAGGAATTCGGCTTTGCGACGGCGCCGCTGATCACGCTCGGATGCCTGATGATGCGCGCCTGCCAGTCCGACACATGTCCCGTAGGAGTCGCGACACAGAATGAGAGCCTTCGCGGTAAATTCGCGGGCAAACCGGAATATATTATCAACTTCATGATGTATGTCGCCGAAGAGATGCGGGAATACATGGCTGAACTTGGGTTCAGGACGGTCGAAGAAATGTGCGGTCATGCCGAATGCCTCCGCCAATCGGACACGGCACCGAACTGGAAAGCCGGCACGATTGACCTGTCAGCGGTTCTCGCGGAATCGGAAACTCCTTTCATCGATGTCGTCAAGGGAAGCGAAATCATGCACTATTCGCCGGACATGGCGTTTCATCATGACTTGGACCGGACGCTCGACAAATCGCTCTTCATCCCGCTGTGCAATCACGTGATCGATAATCTGACCGCAACCCATTTTGCCGCGGATGTATCGAATGTCGATCGTGCTCTCGGCACGATACTCGGGTCGAGAATCACAAGAAAATATCCCGAAGGTCTTCCGGAGGAACTGATCTGTATTGATCTGGAGGGATCCGGCGGACAGAGTCTCGGCGCTTTCCTTCCGAAAGGTGTCCGGATAACCGTTAAGGGCGATGCGAATGACTACTTCGGCAAGGGTCTTTCCGGCGGCACACTGGCCGTCGTCGCACCCGAAAAGAGCGGCTTCATCGCTTCCGAGAACATTATCATCGGAAATGTAGCCTTCTACGGCGCGACTTCGGGAAAAGCCTATATCAACGGTGTCGCGGGTCAGCGTTTCGCAGTCCGCAACTCCGGTGCGGATCTGGTCGTTGAAGGAATGGGCAACCACGGATGCGAATACATGACGGGCGGAACCGTCGTCTGTCTCGGCCCTGTCGGCGTGAACTTCGCCTGCGGAATGAGCGGAGGCATTGCCTATATATACGATCCGGACGGCATGCTTGACAGCCGTCTGAATCACGAAATGGTAGACATGACGGTTCTTGGACTTCATGACTATACGATTCTGAAGCTGATGCTCGAAGAGCACATCGCGATCACAAAATCGCCGCTCGGTATCCGTCTAATGTACTCCTTCGATCAGGAAAAGCACCACTTCAAGAAGGTAATCCCTTATGAGTACAGAAGAATTCACCGACTTGCGGCCGAACAGGAAAAGAACGGAATGAGCCATTCGGAGGCAATTGCCAAGGCGTTTGCCATGATTACGGCAAGCGATAAGGGAGAGAGGAAAGAATAATGGGAAAGACAGGCGGATTTTTACAATATGAACGTAAGGACCACAGCTCAAGGTCTGTCAGGGATCGGATCAGCGATTTCGGCGAGTTTGCCGTCAGGCTTACAGAGGATGAGCAGCGGATTCAAGCCGCTCGCTGCATGAACTGCGGGACGCCGTTTTGCCAGACAGGAATGCTGATTGACGGGAAGGTGACCGGATGTCCTTTAAACAACTTAATTCCGGAATGGAACGACCTTGTATACCGCGGACGTTGGGACGAAGCGTATGACCGTTTGACCCTGACGAATCCTTTCCCGGAGTTTACGGGAAGAGTATGTCCCGCGCCGTGTGAAGCAGGCTGCAATCTGGGCCTGAACGAGCTTCCTACGAGTATCAAAGACAACGAACTTCAGATCATTGAAAAAGCATTTGAGAATTCATATGTGAAGGCGTATGCGGGAAAGAGCTCCACCGGCAAGAAGGTTCTGGTTATCGGAGGCGGTCCGTCCGGACTCGCCGCGGCTTCGACCCTGAACCGCTTAGGACATGAAGTGACCGTTTTCGAGCGGAATGACCGGATGGGCGGCCTTCTCATGTACGGCATCCCCAACATGAAGCTCGACAAGAAAGTAATTGAGAGAAGAATCGGGATCATGACGAAGGAAGGCATCCGATTCGAATGCGGACGCACCGTAACCGATGAGGCGGACGCGAAAAAGCTTCTCGCCGAGTATGATGCCGTGCTTCTTTGCTGCGGTTCCACCGACGCGCGAGACATACGTGTCCCGGGAAGAGAGGCATCGGGAATCTACTTTGCCGTTGATTTCCTGAGCCGCAATACAAAAAGTCTTCTCGACTCGAACCTTACCGACGGCAAGGCCGTTTCGGCCAAGGACAAGAATGTCGTGATCATCGGCGGAGGCGATACCGGAACCGACTGCGTGGGAACATCCATCCGTCAGGGCTGCAGGAGCGTCACTCAGATCGAGATCATGGCCTGTCCTCCCGATAAGAGGGCTGCCAATAATCCGTGGCCGGAGTGGCCCATGACCTATAAGCAGGATTACGGACAGCAGGAAGCCTCCCTTGTCGCGGGTGCCGATCCGAGGCGCTGGCTTACGACGGTTACCGCGATCAATAAGAACGACGAGGGAGCGGTTGTTTCGGTAGATATCGTTAAGGTATGCTGGCAGAAGACCGATAAGGGTTTTGCGCCGGTTCCCGTGGAAGGTACTGCGGAAACGCTTCCGTGTGATCTTCTCCTGATCGCTATGGGATTTGTCGGACCGGAGATACCCGTGATGGATGCCTTCGGAATGGAAAGATCGCCAAGAGGCCTGCCGCTTATGGCTACTACCTATCGGACCAGCAGGGAAAAGGTGTTTGCGGCCGGCGATATGCGGCGCGGGCAGTCTCTTGTCGTCTGGGCGATCGCCGAGGGCGTTAAATGCGCCGAAGAGGCCGATCAATATTTAGGAGAAAACAGGTAAATCACACAAATCTGCGACCTGCCTTCATAATAGGAAGCTCTTCGCAGAAGTGCACCTCGATATACCGGACTTGTTTCCGTTATCGGGGTGTGCTTTTTTGTGCCTTAAACCGGTGGGCTTCAAACGCCCTGGGAAAATCTCTCGCCCGATTTCCCTTCAATTAAGCTAGAATAAGAATAACAAAAAACGATCCGGAGGATTTGCTTATGCAGGCATATGAACGTTTTATTCGATTCGCGGCTGTCCACACCACTTCCGACGAGAACTCAGACACGGTTCCGACCAGTTTCCGTCAGCTGGATCTGGCCGGTATGCTCGTAAGTGAGATGTGGGATATCGGCCTGAAGAAGGTGCGAATCAGCCAGAAGGGCTACGTATACGGGGAGATCCCCGCAACACCCGGATGCGAAAATGCACCGGCAATTGGATTTATCGCACATATGGACACGTCTCCGGACGCCTGCGGTGAGAGCGTGAAGCCGCAGATTATAAAGGACTATGACGGAAGAGATGTCGTTTTGCGGGGGAACGGTCAGGTGCTGAGTACCGCAATGTTCCCGCATCTTACGGAGCTTAAGGGACGTACGCTGATTACGTCCGATGGTACGACGCTTCTGGGCGCCGACGATAAAGCCGGTATTGCCGAAATCCTGACGGCCTGTGAAAAAGTCATCGCCGGTAAAATGCCGCACGGCAGAATCTGCATCGGTTTCACACCGGACGAGGAAGTCGGGAAAGGCGCCGATCATTTCGACGTCGCGGAATTTGGCGCTGACTTTGCCTATACGGTCGACGGCGGGCCGGAGGGCGAGCTCGAATATGAGAATTTTAATGCCGCCCGTGCGGTACTTACGATTCACGGCGTATCGGTCCATCCGGGTTCGGCCAAAAATATCATGGTGAATGCTCTTGCCGTCGCATGCGAACTCAACGGGATGCTCCCGCCGGCCGAGACACCGGACCATACCGAGGGATATCAGGGCTTCTATTTCCTGCACAGATTCGAAGGCAGCACCGAGAAGGCCGTCATCGAGTACAGTCTTCGAGACCACAATATGAACCTTCTGAATGCCCGCAGCAAGACACTTGAGCAGGCGGTCAGGATCGTGAATGAAAAACACGGAGCAGGTACGGTGACGATTACGATCACAGAGCAGTACAAGAATATGGCCGAAGTGATCAATCAGAATTTTCACCTTATTGAGAATGCGCGCCTTGCTATCAAAAAGCAGGGATTGGCACCGATCGAGAACCCGTTACGGGGTGGAACGGACGGCGCCCGCCTAAGTTATATGGGCTTGCCGTGCCCGAATCTGGGTACCGGCGGTTACGCATATCACGGATGCTTTGAGCATATCACCGCAGAAGGCATGAACATCAGTACAAACATTATCATGGAATTGATTTCGATCTATTCGCAGAAAACAAAATAACAATTTGTATTCTCTTCGCGAGTGTTCAGGAGGTTCTTATGCGAAAAGAAATCATAGCGATTCCGATGGGAGATCCTGCGGGAGTCGGACCGGAAATCGTCGTTAAAACGCTTTCCTCTTCTCTCATAGGCGACGGGATTGTTTCTCTTGTGATCGGCGACCGTAAGATTCTGGAAGAGGCGATGCGGTTTTCGCACGTCCCTCTTGCCATTCATCCGGTCGATCGAGGCGGTCAATGCCTTGCAGAGGAAGGAGTTCTGAACCTTCTTGATATGAAAAACATTGACAGGAGAGAATTTGCGTACGGAAAGGTATCCGGCGCATGCGGGAGAGCTGCATATCAGTACATTGAAAAGGCCGTTGAACTGGCGATGAGCGGGGAAGCAAACGCCGTTGCGACTCCGCCGATCAACAAGGAATCCTTGCGCGCGGGCGGCGTCAATTATATCGGTCATACGGAGATTTTCGCAGGGCTGACCGGCGTAAAGGATCCGCTTACGATGTTTGAAGTGCGGGGTTTAAGGGTCTTTTTCCTGAGCCGTCATGTCTCTTTGCAAAGGGCGATTGAGCTCGTTACAAAGGATAGAATCGTCGAGTGCGCGGTAAGGTGCATGGAATCTCTCGTACGTTTAGGGGTTGCGAAGCCATCGATCGCGATTGCCGGGCTTAATCCGCACAGCGGTGAGCATGGTCTTTTCGGTGATGAAGAGGGAAGAGAAATCGAACCGGCCGTATCCGAGCTTCGCGCGGCAGGCTTCGACGTATCGGGCCCTGTCGGGGCGGATTCGGTTTTTCATCTCGCGCTGCACGGAAGATACGACGCCGTTCTTTCTCTGTATCACGATCAGGGACATATCGCGACGAAGACGCTCGATTTTGAACGTACGATTGCCGTAACGAACGGCCTTCCGTTCTTAAGAACCTCGGTTGACCACGGTACGGCCTTTGATATTGCGGGGCAGGGGATCGCAAGTCCGGTAAGCATGATCGAGGCGATTCTTCTGGCAAATAAATACGTTCCGTTTTTTAGAGGCGGATATCCGACTGCCCGTACGGAGTAATATATCCTGCGAGAATCCGGAGAACAAAAAAGCCACCGTTTTGCGGTGGCTCTTTTACGTGGACAACAACCGGTTACACACTTGTGATGTGTGTTATTCAAAAAGAACATCCGCCATCCGAAGAATCTCCTGACGTCTCTTCTCCGTAATGGCAAAGTCGATATGAAACAATTTCGAAACCGAATCTTCCTCAACGAAATCCCCTGTGTGCGCAAAGGCGGGGAGTCTCGTACGGGTGATCTTAACGTAAGTTCTGTCGCACTGCTCAATAACGGCTATGCCGTCTTCAAATCTGGTAATGAATCCACTGATCATAAGTAAGCCTCCTCTCGAACAAGTGCATCAATATTTATGTCCTATATAGACTGAGTATACCGAGAGCAAACTTAGATTTTGTTAGTAAAATGTAAACAAAGCATGAAAAGTAAAATATTATAGATATCTCTTTCTTATGAACAGTGTAACAATGGCCGGTGGAATCGCGAGACAGGTGTCGTTTTAAGTCCATCCTGCATGGAATACTGTGAAAAAACTCGTGATTCACACGCATTTACCGTGTAAAATGATGGGAGATCGATTCTCATACGAGGTATCGCCGCGTGGCGGCCCCTTAAGACGCATCTATTAAACATAGCAGGAGAATAGCATGAAGATTATTATTACCGCACTTTTCGGACTTGAATCACTGGTCGGAGAAGATCTGATGCAGATCGGATTTCTCAAAGAGCAGATCTCGATAACGGATGGGATGGTGACTCTTACCGTACCCGACGACACTTTGGCCGAAGCCGTGGCACGAGTCAATTTGTGGGTCCGGACCGGAGAACGCGTATTTGTCGAGCTCGGCAATTTCCGTGCCAGGACCTTTGACGAACTTTTCGACGGTATCCATAGAATTGCCTGGAATGATTTTATTCCGGATGGATATGCTTTTCACATCAACGGCTATTCGAGAAAATCAGAGCTGTTCGGAATATCAGCATGTCAATCGATCTGCAAGAAGGCCGTTGTCCGAAAACTTCTTCTGGCCAGGAATCTTCCGGAAACGGGAGTCATACGCGAAGACGAGAGGTACGGTCTTCTCAAGGTTCAGTTTGGCATCGTCGCCGATCAGGTTAGTGTGATGATCGATACGTCGGGAGAGAGCCTTCACAAACGGGGATACCGACCGCTGGCGAATCAGGCACCGATCAAAGAGACTCTTGCCGCAGGCCTTGTACGGCTTTCCCGCTTCAGACCTTTCGGTGAGGAAGCTCTTGTGGATCCGTTTTGCGGATCCGGAACGATTGTAATCGAAGCAGCGTTGACCGCGTTCAACATAGCGCCCGGCTTGAACAGGCCTTTTGCAGCCGAGAACTGGCCGGTCGTCGGCAAGGCGGCGTTCATACGTGCACGCGAAGAAGCTATCGAAATGCAGGATCATGATATTCCGGACGACATTTACTTTTTTGGGTCGGATCTGGATTCAAGGGCGGTGGAGACTTCCGAAAGAAATGCGCGTGCCGCCGGAATCGATCGGATGGTCCGGTTTAAAACGGCCGATGCGTTCGCCCAGACGACGGACGCCCTGCGGGAATGGACGGGACTTAATCGTCAGCTGATCCTTTGCAATCCGCCTTACGGCGAGCGGCTCCTGAGTCCTGAGGAAGCGGTAAAAATCTACGAGGGAATTGCGCATACCTATCTCGACAAAGATGGATACTGCAAAAAAGGAATCCGCTTATCCGTAATATCGCCGGATGATACGTTTGAGCATTCCGTCGGACGGGCCGCGGACAAGAGAAGAAAACTCTACAACGGAAATATCAAATGCCAGATGTACCATTATTATAAGCTTGGGAAAAATGAAAATAAATGAGCCAATATTTCATGATAAGCAAATACACTGTCCGCGTAATGCGGACACGTAAAGGAACAATCATTCGTAAGAAGAACGTAAACTCTGTGTTATGAAGCTCTGCGGGATTCGGACATTTATGAACAAGTTTTTTACAAAATGATTACACAAAATGTCAAACGCGTGTTTCCAAAGGTTTCGAGGGACAAAGACCGCAAAAGCGTTGTCGTGTAGTTATGCACAGACTTATCCACAGTTTCCACAGCCTCTAAAAGTGGAAAACAGGTGCAGTATTTACCCGATAATTCCGATGCATGTCAAATTTGTCCATGTTATAATAATGTGAACATGAAAAGAAAGAGGTCTCATATGTCTTATGTAACTGACAGCGCAATGGCGGCAAGAAACGCCTCCTATCGGACGGCCGTAACATCGACGGAGGTAAAAAACCGCGCGCTTGAAGCGATCGCCGCGGCACTTCATAACAACATTGAAGCCGTCGAAGCGGAAAACAGGAAGGATCTGTCTGACGCCGAGGCGAGCGGCCTGGCGATGCCTCTTCGGAAGCGTCTTTTATTTGATGCCGGCAAAATTGCAGCGGCAGTGGACGGAATCAAGAGCCTCATCTCTCTGCCGGATCCCGTTGGCAGAATCCTTTTGAGCACGGAGATGGACGAAGGACTGGATCTTTATCGCGTCACCTGTCCGATCGGAGTCATCGGTATTATTTTCGAATCGCGCCCGGACGCGCTTGTTCAGATCGCTTCTCTGTGTCTTAAGACCGGTAACGCGGTTCTCCTAAAAGGCGGGTCGGAAGCGGCCCATACGAACCGGATCTTAACGGACATCATCGTAAAGGCGTCCGTCGATGCAGGCATACCTTCGGGTTGGGCGGCACTTCTTGAATCCAGAAGCGATGTTGCGGAAATGCTGAAACTTGACGAATATATTGATCTGATTATTCCGAGAGGCTCGAATGCCTTCGTTCAATACATTATGCAGAATTCAAACATACCCGTACTCGGACATGCGGACGGCGTATGCCATATCTATGTTCACGAAAAAGCCGATCCGGATATGGCGGTTCGTCTTGTCGTAGACAGCAAGACGCAGTACGTCGCTGTCTGCAACGCTGCGGAGACGCTTCTCATCGATGAATCCATCGCTCCCGTTATGCTTCCGCTTCTGGCGAAGGCACTCGAAGAGAAGAACGTGATTCTTCACGGTTGCAAGAAAGCGGCGGCGATTCTCCCGATGAAGCCCGTATCCGAATGGCATCACGAATATCTGGATTACGAAATGTCGGTTCACATCGTCTCCGGCGAGGAAGACGCCATCTTGCATATCAACCGTTACGGTTCCGGGCATACCGACGCGATTGTTACGGAAGATCGCGAGGCGGCTCTTCGTTTTATGGAAGCAGTCGACTCGGGAAGCGTGTTCTGGAATTGCTCGACCCGTTTTTCGGACGGCTATAAATACGGTTTCGGTGCCGAGGTAGGAATCAGCACGTCCAAGATTCACGCCAGAGGTCCCGTAGGGCTTGAAGGTTTGGTAACATATAAGTATAAACTTTTCGGAAACGGTCAGATTGCCGCCGATTATGCATCCGGCAGGAAACAATTTACACATCGCCCTATTTCCGAAAAGCCGGAGAAGTGATATCATACCCGTTGACAAAAGTATGGAGGTGAAAAGCTATGATTCTTTCAATCGGTTCCGATCATGCCGGTTTTGAACTGAGAAAACGGGTCATCGAGCACTTGACAGAGGCCGGACACACCATCATCGAACACGGTGCTGCCGATAGTGCGACAGCTTACAGCTACGTACACGCCGGCCAGGCCGTATCAAGAGATATTTCCGAGAAAAAAGCGGAACGCGGGATCGTGATTTGCGGTACGGGAATCGGTATATCGATTGTCTGCAACAAATACAGAGGAATACGCTGTGCGCTGTGCACCGACGAATTCATGGCACGTATGTCGCGGCAGCATAACAATGCCAATATTCTGGCTATGGGAGCCCGCGTGATAGGCCGCGGACTTGCGCTTTCCATTGTTGACGCATATCTTTCCGAAGACTTTGAAACCGGCGGACGCCATCAGGCTCGCGTCAACGAAATTACATCACAGGAAGACACGTATTTTAAGGCCCCTTGACAAGGGGTTTTATTATAGAAACTTGTCATTAACCGAAGGATAGATTCGCAGGAGGATTTCACCATGGAACCTAAAGTTTTTATTTTCGACCACCCTCTGATTCAGCACAAGATTTCTCTCTTAAGAGATAAAAACACATCTACGAAAGAA
>Ga0209373_10004498_pt1 | contig 11984 bp, 10 predicted proteins | sample Higcelweek5metaG_FD_187173 | JGI IMG/M metagenome (GOLD analysis project Ga0209373, IMG submission 187173) | Freshwater pond sediment microbial communities from the University of Edinburgh, under environmental carbon perturbations - High... | ecosystem: Environmental > Aquatic > Freshwater >... | reverse complement strand
CTGAGAGCTGAATTTATCGGTAAAATAGTAAAGAAATATGGATGATAGATATTTAGAAGCCGAAAGTCTTTTTAATGCTGGTAGCACAAATGAATCGCTTTTTATTTTGGATGAGATACTGAGTCAGGAAAGTCTCAATGTAGATTGTTTAATGTTACGGGCAAAGGTTTATTACCGGTTGCAAAAGTGGGGTGACGCATTGAATGATTTGAATAAGATACAAGAAATTGAACCAGACCATCGAATGGCTCAAAACTATAAATCGATGGTAATGAATATTATCTCCTTTTGGAATAAAGACAATTATAATCCTTAGTCAGAGTGGTTAACCCCTTTCCGTCTTGCTGATTTATAGTTATCTTTGAATAAAAGAATTGCGGTCAAGTTGAAATTTAATTCGAGATATTGTGAAGAGGATATTTTTTATACTGACTTTTTTATTTTCAATATCGGCTTTTGCTCAGGATTTACGAGAAGGACTTAAGGCAAAAAACGACGGAAATGAAGCGTTTAAAAGAAATGATTACATTCAGGCCATAGCGAATTGGGAAAAATATTTTGCTTCGGGTGAAAAAGTAGTTTCTGAAGATTTAAATACTCAATTTTTGTATGTGAGCAGTTTTAAATATGCAGCATCTGAATTCCTGAAAAAGCAGGACTATGATTCGGCTTTTTTATACTATGAGAAGTACAATGAAAAAGGTGGAGAAAATATAGCTAACGATAGCATTTCAATATTTAATATGGCGTTTGCTGCCAAGAAATTGAAAAAGAATGATGTGGCATTAAGCCTTTTTAAGAAATCGATCGATTTTGGTTATAAGGCTGATCGTTGTAACCTTTATGTAGCCGATATTTATCAGGAATCGGGTTATATAGCGAAAATGAAAGAGGTTCTGATTATGGCAATTTCGCAGCACCCCGACAGCAAGTACCTGAAAGAAATGACCTCAATGTTGATAAAACCATTGCTTAAAGATGCTGCAATTCCATTTAACAGTGCCAACGAACTGGCCAAAAGGGCTTCTTCAGAAAATCAGGCCGATTACCTTATTACCATGACTTTATCGTGCGCCAAGTTTAACGAAGCAATTCCTCTTTTTGAAAAAGTATTGAAATATGATCCTCAAAACGAACTTGCATTGACCTATCTGCGGGTTTGTCAGGATAATATTAAATCATTCAATGAATATAAGGCTGATCCATCAAAAAGGTGAAATTGATATTGTTAGAAAAAAGGTTTTTGTCAATTAAACCTTTTTCTCTTGAAGATTTGTTGTTGATCTAAAATAAGAAGACCGGAAAAAAGCTTCCGGTCTTCCGTATTCAACACAGTATAAAAATGAAAACTAGTTTTCCGGTTCCAGATAAATTAAATCGTCAATTGCCAGGTAAGTAGGTGTATTGATACCCCAGTCGCCCACGTCGCTCGATTTAAAAGTAAACTTAATTTGGTTCACTGCTCCCAGTTTTGTGAGGTCAATTTTTGTCCATTTATTCACAATATAATCTTTCGAATTATCCGCAAACCGGTAGTCCGCCAAATAAAAACTGAGAGAATCCAATGAATGGCCCGAAGCATCAAGTCCAAAAATTTCTAATTTCAGAAAATCGGGGTAACTGCCTGTTGCTTCTCCAAATTTTTTAGCATAAGCATCACCTTTAAGCATTGATAAAGCAGGGTAAGTTATGTTGCAAACTTTCATGCTTTGAACCTTAATCAGTTGTTTGTTTTCGAATTCTATGGCTGAACCACCCAGAAAGGGAGGATAATAAACAGCGAATTTGTTCCCATTGTTTTTTGAATCATACACACTGAACTGGTTAAAGTAACCTTCAGTCACGGTGTCGTTCCTGTTTGAATAGGTGAACCCCTCCCAATAGAAATTATCTTGATCGTAATAATTTGGGAAAGTGGCTATGCCTGAAGTAAAAGGGCCACTTCCATCCGAACCATTCCAATATGAGTTACTGCCCAGAGTCAGGTTTTCAAAATCGATGGTAATTAACCTGGGCAAAACGGTAATTACAGCTTCGGCGCTATCTGTCCCGTATTTATTCTCTACAACGAGTTTCAGTATATATTCACCGGTTTCTTCGGGTGTAAATACAAAAATGGCTTCGTTGCTTTTTGTTTCGTTGTTCAAAATCCAATTGTAGTTGAAAACCTGATCTGATTGAATATTGGCTTCAATTACCAGTTGGTTGCCAACATGGATTGTTGTATCGCCAAGAGCAAAACTGGTAATTTCGGGTGCAACTTTGTCTTCGTTACAGGCCATGAAAGTGGCAATTGCAATTACTGCCAACCCGCTCAATTTTAATAATTTGTTCATAACAGTATATTTTAAAGTTTCTTGAATTCATTCAACTCAAGAGCTTTCCGATAGAGGTTTGTTAAAGTATACATTTCGTATGCGTCAATGCCTTTTCTCCCGAAAGCAAAAGTTTTAAAAATCGATGGCAGGTCTTCTGACTTATCCCATTTTATGACGCCTTCCCATCACGTTGAATAACGGAACAGTGGCTTAAGTATTGTCATAAAAATTAGCAGGACTTACAGCAGCGGGTACTGTTGCCGATTTACACGGCATTCCCTATTAATGACTGTAGAAAGATGTTTTCCAAGTCAACCATATCGGGTGCAATGTTACCTAAAAAAATGAAATTAGAATGAATGAAACTGAATCTAGTTTTCAACAGTTGTTTAATAACTCAATAGAAAGCTGTTCTAGAAGTTGTAAATCAATCCAATTGTCGCATTCAACGTTTGAATCGGAACGTTGAGTTTATATTTGTCGATTTCTACTTTCTCGCTTGAATTATTCTTCTCGTAGTAACTTACGTGGTTGTATTTGGCCTTGGTGCTGAAATATTCCGAATTGATTCTTAACTGAACCGTCTCGTTAATCCGAAACCTGAAACCGGCATTGAAGGCGAACGGAACAGAAATATCATTTTTTTCCACATTTTGTGAAACAACAATTTGTTTGTTTGCTTTATCGTTGTATATCAGGTTCTGATCAGGTATTTGAATGAAATTTATCCCGGTAAAGATACCGGCTTCAACATAGATTTTATTCAACACAATGGGGTAATTGAATTTGCAGCCGATAAGCGGTGAAATCCATTGCCAGTAGTTAATATCGTATTGTACCGTATCGCTCTTCGAAAAATAATCGTGCAATTCACCGACCATCCTTTCTTTGTATTGAAGTTGGTTGATAGGGGCATTCCCCAGGTGAAACCTTAACGACACTGAAAACCGGTTGTGCAAAAAGTAATCGCCGTCGACATTAAGGGTAAAACCAGTTTGCGCATAACCAGCTTTTGTAGAAGTAAAATCGGTTTTCTTAAACTCACTCAAAGGGTAGACTTGTCCCATCGAAACACTTGCTTTGAATCTTTCCTGAGCCTGGGTAGCAATTATTGCCGGGAAAATGAGCGCTGCTGTAAACAGAAATGTGAATGCTTTCTTCATGAGGATAAAGATAATTGAACTCTTTGTAAAACGTAAATTGCTTTTCAAAATTATAAACAATTGTTTATAACAAATTTTGAGCTTAAGCTATTTGGGTTGGTTATTTTGTTAGATTTGAATGAATAAAAAAACGAGTGCTTTTAAGCAATCACTGAAACATTTAAACCCTTCAAATCAATTTTAGATGGCTCTGAATTACGTCTGGATTTTCTTCTTTTTGGTTGCTTTTATTGTAGCTCTCATCAAGCTGATATTCTTTCAGGATTTCACAATATTCTCTTCACTGGTAACTGCAATGTTCGATTCTGCAAAGACTGGTTTCGAAATTTCACTTGGAATGACAGGCGTTTTAACCTTCTGGATGGGGATAATGAGAGTGGGAGAGCAGGGTGGAATTGTGAAGGTGCTGTCAAGGATCATTGGCCCGTTCTTTCAGAAGCTGTTTCCTGAGTTAGGGAAAGATCACCCTGCTTATGGTTCAATTACACTCAATGTTGCTGCCAATATGCTTAACCTTGACAATGCGGCAACCCCCATGGGTTTACAGGCTATGAAAGAGATGCAGGAGACTAATCCGGTGAAAGATACAGCGAGTAATGCCCAGATCATGTTCATGGTTTTGAATGCGTCAGGCCTCACCATTATTCCGGTGTCGATTATGGTTTACCGTACGCAACTTGGGGCGGTAAATGCTACCGATGTTTTCATTCCGATTCTGATTGCTACCTATTTTGCAACCCTTGTAGGTTTAATTACTGTTTCAATTTTTCAGAAAATCAATCTGTTCAACCGGGTTATACTTTCATGGCTGGGTGGTTTAACAGCATTTATTATTGGGCTTATATGGTATTTTTCTTCTTTGGGGCAAGAGCAGGTACAGCTTATTTCGAATGTTGCAAGTGGTGTAATTCTCACGGGAATTATTGTCGGGTTTATCCTGATGGCAATGCGAAAAAGGGTGAACGTTTACGAGGCATTTATCGATGGGGCAAAGGATGGATTTCAAACGGCTGTAAAAATTATCCCTTACCTGATTGCCATTTTGGTTGCAATTGGTATTTTCAGGGCATCGGGTGCAATGGATTATGTAATATCGGGGATACGATGGGGGTTTGAAACAATTGGTGTTAATACCGATTTTGTTGAAGCATTGCCTGTAGCGCTTATGAAACCTTTGAGTGGCAGTGGTGCGCGTGGATTAATGATTGATGCAATGGCAACGCATGGCGCCGATTCGTTTGTCGGAAGATTGGCATCGTGTTTTCAGGGTTCGACCGATACGACATTCTATATTTTAGCAGTGTATTTTGGTTCAGTTGGAATTAAAAAAACCAGACACGCGTTGGCTTGCGGGTTGATTGCTGATTTAGCAGGCGTTATTGCGGCAATTTTTGTGGCTTACCTGTTTTTTCATTAATTCATATCAGGGCAACAACTTTTCAATTCTTCAATCATCCGGTCGCCTAATTTCGATTTTTTTTCAATATGCGATAATATCTCTTTCACAAAACTGTTGCTTTCAATGCTTCCCCGCACCATTTCGAAATCGGCTTGTTGAGTTTCGCGATCGCCATCGGTGCCAAATCCGGTCATTGCACTAAGCTGAAACTCTTTTTTAGCATCTTCATAGAGCATTTTGTCGAGTTCAATAACGCTCTTCTTCCATTGGAGTACCAGATTTTCAATGTCTTTACCGGTAATTTCGGATATCGGTTTCTTTAACCGCCATTCAAGTAATCCCGCAGTCCAGTTCCATTCAATATCGTAATAGGAGTTGTGTAATTCTTGCAAATAAGACTGAATTTCGTCTAGTTCAGTAATTTCTCCATTTTCAATTGAATTGAGCAGTTTGCTAATTTCATTCTTCGGAGCAATTAAACCCGAGAGGTCAATCCAGTCTCCTTTCCCTTTATCTGATTCGGGAAACAGCCTTTTTCTCAAATCGTCTGCACTTTTTATGTCGATCTTATACAACCGGGTTATGACAGAATTTCCTAGGAACTTGTCAATTCCAATATTATACAAGCCGATACCTTTGTTCAATGCTGAACGCGATATTGAGGTATTGTTGTAGGTAAATTCATTGCAATCAGCTCCTTGTTCTCTTTTTAAATCTTCAAGAATTTCGATGGCCTTTACCATTTTCTGGATTGTATAGGGACTGAGCAGGTTGAAATTTATACAGTCAATTTTGTTCGATCCTTTGCGGTTATCGCGTTTGGGCCATTTCATGGCATCACGAATGGTTCCAACACTCCGGAGGTTAACTGCCGGGGCAAGCCACGATTTATCGTCACGTTCAATAAGGTAGGAGAATGGAATATCGGAGGTGTCAGAGTTTTTATAATGCCGGCCCATGACAAGTGTAAAAGGTCCGATTTTGGCAGGCCATAGCAAGTATGAATCGGAGGTAGTTTTCGATCCGCGTTCAACAATTCCCTGATGAATTGGCCCCAGTTTGTACATGTGGTTGCTCTGGTTCGATCCCGATCCGGCGTTCAAAAAGGAGTACATACCTGCAATAAGCAGTGTCGATTTATGATGGGTTACGGTAAACGGACCTGCAAAAATGGAACACGCTTCGCCGTGAAAACCCTGACAATTTGCGAAGAAAACAGAGTTCTCAGCTGAATAATTCTTTCCAAGTTCACATCCCTGGCCTACAAAGCATTTATCAAGAATTACCCCGTCGGTTATCGATGTCCCGCTTTGAACAATAAAATTCTTCAGGATAACATTGTTGCCAATAAAAACAGGCGATTCTTCAGAACTAACAATTGTTCCATTTTCGAGAGATTGAGCGCCATCTACAATCACGAAGTCTCCAGCCCAAATATTCTTAAACGATCCTGAATTTATGATTTGAGAGTCTTTTCCAATGTAACCCCGTTTTGAAGTTTTTTGAGCCGAATAATCCGTAATAATGTGCTCAAGTGTTGAAATCAATTTCGGGCGGTGACGGTAAAGTGTCATTATATAAGCCAATTGGGCTGAAAGATTATCGTAGATCATGATTTGCCTTCCACCCGATTCATCCAATACCGAAATGGGTTGATTATTTCCAAATGAACTAAAATCTTCATTGGCAATCATTTGAACGTTGTTAATGATGGCATTATCGCCAATTTCGTAATTGGAGATATGAGATTTAATGTTGTTGATGAAGCAATTATCACCAATTGTTACATTGTGGAGATTCGAGTTGTAAATGCCTGAATGACGTTGTATTCCTCCCAAAAGTTGAATTTTCTCTTTTTGTATCCCAATTTTTATGATTCCTGAAAAATGAGAGTTTAAAACATTCTTGGTATCGAAACAGTCGGAGACAAAAAAATTGCTCCAGTTCTCACAAGTACACATTTGTTTTTCCAGTTGCCCTATTTCGGCATCAGAGAGGGTGCGGTAATTCATATTCTACAATAAGGTTAATTCTGCAAGATAATCGTAATGAGGGCCATAGTCGACAATTTTTGTTTTGTACCCTAATTCTTCTGCAATTTCAAATAAAATTACATTATCTGCAAATAACCACGAGTAGGTTTCCCCAATAATATTTTTGTATTTCAGTTGGTATTCAATTTCGCCGTAATAATTTTTGGCATTAATGTCGAAAAGAATTGATCCGTCTTCTTCCTGGTATAAATATATTAGGTCAGACGAATCGACCAGGATAGTTCCACCAGGAAGTAAAAGTTTTTTAAGATGGATCAGGAGTTCTTTTAGTCCTGAAATATTCTTTGCGATTCCTATTCCGTTCATCAAAAGGAGAAGGGTATCATACTTTTCTGTTTCGAACGATAGAATATCGGAGTTAACGATTTTTTTTATTCCCCTTTTTTCCAATACAGAACAACATAACTGTGATATTTCGACAGAGGTAACATCTTTTCCCGATTTCTGGAGATAATCAGAATGGCAACCAGCTCCGGCTCCAATATCAAGGATTTTACCTTTGCACATTTTGAGCGCAATCCTTTCAAGACGGGGCATTTCATTGTGGTTTCTGAAAAAATAATCGGGAGGCAATTCCTCATCTTCAACTACCTGTGAAAGAACATTAATTGGTGTATTGTCGTTGAAAAATGAGTAGTTGTAGATGGCTTGACCCATTGGGTCCGATTCGGGTCGGAGAATCATTTTTTTAGTTTAGCTTTTAATAAATAGCTGGTTTATGCAATTTCCGCATGGGAATAATGAGTTGAGTCGTCGACTAGCTGGATGCAAATCTTTCTGGATTCGGAATAGATGTAGAAGCCTTTATTGTTCCCTTCAGAAATGATAAAGACCCTTGCATCGGATAGGTTTCTCGCCGATGCCAATACAAAATCGAGATTGATTTTCTCTTTGTGAAGCCAGAAGTTAGTGTTCATATTACCGAGAATCAGCTTCCTTCCTCTTGTTTCAGCATCTCTGAAATAGTCTCTGGCATTAAGGTATTCAATTGGTCGGGCAATATTCATTTCAACAATATTTAAATGGTTTCCAAAAATATTTTCTTTGCTAAACGATAGTCACATTATATTACAAACAAGGAAGAGGTTTCCCCCTTCCTCGCCTGTAATATATTTTCATTTTTTAAAAACGAAAACCAAATGTTATTGTTGCCTGATTATTTAAATAGTTTACGGTAGCTACGTTTGTGCCATTAAGAGGATCGGATACCGACATTTCAAATACCCGATGAGCTTCTTGCAGCTGACTTAAACGATATGCAAAATCGATAAAGAAGTTTTGTTGGCGGTAGCCAAAACCGGCTGAATAGGTTCTGAAACTGTCGTTTTGATTTGCCAAATCGATAGAAATTCCGTCGCTGGTTTTATAGTTTTTAACCCATGGGTTTCCTAATAATTGTACACCTCCGCGAAGGCTAAAGTTATTTGTAAGCCTGTATTCACCGCCAATTCTTAGATTTCCGCTTGTTTTAAAAACATTTTGGATATCAGAATTTCTATCGGAATAGTCGTATTGGTATTCGTAGTTGTAACCGTCTCTGAATCTTCCGCTTGCATAATTTGAGTATTCGTAATCAACGCTGATTAAACCTTTATCTCCGAAAAGGTATGCGGCACTTGCAATAGCTTTAAAAGGAGACTCAAAATTGAATTCATAGACTGCATTGTCAGGTGTTTGAACCCATTGATTTTCATATCCATTTTGATTATCACCAACTGGATTGTCAAAATTTGCAACCAGTTGTTTATCTTCGGTATTATTTATTGTATAAAAATTGGGAGTATGAATGGCAACGCCTAGTCTCAACGATTTGAATGGGCGATAGATGATTCCGGTTTTAAAATTGACGCCAACACCCGAATGGTTCAATGCAGATGTTTGGGTGTAATCTTTAAAATTATCACATAAATTGTTATCATCAATTTCTGAAAATGAATTGGTCTCGAAGTATTCCAAATCGAGCAGACCAACCGATGCGCCAAAGAAGAATTTATTGTTTGTATTGAAACCCATTGATATTAGGTATTCGTCAATTCGTCCGGCACGATGAATAACACTTTTTTGGGTATGAGCTTTGGTTGTTGCAAGTTCATACCCGGGACCCAGATAGGTTCCCTCAGAGTTATTTACATCATACTCGTTATAGTTTGCCAGTTCGTTCCAATATTTTCCTTCAATCGCTTTATCGTCATAATTTATCAGATAGGTTTGCCATGCCAGGTCTTCATAATGTTTATCGAACTTTGTAGGATCCCCAATTGAGTTTGCCCATTCGGTATAGTAGTTTAATAATGAAGTTTGAGCATTGTTGCCAACGATTCCAATATGTGAGTTGAAATTTTTCAACCGGTTAAACCCAACACCAATTGAGAACCCGACAATGCCGGTTTCAGAACCTGTTTTAACCGTTGCAACATAACTGACATTGTCGAAATTGAACCTGTATTTGTTCTCGGGGGTTGGTGTTCCTAAATAACTTGACTCACTACCATTAATATTGAGAGTAGGCGTAATTGTGAACTCTCCCGATCGGTATAACCCTAAACCTGCCGGATTGATACTAGCCGATATGAAATCGCCACCGAGGGCTCCAAAAGCGCTTCCCATTGATGTCGAACGTGCCGAACCTGAATAATTGGTTTGCGAATAACGCAATGCATCGAAGAAATCCTGGCTAAATGCAACATTAGCAAGCAGGATAACCATTGTTGTTATGATATATCGTTTCATGACTTTAATCTTAAATAAGTTCAAAATAATTATCGTCTTCCACCTGAAGATGAACTTCCACCTGAGCTTGAACTGCTGCGGCTACTACCACTAGAACTGCCTCCACTATAGCTACCCCCACTGTAGCTTCCACTGCTTGAGCTGCTGCTTCTTACCGAAGAACTTCCTGAAGAACTGCTTCTTGATGGTGATGAACTGCCTGAGGAATAATTTCTTGAAGGAGAGGAAGAACTACCCGAATTGTAGCTTCTCGAAGGCGAAGAGCTTCCCGAAGAATAACTTTTTGCGGGGGTTGAACTACCTGATGAACTTGAACGGTAACTACTACTCGAACTTTTTGAACCAGAACTTGTTGAAGGTATCTGATAGCCCGATTTTGAGCTACTTTCAACTGTACGTGTCCTTGCAGCTGAATTTTTGTTCTCCGAAGAAGTTGAGTAACGCGGTGTTTCGCTCGTTCTGTTCGTATTATAGGTTGCCCGTGTATTTGTTCTCGGTTTGTTATAACTTGGAGTGTAATTATTGCTTCTGCTGCTTGACGAATTTTGAACACTACTATTTACGCTACTTCTGCGTTCATAATTTTGTGTTGGAGTCGTAGCTGAAGTTCTGTTCTGTGTGCCATTAGGACTTACAATGTTTTTTTCAGAATTTGCTGAATTTATTGTACTTCTTCTTTTCTCGGTAAGCACGGCGCCAGTGCGTTTTTGTGTTTCCTGTGCTGTCAGTACAGAACCTCTGGATTCGTTAGCGTACTGACCTTCATTGAGTACGGTTCTTCTGCTACTCTGATTTGCTGATTTAGTTGTTGTTGCAGCAACACCCGATTCATTGTAGTTGCGGCCTCCGGTAGTACTTACACCTCTGCCACCATAAATTGCATTCGGGCTTCTTGATCGTCTGCTACTGGTGTAATTATTGTCAAGGTCACGGTGGTGGTCGTTCCAGTAGCCATCGTGATGTCCGTAATAGTTGTCGTAATAATAGGGTGAGTACCAGCTATTATAGCCCCAGCCCCACGAATTATAGCAATAAGGGTAACCCCAAGAACTGTACCAGGGGTCCCAGCCCCATGAATTCCATCCGTAGAATGAAGAGTATGGATAACCCCATGAATAGTAGGGCGAATTCCATCCGAAATAAAACGAATTGTTCCAAAATGGATCATAGTAATAAGGATTATGGAACATCCTGATTCTATCGGAGTACGAGAAATAATTATCATCATCGAGATAATAGTTATTTACAACATACGTTTCGTCCTCCGAAGCAGGAAGTATTAAAGTATCATTATCAGTTTTGTCCAAATTTTCGATGTTTTGAGCTTGTATGTTTGAGTACCAATCGGGTGCATCCTCGGCATAAATGTAGTTGTCGAGGGTTTTGTTCCCATTGGCATCTTTCCCAACTTCACTGATAATCACCATTTCATCAATTGCTTTTTTACCGGGTGAACCGATAGCCGGAAGATCTTCAGCCGCTGTTTCAAGCGGTGCATCGCCTGGCCAGTAGTAAATGTCATCGACATATCTACCAGACATCTGAACGCTTGTACTACATGCCGAAGCGATCAGGGCGATCAGGGTTAATATGATAAAATTACGTTTCATAACTTGTCCTCCTTAGACTTTATGATTTGATTTTTTTGTGTTTTCTTTGTACTCACTTTGCAAGCGAAACAAAGCAAATACTATACCAAAGAATTATATAATGGCGAAGGAATTAACTTCAATGAAAGAAAATTATTCTCAGTGGTACAACGATCTGGTTGTCAAGGCCGATTTAGCTGAGAATTCTGCTGTGAGGGGGTGTATGGTCATCAAACCTTATGGCTATGCAATTTGGGAAAAGATTCAGGCCGAACTCGACCGAATGTTTAAAGAAACTGGTCATGTGAATGCCTATTTCCCTCTGTTAATACCCAAATCATACTTTAGTAAAGAGGCAAGCCACGTTGAAGGTTTTGCCAAAGAGTGTGCTGTAGTAACCCATTACCGGTTGAAAAACGATCCTAACGGGAAGGGCGTAATTGTTGACCCGGAGGCAAAGCTTGAAGAAGAGTTGGTTATTCGTCCAACTTCGGAAACCATTATTTGGAGCACCTATAAAAATTGGATACAATCGTGGAGAGATCTTCCAATCTTAATCAACCAATGGGCCAACGTGATGCGTTGGGAAATGCGCACCCGTTTATTTTTAAGGACTGCTGAATTTTTGTGGCAGGAAGGTCATACGGCACATGCTACCAGAGAAGAGGCAATTGAAGAGACTTACCGGATGGTAAATGTTTATGCCGACTTCGCCGAGAATTATATGGCTG
>Ga0209373_10004497_pt1 | contig 11989 bp, 8 predicted proteins | sample Higcelweek5metaG_FD_187173 | JGI IMG/M metagenome (GOLD analysis project Ga0209373, IMG submission 187173) | Freshwater pond sediment microbial communities from the University of Edinburgh, under environmental carbon perturbations - High... | ecosystem: Environmental > Aquatic > Freshwater >... | reverse complement strand
GCCCGCTCTTGAGCCCGCTGTCGCGTTCTCCGTTGAAGTCAATATAAAGTACGAGGGCTATCTGAAACTGGAAACCGACAGAATCGAGAAGTTTAAGATGCTCGAAAATAAATCACTTCCGCAGAACCTGCCGTACATGGACATTACAGGTCTTCGGATTGAAGCTAGGCAGAAGCTGGATAAGCAGCGTCCGATATCGCTCGGGCAGGCATCCAGAATATCCGGTGTTTCTCCGGCTGATATTGCGGTGCTGCTGGTGTATTTAGAAGCCCGAAGAAAGCATGGAGGCAGCCTATGATGGAGAAGAAAAGAATCCGTCCGGAGTTGGACGGTGCTCCCAAAAGCAGGTCGACTCGAAATAAGGATACCCGGCCGATAGAGAAAGTAGCAAGGGAAGTCCCCGACAAAAAAACGGAGCCCGAATCCGATACCTCGGCTGTTTTGCCGGATATGGATCCGATTCTCTTTGCCGGTGCCTCCGAAATTGAAGTTCCCCTTACCGGAGAAACCATATATGCGTTTAAAACATACGCACGTCTTCTGAAAGAATGGAACGAGAAGATGAATCTGACCAATATTCTCGATGACAAGGGAATTGCCCTTCGTCACTTTATTGATTCGCTAACGTTAGTACCCCATCTCGAAAAAGAAGCAAGAAGGCAGCACAGGGAAAACCTCAGCCTGATTGACGTCGGCACCGGCGCCGGTTTTCCGGGTATACCGCTCAAAGTCACGCTTCCGGCGCTTCAGGTTACCCTTCTTGATTCTCTTCGCAAACGTATATCCTTTCTCGATGCGGTCTGTACCGAGCTTTTGCTCGAAGGAATAGAGACCGTGCATTCCCGCGCGGAGGATGCCGGAAGATTGAAGCAGTATCGCGAAAAGTACGATATTGCCACAGCCAGAGCGGTTGCATCACTGCCTGTTCTTTGTGAGTTATGCTTGCCGCTGGTCAAGGTGGGAGGCATCTTTCTTGCAATGAAAGGAAACATCGGAACGGAAGCAGAGGAAGCCGAAAAAGCGCTGATAACCCTTGGCGGAACACTCGAGACGCTGCACCACTTCACGCTTCCCGGAACCGATATGAACCGGACGATTATAGTAATACGAAAGGTTCGACCGACACCACCGAAATATCCCCGTCAGGCGGGTAAGCCTGAAAAAGAGCCCATTCTTTAACGATAGATACACCAAACGCGAAGCGGGCAGTCAGTGCGTGTGATAAACACTTTGCACCGGAGCTGCCCGCTTTGTTCGTTTTCAGTGTCCGGCAATCGACTTTCCGGACAAGTATGGATTATTCGTAAAAAGTCACAGTGTCGAGTTGATTAAAGCTGTCCAGATCAAACGAGTAGATGGCGGATTCGCTGACCAGGAAAAGCGTATCTCCGACAAATGCCCCGCGGCATGTTCCATAATCGGATATGTTTTCGAAAAGATATTCGTGGCGCAGGTTGCCGGAGGAGTCAATTTTGACGAGAAGGTATCCGGAAACGTAGTCTGAACCGTAATCCCCGGCCGCTTTATCAAAATTGACCGGCATTCCGTATATCCCTTCCGCAGCATTGACAAGCAGTGCTTTTGGATTGTACTGGACCTCTGAGTAGCCGTAGCTGACACCATAAACCAGCGAGGATTTCTCGGTCGGATTTTCGGGATCCGCAACATCAAAGAGAGAAATCTTGAGCCCGGCGGTCGTTACAAAATCATCGCCGGTTTTCGTTGCGTTTCCGATCCCGAGAACCATATCATCGCCGATCATGTGGAGATAGTTGCTGTAGCCGGGAATTTTCAGTTCTCCGAGAACTTCAAGCGCCATAGGATTGGAGGCATCGATCACAAACAGTGGATCGACCTGAACAAAAGTAACCAGATAGATTCTGTCGCCGTTGAATCGAACAGAGTATATGCTCTCGCCGGGCGCGAGGTCCGAAATGAATGAATAAACATCAAGACTCTTATCGAGAACGTAAATATTATTAGAACTTTCCCAATTTTCGTTCATAGATGTCGTCGCAACACGAAGGTATCCGTCGTACTCATCGATTGAGTACTGATTCAAAATCGTGCCGGGTACCGTTCCTGCTGACTTTGCCGTGAGATTGCCGCCTGCGATCGAAAAAGACAATACTTTGGTTGAATAGAGGGTCTCGGAATCAAAGGAAAAATCATCCGTATATGATTCCCAGATCGTTCCCGACACATAGAGGGTGTCCAGACTGGAGTAAACCGTGTTACCGGTGCCCGCGATGGCCTGAGTTGTCGCCTCCTGATAAGGGTTACGACTGTCAATGGCGGATACGATGGTAAACGTGTCAACGTAGTTCTGTCCAACAACATAGATGTCTTCTGCGGGAACCAGCGCCCAATCATCCGAACCATTTTTTACGCTCGGCAGAACATCGTAGTTCTCATAATCGTAGTAATATGCATAATTGGAAGTCACAAGATAAATCGTATCTCCGATTCTGCGGGATGAGAGGTATGAACCTTCCTGTGAAAAAGACCGGATTAGTCTTGGCGTGGACGGATCTCCGACATCGTAGGAGTTGAGTGTCGTATACCCGGAAGGGAAGTAGCAGTCCGCAGCAATTCTCGATTCTCCCACGATATCGCTGTCGGGTTCTTCCGAGTAATATATATCATTCTGGTACCCGGAGCCGATCACCGAAAGTGTGTCCATTTCAGAATCGTAGAAAAATTCCAGCGCATATTGGTCGTAATTGTCCCCTGTTAAATCCAGTTCACAGACCTTGTCGATGTTCTCCGGATCCCGGATATCAAAAACGTAGAGTACAGAGTAAGTAAGATAATAAAGGTACTCGCCGTCGTTTTTGATCAGATCGGCTTCGTCAACGCCCGTGACCTGAACATTCGTCTGAGAATAGGCGTTTTCCGGTGCAGATACGGAGCCTTGATCCTCGCTCATCGCCTCAGTGGTTTTCACTTCGTCGTAGTCAACGAGAACATCATTTCTCTCTTTATTTGTTTGCTTAATCCTGCTGAGGAGTTCAGCATGAGAGTTGAAGGTGCGGATGTCTTTATCCTGAAACACCGGTTCATCAAACAGGAAGGCGTCCGGAAGAGTGGTGTCCGGCTGTGCATCTGCGAAAGTCTCGCTTATTAATTTCGGATCAGTCGCAGCTTCTTTAAGCGATTTGCTTTTTGAGATTCCTGAGAATAGCGTTCCGAAAAGAAATGCAGCCGTCAAAAGTATTGCCAGGCTCGCGGTTGCACCGGCGAAGGAAAACACCCGTGCGATGCGCCTTCTTTTTGCGGATGACTTGATATTTTTCTCAGCGGCTTGAATGCGAGCGGCAGTTATTTTCGAGCGGGTGCGGTCAAGCAGTTCCGGCTCCGCCTGTATGGTGTTTAATTCTTTTTTAAAATCATCTTTGAACATTTAATGCTCATCTCCTTTCATGAAGGGGGAAAGCTTTTTTCTCGCGCGAAAAAGTCTGCTGCGCACCGAGCTTTCATTTAAATCCAGATTGCGGGCGATCTCCGGTGTATCCAGGTCGAAGTAGAAACGGAGGAGAATGACATCTTTGTATTTGTCCGGCAACGCTTTTACCGCCTGCATCAGTTCGGAATCGCCCCCGATGCGGTCAAGAATTCTATCTTCCTGTGCATCGGTGCGAATGATATGTTTTCTACTGTGGTACGTGTCCTCCGAATTACTGTTTTCGGTCCATTCTTCGTAAGAACCTACGCGTGACAACCAGGAGGATTTAAGGTAATCCTTGCATACGTTTCGGGCAATGGAAAGAAGCCAATACTTCACAGGCGTTTCGCCCCGGAAGCTCTCTGACTTTGTTATTGCCTTAACAAACACATCCTGAAAAGCATCCTCGGCCAAGGAGCGCTTCCGCAGGTATACGTTACATACACGAAGGATGTCATCACCATAAAGGTGAAACAACTCCTCAATATCCGGGAATGGATAGTGGCCGGCTTTCTCAATCCCGTAATCAGGCGTATTGCTCATATTAATCTCCTCTGTCCAATAGACGAACCGAGTATTATAAATGTTGCAAAAACATGAAAATACATTATGTACCATTATTTTATTGCATCTTGTCAATAAGAGATACGTTTTGGATATGTTCATAAAAAACCGGTCAATTTCTGTATAAATATGTATATACGCGCGCGCGAAAAAAGTTTGGTATAATGAGCGAAGGTATATTTTGACGTTGCACGGGAGGAAGAAAAATGTCCGATATTACGGATCAGGAAAAGAGCAAGGTACAGGATGCCCGCAAACAGCAGGAAGAACAAGTTGATGCTGTTTTCCGGTCATTTCAAAATACAATCATTCCCGTAGATCTTGAGCATGAGATGAAGAAATCCTTCATTGATTATGCAATGAGCGTTATATCCGACCGCGCGCTCCCGGACATCCGCGACGGACTCAAGCCGGTACACCGGCGAATTTTGTACTCGATGTTTACGCAGGGCTTCACGCCCGAAAAGGCATACCGTAAGTGCGCAACAACGATCGGTGATGTTCTCGGACGTTTCCACCCTCATGGCGATATGTCCGTTTACGATGCACTTGTCCGGTTGGCGCAGGATTTTTCCATGCGGCACACGCTTGTTGACGGGCACGGAAACTTTGGATCCATGGATGGCGATCCGCCGGCTGCATATCGTTATACCGAAGCAAGACTTGCCAAAGTCGCACTCGAGATGATGAGCGATATTAATAAAAATACCGTCGACTTCCGTCCGAACTTTGACGAACACGAAATGGAGCCGATCGCGCTTCCTTCGCGCTTCCCGAATCTGCTGGTTAACGGCTCGGTCGGCATTGCTGTCGGCATGGCAACCAATATTCCTCCGCATAACATGGGCGAAGTCATTGACGGCGTTGTGATGCTTTTGGACAATCCCGATGCGGATGTCGATGATCTGATGACCGTGATATCCGGACCGGATTTCCCGACGCGCGGAGCGATCCTCGGTCAGCGTGGAATTCGGGAGGCATATCGTACCGGACGCGGACGCATCGTTGTTCGCGCGCATACCGATATTGAATCAATGAAGAATAATCGTCAGAGAATAGTCGTTCGGGACCTTCCGTTCATGGTTAACAAGGCCAGACTCATCGAGAAGATGGCAGAGCTTGTGAAGGACAAGAAAATCGAAGGCATTTCGGATGTTCGTGATGAGTCCGACCGTTCGGAAGCCGTCCGAATCGTAATCGAGCTGAAGAAGGATGCTAATGCCAATTTAGTCCTGAATCAGCTTTACAAGCACTCGGCTCTTCAGGACGCGTTCAATGCGAACATGCTTGCCCTTGTTCCTGACGAACAAGGCCGCCTTGAACCCAAAATGATCACCCTTCTTGATGCACTGCAACACTATATCCGCCATCAGGAAGATGTAGTCCGGAGGCGCACGCTTTTCGATCTCGAAAAGGCCGAAGCCCGCAAACATATCGTCGAGGGATTGCTCAAAGCGATCGATTATATTGATGAAGTCATTGCGATCATTCGTTCCTCCAGAACAGAAGATCAGGCAAAGCTCAGACTCAGCGAGCGTTTCATTTTCTCCGAGAAGCAGGCCCAGCATATTGTCGACATGCGCCTTGGTCGCCTTACCGGCTTAGAGCGCGAAAAGCTTGAAGCCGAATACCAGGAGCTGGAAGTCAAAATCGATTACTTCCGGAAGGTACTTGGCGACGAGAAATTATTGCACGAAATTATAAAGACCGAAATCATTGCAGTAAAAGCAAAGTTTGCGGATCCCAGACGTTCGGAGATCATCGCCGGAGAGGATGAGGACATCGAAGACGAGTCACTTATTCTCGAAGAAGAGGTGGTTATTACACTGACGCATTTCGGCTATGTCAAGCGTCTTCCGGTCGACACATACCGTAGCCAGCACCGAGGCGGACGCGGAGTCACCGGACTGGCAACACGCGAAGAGGACTATGTCGAAAACATCATCACAACATCCACACATGCGACACTGCTTTGTTTTACCAATCGAGGCCGCGTATTCCGACTGAAGGGATATCAGGTTCCGGAGGCAAGCAGACAGGCAAAGGGCACCGCAATTGTTAATCTTCTTCAGCTTGACGGCGGTGAAAAGGTAAAAACCGTCATCCCCGTGGACTCCTTTGAAAGCGGCGGATATCTGACAATGGCCACAAGAGAAGGCATCGTCAAGAAAACAGAGCTGATCGATTATTCCAGAATTAACAAGGGTGGCCTGATCGCGGTAAACATAAGGGACAATGACGAATTGATCGGGGCGCGCCTGACAGACGGGAAGCAGGAGATTGTTCTGGTTACCCGTAAGGGCATGTCAATCCGCTTTGCCGAAGAGGATGTCCGCAGCACGGGAAGAAACACAATGGGTGTCCGCGGTATATCGCTGAGAGACGAAGACGAAGTCATCGGAATGGCTCCAATCGTAGAGGGACAGAATCTTCTGGTCGTTTCCGAAAAGGGCTTCGGCAAGCGCACTGAACTGAGTGAGTATCGCATTCAGACCCGCGGCGGAAAAGGCCTGATGACCTACAGAATTACCGAGAAGACCGGTCCTCTTGTTCAAGTTTCGCTGGTTGATGACAGTAAAGACATCTTGCTCATAAATGATAACGGAATTGTGATCCGCCTTTCTTCTGCAGAAATCCCGATTCTGTCGCGCGTTACTCAGGGAGTTACGCTGATGAGAACACGGGACTGCAAGATTGTTGACATTGCAGTCATCGATCACGAGGAAGAGGATATTGAGGAAGCAGATGATCTCGACCTGAGTATTGAGGCAGAAGATATCGGAAAAGAAGTAATAATCGAAGAAGGTATTGAGGAAGAAATAGTAGAGGAAGAAAATTCAGATCAAGAAAAAATAATTGAGCCTGAAGAATATTAGCCTTTCCGGTTACTTTGCCGGACACAGTTCCGGTTTCGAATTAATGCTTTTCGAAACCGGTGGTTGAAAGGGGTAAGCATGAGTATTTTTTCGAAAAGCACAAATTCCGGAAGGCAAATCAGAGCCGGACGCCCCCGGATCATTGCGATTGCGGCAGCAGCCATCACGTTATTGTTCCTTTGTCCTGCATATAGCATTGCGGATGTCGGACAGTCCCCCGTTGAGCTTCCGCCGCTCGAGGAAGTCGAGTGTGCCTCCTTTATTGTTGTGAATCGATCCAATGGAGAGACGATCATTTCCAAGCAGGAAGATGCCCGTATTTACCCTGCAAGCATGACCAAGATTATGACGGTCGCGCTTGCCCTGGAGTACTTAGACACGGATGCTTATGTTACCGTAAGTCAATCAGCCATGGACGCAACTACTCCTAATTCAACGATGATGGGGCTTAAGGTCGGCGAGGAAGTAAAAGTCAGCGAGCTTCTGTACGGTGCGATGTTACCGTCCGGAAATGACGCGGCAAATGTACTTGGCGAGTCTGTTGTTTTAGCGGCAAAAGGAACTGAAACTACCGTTGATACAACGGAAGTGTCACTAATCGATCAGTTTGCCGTGATCATGAACGCCAAAGTTACAGAGCTCGGACTTGTAAATACCCACTTCATTAACACCAACGGTCTTCACAGCGAGGAACATTATACGACGGCAGCAGATCTCGCCGCGATTTTCGAATATGCGCTGAGCTTCGAAGAGTTTCGCACGGTTATCAATACTCCAACGCATGTTTTTGAGTCGACAAACATTCACACGTTTGACGGATGGTCTATTGCTCGCAACACCAATTATTTATTGAATGATCCTTGGATTCTCGGAGAAGACAGTAAAGTGGTCGAAGTGGTCGGCGGCAAAACCGGAACCACAATCGATGCAGGAACCGGAATGACACTTCTTGCGGTCAACCAGAACGGCGATGAGATGATTACGGTGATCTGTGGCATACCTTATGATTCAGCAAACCGACAGACAACTTACGTAGCAACGGTTTTAAATGCCGGAGCACAGACGTGCTTTGACGCTGATCCGGTTATCCGGATCGAAGGTAATGCAATGAGTCACAGACCTTACAATGCTCCCGAGGGAGCCGGCCCGGAAGTCGATAATCCAACTGAACCGACGACTCAACCGACGGATACCCAGAACCAGACCGAGAATTCGGATACCCCGACCGCGTCTTCGACGGGTTCGCAGCCTTCCAAGGTTTCGGACAAAGACGATTCTTCGCTCGGTAAGTATCTTGTAGCCCATCCGATCATCACGGGATTAATAATTCTCGTATTTCTATTCGTACTGGCTATCATTCTTCTTGTGATCATTCCGGCTGTTGTTAAGAGAAGAAGGGGTAAAAGACGCATTTCCGGATTTCAGGGAATCCGGCGGATATAATTTTTTCGCGAAAATTCAGAATTTTCGGGTAGTTGAGGCACACCGGCATTTTTTGCGCGAGGTGAGAGCATGGAATCGGCACAAATGAAGGATCGATTTGAGCAACTCTACGGGAACGGAGTTTCCCGGCTTTTTATCGGACCCGCCCGGGTCAACCTGATCGGTGAACATACAGATCATCAGGGTGGATATGTTTTGCCCTGTGCGATCAGCCTTCGGTCCGCTTGCCTTGTTCGTCCGCGCACGGACGGGAAGATCCGGTTGGCTGCGACAGATCTGGACGGTATTGTGGAAGCAGACGTCTGTGACCTCTCAGGGTACGCTTCAATTCCCTGGGGAGGGTATCCCATCGGTGTCGCATATATCATGAAGAATAGAGGTTATTTCGTCGGCGGTATGGATATGCTTTTCGACGAGACCGTTCCGCACGGCAGCGGACTGTCATCCTCCGCAGCGATTGAGGTTGCGACCGCGACAGCGATTGCTACAATCAGTTCCGAGCGCGTGGGAACACCGGTAGATATGACAGAGTTGGCGCTGATTGCGCAAGAGACAGAGAACAAATATATCGGGATGGACTGCGGAATAATGGATCAGTTCTCTTCTGCCATGGGGAAGAAAGATAACGCGATTTTTCTTCGCTGCTCCGATTTATCCTATCGATATGTACCAGCCGATTTCGGTACACAGGGATATACACTGATGATCTGCAATACCGGTAAACCGCGAGCGCTCGTTAAGAGCGCCTATAATACGCGCCTTGCCGAGTGCAAAGTAGCTTTTACGGCAATGAAGGAACAAGCAAACATCTCTTGTCTGGCGGATCTGACACCGGAGATGTTTGAACAATACTCCTCGTTAATTCAGGATCCGATTGCGGAGAAACGCGCACGGCACGTCGTACTTGAAAACGACCGGACCCGTAGGGCTTGCGATTATCTTGAAAACGGCCGCCTCCTGGAGTTCGGACGCCTGATGGATGAATCGCACACATCGCTCAAGGAGCTTTTCGAGGTCACCGGAAAAGAGCTTGATGTGATGGTTGATGCCGCTCGCGCGCAAAAAGGTGTGATCGGCGCTCGAATGACCGGCGCAGGCTTTGGCGGATGTGCGATTGCGCTTGTTGAAGAAAAACATGCAGAAGCATTTATGGCTAATGTCTCTCAAATATACTCCGGGCAGACAGGTTATCGTCCGGAGTTCTATCCTGCAACTATTTCGGACGGAGCCGGAGAAAAAAAGGATGTCTCAAAATGAAGTGCACCTCCAAATGTTGGACGAAAAGTCTGGCACTTGGAGGTGCAGATAAAATGTTAGTTAAGAGGCAGCTCTTTTTGAGGCCACCTCTTAGCAGCACAGTATGATACATATAAGAAACGGTAAACGGTCCATTTAGTAGGTAATTTTCGGCATGGCTGAGGGTCTGAGTAGTCCAAAATACCTACTAAAAGTAGCAAAACGGTCCGGTTAGTAGGTAATTATCGGCTTGCCAGAGGGTCTGAGCCGCCCAAATTACCTACTAAATGCAACAAAACGGTCCGTTTAGTAGGTATTTCTCGGTTTGGCAGAGGATCTGAGCAGTCAAAAATGCCTACTAAAAGCGGCAAATCGGTCCGTTTAGTAGGTATTTCACTTCTTGGCAGAGGATCCTTACGATAGAAATCTCGTGAATCGTACTTCGCCTACTGTATAGCGACAAAATTCACCGTCGTAGATCCGGCGTCCAATATCCTGACTTTCTTCTTTTGCGTTCTTCATGGGAAGTCTCCTGTTCACTCCGGGTTCAGACTTGTCCAACTGCGAAATCCTCTTGTCCATACTACGAATTACTGTGTCCGGTTTCCACCACCTGCTGTGTCCAGTATACCTAATCACTGTATCTTCGCACTTGCTCCTCTTCGGAAACTCCCGAATTACGGCCAAAACAGCCCCCATCGAATCCAGGCGTTGCAATTCCGCCTCAGCACAGCACTCTTGCCATCCCAAATTCAGGAGAGGAGAATCGGGCTCTGTTCGTCGTTCCGACAGCCCCAAAAGATTACTTCTTTTAAGAAGGAAATTCTGAACAGATTCTTCGTGACTATCGCCGCTTCTTTTCTCACATAAACCCATTTCTCGATGCACTTAGTCATAAAAAGGCTGTCTCATCCGACTTCGTTACAAGTCTTTTGAGACAGCCCCTTTAGTTGATAGTTTCATAACGTATACTTGCTTCCTTAGAGGTTCTTAACTTCCTTCAAGATGTTCTTGACTTGCTCTGCTGAGTTCTGCAGGAAGCGAAGTTCCTGCGGCTCAAGTTCGAGTTCAAGAACGCGCTCGATGCCGTCTGCGCCAATGATGGAAGGCACGTTTGTGGCAACGTCCGATATTCCGTATTCTCCGTTGAGCACGCTGCCGACGGTTCGGATGGTATTCTCACCCTTCAAAAGCGACCGGGCAATCGTTGAGACGGATACTGCAATACCGTTAAAGGTTGCGCCCTTCAAGCCGATTACTTCCGCGCCGGAAAAGCGTGTCTTCTCGGCAATTTCGATTCGATCCGCTTGCGTAAATGAGATACCGGTCGTTTTAGAGTAATCATCAATCGAAAGACCGGCAATGTTGGTCGCACTCCATGCGGGCAACTGTGAATCGCCGTGCTCGCCGATGATATATCCGTGTACATTTCTAACATCGATTTCCAGTTTCTGAGAAAGCAGTGTTCTAAAACGTGCGCTATCCAGAACCGTTCCCGAACCGAGAACCCGGTTTCTGGGTAAGCCGGACCATTGTGTAACCATATATGTAAGAATATCAACCGGATTTGAAACAACAAGGATATTGCCGGAAGTGTAGTTTTCCATAACACTATGCGTGATTGTTTTTCCAAGCATAACGTTCTTCTTCGCCAGGTCGAGACGGGTTTCGCCGGGTTTTCTCGGAATGCCGGCGGTGATGATGATCAAATCACAATCTTTGATATCGGAATAATCTCCGGCGTAAAGCTCCATTGGCCCCAGAAACGGAAGCCCGTGGCTGATATCCAGCGTTTCACCTCTTGCTTTATCCTTGTTGACATCGATAAGTACCAACTCGGTGCAGGCCTGCTGTATAGACATTGCAAAGGCAGTCGCCGAACCGACTGCACCGGCGCCGATGATTGCTACTTTAGATCCAAATTTTCTCTTCATCATGTTTGCTCCCCAAATAATAATGTCGTTATTTATATTATATATACTACTTCTTAATACGTTAAGATTATTTCAGCAAACGTATTGTAATCTCAAAAACGGTTCATAGCAACACGCCATTAACAAAAATCGCGATATGCATAAAAACATTGATTTTTCGTTGCCGCTTTCCGTCGAAAAGCGAATCACAATCCTCTCTTATTATATACTCCTATAAATAGATTCAAAACAAGCTTCTACGCACGAAAAACAGCATACATTTGGGCATCCGCCGTAAGCTCTCGCTAATTTCTAAAAAAGGATAAAATATGTGTTGACAGTTCCAAATACGGATGTTAAGATAATCAAGCGCTTCACGAAAGACGCGCGGCCGGACCTTGAAAATTGAATAGAAGAGCAGAATTAAATACGAGCCTAAGTTCAATTCAAAAGAGTTGAGAAAAGCAAAAGTAAACAAAGAGCCAAAAGGCTCTCGAATTTGATTTGAGAGT